>Ga0180429_10002261_pt1 | contig 15979 bp, 10 predicted proteins | sample SS_ome_FD_132428 | JGI IMG/M metagenome (GOLD analysis project Ga0180429, IMG submission 132428) | Hypersaline lake sediment archaeal communities from the Salton Sea, California, USA - SS_1_S_1 metaG | ecosystem: Environmental > Aquatic > Non-marine Saline and Alkaline > Hypersaline > Sediment ...
CCCGCGTACGTCGTGCCCGTCAGCGAGGCGCAGGAGGCCCTGGTTCAGCAGATCTTGGACGAGGACATGATCGTCTCACTCCACGAGCACACGAGCGTCATGGTCGATGATGCGACCGAGTCTGACGAGTACGCACGCGGCGGCCGAGAACGGACCGGCTTCGAAGGCCTCAGTGGCTCCGGCCTCGACGTCGTCTTCGAGAACTACATGGACGGCACCGCCACCATCACCTCCAACGCCGGGTGGAAGTGGACCGATGTGATCCACGACCTGGGCATCCGCTACAGCGACTTCGACCATCAGGACATGGTCTTCGTCGCGCGGACAATTGCTGACCTCTACCGTGCCAAGCGCGAGAATCGCATCGCCCTGGTCTCCAGCTTCGAGGCCACGACGCCCATCGAGAACGAGGTCGACCGCGTCGACGTTCTCTACGGTCTCGGCGTGCGGGCGATGGGCATCACCTACTCCGAGTCCAACGCGTGCGGATCCGGGCTCAAGGAGCCCAACGACGGCGGTCTGACCACCTTCGGACGCAAGGTCGTCAAGCGGATGAACAAGCTGGGAATGACCATCGACACGGCCCACTGCGGCGACAAGACGGCCATCGACGTGGCCGTGGCCAGCGACGTGCCCGTCTTGATGTCCCATGTAGGTGCCCGCGCGCTCTGGGGCACCAACCGCATGAAGCCCGACGCCACGCTCAAGGCCATCGCCGCTGGCGGCGGTCTGATCGGCATCGAGGCCGCGCCGCACACGACGCTCACAGCGGCGCATCCGCTTCACACCATCGACTCGGTAATGGACCACTTCGTATACATGGTTGACCTGGTCGGCATCGACCACGTCACCTTTGGACCCGACACGCTCTACGGGGACCACGTGGGCCTGCACCACGCCTACGCCGCACAGCTTTCGATCGGCAGCACGCACGCCGGGCCGACCTTTGACGAGGTCCCGTATGTCAAGGGGATGGAGAACCCGACCGAATGCTTCCCGAACATCATCCGGTGGTTGGTCACGCACGGGTACAGCCGCGACGAGATTCGCAAGGTAGTTGGGGGCAACGCCCTGCGAGTCATCGAAGCGACCTGGTACCGGTAGCGAACCATCGGCAGTCTGCACTTGAAGGGAGGTGGTAGAGAACGGATCTAGTGGGAGTTTGCACATCAGCCTCACCAATACAGGATTTTGGACATCACATCTGCCCAAGGAGGAGAGTGAGATGAACCGCCAGACATGGCTTAGACTGGTCACGCTAGTGAGCATATTGACATTGTTGGTCTCCGCGTGCAGCACGCCCGCACCGACCGCTGCGCCCACCGTGGCGCCCACCGAGGCAACCGAGGACGAGGTCGATACACCGGCCGAAACCGAGGAAGTCGAAGAGACCGAAGAGCCCGCCGAGACCGAGGAACCCGCTGCGCCAGGCGCGCCCGTTCCCACGATCGAGGTTCTTTCCGAGACCCAGGCCGCTGACCCGGTCGAGTTCGAGATGACCCGGCTGCTGGTCGAGAATATGAAGAAGCTGGGCATCGACGCCGTTCACAACCCCATGCCCTGGCTGCAGCAGGCCGACCTCGTCTGGTTCGAGCGTGAGAACTGGCAGATGACGAGCTGGCGCATGGTCGGTCGTCCCGAGCGGATGGACCCGGACGAGTTCGTGGTCAACCTCTTCCACTCCTCGACCGCCGAGTCCGGCTACAACTTCGTCGGCTACATCAATGAGGCCTACGACGAGCTGGCCATGGCCCAGCGCGCCATCACCGATCCCGAGGCACGCCGCGAGGTCATCTACGACGCCCAGCAGATGATCGCCGAGGACGTCCCCTACGTTTACGTCGCCCACCCCAAACTCCCGTACGCCTTCCGCAGCGACATCTGGGACGCATCCACGATCGTAGACGCCCAGGGCATCGGGATCATCAACTACTGGACGTGGACTGAAGCGACGCCCCTCACCGACCAGACTGATCTCATCATCAACACCAGTGAGGACGTCCAGGCCATCAACCCCTTCTACATCTCCGGCAGCGCGGACTCACGTGTCACCGAGATCCTCTGGGATCGCCTGATGCGCGTCGGCGCCGATGGCCTGACCGTGCCGTGGGCAGCCGAGAGCGTCGTCTGGGAGGATGAGCTCAACGTGGTCGTCACGCTCCGCGAGGGCATGACCTGGCACGACGGGGAGGCCGTCGACACCGATGACGTTATCTTCTCGTTCGAGACACCCGCCTCCGGCGAGGCGCCCATGTACGCGCCCTTCGTCTCGAAGATCGCGACCATCGAGAAGATCGATGACCTGTCCGTCAAGTTCACCCTGGCCGAGCCGTGGGTGGCCTTCGAGACCGCATCGCTGGCCAAGATCAACCTGGTCCCCGAGCACGTCTGGGCCCCCATTGTCGAGGAGTTGCTTGGCACCGATGACAACCTGGAGAGCTACCAGGAAGAGACCCCCATCGGTTCGGGCCCCTACGCCTTCGTGGCGTGGAAGGCCTCTGAGGAGGTCGTGCTCGAGGCGTACGCCGACTACTTCTCCCCGCCCCAGGCCTCGCGCTGGATCCGCCGGATCATCCCCAACGTGGAATCCGCACTGGGACAGCTCAAGACCGGTGAGATCAACTTCCTGGCAGACTGGACCGGCGACGCTACGATCTTGGCAGACGCCGCCGAGGCAGACCCCAACATCGAGATGGTCGCCACCACGGAGCTTGGTTTCCGCTTCTACGCGATGAACCTGCGCTTGGAGCCGTTTGACGACGTCGCTTTCCGCAAGGCCATCGCCCACACCGTTCCGGTGGACGCGATCATCGCCAACATCTTCAAGGGCTACGCCGAACCCGCCGACTCCTACGTCTCCGCAGCCATCGACTACTGGCACAACCCGGACCTGCCCAAGTACCCGTACGACATCGAGGGCGCCCGTGCGCTCCTCGAGGACGCCGGCTACTCCTGGGATGCCGACGGCATGCTGCTCATGCCCGCCGAGTAGGCTGATCGGCTAGACCGGCAATCCGAGCCAACGTCACGAGTGATGAGTCACGAGTCATCAGTCACTCATCACTCGTGACTCATCACGTTCACCCGTCCTAATACCGATCATACGTCTTGCCGCCGTACCCAAGGAGTCTCACCATGTCCGGAGGGATCCTACGTTACCTAGGAGGCCGCCTTGCCCAGATGCTGCTGGTGCTCTGGGTCATCGTGACCGTGTTGTTCCTCATCTTCCGACTCGCGCCGGGGAACCCGTTGGCAGCCTATATCGATACAACCTTCACCGAGGATCAGCAGCAGGGCCTTATGGAGAAGTTCGGGCTCGACAAGCCGCTCTGGCAACAGTACCTCATCTATGTCAAGAACCTCTTCATCGGTGAGTTCGGTGACTCCTTCCTGCATCGCCGGTCCGTGATCGAGATGGTCCTGGAGGTGCTGCCCAACACGCTCTACCTCAATCTCATCTCACTCCTTCTCGCCTACAGCATCGGCGTGGTCGGCGGCATCATCCTCGCGTGGTTCCGCGGCACCCCGCTGGAGAAGGCCGGCGTCACGCTCACGTTGATGGGACGCGCTGCGCCTGAGTTCTGGGTGGGCATGCTGCTGCTCTCGATCTTTGCCTTCAACCTGACACTACTGCCCTCGTCCGGCGCCACCAGTCCCGGCGCCATCTACGAGACCGAGTGGCAGAAGCTGGCCTCACCGGACTTCTGGAAGCACCTCGTCCTGCCCACCACCACCATGGCCTTCTATCTGCACGGCATGCCTCTGCTGTTGATGCGATCCAACATGCTCGAGATCCTGCAGGACGACTTCATCACGATGGGCAGCCTGATGGGCTACACCAACTGGCGGCTCATGGTTCGACACGCCGCCCGCAACGCCCTGCTGCCGGTCGTGACGGCACTCGCGCTGGGCGTCGGTTACTCCATCGGCGGCAACGTCGTCATCGAAAACGTCTTCGGCTGGCCCGGGATTGGACGGCTGCTGGTCAGGGCCGTCGCATCCGCCGACTACCCGCTAGCCCAGGGCGCCTTCTTCTTTATCGCTCTCTTCATGCTCCTGATGAACTTCGTGGCCGATTTCCTCTATGGTGTCCTCGACCCGCGTGTCGGCTCATCCGCACGGGCGAAGGCCTAGGTGAGGGAGGTACTGCTATGACCACAGCGCAGGTTCCATCGAAGATCACGCCCTCTCTCGATCTGCTGAAGAAGGGTTCGCCCTTTGTCAAGACCCTGGGCGTGATCCTCGACTTCTTCACGCAGGATCGGCTCGCACTGATGGGCGCCATCATCTACGCCGTCTTCATCTTGGTGGCCCTCTTCGCGCCCCTCATCGCCCCGTTCGGCGAGCTCGAGGTCATCCAGGACGACGTCGGCATCTGGCTCGCCAATGAGAAGCCCGGCCCCATCTTCCGCCTCGGCACGACCAACGTGGGCCGCGACATCTTCTCGCAACTGGTCTACGGCAGCCGCACGGCCCTACTGGTCGGCTTCTCGGCAGCCATCGCAGTGGCGCTCCTGGGCACCCTGGTTGGCCTCACCGCCGGCTACTTCGGCGGCTGGATCGAGACCGTGCTGATGCGCCTCACTGACATCGCCTTCGGCATCCCCTTCTTGCCGCTCATCATCGTCCTGGTCGCGTTCCTCAAGCCGAGCATCTGGAACGTCGTGCTGGCGATGGCCGGCCTCCTCTGGCGCGACACCGGTCGAGTGATCCGCGCCCAGGTGCTCATCGTCAAGGAGAAGGCCTTCGTCCGGGCAGCGCGCGTCTCCGGAGCGAGCGACCTGCGCATCATGTTCCTCTATGTCGCCCCCAGCATCCTGCCGCTCACCTTCCTCTACGGATCGATGGCCATCGGTTGGGCCATCCTCACCGAGGCCAGCGTCAGCTTTCTGGGCTTTGGCGACCCCGAGGTCGTCAGTTGGGGCTACATGCTGCAGGACGCCTTCGTCTCCCAGGCTATGTCACGTGGCGCCCTCTACTGGATCGTCCCGCCCGGCGTCTGCATCATGCTCAGCGTGATGGCCGGGTTCTTCATCGGTCGGGGATTCGAGGAAGTTCTCTTCCCGCATCTCCGAAGGCACTAGGAGACGGACATGGCACTCCTTGAGATAAGAGACCTGGCCGTCGAGTATCGCACACAGCGCGGCACCGTGCGCGCTGTGGACCGCGTCTCCATGGACCTGGAAGAAGCGCAGCATCTGGGCGTCATCGGTGAGTCGGGATGCGGCAAGACCACGCTCGCCCGAGCCGTGATGCGCAAGCTTTCCGCCAACGGGGGCATCAGGGCCGGCTCCGTCACCTTCAAAGGCCGGGACTTGCTCACCCTATCACGCCGCGAGATGCGCGCCCTGCGGTGGCGTGAGATTGCCATCATCCCGCAGGCCTCCATGGATTCGCTGGACCCCGTGCAGCGCGTCGGCAGCCAGCTCGTCGAGGTGCTGCGCGTGCGCGGCGGCTACGACCGCGGCGCCTCCAAACGCCGCGCCGCCGACCTCTTCAGCCTCGTGGGATTGGAGTCGCAGGTCCTGACCCAGTACCCTCACGAGTTCTCCGGCGGTATGAAGCAACGTGCCGTCATCGCGATGGCGCTCGCGCTGGATCCAAGTCTGCTCATCGCGGACGAGCCGGTCACGGCGCTCGACGTCGTGGTCCAGCACCAGGTCCTCGAGGTCTTCAAGCGCCTCGAGGATGAGCTCGACCTGACGGTCATGCTCATCACCCACGACATCTCCGTCATCGCCTCGGTCTGCGACTCAGTCGCCGTAATGTATGCCGGGCGCCTGATGGAGAAGGCCACCGCCGCCGACCTCTTCGCGGCGCCCTACCACCCCTACACACTGGGACTGCAGAACGCCTTCCCCAACCTGGCCGCGCCCCGCGAGGAGCTGATCGCCATCGAGGGCTACCCGCCCGACCTGCTGACGACGCCCGTCGGCTGTCGCTTCGCCCACAGGTGCCCCTTCGCCATCGAAGCTTGCACCACCATCGAGCCGGAGCCGGATGCCATCGCCCCCGGCCACACGAGCGCCTGCTTGCGCAGCGGCGAGATACCAGAGTTGCGCCCGCTGGCGTCCAAGGCAGCGACGTGGTTGAGCTCCCAGGCCGCCCGTGAGATGGGGCTCAGTCCGACGACTGCCGTCGCCGAGAGACCTGCCGCCGACATCGACCAGGACGAGATCGTGCTCGATGTGGAGGGATTGGCCAAGCACTACAAGCTCCACGGCGGCCTGGCAGCCCTGGCCCGCGGCAAGGGACCTCAGACCGTGTACGCGGTCAACGGCATCACCTTTAGCATGCACCGCGGCGAGAGCCTGGGCATCGCCGGAGAGAGTGGCTGCGGGAAGTCGACGACCGGCGACCTGCTGATCCGTCTCCTCGAACCTACCGAGGGCCGCGTCAACTTCGAGGGACAGGACATCGCACACCTCACCGGACGTGAGCTGAAGGACTTCCGGTTCAAGGCGCAGCTGATGTCACAGAATCCCTTTGAGGCGCTCAACCCACGCTTCACGATCTACCGCTCGCTCTCCGAGCCGCTCATCATCCACGGGTGGGACGATGAGCAGGCCCGTCTGGAGCGCATCCTGGAGACGCTGGACCAGGTCAACCTCCATCCCGCGGACAGCTTCCTGGGCAAGTACCCACACCAGCTCTCGGGTGGGCAGCTTCAGCGCATCGTGCTGGCCCGTGCCCTGATCCTGCGACCCGACTTCTTGATCGCCGACGAACCCGTCTCGATGCTCGACGTCTCGGTCCGCGCGGGCATCCTCAACACGATGCGCGCCCTCACCCGAGAGATGGGCCTCACCACGGTCTACATCTCACACGACCTGGCGCTGCTGCAATACACGTGCGACCGCGTCGCCATTATGTACCTGGGTCAGATCGTCGAGCTCGGGCCGGCACGCCAGATCATCGCCGATCCCAAGCACCCCTACACCCAGGCGCTCGTCTCTGCCGTGCCGGTCCCGGATCCCACGATGCCCAGGCGCACGCCGCGGATACGCGAGGGCGTGCCCCAGGCTCGCAGCCTGCCGACCGGCTGTCTCTTCCAGGACCGTTGTCCCGAGGTCATGGACATCTGTCGCAGCGTGACCCCGTCGTGGGCCACCGTCGGCGAGGGCCAGGGCGCCCTCTGCCATCTCTATTCGGAGGAACCGGTGCCCGAAGCGTGATCTCGGCTGCGCACGGCGGGCCCGTGCACAGCCACATGCGAGCACCGTCAACCAATCACTCATCACTCGTCACTGATCACAAGAGGTGAAGCAATGGCCATCAAGCACGACTACAGCGGATACACAGCCTTCCAGTACCTGGAGGCAGGCACGGACTACCGCGCCTTCGAGCTCTCCGGGGGCGACGACATCTTCCCCGAGTACCTCATCCCATTGGACGAGGCCGGAGAGACCCGCGTGGAGACGCTTCTCCAGGACAACGTCTACATCTCGCTCCACGAGCACCCCTTCCTCTTCCCCAAGCACGTGGCGCGGGACGTCTTCGAGTACAACCGCGAGGGACGGATCGCCACGGCCTATGCCGCGCTGGCCCGCAGCTACTGGGACTGCATCTTCGACAACATGATGGACGGCACCTGCACCATCCACTCAAAGGCCGGCTGGAAGTGGGAGTCCATCGTCCACGACATCGGCATGCGCCGCTCCGACATCGCGCACCAGGACTTCATCACCATCGCCGAGCGCGTTGCCGACATCGAGCGCGCCCACCGCGAGGGAAAGCTGGCCCTGGTGCTGGTGATCGAGGGTGCCGCCCCCATCGAGAACGAGGTCGACCGCGTCGACATCCTCTACGGTCTCGGCGTTCGTCTGATGGGCATCACCTACTCCGAGTCCAACGCGCTGGGGTCGGGGCTCAAGGAAGATCGTGACGGCGGCCTGACCGTCTTCGGACGCAAGGTCGTCGAGCGTATGAACAAGCTGGGTATGGCTATCGACACCTCTCACGTCGGCATTGAGACCACGCTCGACGTCATCGAGGCCAGCGCGCATCCCATCCTGATGAGCCACGTCGGCGCCAAGGCGCTATGGAATAGCCGCCGGCTCTCTCCCGACCGCGTGCTCAAGGCCTGTGCCGCCAAGGGTGGCATCGTGGGCATCGAGGCCGCGCCGCACACGACCATCACCAAGCAGAACACCGTGCACAGCATCGACACCTACATGGATCACTTCGAGTACGTCAAGGACCTGGTCGGCATCGACCACGTGGCCTTCGGTCCCGATACGCTCTACGGCGACCACGTCGCCCTTCACCACGCCTTCGCCGCCCACCTCTCCACCAAGGGCACGCAGGGCAGCACAAAGGCATTCGAGGAAGTCGAGTACGTGCGCGGCATCGAGAACCCCACCGAGGGCTCGAAGAACATCCTGCGCTACCTGGTCAAGAAGGGCTACTCGGACGAGGAAATCGCCAAGGTGATGGGCGGTAACATCCTCCGCGCCCTGCGCGAGATTTGGTACTAGAGGAGACACACATGCGAATCGTATACGTAGTTCCAGGACCGATGAATCCCACCGAGGTCAAGCGCCGCGGCGGATTGCTGCAGGAATGGGCGTCACCCGGCACCGAGGTTGATATCGTCAGCGTGCCCGAGGGCCCGGCGTCCATCGAGTCGATGTACGAGGAGTACCTCTCCATCCCGGCGACCATGAAGACCATCTTCCAGATGGAGCAGGAGGGCTACGACGCCGCCATCCTGGGCTGCGCCGGAGACCCTGGCCTCGATGCCGCTCGCGAGATCACTACCAAGATGTTCGTGATCGGCCCAGGGCAGTCTTCTATGCAGATCGCCACGATGCTGGGGCACCGCTTCTCGGTGCTGACCATCGAGGACAGCCTCATCGCTAGCAGCTACGAGCTGGCCTACAAGGCCGGCGTCCTGGAGAAGTTGGCCTCGGTCGTCTCCGTCAACGTGCCCGTGCTGGAGCTCGCCACCGACAAGGCCGCGTCCATGGAGAAGATCGTCAACGCCGGTCGTCTGGCGATGGATCGAGACCGGGCCGATGCCCTGGTCCTGGGCTGCATGTCCATGGGCTTCCTCAACGTCGCCAAGGAGGTCGAGGCCGTCCTCGGCATCCCCGTCGTCAACCCGTCGATCACCGGTCTCAAGACCGCCGAAGCCATCGTAGGCAGCGGCCTGATGCACTCCAAGACCGCCTTCGCCACGCCGCCCAAGCTCAGCAGCGGCCGCGTGACCGATCTCGACGATCTCTACATTCACGCCTAGTCATAGCGTAAGCCGGCAGCTTGCACCACGGTGTTGGTGCAAGCTGCTAGCCTGCACCCGGCACAGGAGCCCACATGGACTTCGACACAGTCGTTCGCGCGCGCAGAAGCATCCGGTCCTACACCGACCAGGATGTCCCTGATGCCGTGATCTCCAAGCTGCTGGCCTATGGTCACGCAGCCCCCAGCGGGGGCAACCTGCACCCGTGGGAGTTCGTCGTCGTGCGCGACGAGGCCAACCGCCGCGCGATGGTAGAGACCACCTTCCGCGGCAACCAGGAGAACCTCGACGCCCACCAGGACTGGCTGATGCAGGCGCCCGTGCTCATCGCCGTCGTGGTCAACAAGGCCAAGAGTGCGGCACGCTACGGCGCCAAGGCACTCAAGACGCTGGTCTACCTCGACAGTTCGGCGTGCATCGAGAACATCCTGCTGGGCGCGGTCAACCTGGGCTTGGCGAGCTGCTACATCAGTGGCTTCCACGAGGAGCGGCTGCGCGAAGTCCTGGCGCTGCCCGAGTCGCACGAGGCGGTTGCCTTCCTGCCCATCGGCTACGGAGCCGAAGAGGGCCGGGCGCGCCCCAAGACGCCGCTGGCCGAGGTCACACATCGAGAGAGATACGGAGGATGAGCCCGGACTGAAACACTCATCACCCACAGCAGCACTACAGGGCACCGCGCTCCGTGCACTCAGCAGTGCCCACGGACACAGCATCAGGCTGGTGGCCGCTGCACCGGCAGCCTGACGCGGTCGCCATCACGCCATCGTGCCTGCGAACTGTGGAGGCCAGCCGTCACGCAGCGGCGCCACGTACGTCTCCCGTCCCCACTTGAAGCGGAAGTCGCACACCGAGCCACCCTCGGCAACGGTCGTGTACCGCACCAGCCCGCGCCCGCACGCACGGCTGCCAACCTCATCGCTCAGACACAGGTATGGTGCCAACTCCGGCACGCCCTGCGCCGCGTAGTACTTGCAGATACCGCACTCCGTGAAGTCGATGCCGTAGTCGAACTCCTGACCGTCACCCTCGACCCATCTGCCGACCCAGTTGCCCTCGTACCGCCGCTCGCCAAGCCCGTCCACAGCGGCCTGCAGCCGCTTGACGTAGCCCCGTCCGTAGCGCAGCTTGCCGATCGCCCGTAGCATCCAGTCAGGATACTCAGCCTGCGCCTCGAAGATATCGTAGATGACACGCCCAGAGACCTCCAGCGGCTCGTCGTGGGACGCAAGCACCCGGTTCACCGCCAGGTAGTAGACGCCGTAGCTCAGCCACTCGCTGAACACGTTGTCCTCGCCGCCGATGTAGGGTGCATCAGCAGCCAACTCGCCGTACGCCGCATCGACAGCTGCCGCCAGTTCCGTCGCCTGGCCGCTCCCATACCGACGCGCGAAGACCTTCACCGTGGCGTCGCGATGGTCGTCAAGCGGATCATCGTCCGACAGCGCCAGGTACCCCGCACCGCCGACCAGCACCAACCCGCATCCAATGCCCGCCGCCCTCAGGAATCCCCGTCTGTCCATCCGTCACCTTCCCTATCTACCACCTTCGAGCTTAACCATCAGGACGCTGTCACGCCACGCCGCTACGAGGACGCGGTGTTCGCCGCGGCTAGGACGACGCATGTCGAGCCATCGACCACAGCAGAATCCCTAACTCCGGTGCCACCTCCTCCTTGAGCACCTCGAAGCCGCAGCGCGCGTAGAACGCCACGTTCCGCTCGGTCTGCGTCTCGAGGTAGGTGCGGACACCCTCAGCATCGGCCCGCGGCAGCACAGCCTCTAGCAGGGCGCTGCCCACGCCGTGGCCCTGGCGGTCCGGCGACACACCGATCGCCATCAGGTAGTAGTGCGGATCGGGCATCAGCTCACGTCGTTCCCGGTCGAGGCGCTGGAAGAGAGCGATGTAGTCGCGTCGCAGCTCTTCGGGGAATCCCCCCATGCCCCTCGCCAGCGTGAAGCCCGTACGCACCATCTGCCAGAGCGTGATATCGGTGCGCCCGGGCACCAACCATGCGGCGGCACCCCAGCGGCGCCGCGTGGTCCACACCTCGCCATAGCGAGAGGTGTGGGTCAGCACCCCGGTGAACATCCGAATCATCGCCTTGCGGCGGACTTCGGCGTCGTCGAACAGCGCGCCGTACATCGGGTCGTCGCAGAAGGCATCCGCCAGGACGGCAGCGGCGGCCACCAGGTCATCCCGCGGCGTAAGTCGCAACAGCTCGTCATACATGAGACACCTCCGATTGGGAAGCATCATGAGTCCTGAGTCTTGCGACATGGTTGCTTGAGCGATAGGGCTTGAGATCCGCAGTCAACCTACTCGGAGGGTCATGATCCAAGATCCATAACCGCCGTCACGGCTCCGCAGGGACCGTCTCTGCGACCAGCCTGACCCCACGCATCCGCACCCCGGTCCCTTCCGGGAAGGCCCCATGGTAGACCGTTCGGTCGATATCGCCGATGGCGCAGACGCCGGCCCAGCAGGGTCCCGCCGGAGCGATCGCCACCGGGATGAGCCGCAGCCAGTGGGCGCCTGTGTAGCTGACGAGCGCGGTGACTTCCCCTCCCACAAGCTCCAGGCGGAGCCACACACCGCCATCGGACGGAGGCCGTGAGAGCGCCGCAGCGGACCGCAGAGAAGATACGCCACCGATCGCGGCGTACAACCCGACCGACTGCGGACCTGCGTCGCCCACGGTCAGGCGCGCATACCGAGCCTCGGACCACCAAAGAACCAGACCACCAATGCAGGGCAAGCCCTCCGCCACTGGCCCCACGAGTGCCTGGACTACAACGTCGCCGTGGACTGGTGTCAGAAGCCGCGGCGCGCTCGAGTTAGCACCGGCAAGGCCGCGCCCATTGGCCGCCCTCAGCACGACGTTCCCCTGCTCGCCGGCCTCCCAACTGCAGTGGCCCAGAGGATCGTGCCATAGCCAGTTGCCGTCCAACCGGTCTCCAACCACGGGAAGCACCTTGGGCGGCTCGACGTCGGCCCCTAGCACAGCGGCTGGCTCTGCCGGCGTGAGCCCCCACGACAGTCCGAGCACTGTTGGCGCCGCGGTTGCGGCCACCCATTCCGAGCCGGCGGCCTGCGCAAGCCCGTTGAGCACCGATGCGACGGCCGCCAGTGGGACCGGCCGACCGATCTCAATGCCAAGGTCCGCAGCGTCTGTGAAGGCCTCGGCAGCCCGGGCTCGGTCGCCGCGAGCCAGATGAACCTGACCAAGCAGATAGCTAGCGCGGGAGGCACGACCGATGTGTGCGGACCTAGAGACCGCCGGCGCATTCCGCATCGCACGCCTAGCGCGGGCGAGGTACGTGCGGGCAGGGCCCAACGCTGCATCCGGATCGCGAGATCCCAGGCCCAGCAGAATACCGCCTTGGAGCAGGTAGTCGGTGCCCTTGTAGTGGGTCAGTCCAGGCGCCGCTCTCCGCATCTCCTCCAGGAGTTCTCGCGCCCCGGCGACGTCTCCCAGCCTGGCCATAGCCCAGAAGGCATCGCCAAGAACCCAAACGCGGTGCTTCGTGTCGCTGAGACGGGCGAGCAGGTCCAGGGACTCCCGGTACGCCGCAACGGCCGCGTCGAGGTCCCCTTCCTCCGCCAAAATGTCGGCCTCTTGACGACGAATCGCCACGGCGATAGCCTCGTCGTTGGCCGCGTCGCCCCGATGAGCCAGAACCGCCAACACCTCGCGCGCACGGTCAAGACGCTGGTCCATCATGTGAAGCATGACTACGTGCTCGTATGCCGGCAGGAGCTCCGGCACGAAGTCTAGATCACCGATGAAGGCTGCCGTCCGCGATGTGTAGCGGCGGAAACCGTCGGGGTCTCCTAGTGTGAGGTAGCCTATCGCTACCATCTGGCTCATCAGCGCGACTTCGAGAGTTTTGGCGTCTGGATCGAGAAGCGAGAGGCCTTCCTCACCCAGGGCGATGCGCTCGTCGAACCTCTCCAGCCAGAACATCACCTCGCCTAGCCAGTGGTAGAGGTGGATAAGATCTGACAGTGGGAGGCCCAGCTCCCGCCCCAGTTCCAGGGCGGCACTCAAGGGGGCCTCCGCCTCGGAGACGATCCCCACAGTGAACGCGACCTGGCCCAAACCCCGTAGAGCCTCAAACCTCCAATGCCCTAGTTCGGGCTTGGCTGCCGCTCCGGCGGCGCCGAGGTCGATGGCATCCAGAGCTCGTCGATATGCTGCGGTCGCTGTGTCGTGGGCGTGCGCGCGCAGCGCCAGGCGACCGGCCTCGAGGTAGTGGGGAATGGCTCGTAGCGGCTCGCCGCCGGCGTCCCAATGGTATGCCAGCAAACCAGGCGGCACGGCAGCAGACTCCAGAGGATCCTCCAGGGCAAGGGCCGTCGCCCGATGTATGTCGCGGCGCTCGCCCTCGAGGAGGCCGTCGTAGGCAGCTTCCTGCATCAGTTGGTGCTTGAAGATGAACTGACGCCGCGAGCCCTGCTCGGCTTCGCCGCCTCGGGGCCGCACCATCTGTGCCGTTTCCAGCTCAGCCAGTTGAGCAGCAAGATCACCCGCGAGGGCTGCGTCGCCGCGACCGAGCCTTTGCACCGTAGCGAACAGAAGCTCCCAGGAGAACAGACGGCCGACGACCGCTGCCACCTGCAGACAGCGGCGTGCCTGCGGCGTCAATCGGTCCATGCGCGCCGTCAGGACACCCTGGAGCGAGTCCGGCACCTCGGCAGATCCACCACCAGTCGGGCTCACTGCAGACACATCGCCAAGTGCCAATCGCCCCTCGCCGAGCAGCGAGCGGACAAGCTCCTCCACGAAGTAGGGGTTTCCTCCGCTGGCTGCCAGGATCATGTCCATGGGGAGGCTTTCGGAGACGCCGGGGCCGGCGATGACCTGGCGCGGTTCGACCTCAGAGTTCGCACCCCTGAGTGCGTGATCGGGAGAGGCGGAAGACGAACTAGCAGCCCGGGATGCGAGAAGGTTGGTCACCAACTGCGAAACCTCGTCAGGCACCAGCGCGCCTAGTTCGAGCACTGCACCCGCGGCACCTGATCCACCCAGAGCTTCACACAGCCTCCGTAGGGTCGGCTCAATCTCGGGCAGAGCATCCGACAGAGGTCGCGATACGCCGACCACCAGAAGCGGCACCCGCGCCGTCAGCGACAGGACCCGCTCCAGCAGCAGCAGGCTAGCTTCGTCCGCCCAATGGAGGTCCTCGAAGGCCAGTACCAGGGGATGCCGTCGCGCGATCGCCCCGATGACGCCGGAGACAGCAGCCGCCAGCGTCTCCCGATCTGCCTCCAGGCGACTGGGGTCAGCGAGTGCGCTGGCGCCTTCCCCGACCAGGCCCAGCACACACGCCAGTGACCGCGTCATCCATTCGGCCCGATCCAGAGGGCCGAGGTCGCCATCTGACGACTCCACAGCGCAGAGCGCTTGCACTCGATTGGCAAGCAGCTCGGCGTGCTCCTCGCGGAGATCGGCGCGCGCCGCGGCACCTACGCCATCCGCCATGAGGCCCAGCAGCCGCTCAAGAATCGCGCGCCATGGCAGGTACGGCGTGCTACCACTCAGCGCGAGGCAACGCCCCTCCACCCAGAGCAGTGGCGTACCGGCAGAGCGCTCAGCGCGCAGCCGCACCTCCGCCATAAGACGCGACTTGCCGATACCGGCCTCGCCGACGACTACCACAGCGCCACCCTCGCCGCCTCGCACAGACTCCACAGCGGCCAGCAGCATGCTGAACTCCGGCCGACGTCCCACCAGTGACGAGTCGAGCCCACCCAGGCTCTGGCGCCCGCGACGCGACTGAACCCCGGTGGGGCGCGGCACGCGGCCCAGTGGACGGAACGCTGGGACCGGCTGACTGACTCCCTTGACGGAGATCTCCCCCAGGGCCTGCCATTCGAAGACGTCGGCGACCAACACTTCCGTATTGGCGCTGACCAGCACCGTGCCGGGCTGAGCAGATGACTCCATCCGAGCGGCGAGGGCAACGGCCTCGCCCATCGCCGTCTGCTCAAGGTGCTGGGCGCGGTCACCCACCTGGGTGACGATCACTTCGCCTGTGTTGATGCCTACGCGAAGCTGCAGCGCCACCTTGCCGGCGCGCGCAAGGTCCGCGGCGTAGGAGCGGACCGCAGCCTGCGTCCGCAGTCCCGCTAGGATGGCCCGCTCCGGATCGTCCTCGCGCGCCGTCCGCGTTCCAAAGAAGGCAACCAGCCCATCGCCGCGGAACTGGTCGATCTCACCGCCGTAGCGGTAGATCTCCGAGCCGGCGATCTGGAAGACGCGGTTCATCATCTCGACCCACGCCTCGCTGCCCAAAGCCTCGAGCAGTTGTGTGGAGTTCACCACGTCCGCCATCAGCACGGTGGCGTGGCGTCGCTCCCCGCGCAGCACAGGCGCGCTCCACGGCGTGGATGAGTGCTCTGGGAGAGTTGTCATGTGGGTATTGTGATTCCAACCGGCGGTATTGTCGAGCCGGTGTAGTGCCAGGGCGCACGCAACTGGCTCCGCGAGGGTGCACACTGCACGCACCCCTGCCATCTGGTGCCACAGCCCAAGGCCCTGGGATTGGTGGAACCCTACCTACCCACGAAACAGAGGGAAGGCGTCGTCAGCGTGCCGGGACCGGGATCCACGGCGCCGTGCTCACAGCGGGGACGCCCCGCTGGTTCCGCGGATCCGCGCTCTCCGTGAGCATATAGGCACGCCGAACATCAGTGCGGGGAGCCGGCTGGCTCCCCGCACTCCGGGCACCCTTGTGC
>Ga0180429_10002262_pt1 | contig 15969 bp, 10 predicted proteins | sample SS_ome_FD_132428 | JGI IMG/M metagenome (GOLD analysis project Ga0180429, IMG submission 132428) | Hypersaline lake sediment archaeal communities from the Salton Sea, California, USA - SS_1_S_1 metaG | ecosystem: Environmental > Aquatic > Non-marine Saline and Alkaline > Hypersaline > Sediment ...
GAAAGGCGTCATGAGCCGTCGAATCAAAGCACTTTCGGACAACCTCCGCAGCCGTTTCCCCTCTTCCCTGTGGGCCGTCGTCCTCGTCTCCCTCGTCTGCTTCGGTCTTTCCGTCTATTTTCGCATCGAGCAGTACCGGACTTGGCGGAAAGCCCCGCAATACTATTTTGTCCGGGAATCTCCCTTGATGACCACTCTGGACGCCTATTCCTTTCTGCGCTTCGCCCGAGAATATCGGGACGGGACATTCGAGAGGGAGGGGGAGGATCCCTTGCGGTTTTATCCCGACGGAGCCGGGAAGCCCCAATCCCTTTCCATGCTCGGTTTTCTGCTGGCGAAGGCTTCGGCTTTTTTTCAAGGGGACGTTTATCGCACGGGGATGTTCCTGGTGCCTTGGCTGGCCAGTTTGTTCATCCTGCCGTTCTCCGTCTACTTTTTCCGTTTGGGCTATCCCGCGGCTTCCGTCGTCGGCAGCTTCGTGGGAACGTTCAACTTCATGTACTACACCAGGACCTCCATCGGTCGAGTGGACACGGACTTGCTCAACCTCTTTTTTCCTTTCCTGGCCTCCCTGCTGATTTTATGCATGCCGGGAGACCGGAAGCGCGTATTGAGCGTAGCCGCTCTGTGCGGGGCGGTCATGGGCCTGTTTTATTGGTGGTATCCCCGGCCGGTTTTCACCGTCGTCTATTTCGGGGTCATGGTCTTCTATCTGTGGATCAACGGAACGGATCTCAAGACCCTCGTGGGGGCTTCCATCCTTTATTTGATCCCCGGCAACGGGTTGCCTTTGATCCTCCAAGGGATCGATCTGTGGGACAAGGCCCAAGCGATGTTGCCGGGCTACGGGGGATGGGTCCTCCTGGCGATGGCGGCGGCTTCCCTTGGCTTGCTGTGGGGACTGCGGCACCGCATCCGCGGGTTGAGTCCCGGGACTCTTCTGATATCGGGCCTTGTGGCTCTGGGGCTTGTGGGACTCACCTACGCGTCGTCGGTGACGAGCAATCTCGACCGGTTCCTGTCCTTTTATCTCGGCTTCGACGAGCCCGCGAAAGTCGCTTTTCCGTCTCTGACCGAAACCATCACCGAAGCCCGCCACATTCCCTTCATGGAAGTTTTGTCCCGGGTGATCGATCAATCCCTTTTGGGCGTTGCGGGGCTGGCCCTGTTCGGGGTCATGGCGGTGGTGGAGTGGAGGCGAGTGATTCCTCTGACGCCTCTGTTGCTTCTGGGGGTGCTTTCTTTTTACAGCTCCCAGCGGTTTTCCATGTATCTGGCGCCGTTTGTCGGGGCGGGCTGGGGGTATCTCGTCACCTTGGCTCTTTCATGGGGATTTCGGAGGATTTCCTTGCGGTGGTGGCTGCGCGAGGGAATCATGGCCGTGGTGGCTTTTCTGTTCGTTTTCGCCGTTTCTTCCAAGACCGCCGTTTCCTTCGTGCCGGCTCCTTCCATCCCCGTGGACATTTATTCCACCTTTCTGGACTTGAAGAAGAAGCTGCCGGAAAACGCGGTGCTGCTCACTTGGTGGGATTTCGGCTTCGCCCTGCACGACGTGGCCCGGCGGGCCACCTTCCACGACGGCGCCACCCAGAACAGCCGAAAGACCTATTTCATCGCCCGGGCACTGGCGTCCATGCGCCAGGAGGAGCTTCATGGCATCGCCGCTTTTCTGGCACGCGAGGGCGAAAGAGGAATCGGACGACTGGTGGAGGAAAAAGAGGACGCCCGGGCCATGCTGGCTCCCATCGTCGGTTACCGGGGGCCCTTGGGGGATCAACCGGTGTACGTGCTGTTCACCCGGGACATGATCGGAAAATTTTCGGCCCTCAGCTACCTGGGACGTTGGGATTTCGAGGCGAAGACCTCGCAGCCTCGAGCCTTCAGGCCCCTGCGCTGCACCAGCCTGCAAGGAGGCGTTTTGACCTGCGAGGACGCCGTGTTGGATCTCCGCTCGGGCCTTATCAATAAAAAGACACCGTTGAAAAAAGCTCTTTTCATCCGAGACGGATACGTGGTGCAAGAGCAGGAATACAGCAACCCTCGCGGATACTACCTGGAAATCCACCTGAAGGAAAACGCCATCTTCAGCGTCTATCTCTTGGACGACATCGTTTTCCGCTCCAACTTCAACCAGATGTATTTGTTGGGACGCGCGGACAAGAAACTGTTCGAGGAAGTTTACAACGACTTTCCCGCAGCGAGGGTTTTTCGGGTGAAGCCCCTCTCTATCGAAGACCCGCCCGGGACTTGACCCACAGGAGCCCCGGGCTCCGGTGAAAGTACAGATGAGGGGATTCCAGGCCCAGGTCCATGAAAATCTTTTCCAGATCATCGAAAAGCACCGGCCGGTCGGGCCATGTGAAGGCTTTTTCCCGTTGTTGCAGCTCCTTCCACGCTTCCCGGGCCGGAGGATGGCGTGAAAAGGCGGTTTGGCGGGCGTCTTCGCACAGAAACATGGCGCAGGAAACGGGTCGCACTCGCCACATGCAGCCGTCGGGCCCCAGGTAAACGCAGTTGCTGGTGGTGTTGGCTCTTTGGAGAACTTCCAGGAGGCGGTCCATTTCTTCTTCGGAGGATTGAACGAAGGTGACGAGCTGGTCGGCGAAGAAGGTGATGATGGATTCGAAGCCGCAGCAGGCGCTCAAGCCGGTTTCGAAGCAGGAGCCGGTGCAATGGTCGTTGAAGTATCGCTCGTGGAATGCTTCGAGCTCGCGTCGAAATTCCAGATAGGGGTTCAGGAGGGTTTGGATTTCCCTTCGCCGGGAAGGGGAAAGGTTTCCGTAGGCTTGGCGGATGGCTTGAAAACCGGCCCATTGGTCGTGGTTGTAGGTCCCGGGAAGGAAGGTCATTGAACCTCCAAGCTCCTTGTCATGCGAAGGGAAAGTCGATGTCGAAAAGGAAGGCGAAGAAATGGAGAGGGTCCACCAGGGCGTGGACCTTTTCCTGCACCGCCTGGATGATCTCCCGGTCCGCCGTCACCAGGAGAGCCTTGGAATCCCGACGGCTTTGGATGGCCTGGATGATCATGCTGTCGGCGGTGCTTCCCAGGCTTTTGTCCGAATAAACGATGACGAGATTGCCCTGCCGGTCCCGGTTTTCCTCCAGGCCGTCGAAAAAAAGGTGGAGGGTGCGGAAAAGCCCTTTTTTGAGAGACGCCGCAGCAATAAACCGTTCCCGCATGGAGGCCAGGGAGGCGGGGGATTGGTCCCCGCCGTGTCCGTAGGCGGTGAGCAGGATGTTGTAGGCATCGACGTACACGTCGTGCGAGCGGCTTTCCCCGCTTCGCACGAATTCCTCCATGCTGCGGGCCGAGGGCCGCCGTTGGGGCTCGGGATGAAACCGCTGGTAGAGGCTCGCGAGGATCTGTCGCTTCTTGTGGGCGGCTTCGCGACTCACGAAACGGGCTTCTTCGTCGTCGAGGACTTCGATGCGGCTCAGCTGTTTGACGATGTCTTCCAACTGGACGATCCCAGGGAGATTCTCGGGGACGGCTTCCAGGCGGCGAAGCTTTTCGGGCAGATCGGCGGAATAGGGAGGGGATTTCTTTCCACCCAGCACCTTTTCCATGCCGGGCAGCTCCAGAAGCCTTTCTCTTTCTTGCACGAGCATTTTCCGGGCGCGGGACACTTCGGGATGCACCATCAGAGAGTCCGAAGCGATGCGATCCATTTCACGCAGGTAGAGCTCCAAGTCCAAGAGGCGGCGGCGGATGGCGGAGACCGTTCCGTAACGCTCGTCGGCTTGGCGCTGGCATTCCAGAGCTTGGTCCGCCTTGCGGCGGACGGCCTGAAACCGCTCTTCCAGGGAATCGTCGGGCAAATCTTCGGGCACTCCCGCTTCCCGGTAGCGCTGAAACCAGCGGGCACGCTCGTTTTGAAGGGCTTCTTCCACTCTGTCTTCCAAACTTTCCTTCCACCGGCTTAAATCTTGTCTCAATCCGTCGTTTTCCTGTTTCAAAGATTCGTTTTCCCGGCGGAGGCGAGCCGTGTCCGCGCGAAGCTTTTCCTCTTCGCCGCGCATTTTGCTCAGCTTGCGCTCGAGCTTGCGGCTTCTGCGCTCGTCGGGATCCCGGCGGGGAGAGCCTTCTGCTTGGGGAGCGTCTTCCGGTTTTTCCCCTTCGGGGGACGGGGAGGCTGGCGGCGGATGGGGGCCTTCCCGCGGCATATCCAGGAATTGAACCAGGGCTTCCGCTGCCCGGGAATTTTGTTGGGCGTAGTCTTTCAAAAGGCTGCAAGCGGGAAGGGCCAGCCTCACGCATTCGTCGCGGGCTTCCCGGGTCCAGAAATCCTCTTGCCGCAAGATGTCGCGGATGGGGTCTTTCTCCAGGAGGTCGAGGACCTGGAGGCTGGCTCGCAGCCTTTCGGGACCCATGAAATCGCGTACAATCCTCCATCGATCCAGGAAAACCTCTTCGTCCATCATGGCGAGAAAGGACACGGAGGCGGGCTGCTCGTCCTGCCAAATGTCCAGGACCCGCTCCAGGAGATCCGGCTCGCTGCGCAGAAGTCGGTGGAGTCGGGCTCGCAGAGCGGGGCGGTCGAAATGGAGATGGAGCTTGCCGCCGGGAAACCCTTTGCAAAGATGACGTTTGAGGGCGGGCTCTCCCTGGATGAGTTGAAGCCAGGTTTTTTTGGGGATATCCTTGATGAGGCGCTCGTAGAAGGATGGAGGCAATTCCCCTTCCACAAGGGGTGATGGCTGACGGGAATTCAATGGTACACCGCTTTAGAAAAAGGAGAAGACACTGGCATGACGGATGTTCTGGTTGTTCTGGTCACGGCTGGAAGCGGGGAGGAGGCGTCGGGGATCGCCGAGGCCCTTGTTCTGGAAAACCTGGCGGCGTGCGTCAACATCGTTGCCGGCGTTCGCTCCGTTTATACTTGGAAAGGGGAGGTTTGCAACGACGAAGAGGTCCTGATGGTCGTCAAAACGCAGAGGGAGCGCTTCGAGGCCCTCAAGGAGAGGATTCGGGAGATCCATTCCTACGACGTTCCGGAGATTGTCGCTTTCCCCGTGACTCACGGTCTCCCCGACTACTTGAGCTGGGTCCTGGAGGCCACTCGATCCCCGGGTGGCTCCCGGTGATCCTCCTTTTCCCGTGTCCGGACGGCGTCCCGGCGTCGAGTCCGTCTCGATCTCGGTGGCTGGATCCAACGCCTCGTGCCTGCGAGAGCGGGCACGCAAGATCCGTTTCTCTGGATTCACTCCTTCAAATTTCGGAAGCTTGGCGTTCCACATACCATTCCACCGTTTCGCGCAGTCCCGCTTCCAGCTCCGTCCGGGCCTTGAAACCGAATTCCTTCTCGGCCCGCGAAGCGTCCAGCAGTCGTCGGGGCTGGCCGTTGGGTCGGGAGGCGTCCCACGCGATCTCGCCCTGGAAGCCCGTGAGATCGGCGACGAGAGCAACGAGATCCTTGATGGAAATCTCTCGTCCCGAGCCCAAGTTGACGGGGGCGGCCTTGTTGTAATGCTCCGAGGCCAGGAGGATTCCCTCGGCGGCGTCCCGGGCGTGAATGAATTCGCGGGTGGGGCTTCCGTCTCCCCACACGACGATGCGGCGGGCATTCTTCCGGCGAGCGTCCAGACACTTCTTGACGAGGGCGGGGATGACGTGGCTGGAGGCCGGGTCGAAGTTGTCTCGGGGCCCGTACAGGTTCACGGGCAGCAGGAAGATGGCGTTGAAATCGTATTGTTGCCGATAGGCTTCCCCTTGGACCAGCAGGGCTTTCTTGGCGATGCCGTAGGGGGCGTTGGTTTCTTCGGGGTAGCCGTTCCACAGATCGTCCTCTTTGAAGGGGACGGGAGTGTGCTTGGGATAGGCGCACACGGTGCCGATGGTGACGAACTTGTCCACTCCCGCTTTCCAGGCTTCGTGGAGAAGATGAGCGCCCATGACGAGATTGTCGTAGAAGAATTCCGCCGGGTGCTCCCGATTGGCCCCGATGCCCCCCACCCGGGCTGCGGCGTGGATGATCAGGGTCGGGCGGAGGTCTTCCAGGACCCGGCGCACATCGTCCAAATCCCTGAGATCGTATTCCTTGCTGGAGGGGGCGAAAGACTGCGGACACCCTCGGGCTTCCAGCCCTTCCATGAGGTAGGAGCCCAGAAACCCTCTTCCTCCCGTCACCAGCACCCGCTGATCGGTCCAAAAGCCCATCTCTTCTCCCAGTCCCCGCAAGTTCAAAGATTCACTTCGCAACTGTTCACCGTGGGAAAGCCGCTGTGGTTCAGAACCAGATCTCTTGCGGCTTCCCGAAGATCCTGATCTACCATTTCCCGGACCATTTCTTCAAAGGAAATCTCCGGGCGCCATCCCAGTGTCTTGCGGGCGCGCGAGGAATCCCCCAAAAGGGTGTCCACTTCCGTGGGGCGGAAATAGCGCGGGTCCACGCGCACCACCGTCTTCCCTCGCTCGAGAGGGGGGGTCGTGCGGTGATGCTGGTACTTTTCCAGAAGCGCGGAAGGAAAGGTTTCGGCGACGACGCCTTTCTCCTCCAATCCCTTCCCCCGCCATTCCAGGCGAATGCCCGCCCTCCGGAAGGCTTCCGTGCAGAATTCCCTCACCGAGTGCTGCTCGCCGGTGGAAATGACGTAATCGGAGGGCTCGTCCTGCTGGAGGATGAGCCACTGGGCTTTCACGTAGTCTTTGGCGTGTCCCCAGTCCCTGCGGGCGTCCAGGTTGCCCAGGTGGAGCATTCCTTCCAGGCCCAGGGCGATGCGCGCCGCCCCCCGGGTGATCTTGCGCGTCACGAAGGTTTCTCCCCGCACGGGCGATTCGTGGTTGAAAAGAATGCCGTTGCAGGCGTAGATGCCGTAGGCCTCCCGATAGTTGACGGTGATCCAGTAGGCGTAAACCTTGGCGCAGGCGTAGGGGGAGCGGGGGTAGAAGGGAGTGTCTTCCGTTTGCGGCGTTTCCCGCACCTTGCCGTAGAGCTCCGAAGTGGACGCTTGGTAGAACCGGGTCCTGCTCTCGAGCCCCAGGATGCGAACGGCTTCCAGAAGCCGCAAAGCGCCCAGCGCGTCGGCGTTGGCCGTGTACTCGGGGGTTTCGAAGGAAACCTTCACGTGGCTCTGGGCCGCCAGGTTGTAGATCTCGTGGGGCTGGACTTCCTGGATGATGCGGATGAGGTTGGTGGCGTCGGTGAGATCTCCGTAATGGAGAATGAATCTTCGATCTTCGTCGTGAGGGTCCTGGTACAGATGATCCACGCGCTGGGTGTTGAAAAGGGAAGCGCGACGCTTGATCCCGTGTACCAGATACCCCTTGGCCAGGAGAATCTCGGCCAGATAGGCCCCGTCCTGTCCCGTAACCCCGGTGATGAGAGCGACCTTCGAGCTCATGAAGAACGATTCCTTCCTTTGCGCTCCGCCCGCAACGACCCATTGGAACGGAGCCATTCCAACGAAAACGACCGACCATTAAGCCACAAGCTTCTTTCTATACCCTAAAAGGGTCCTTTCCGTCCATGCCGAACAAGCCGTTGCTCCGTCCAATTTGTTCTTTCGGATTTTCCTTCCGTTTCGTCATGCCCTCGAAAGCGGGCGTCCAGGCTGGTCTTTCCGGATGCCGGACTTCGCCGCCCGTCGCCCGAAACGACGGGGGAGCCTCGTTGCAGAGCCGTTGCGCCCGGCAGCCTTGCATCGAAACGGTTGCCGCTATACACTGCCCCTTCCTTCGGCACTGGAGCCCGGAGTCCGAAACCGCACACTTTGGCCAAGGAGAAGAATTTGCTTCGATGGGTCCTGGCTTTTCCCGCCATCGCTTTGCCTCTGCTGGTGGGAGGGGTCTATCCGTGGTTCTGGGGAGGGGTCGCCGGCCTGTTTTTCATGGCCGCCCCCTTTTTCCTCCTTCGCCAGCAATTGAAAGGAAAGCCGGATCGAAAAACGTTTTTCCTCGTCGCTTTCTTCCTCTTGTATCCCTTTTTTCAGTCCGTTCCCCTGCCTCTTTCCTGGTTGGAAATTTTGTCGCCGGAGCGATGGGCGTGGATTGAAGAAGCCAGATCTCTGGCCGGCGTCCAAGCCTCTGCCGCTCCCCTCAGCTACGTGCCCCTGGAAACTTTCTTTGGCGGGATCTGGTGGGCTTTCCTGGCGTTTTACGGGCTGGTCCTGCGCCACTTCATCCAGGACCGCGAAAATCTCGGATGGCTCGTCCAGGTCCTTTTCCTTTGGACCGTCGTCGAGGCGGCGTACGGGCTTTTGCAGGTGCTCGTTCCCGGGCTGGGAGTGCTCTGGCACGATCCGGTAGGGTTCCAGGGACAGGACTTCGCCAGGGGGACCTTCATCTACCACAATCATTTCGCCGCCTACCTGAATCTCATGTGGCCTCCCATGCTGGCTTCCGTTTTGGCGCTTTCGGGTCCCGGAGCTTCCCCCTCCCGGGCTCCCCTCTCCCCTTCGGAGCTCGAAAAAAAGCGTCAGGCAACCCACAAGAGGATATTCAAAGGCTTTCTTCTGATGCTGACGCTCCTGGCGCTGGTGTTTTCCATGTCCAGGGCCGGCATCGCCGTTTCCCTGGTGGTGCTGACTCTTTTCATCCTTTTGGAGGGCGTTCGGCAGCGCGGGCTGTTGGCTTTCGCCGGGGTCTGCTGGCTGGGGGCCGTCGCCTACGGGATCCTCATCGGCTTCCACAAGCTGTTCCTCCGGTTCACCCAACTGGCCGAATCGGCCCCCGGGCGGCTCCGCATCTGGCAGGACACCCTCGGGATCGTCAAGGACCATTGGGCCTTCGGCGTGGGGCTGGACGGCTACGCCCCCGCCATCAAAATCTACCAGACCCACCTGCCGGACACCTTGCGATTGGTCCACGCCCACAACGACTATCTGGAGCTGGCCGCCGAGCTGGGGGCTCCCGTGGCCTTGGGGCTCGTGGCCTGCGCTTGGGGGTATTGGATCAAATGGGTGCTGCGCTTCGCGAGGGTCCGGGGGAAGCTGCCCCGCGAGCGACGACTGATGGCCGCGGGGACTTTGTCGGCCTTGGCGGGCTTCTACCTCCATGGCTTGGTGGAATTCAACTGGGCCCTTCCCGCCAACCAGCTCGCTTTCGTCGTCGTTTGGACCACGGCGGTTACCGTTCTCGAGCGTCCGAAGGTTCGAGTGCGGCGTCGGAAGCAGGCCCCGTCTTCCGCTCCTCCCTTTCCCGACGAGCCTCTTGCAAAAGACGCAAGGTGGGCCGGCCGTCCCGCAAGTCCGTCTCGCCTTGGAAAAACGGCGTCCCGCTCACCACGCTGAAGTCTCCGTGCAGGGTCCGCGACAAGGCGTTGTCTCTCCCGGCCAGCTCCTGAAAGCGGCGACCTGCGTACGTGAGCCCGCGTTGCAGGGAGCCCGCCGGAATGTATTCCCGCAAAAGGAATCCCATGTCCGTCGCGACGCCCTTGATGGGGTCGCCCATGCCGTAGAGCATTTGAAGCTCGAAGGAGCCCGGGGGCAGGCCGTAGGCGTCGGCGACGGCCATGGCCCGCGCCAGGGTGCGGATGTTGTGGGTGGCCACCGCCGTCTCGAACACGTCGGGCTGCAAGAGCAGGACCTCCGTCAGCGCCTCGTAGTTGGCGTCCGTGGAAGGCTTGTGATTCCAAACGGGACCGACGGGCAAGCCTCGCTCCCCGGCCAGCTTCTTTTCGTGTTTTTCGTAGGCGCCTTTGACCAAGCGAACGGGCACGCGAACGTTCAATCCTCGTCCCCAACGGGCCAGTTCGGCGATGTCGCGGGCGCTGTCCCGCAAATAGGCCTGGACGACCACTCCCAGACGCAGCCCTCCGTCCCTGCGCCGGACGAGACGGGGCTTGGATTCCACCAAATGGCGGAAAAGGTTCAGAGTGGCGTCCTTGGTGGCGTATTCCTCCATGTCCAGACGAAGGAAGACGGTGGAGTCCGAGCAAGCGGCCGCCGCCGTCAGCAGGTCCGTCAGGGCTTCCTCGAGGCGGGCATGCCGGACGGCGGCCCCCTCTTCTTGGACGGCTTGCTCCAGGGTCGAGGGGGCCATCAGCCCCGAGAGCTTCAGGGACAGGTACAGTCCCTCCTCGCGAGGAGCTTCGCAGAAGCGCTGGATGACGGTGCGGTACCAGTCCAGGTAGTCTTTCGCCTCCTGCGGGGAATGGGAGGCGTCCCCCACGTGGTCCAGGGTGACGAGAAGCCCCCGGGCCTTGCGTGCGGAAACGAAGGAAAAAAGCTCGGCCGCTCCCTTCTTTTGTCCCTCGGCATCCCCCGACAAATCGACGAAATACAGAAAGGGCTCGCTCATCCAGCGAACCGCCGGCATGGCGAAGAAAAGTCCTCGGCGCATCCACCGGTGGCCGGCCAGGGAGTGGAGAAGCCATTGGCTTGCCCCCCTCAGCGGACGAGACATGCTCAAGCCGATCAGCGCCGTGCGAAAATCCCCGGCCAGGCTCGAGCTTTCCGGGCTGTCGAGGGCCTTCGCCAAACGGCTTTGCATTTGGTGGAGTCGGACTTGCGTAAGGTGCTCCAGAAGATCGTCTCTCCCCTGGATCTTCTTTTCTTCCGTCGAGGGGGGCGATGGTCCCTCGGGCAGGCGGGCCCGTTGGGGCCAGAAAACGGCCAGGCTCCCGGCAAAAAGCAAGAGGACCGCGACGACGAAGACACCCGCGATTTTCAGGAAATTTTTCATGGACTTTCCTTGCCGACGCTTCCGGAGTTATTGAAAAGCCCCTCTCGAAGCTCCCTTTCGACTGGCGAGCCCCATCGAGGGATTCATGCTCGATCGCTCGGTATCGACACCGACGGCCCGCCGGCGTCGAGGCTCGCCTTGGGGGATTCACGAAGGCAGGAGCTCCAAAAAGTTCTCCCTCGCCACCCGGCGGGCCTTTTCGGGGGGGAGGGCGTCCAGAAGCGCGTAGTATTTCAAGATGTTGGCATGGTAGGTTTCGAAGTGTCCGATGTTGTCCGACCCGATCATGAACCTTTCGGAAAAGTCGGCCACGAGGGACAGCCACTCGGGCCGAACGGTCCCTTCGGCGATCATGTAGGCTTCGAACACGAGCCACGACAGGTCGATGCGCAGGTTCTCGTGCTTTTTCAGCATGTCCCGCAGCAAAGCGGTGTATTCCCCTTGATTCAGGTCCAGATAGCGAGACAGTCCCGCATGGGCCCAGATCAGGATGGTGCGGGGATGCCTGGCCAGAGCTTCTTGCACTTCGTGGACGTAAATGGGCTTGTCCAGCCGGTGGCGCGAGGTCGCGTTGTTGTGGAGGGTTACGGGCAGATTCTTGGCGGCCGCCAGCTCGTAAACGGGGTCCAGGGCCGGATGGTTGGCCCGGGCCGTTTCCCCGTAGGTGAGATTGGTCAGATCGTCCCGGTGTCCGAAGATTTCGCCGATTCCCTGCCACAATCCCGGATACTCCCCGATCATGCGCTCCACGTGCAGGACGGCGTTCTGGTCCGTGGCGTTGAAGCCGCAGAGGAACGGGTGGAAGCGGCCCCGGAGTCTTTCGGGAAGCTCCAGGTATCGCCGGGCGACGACGAAATCCGTGGCCGAATACCAATAGGTTCGACCGCTGTCGTCCAGGTAGTAGGCGGGCTCGACGGGCTCGTCCTTGTGCCATTTCTTGATCAAGGGCATGCCCGAGAACATGATGTGCTCGACTCCCGCCCCGTCCATGACCTCGAGGAGCGCCTCCATGCCCTCCGTGCGCTGGATGAAGTCCACGAAGTGGAAATGGCTGTCGGCCACGGCGTATCTCGCCGCCGAGGCTTTCGATTCGTTTTGTGCCAGAGCGTCGAGGGGGCCCCGCAACTTCCGGAAGCCGCCGGCCAGGGTCCCGGCGGCCGCGATCTTCAGAAAGGACCTGCGATCCATGAGCATCTCCTTTTTTTCAGGTAGCCGACCTGAATTCCCGAACTTTCCGTCTTTTGAAAAACCCTCCTGAAATCCCTGCTACGAAAGTCGGAAACGGATTATAGACTCGGCTTCCCGTTTCTCCCAGGGAATTTTCCCGTACCCGTTTCCTTCAAGGTGTGCTTTAAGGATTCGAACGGATGTCTTCTCGTAGCTTCCCTTTCGTGACGGGGAGCTTCGGGAAATTTTCCAAACAATCCAAGAGGGCCGTTGGGCTTGCGGAGGACTTGCCATGTGGAGAAACGAGCTTGAATGCAGGGGGATCGGGAAATGGGCTTCGGTCCTCGCCGTCGCGACCGTTTTTTTGGGGATTGCTCCGGGAATGTCCGGGGTCGGGGAGGCGCAGGCTGTCGCCGCCCCGGCGGATGCGACCGGCCCCGCCCGGGTGCTGGGCGTTTTCGAGGAGATCGCCCGGATTCCCAGGTGCTCGAAGCACGAGGAAGCCGTGTCCGCCTGGCTTGTGGAATGGGCCCGTAAGCGGGGACTGGCGGCGAAGACCGACGACCGGAGGAACGTTCTCGTTTCCGTCCCCGCTTCGAAGGGGCGAGAGGGGGAGCCCGCCGTCGTGCTCCAAGCCCACATGGACATGGTGTGCCAGAAGACCGACGACTCGACGCACGACTTCGCCAAGGACCCCGTCGTGCCCGTGCGGGACGGGGACTGGCTTCGAGCCTCGGACACCACCCTCGGGGCCGACGACGGCATCGGGGTGGCTTTCGCCCTGGCTCTGGCGGAAGACCCCGGCCTGTCCCGTCCGCCCCTGGAGCTGCTCTTCACCACCGACGAGGAAGTGGACATGAGCGGAGCGGCGGGATTGTCGGAAGATTTCCTTTCGGGACGGAAATGCATCAACATCGATTGGGAAACCGAGGGGTCCATGGCCCTGGGGTCCGCCGGGGGCGTCAAAAGCGAGATCGTTCTCCCTCTCAACTTTTCCGAAGTCCCCAAGGATTTCCGGGTTTTCTCCTTCCGCATCGACGGCCTTCTCGGGGGACATTCGGGACTGGAGATCGACAAGAACCGGGCCAACGCCAACCGTCTCGTGGCCGAATGCCTCGCCGGGAGCATTCCCTTGCGCCTGATCTCCTTCGCCGGGGGAACGGCGACCAACGCCATCACCCGGACTTCCCAAGCGACCTTCGCCGTCGAGCCCTCTCTCGTCGAAGACCTCCGGGCCCGCTTGTCGGCCGGGGAACGGGAGATCGAGGAGCGCTATCCCGACGAGAAGGACCTGTCCGCGACCCTGACGGAGCTTCCTCTCGAAGCCCCCTGCAAGGCCGCTTCGCGGGAGGGCACGGAGAAGGCCCTCGATTTGGTGCGGGCCATCCCCTACGGTGTTTGGGAGATGTCCAAGGAATTTCCCGGCCTTCCCGAAACCTCCAACAACATCGGCATCGTCGAAACGAAGGGCGACGCGATGCACGTCACCACCTATCAAAGAAGCTCCAAGGAGGAAAAGCTCGAGGAGATCACCCGGGTCATCGAGGAGGCGGCCCGCAAGGCGGGAGCTTCCGCTTCCCGGCGGGGATGGTCCCCGGCCTGGCCCCCCGACCCCGATTCCGATCTGCGCCGCGAGGCTTCGGCCGTTTACGAAAAAGCCTTCGGAAAGCCCATCCGAACGGAAGTCATCCATGCGGGGCTCGAATGCGGCTACCTCGCGGAAAAATATCCCGGCATGGACATCGTTTCCGTCGGGCCCACCCTCGAGCACGTCCACACCCCGAGGGAGCGGTTGTACCTGCCGTCGGTGGAGCGGCTGTGGGTGTTTCTGACGGAGCTTCTCGAGGAGCTCGGAAAAAAGTAGAGGAGCACGGACTGCGTGCGGGGCGCGGGCGTTCTTGCGGAAGCCGACCGCGTTGCGAGGGACCTCGATGGACGCTCGTTCGGTCTCTATCGGGCCAACAAGTCGTGGCGGAAGTGCCCCGCGCCGCTCAACGGGCGGGATTCCAGGGACCGGATGCGAAGCCCGTCCCCCCGGCGAGCCAGCTTGAAATGAAGGGCCCCCAGGGAGTGCTGGGGCCGGAGGCCCGGAAATTCCACCCGGAGATGGAACCGGCTTTCCAGTTCCACGCCGTAGCTGGTCAGAATCCAACTCTTGGGCAGGATGCGATAGTGGATGGAATGGGCTCGGGTGAAATTGCGTTGGTAGGCCGAGAAGATTTCCAGGATGGATCGGCCGTTCTGCACGGCGCTTGCCTCGAAGAGCCCCCTTAGTCGCTTCAGGTCTTTCTCTTCGTAGGCCTGTACGTAACGGCGCAGGAACCGCTCCACCTTTTCGTCCATTTCATCGACGATGTTGTGGGATGGCTTGCGAGCCTCCGCTTGAGCCTCGGCCCGGGCTTCCGCGGACGGCTTCGAAGAGGCTTGCGAAGCTTCCGGAAGCGCGGCGAGGTCCCGGATGGTTTTCTCGTCCGCGGCTCGATTCTCGGAAATCCCGGCGGCTTCCTTGGTCTCTGAAGAAGCCGCGTGAGCGATGGGTTGCGAGGCGACCGCCTTTCGTGGGGGAGGGGGGGGCTCTTCTTCGCTTTCGGGGCTTGCGGAGCTTTGAGCCGTTTTACGAATTACGGAAGAGTCTTTTCCTTCTCCGGGCTTTCCCGTTGGAGGCCGGGTGGGCTGCGCGAGGACGGGCCGGAGGGCCGCTGCGGGAGCATCCGGGGACCGAGAGGCGGGCCCTGTTTGCGTGGCTGACTCCTTCGGACCGGAGGGCAAAGGATTTTTGACGGTATCCCGGAGAGAGTCGGCGGGCTTCTTGTCCCCGACTTCGGGGTCCCGGGAAGCGGGGCCCTCGGTATCGTTGTCGAGCACCATGGCGGACTTGCGGGGCTTCATGGATTCCTTGCGGTACCGTTTGGAAACGAAGCCCTGGAAGTCCACCGCGAAGCTGATCAGGACCAGGGCGGCCACGGGCAGGGCGACTTGAAGCCATATCCGCCCGGAGCGGCGACGGAAAACCGAAGGCGGCTTTTCCCCGGGAGGCGGGGGATGAACGGCGCGGGCGGAAGTTTCCAGGCGCAGATCGTGGCGGGCTCGCAGTCCCGGGTCCCGGAGCACTTCGTAGGCTTGACGAATGTCCTGGAAGCGCCGGGAGGCTTCGGGGTCGTCGGGGTTGACGTCGGGATGGTGCTTGAGGCTCAATCGCCGGAAGGACCGTTTGATTTCTTCTTCGGTGGCCGTGCGATCCACTTCCAGAATCCGGTAGCAATCGGACTCCTCGTCGCACAGGTTGAGGGTTCGCGCGATGATGTACAGCCGCTCCTGGAAGAGATGCGGGGGAAAGACGTGCCGACGGCACACGGCAAGGAGGCTTGGGCTGAGCGACCATGCGTCCTTTTGCTGCCGGTAAAGCTCCAAGGCGGCCCGTGTCCGTTCCGGGTCGGCCCCCGCCCAAGCCACCAGCTCATGGATGTCGCTTTCCATGACGATGGCTCGAACAAGCTCTCGTCGGGCATCTTCGGCCGATGACGGACGGTTCCGGAAAACCATGGCTTTCAAAACGCTCCTGCCGGGGCGGGGGTGAGCTCCACCTCGTCCAGCCAGTAATCCCCGGAAATCTTGTTGTCGAATTTCAGGCTTTCGACCCTTCTGATCCGCAACATCAAGGCATGACAGCCTTCGGGAACTTGGATCTCCAGGATCTCCTCTCGCCAGGGGAGGGAGCCTTGAATCGCTTCTCCTTCGGCGAGCAGTCCCCGGCAATCCCGCCCCAAGACTTGCAAGAAAACCCCTTGATCCGTCGTGAGATTTTCTCCGCGCTGGGCGAAGCTCAAACGATAGGCTCGTCCCCCGAGGACGGGGACGATCTGGGAAACGTGGTGAAAATCGACATTGGCTTTTCCCGAGAATTCAATATGCAGGGCGTACCTCCCGGCATAGGGGAATTCGGAGGTGCGCCGCACCTGGACTCCCGACGGGGCCCTCAGACGCCATCCGAAAGCGGATTGGAGGGGCTCTTCCTCGAACCCCCCGTTGTAGGCTCCCTCTGGAGGCCGCCCCGTCCATGCTTCCCAGACTTCCGTAGCTTCCTCCAGCATCTTTTGGTGGATGAGGAGCTCGCAGAAGCGAAGGCTTAGGGAATCCCCTTGGAGCTCCCGGCCTTTTCCATAGACCTTCCAGGTCCGCCA
>Ga0180429_10002263_pt1 | contig 15968 bp, 12 predicted proteins | sample SS_ome_FD_132428 | JGI IMG/M metagenome (GOLD analysis project Ga0180429, IMG submission 132428) | Hypersaline lake sediment archaeal communities from the Salton Sea, California, USA - SS_1_S_1 metaG | ecosystem: Environmental > Aquatic > Non-marine Saline and Alkaline > Hypersaline > Sediment ...
AGCAGCGGGTCTTCGAGCCGTCCTGGAGCGGTCGTGCCGACGGCATGGGCCTGGGGCTGGCCATCGTGAAGAAGAGCGTGCTGGACCACGGGGGGTGGGTCAGCGTGGAGGACGCCGAACCGGTGGGTGCGAGATTCATCATCCGCCTTCCCGCGGTGCGGGACGAGAAGGAGCGTGAAGCCTGATGGGCGACAGGGAGCAGGGCGGGGCCGTGGTGGCCGGGGCGCCGGGTGGCGTGATCCTGGTGGCCGACGACGAAAGGAACATCCGCCGCACCCTCGGCCTTGTGCTGGGCGGTGCGGGATACGAGGTGCTGGAGGCGGAGAACGGCCGCCAGGCGGTGGATCAGGCCGCGGGGAGGGCCTGCGACCTGGTGCTGCTCGACCTGAAAATGCCCGAGCTTTCCGGCCTCGAAGCGCTGGAGCGGCTGAAGAAGGATGAACCCGACCTGCCGGTGGTGGTCATTTCGGGCCAGGCCACTTTTTCCGACGCGGTGCAGGCCACCCGCATGGGGGCCTATGATTTCATCGAGAAACCGTTGGAGAAGGAGCGGGTGCTGCACTCGGTGCGCCTGGCCCTGGAGTCGAGTCGCCTGCGTCGGGAGAACATCCACCTGCGGGCCCAGCTCGGTGAACCGCCCCGGATGGTGGGCCGCTCACCGGTGATCGAGGCGCTGCGCCAGGCGATCAGCCGCGCGGCGCCCACCCGGGGGCGCATCCTCATCGTCGGCGAGAGCGGCACGGGCAAGGAACTGGTGGCCCGGGCGATCCATGAGCAGAGCCCGGTGAGTGACGGGCCGTTCATCAAGGTCAACTGCGCGGCGATTCCCACTGAGCTGATCGAGAGTGAACTGTTCGGCGCGGAGAAAGGGGCCTTCACCGGGGCGGAGAAGCTCAAGCTGGGCAAGTTCGAACTGGCCCATGGCGGCACCCTGTTCCTCGACGAGATCGGCGACATGGGCCTTTCGGCCCAGGCCAAGGTGCTCAGGGTACTGCAGACCGGCGAACTGACCCGTCTGGGCAGCAATGAGCCGGTGAGCGTCGACGTGCGGGTGGTGGCCGCGACGAACAAGAACCTTGAGGAGGAGATCCGCCAGGGCGGGTTCCGCGAGGACCTCTTCTACCGCATCAACGTGGTGCCGCTGGTGGTGCCGCCGTTGCGCCAGCGCAAGGAGGACATTCCCGAACTGGCCCGGCACTTCATCGGCATCTTCTGCCGCGAAAACGGCTTCCCGCCCATGACCCTGCAGGAGGAGGCGCAAGAACAGCTGCTCGGCTACCGCTGGCCGGGCAACGTGCGCGAACTGCGCAACGTCATCGAGCGGCTGGTGATCATGGTCCGTGAGCCGCTGATCCGCGCCTTCCACGTCCGCCGGCACCTCACGGCCCTCTTCAGCGGCCGGTCAGGGGAGGAATCGGACGTTCGCCGCCTTGCGGCCCTGCTGGGCAAAGTGACGCTGAAGGAATACCGCGAAGATCAGGAGAAGGCCTTCATCCTTGCCGCCCTTGATGAAACCGGCTGGAACGTCTCCCGCGCCGCGGGCCTGCTCGGACTCGAACGCACCAACCTGCACAAGAAGATCACCGGCTACGGTCTGAAGAAATAATGTCCGCACCGTTGTTCGAATGAAGGATTTTCCTGTCCAGGGGTATGTCGACACCGGACACCGGGGACGTACATAAAAAGTATAACGAACGGCAGGGCCACTGCGGGATAGCGATCTGCTTCACGTGATTCGAGGGCATGTCTCACAAGAGATCCTCAACGTCCGCAAGCACGTTCGCTATACTTTTTACGTACGGCCCCCGAGCCCAAGTCCACGCTTAAAAAAAGGGGACCGGCATACGCCGGTCCCCCAGTGCTTTCTCGCCGTGCGGCGGCGCTTACTCGCCTTTCTCGAACAGCGTCATGTCCACCTCGCCGTCGACGACGAACTCAGTGATGGCGGCGGTCATGTAGGGCTCGCCCCCGTTGGTCACGGTGACCTTCACCGGTACCGGGATGCCATCGAAGTCCTTCCACTCCTCGACCTTCTCGGTCAACTCGCCCGGGCCGCTCATCGTCTCGCCCATGTAGCGGCGGCCGATGATGCGGCCGCTCTCGGCGGAGATGAAGCAAGTGGTGGTACGGTCGAATTTATCGGTGACCACGACGCGGTGTGCCGGGGTTCCCTCGAACTCGAGGTCATTCACATACTGGAAAGTGAAGTCGCCGCTCTCCAGGCCCCGCAGCATGCGGTCGGAGTCACGGGCGAATTCCTTGCGGAACTCTTCCGCCGCCACCGGCCCCTTCTGGCCCATGGCCTCCTGCCAGCCCTCGGTGCCGTCGAACACGCGGGTCATCGAGCCCATGGGCAGGGTCATCTTGGTCCAGATCATGTCGGGGTAGACGTGCCAGGACTCCACGGTAATGCCCATCTCGCCCATCGGGGTGACGGCGGTGATGTCGCTCTTCGTGAACACGTTCTTCGACGAGAGGAACTTTTCGCCGCCGTGGGCCGCGGCAGCGGCCTTCATCAACTCGGTGCCCCGGGCCAGCGCTTCCGGTGTCGCTTCGGGAATCTCCTCCGAGGCCGGCGGGTCAGGGATGGTGATGTCCACCACGTTGACCTCGCCGTATTCGGAGAGCGGCTTGTCGAACTTTTCCGGGTCACCGAGCACCATGAGCACCATCTGCTCCGGGTTCCAGTATTCCCCGGCCACCCGGTTGACGTCGGCCACGGTCACCGCTTCGATGCCCGCCTTGTACGTCATCAGGAAGTCGGCGGGGTAGCCGTAGTAGGCGTAGGTCAGCAGGCGGTTGATCACTTCGCCTTTGGAATCGAAGTTGAAAACGAAGGAGTTGAGGATGCTCTTCCGCGCCCGGTCAACCTCGTCCTGGGTCACGCCGCTCTCGATCAGCTTGTTGAGTTCGCTCTTCAGCAGGTCGATGGTGTAGCCGGTGTTCTCCAGGCTGGTGAAGGTGTACATCCGGGCCAGGGCCGGGTAAGCGTAGTTTGCGGAAACGCCGCCGCTCACGCCGTAGGTCAGGCCTTCGGCGGTGCGCACGGCCCGCATCAGCCGGCTGGTGAAGCCCGAGGTGCCGAAGATGTCGTTCATGATCTGCAGGGCGAAATAGTCGGGGTTGTCCCTGGTCGTGCCCAGGTGCCCCATGGTGATGTAGCTCTGGTTGAGATCGGTCTTTTCGATGAGGTTCACCGAGGCGGTGACCTTCGGGATCTCGGGATAGGCGGGGAAGGCGGGAGCGCCGGCGTCCCAGCCGGAGAAGGCTTGCTCAACCTGGCTGACGATGGTGTTCGGATCGATGTCGCCCCAGACGGCGAGCATGCAGTTCTCGGGGTGGAACCAGGTGCCGTGGAAGGTCACCATGTCCTCGCGGGTGATGTTGGCCAGGTGTTCGTACTCCATGATGCGCGCGTAAACGCTGTCCGGCCCGTAGATCACCCGACTGAACTCGCGGGTGAGAATACCGGTGGGGTCGTCGTTGCGCCGGGAGATGCCGCTCCTCGCCTCGATCATCGCCAGGTCGATTTTCTCCTGGGGGAAAGCCGGGTTGCGCAGCACGTCGGCGAATATCCCCAGCACCTGGTCGAAGTTTTCGGTGAGGCAGTTCAGCGAGGCGAAGCCCGACTCGTCGCCGATGCCGGTCTCCACTCTCGCCGCGAGGCCTTCCAGCAGCTCGTCGAGGTCGTCGCCGGCGATGGTCGGTGTGCCGCCGGTGCGCATCACGCTGCCGGTGAGGCTGGCCAGGCCGACCTTGTCCGCCGGGTCGAGGAAGCCGCCGGTGCGGATGATCATCCGTGCGTTGACCAGCGGCAGGTCGCTGTCCTGCAGGTAGTAGAGCTTCATCCCGTTGGTCAGCTCGGCCTGCTGCACCTCGGGGACAACCAGTTCGCGCAGTTCGGGGAATTTCAGTTTCTCGTGGGGGCGCTTCTTCTCGCAGAACGCCGGCCCGGCCGTCACCGCGGAGATGACGAAGGCCGCGGCCAGGACGAGCGTCAGAAAGCTCGTGGCATGATTTCTTCTCATCTGGATATTTTCACTCCTCTACATCGAGACCATACTGGTGGTCCAAACTGCCGGTTTACTGTTCCAGGTCGGCCAGCGACTCCTGCTGGCCCACCGAGACGTTGGTCCGGGTGAAGACCTCGTTGGCCACACGCCGAATGTCCTCGGCGGTGACCGCCTCGATCTTCTCCACCTCGGTGAACATGTTGCGCCAGTCGCCGGTCATCGTGTGGTAGAAGGCCAGCTGGTTGGCCATGCCGGTATTGGAGTCGAGGCCGCGGATGAAGTCGGCCTTGGCCCGGGTCTTCAGCTTGGCCAGTTCCTGCTCAGTGACCGGCTCGCTCTTCAGTTTGTCGATCTCTTCCCAGATGGCGTCCTCCACCTCGGCATTGGTGTGCCCCTTGGCCGGCACGCCGATGAAGAGGAACAGACCGGGGTATTTCGATCCCGGCAGGCCGGTGAGGGACATGGCGGCGATGGCGATCTGTTTCTCCTTGACCAGGCTGGTGTTCAGGCGCGAACTGCGGCCCTCGCCCATGATGCTGGAGATGGCGTCATACACCGCGCGCTCCGGGTGGTTGAAGCCCGGCTTGTGGAAGCCCATGATCAGGATCGGCTGGGCCTCTTCGTAGGTCACCACCCGCCGCTCGGCGTTCTGCTGCGGCTCCACCGTGGTCACCGGCGAGGGCTTCTCGCCCCGGGGGATGCGGCCGAAGTAGGTCTCGATCACCGGGAAGGCCTCGTCGGGGTAGACGTCGCCGGCCACCACCACCACAATGTTGCTCGGGTTGTAATATTTGCGGAAGAAGCTCATGCACTTTTCGCGGGTCATGTTCTGAATGTCGGACATGTGCCCAACCACCGGTACGCCGTAAGGGTGCGCTTTGTAGGCCACCGCCAGATATTCCTCGAGCAGCCGTCCGATGGGGTTGGAGTCGGTGCGCATCCGCCGCTCTTCGGCCACCACCTGCTTTTCGGCGAAGAACTCGCGCAGCACCGGGTCGATGAAACGGTCGGACTCCAGCACCGCCCAGAGCTCCAGGCGGTTGGAGGGCAGGCTGTAGTAGTAGGTTGTGGTGTCGTAGCCGGTACCGGCGTTTAGCCCCTTGACGCCCTCCTGGTTGAGGATTTCGTCCATCTCGTTGCTCAGCACGAACTGCCGGGCCTCGTCCATCGCCTCCTCGAGCTGCTTTTCCAGCTCGGCCAGTTTCTCCGGCGAGGCCAGCTCGCCCTTCTCCCGTTCGGCCATGATCGCGTCGAAGATGCGGTCCTCGGCGGCCATGGCCTTCGCCTCCTCCCTGACGTCCTTGCCGCCAACGGTGCCGGTGCCCTTGAAGGCCATGTGTTCCAGCAAGTGGGCCAGGCCTGTGATGCCGTGGACCTCGTCCGAGGCGCCCACGTTGGCCTGGGTGACGAACGAGATAACCGGTGCGTCGTGATTCTCGAAGAGGATCACTTTCAGGCCGTTGGACAGCGTTTTCTCGTGGATTCGATTCTGCACATCCTCGAATCCGTCACCGGCAAAGGCGGCCGGTGCGGCGAGGACGAGGACGGCTGCCAGCAAGGGCAGCAGCTTCCCAACTCTACTCATTCTGATTCCTCCATTTGATGGCTGTGCCGGGGATGTGTGGGGCCCGGCTGTAACAAAAACATTGCTTTCCGTCTACTCCTCCATGGATATTTCATCGGGCAGTTCGTTGACATCATCCTCCTGCCAGGGGAAATGGGCGGCCAGCTTCACGCCGGCGCTGGCGATGCCGGCGGCGATCCCGCCGGCGAAATCGTCACGGCGGAAGTGTGCCGCCATGACCCGGGAGGTCTCTTCCCAGAAGTCGCCGGGCACCTTCTCGTCGATGCCCTTGTCGCCAATGATAGCGAAGCCGCGCTCCTTGAGGGCGAGAAAGATAAGCACCCCGTTGCGCAGCTCGGTTCTGTGCATGCCCAGGCGCTCGAAGACGGTGATGGCCGCCTTGTAGACGTTGCGGCCCGCCTTGCGCGCCAGGTGCACCCGGATCTCACCCGAAGTGACCTTTTCCGCCGCCGCAACGGCCTCGGTGATCTGCCGCTGCTCGTCAGCGGTGAAAAAATCCTTCGGCTCGCGGCCCCGGCTCTTCGGAGCGGGGGTGTCGTTCACGTTGTCCATGTCACGCTCTACCATGATCCGGTGGCCCCACCGCCACCAAAGCTTCCGCCGCCGGGGGAGAACCCGCCACCCCCGCCACCGAAGCTGCCGCCGCCGAAACCGCCCCCCCCGCCGGTCCAGCCGCCGCGGCCGCCGCCGAGGATCATGTACCACATCAGCGCAGAACGGCCCCGCCGCCCGCCGAAGATGAAGATGAGGATGAAGATCAGCGGGACGATCAGCCCGCCGATCCCTTTCCTGGTGCGGCGATCTCGCGAGCCGCTCTCCGGTGGGGCGGTGTATTCGCCCTCGATGGCCCGCATTGCCGCCGCCATCCCGGCGCTGATGCCCCCCGCGTAATCACCCTCGCGGAAGCGGGGAACGATTTCGTTTCTGATGATCTGGATCGCCCTCGCATCGGGCAGGGCGCCCTCCAGACCGTAACCCACCTCGAAACGGACTTTCCGCTCATCGACGAAAACGACCAGGATCAGGCCATTGTCGTCCTCCCGGTCGCCCACTTTCCAGGTCTCGGCCAGGCGGATGGCCAGGTCTTCCACCACGCCGCCGCTGGTGCTCTGGAACGTGGCCACCAGCAACTGGTTGGTGGTGCGCCGCTCGAAGTCGGCCAGCGTTCGTTCCAGCGCCGATTTCTCGGCCGAGGAGAGCAGGCCGGCGAAGTCGTTGACCCGGGCCGCCGGCCGATCGGGGTATTCGAGGCCCAGGACCGGAGCTGCGGCGAGAAGCAACGCGAGCAGCACTGCCGGCAGCACGGCCCGGGCGTTCATACGCCGGGCCGGGCCGCGTGGGGCGGAAAGCATCAGAACTGAACCTCCGGGGCCTGTTCAGCACCGGCCGCCGCCTCGAAATAGGGGATCTGGCTGAAGCCGGACATGGAGGCCACCACCGAGGCTGGGAACTTGCGGATCGTCGTGTTGTAGGTCTGGGCCTGCTCGTTGAAGCGCCGCCGCTCCTGGGTGATGCGGTTTTCCGTACCTTCGAGCTGAGCCTGGAGATCGAGGAAGTTCTGGTTGGCCTTCAACTCCGGGTATCTCTCCACCACCACCATCAGGCGGCCCAGCGCGGCGCCGAGGCCGTCCTGGGCGGACTGGAACTGGGCCAGTGCGGCCGGGTTGCCCATCAGCTTGGCCGGGTCCACCTGGATCGATGAGGCCTTGGACCGCGCTTCGGTGACCGCGGTGAACGTTTCCTGTTCATGCTCGGCGTAGCCCTTGACCGTGGCCACGAGGTTGGGGATCAGGTCGAGGCGCCGCTGGTAGACGTTTTCCACCTGGGACCACTGGGCCTTGACCGATTCTTCGGATTCCACCAGTCCGTTGCGCACGCCGACGAACCACATGAAGGCGCCGCCGAGGATCGCCAGCAGTATGAGCAGCGCTGCGCCGCAGCCGATCATTCCCTTGCTCATCGATACGATTCCTTTCCCTTGCGCCGGCCGGGGCCGGCGGATGATGCCCTGTTTCCCTGCATCCGGTGGTTACCGGGAGTCTGACATTGTATTATTACGGACCGGCATGGGGCAATTGTTTCAACCGGGTTTCGACGAATCACTGACAACCGGAGGGGCACATGGAACTGAACATCCCGGGTGTGGACCGCAGGGACCATCGGCCACGGGTGGCCGGCGGGCTGGAATGCCTGTTCGGCGACGCAGCGCTGCTTGCCTCCCTCGAGGGACGACCGCTGGGCCTGCTCGCCAACCAGGCCTCGGTGACCAGCCGGCTGGCCGGTGCGGCGTCGCTGTTCATCGCCGACCCCGGCCTGGACCTGCGCGCCCTGTTCGGGCCGCAGCACGGCGTGCGGGGTGAGAAGCAGGACAACATGGTGGAGTCGGCGGATTTCATCGACCCGGCCTGCGGGCTCACCGTGCACAGCCTCTACGGAGAGCACCGAAAGCCGACGCCGCAGATGCTCGCCGGCCTCGACACGCTGGTCGTGGACCTGCAGGACGTGGGCACCAGGGTCTACACGTTTCAGAGCACGCTGGCCCTGGCCATGGAGGCCTGCCGGGAGGTCGGGGTCCGGGTGATGGTCCTCGACCGTCCCAACCCGGTGGGTGGTGAGGTGGTGGAGGGGCCGGTGCTCGACCCGGCATACGCTTCCTTTGTCGGCCTCTACCCCGTGCCGCTGCGTCACGGCCTGACCATCGGAGAACTGGCGCGGCTCTACAACGACCATTTCGGTATCGGCTGTGCCCTCGACGTCATCGTCGCCGAGGGCTGGCGGCGGGAGATGCTCTTTCCCGAGTCCGGGCTGCCCTGGGTCATGCCCTCGCCCAACATGCCCGCCTGGGACACGGCCCTGGTCTACCCCGGCACGGTGCTCTTCGAGGGCACCACCCTTTCCGAGGGCCGGGGCACGACCCGGCCGTTCCACCTCGTGGGGGCGCCCCTGCTCGATCCGCTGGAACTGGCCGAGCGATTGAATGGCCAAGCGCTGGAAGGCGTGACCTTCCGACCGGCCAGCTTCGAGCCAACCTTCCAGAAGTGGGCCGGTGAACTGTGCGGCGGAGTCGAATTTCACGTCACCGACCCCGTGGCCTTCCGTCCGGTGGCCGCCGCCGTGGCGGTGATGGCCGCCATTCGGGGGCAACGGGCCGACAGGCTGGGCTGGCGGGAGCCGCCGTACGAGTACGAGACGGAAAAGCTTCCCATCGACATCCTTTACGGCTCTCCGGAGCTGCGCCGGCAGCTGGACGGAGGCGGCGATTGGCGGCGACTGGCCGAGGAATGGCGCGCGGGGGAGGAGGCCTTCCTCGAGCTGCGGCGAGACTACCTGCTCTACCAGTGAGCGAGGAGGTTCAGCGGTGAGCGAGCGGTTGATCCAGCGGGCAGTGGATGCGGCCCGGAGTGCCTGCAACGGTGCCCGGCCATCGATCTGGCTCACACCGGGGAACGATCCCGCCCTGCTCGGGGCGCTGCCCGCCGTGGTTTCGGAACTGCCGGTTCAGCCGGTGCTCGTGGGGCACGGGGAAGAAATCAGGCGGTGTGCCGGTGAGGCGGGTGTGGACCTCGGCCGCGTCGAAATCGCCGACCCGTCGGGATCGGAAGACGTGACCGTGCTGGCCACGCGTCTGCTGGAGATGCGGCGGCGCAAGGGGCTGACCCGGCCCGGGGCCACGCAGCTGGTCAGTGATCCGCTCGGCTTTGCCCTGATGTCGCTGCGCACCGGGCGGGCCGATGGCGTGGTCTGCGGCCGGGGAGTGGCCGTGTCGTCCACACTGCGCACCATCCTCCGGGTGGTGGGCACCCGGAGGGCGGCCGAGCGCTCCTGCGGGCTGAACCTGCTTTCCGGCGGTGACCGGCTGCTGCTCGCCGCGGATACCGCGCTGCACCTCGAACCGGATGCCGAACAGCTGCTGCAGATCGCCCTGCTGGCCATCGCCGCGGCGCCGGCCCTGGGCATCGAGCCGCGGGTGGCCTTTCTCTCCGTCTCGGATTACGGCAGTCTGCCAGGGCCCGGGGCGTTGCGCGTGAGACAGGCGGCGGAGATGCTCAAGACGCGGCGACCCGACCTGGAGACCGACGGCGAGATGCTGCCGGCCAGCGCCCTCGACCCGGACCTGGCCCATGCCCTGCACCGCCACTCCCGCACCAGCGGCAGGGCGGAGGTGCTCGTTTTCCCCGATCTGCAGTCGGCCCGCCTCGCGGTCCAGCTGGCCCGCCACGCCGGCAGGGCCGACGTTTCGCCCGTCTTCCTCGCCGGTCTGGAGAAGCCGGTGAACCTGCTGCCCGCCTGCCCCTCGACCGGCGACGTTCTCTTCCTCGCCGCGGTTACCGCCATGGCGGCAGTCGACTCGCCCCCTTTTTCACAGGACGTCGTCGACGCAGATGGGCTGTGAGAAATGGGGCTAGCCCTGTTTCTCTACTGGTGATGATCCAGCAGGGGGCCGAAGCGTTTCACACTGGAGCGGTGGTCGCGGCGGGCCTTGTAGGCCCAGTAGGGGCGGTTGCCCAGGGCGAAGAGCCAACGCACGGGGCGGGACTCCATGAACAGCACCAGCGGCGTCCAGGCCAGGGCGGCGATGAGCGGCCGCGGCAGCCCCTTGTTCACCATGAGGAAGAGGATGTTGAGCCAGCCCAGGCCGCGGTGGTGGTCTTCCTTGTGGTAGGCGTCTTCGCCGCCCCGGATCGTGCCCTCGGCCAGGGCCTTGCGGTAGAGCTCGGTACCGGGGAAGAAGGTGAGGGAGAAGAGCTGGAGCACGAAGGGGCGGGGCATGCGCAGCACGGCCTTCAGCGTTTCCAGCACTGCCGGAGCCTTTTCGTAGGGATTCTCCAGGATCACGTCGTAGGCCGGTACCACGTCCTCGGGCAGGTGCCGGTGCAGGATTTCGGCGCATTCGACGAGCTTGTCGGCGGAGAAGTATTTTCGGCGATAGAGTTCGTTTGTCGAACCGGCCGCCGACTGGATGCCCACCTCCACCCGGCGCAGACCGGCGTCCACGAGGAGTCTGACCTTCTCCTCCTTCACTGACTGCACGCTGAGCAGGCAGAAGAAGGGGAAGTTCACTTCCTCCCGGTAACGGCTGCTGAACTCGGTCAGTTCCTCCCGCGAGCCGTAGATGAAACAGTCGTCGGCGAAGTTGATGCGGTTGAAGAAGGGGAATCGGTTGCGCATCCATGCCAGCTCGGCCATCAGGTGGTCCACGCTGCGTCGCCGCACCGCCCGCTGCCGGGGGTAGAGTTCGAGAAGGGCGTTGTTGATGCAGAACGAACAGTGGTAGGGGCAGCCGCGGGTCCACATCGTCTCGTAGACCACGTGGTCCGGCCCGATGAAATTGACCCGGCCGCGGGACATCTCGGCGAGCAGCTCCTCGTCGAGGGCCACGATGCGATCACCCACGAGCACGAACTGGTCTTCGAGGCGGTAGTCGGGAAACGGCAGGGTGTCCAGGTTCTGGATCAGCGGACGCGGGGCGTTGGCCACCAGACGGCCGTTGCGCATCGTGGCGATGTTGGCCAGGCCGGCCGGGTCCCCACCGGCCTCGAGGGTTTCGGCCAGTTCGAGGATCGCGCCCTCGCCCTCGCCGATGCAGCTGTAGTCGGCCACTTCGGCGCATTCGTCAGGGGCGATTGTGGGGTGCACGCCGCCCCAGAGCGACGGCCGGCCGGTGCGCTCCGCCACGGCACGGGTCAGGGCCGAGATCTTGGGAAAGTAGTTGGTCATCAGCGAGTAGCCCACCAGCTGGCTGTCGCTGCAGATTTCGGCCAGCCGGTCCACCACCCGCTCGTCGTAGGTGCCGGCGAAGTCGACCCCATGGGCCAGCACCGCGGCCAGATCGGGGAGGAAAACCAGCTGCACGCCGTGTCCCCCCTCGCGCAGGGTCGCGGCAATGCTGCGGATGGAGAGTGCGGTGATGTCGAGATAGGGCGCGACGAGCGTGATCTTCATCGGTTCCGGTCCGGGTGCTGCAGGGTTATCCTGGTGCCGCCGCATTGCGGCACACGATTATAGGGCCGGGGGGGAGGGGGGATCAATGGGACAAAAAAAGTGGGGAGGTTGCCCTCCCCGAATATCTAATCAGAAGGTTTGGTAATCCTGGGCTTCCGCCGGAATCGCCGTTTCCTTGCCCGTCTCCCTAAGAACGGTCCGGAATGCCGTCACTCGCGAAATGGCGGCCAACGAAACCTCGGTAAACCCGCTCGAAGAATACGCAAAAATCCTGCCACAGGCAACCCCCTTGCGCCGTTGACCCTAATCCGTTTAAATTGTGTGGTTTTCTCGATGCCCCCACCGTGAGTGGCGGTGGGCGGAAGATCCAAAAATTTGAAGTATCTTCATCATATTGGAGATTTGCCGCAGATGCGGATAGATGGAGGGACGAGCGATGAACAGCCATTTCACCTCCCGTTGCCGCCTGCCGGGCGGAACGGTGATCGTCCTGCTGGCCCTGGTGCCGGTTCTTCTGGGACTGCCGGCCGCGGCAGGGGAGGAGGTGCCGTTGGTCGGCACCGATACCCGTCACCGTGAGGCGCTTTCCCTCACGGCCTACAGCCAGGGGTTTGCCCTGGTCAGCGAGAGCCGCCGGGTTGAGCTGCCCGCCGGGAGACTGCGGCTGCAGTGGGATGATGTGGCGCAGCAGCTCGATCCCGATTCTGTGGTACTCACCGTCGGCGAGGCCAGCGGAAACATCACCCTGCTCGAACAGTATTTTGATGGTGACCTGGTCGGCCCGGCCCGTCTCCTGGAACTGCACGTGGGCCGGGAGGTCACCGTGGTGCAGGAAGACCGCGACCTGCGGGAAAAACGTACCGTGGCCCGGCTGCTGAGCACCGCCGGCCCCACACTGGAGATCGGTGGTGCAGTGGTGGTGGGGCACCCGGGCCGGCTGGAGTTCCCCGAACTGCCCGATGGCCTGTTGCTTCGTCCGGCCCTGGGCTGGTTGGCCCGGTGCGATTCAGCCGGGGCCCGGCTGTTGGAGACGCGTTATCTCACCGGAGGGATAGACTGGCGGGCCGGGTACCGTCTGGACCTGAACAGCGAGGAGGACGAGGCGGGCCTGGAGGCCTGGGTCTCGTTGGAGAACCGCAGCGGCGTCGATTTCGAGGAAGCGGTGCTGAAATTGGTGGCCGGAGATGTGAACCGCAGTGCGCCGCCGCCGGCGGGGAATCACCGCGCGGCCAGGATGGCCGCCCCGCGGGCCGAGATGGACATGGCGGCCGGGGCCGGATTCGACCAGGCCTCACTCTCGTCCTACCACCTTTACACCCTCGAGCGGCCGGCGACGCTGGCCGACAACCGCACGAGCCGCCTGCCTTTTACCGAGGCCCCCGCGGTGCCGGTGAAGCGCGAGCTGGTGCTCCGCGGGCAGCCGTCTCACGGCCGCGGGCAGTATGGCGAACCGCAGCGTGAACCGGTACAGCTGGTGCTGCGGGTGAAGAACGAAGAGGTGTCCGGCCTTGGTCGGCCCCTGCCCGCCGGCACCTGGCAGGTCTACAAACGGGACGACAGCGGGGCCAGCCTCTTCCTCGGCGAGAGCCGGGCCGGACACTCGGCCCGCGGCGGCGAGGTCGTGTTGGGCATCGGCAACAGTTTCGACGTCACCGCCGAGCGCATCCAGACCGACTACCGCAAGCTGAGCAACGTGCGCTGGGACGTGGAGACGGCATACCGCATCACGCTGCGCAATGCCAGCGGACGGGACGAAGTGGTCGCGGTGCGCGAGCAGCTCAACGGCCAGTGGGAACTTCGGAGCGCTAACCGTGAGCATCGCCGGGTGGATGCCTCGACCCTCGGGTTTGAGATTCCCGTGGCGGCCGGGGAAACCACGGTCCTCGAATACCGGGTGGCCATCGACTGGTAGGGAGAGAAGATGGAAGTGAAGTCCGGATATGTGCTTGGGGTGAACTTCAGCCACGACCGGTCGGCCTGTCTGCTCAAGGACGGCGAGATCGTCACCGCGGTGGCCGAGGAGCGGCTGGACCGCATCAAGCGCAGCGAGGGCTGCCTGTACGTGCGGGGGCAGAAAGGCGGGCGGACCATGCCCAATTTTGCCATCGGCTATTGCCTCGACGCGGCCGGCATCGGCATCGACGACCTCGACCTGGTGGTCATCGACCATGCCCTGACGCCGGTGGACCTGGACTTCCTGCGCCGGATGGTGCCGATGAGGGACAAGCAGCGCATCCGCTCGCTGCCTCACCCCTCGCACCACCTGGCCCATGCCGCCACCGTGTTCGGCACTTCCGGTTTCGAGGAGGCCGCCGTGCTGGTGGCCGATGCTTTCGGCAGTTCCACGCCCTCAGGCATCGAGTGCGAGACCGGGTTCCGCGCCACCGGTGCCGACATCGAAGCGGTGTTCCGCAATCACCAGACCCACCGGCGGGAGCAGTTCCTCTGCCTCACCGGCATGTACCGGCTGGTGACCCAGGTTCTGGGGTTCGTCGCCCCGGACCAGCCGTCCCAGAGGGTGCTGGCCCTGGACGACGCGGGGAAGACCATGGGGCTGGCCGCCCACGGCACGACCCACGAGGATTGGCCGGTCTTCATCCGTTTTCCCTTCCGCGACGGGGGAGGGCCGCGGACGATGATGGACTTTTCCGGGCTGCTGGACTGGCTTGAGGACGAAGAGCTGATCTCCTTCACCAGGGACCGGCGCACGGACCGGCTGATCCTCGACATCGCCATCCGGGAACACAAGGCGCCGCTCACCGAGCGCCATCGCGATCTGGCCACCCGGGTTCAGGAAGAGTTCACCCTGGCCATGATCGAGCTGGTGCGGGAACTGCATCGGCTTACCGGCCTGCCCCGGCTCTGCCTCTCCGGCGGGGCGGCGCTGAACTCGGTGGCCAATGCCAGGATCATTGAAGAGACGCCGTTCGAGGAACTGTTCATTTTCCCCGCCTGCACCGATGACGGAAACGCCATTGGCTGTGCGCTCCATGGCTATCACCATATCCTCGGCCGGCCATGGGAGCCGCGGCCGCTGGCCTCGCCCTTCCTCGGTGTCGAGTATTCCGAAGACCGCTGCCGTCAGGCCGCCGCGTCTGTCGGGCTGCTGCCCCGGCGAGCCGTCGACGGGGAGGAACTCGTGGCATGGGCCGCAGGGGCCCTCGATGCCGGTAAGATCGTGGGGTGGTTCCAGGGGGGCAGCGAGATCGGTCCGCGGGCCCTGGGGCACCGCAGCCTGCTGGCTGACCCGCGTCGCACCGATTCGGTGCAGGCCCTCAATACGCGGATCAAGTTCCGCGAGCCGTTCAGGCCATACGCTCCCAGCGTGCTTGCCGAGCGCCAGGGGGAATACTTCGACCTCCAGCGGCCCAGCCCGTACATGCTGCTCGTGGCGCCGGTCCTGCCCGCGCGGCGTGCCGAGATCCCGGCGGTGACCCACATCGACGGGTCGGCAAGGGTCCAGACAGTGACCCGGGAGGGTGATCCGCTGTATCATCGGCTCATCGAGCGTTTCTCGGAGCTGAGCGGCGTGCCGCTGGTACTGAACACGTCGATGAACCGGGCCGGAGAGCCGATAGTGGAGTCGCCGGAGGATGCGGTGCGCCTGTTCCGTGCCACCGGGCTCGACGCCCTGGCCCTGGGGCCGTTCATGATGGAAAAATAACTCATATCTTTGTGATTGCATGTGGGAGTGACCTGCCGACATGGCCGACGTTAATAAAATCATCGCCTCCCTGAACAGCATCAAGGTGGGGGACCTGGACCAGATACTGGATCAACTGGTTCGGCTCCACGGTGAACTGCAGGCCGGTGGCCTCTTCGACCAGGCGGAGATCCTGGAAATGGCCCAGGCGGCGCTGCGCGGCGGCCGTGTCCCCGAGTTCCGCAAGCTTGTGGCCCGGGCCACCGCCGAGCTGGGCCACTGCCGAGGGCGTCGCGGATCCGACCGTGACTGACCAATCTTCCGGCGGTCAAGGCAATGAAGTTCCGACAGTGGGCAAAGTAGTTCTCACATAATGCCCCACCCTCTTCAGCCTGCCGGAAAATACCAGATTGTTAACTCTGTTAATCCCGGGAAACAAATATACATTCCATTGTTCCATGTTTGGCTGATTCCCTGATACCTCTGGCACAGCCCTTGCTTCAATAAATCAACAGATTGTTGGTTTTTGGCGTTTTCCGTGGACACGGTCCGGGGTTGTCTGCCTTCACCGCTCGATGGGGGATCGATTCGAGGCGGAGGCAATCCCGGCAGACCGCCATACTCCCGATCTGCGCATCCATCATCATCAGTAATGCATCATCATGAGGAGAACCAGCCATGGGAACGAATCGGTCACTCCGGTTGGCTGCCGTCGCCGGCGTACTGCTGCTGGCCTGGCTGCCGCTGGGCGCCTGGCAGGGCGGTGCCCTGCCCGCGAACACGA
>Ga0180429_10002265_pt1 | contig 15961 bp, 12 predicted proteins | sample SS_ome_FD_132428 | JGI IMG/M metagenome (GOLD analysis project Ga0180429, IMG submission 132428) | Hypersaline lake sediment archaeal communities from the Salton Sea, California, USA - SS_1_S_1 metaG | ecosystem: Environmental > Aquatic > Non-marine Saline and Alkaline > Hypersaline > Sediment ...
ACCCGTCTGAATTCCGTCGTTCAAGGGGCGGAAGCTGGGACGATACCGGCCGCCGAGAATGTTGTGGAGCACGTCGGTCGTAAAACCGGCCACAAGTTTCTCTTGCACGTCGGGAATCTTCACCTTTTCCGGGTCGCGATTGCCGAAGTTTTCGATCGCCACCCGGATGATCTTCGTGGCCGTCTCCATCGCCTCTTCTTCGTGGAACTCGATGTGCGTGGCACCCGGGAACTTGGCCTTGGGGCTCGTCGAGATCACCTTCGTGTGGAAGCACTTTTGCAGTTCGGTGACCGCCGGGAAGATGCATTGGACGTCGATCAGCATCACGTCCACCACTCCCGTCAAGATGGCAACTTCCTGCTGGAGGAAATTGCCCGCCAGCGGAATCCCGTGTCGCATCAAGATCTCGTTGGCCGTGCAACAAATGCCAGCAAGGTTGATGCCATTGGCGCCATTTGCCTTGGCCAACGCGAGCATCTCGGGGTCCTGTGCCGCCGCGACGATAACGTCCGACAGCGTCGGCTCGTGGCCATGTACGATGAGGTTGACCTCGTCCTGCTTCAAGACCCCCAGGTTGGCCATCGAACGCGTGGGCTGGGGCTCGCCAAAGAGGATGTCCGAGACGTCCGTGGCGATCATCGAGCCGCCCCAGCCGTCGGCCAATGCTGCCCGCACCGATCCCATGATCAAGTGCTCGGGGTCGTTGTCCACCCCAATATGGGTCATGTGCATGCCGGTGACGATGTCGCGGTCCACGCCCCGCGGGGTGACACTCTCAGCGGCCCAAAACTTCTGCTGTTGCTCGGGGGCGCGTGACACGTTGGCCAGCACCCCTTCCTGCCTCCCAAACTCCGCTAGAAGGAAATGTCCAAGGTCCTTGGCTATCTCTTCGTCGCTTCGGCCGTCACGTGGGATGCCGTATTCATCGGCCATGGCATAGAGCTTCTTTGGCCCGCGGATCTTGTAGGCATCTGACTTGCCTTCGGCGGCAATCAGGAGTGCGTGGACGATGTCCCGCCCATGGTCGGAGTGTGCCGCTGCTCCGCCGAGCAAGCTCCGCAACAGGTTCCTCGCTACGATGGTGTCGGCGGTCGCGCCGCAGACGCCCTTGTCCGCCCCATCGCCAAAGGGGTCTATCCGGCAAGGTCCCATCGTGCAGTTGCGGCAGCATATTCCAAGCTGACCGAAACCACACTGCGGCTCCTGCGACTCCAGCCGATCCCAAACGATCGGGATGTTTTCCTCACAGGCACGGTCTATCATCACCAGTGTGGCGTCGTCGACCGAGCGATTCTTGTTATTCGCCATCAAATAGTCTCCTCTCGGACCAATTGTTTTTCCAAAGCCTCTCCGATGCGATCGACCGCCTCGGCAAATACCCGATCTTCCAAATCGGCTGGGCGCCCTTCCAGATCTGCAAGAGCAAGGCCCTCGCAATACGGGAGCGTACCAATGACGGCCTGCCCACCCAGGGCGCGATCGAGCAAATCGCGTTGGTGCCCCTCTCTGAGCTTGTTTAACACGACGAAGATGCGTTCGATACCGATATCGCCGGCGAGTTTGTTGACGCGCGTGGCCGTCTGCACGCTTCTCATTCCCGGCTCCACCACCGCGATCAACGCATCCACGCCGCGGGCCGATGCCCGCCCCATGTGTTCCAGCCCAGCTTCCATATCCAAGATAACGTTGTCCTCAAGCCGCAACAAGAGGTGCTGCATCAACGCCTTCAGCACGGCACCTTCGGGGCACATGCACCCCTTGCCGCCGAGTTCGACCGTGCCCAGCACCAGCAGCTTTACCCCGGCAACGTCGACCGAGAATCGCTCCGGCAGGTCGTCCACCTTGGGGTTCAGCTTGAACATCAAGCCGGCGCCCTCGTCCTTGGCCCCGGTCCGCTCCAAGACGAGTTCGCGCATCTGGGCGATCGGCTCTGGCAGCGAGTCTGGCGGTACACCCAGCGCCGAGGCGAGATTGCCGTCGGGATCGGCATCCACGACCACCACCGACCGCTGAAGTGCGGCAAATCGCTTTGCCAAAGCCGCAGACAAGGTGGTTTTGCCTACGCCGCCTTTACCAACTATTGCCAGCTTCATACCGATCGACGTGGTTGAGTTGAGTCCGACGTTATTCGCAGTAGCTCCGGCCCTCGGCGCAAATCACTCAACCCGTAGGCGTCCGATCCGATCGCGTTCCAGTGGCAAAAGGGCTACAGCATGGCTTTGGGTGTTAGCATTCGGCCCTCTTGAAAACGTCTAGTTCACCGCTCACAGCCGTCGAACACCACGGCCAGAGCGGCAGCATTTGGAAGAAGGGGCCAACCCAAATACCTCGTACAATTTTGATTCTATGGGTCTCGCACGAATCCGTCAAGCACCCTCGATAAATGGCTGTCGAGTCTCCTACCCCATTTAGGCTAGGTGGTCGATTTCACCGGGTGCGGCGACAAACTGCCCGCTTAAACTGATGGTGGACTCCCCGCATAGGCAGGCTCCCCGTATAATTGAATTGTCCGTTTGACACACACAATCGACGGCACCGGCCGTTGCACCAAGTGCGGTCACGGCTTCCAGAATCCGAAAACCGACCTTGTCTGTGCCAAATGGCGCGCTTTTGCCGAGCAGTGCCTGGGATGCGCTCCCAAACGCGAGGTATCGGCAAATCTGGGAGAGGGGGCACTTGCCATCCGGCTGATCCAGGCGGTGAAGGAAGAATTCGAAGGCGATCAGGCTCGCCGAGACACGGCTGGACGAAGAAACCGCCGATCGTGTCTGCCGGGTCATCGGCGGTCACCCGTCGGGTGAAAATCCTGCCCTACGAACCCGTCAAACGAAGGTTGACGGATACGGCGAACACGAGGAAAACGCATGGACAAGGTGAGCAACGAAAACCACTCTCCCGGACGAGTGAGGATCCCGCCTCCACAGAAAAACCTTCAGCGAGCGACCGAACTGGGTTTCGAGGCCCTCGCCCACCAGGAGGATGAGCAGATAGCATGGCTGGGGGCGGAGAACACAGCAACTGGGAGCGCGGCGGCCATCTGGCGGATACCGGTGCTGGAAGACGCATTTGAAGTAGACCTCGCGGCCAGACGCGTTACCACGTCGGACGGGCGGCCGGTCGGTCCTTTCTGGTCTATTCTCGCGTTACACTATCTGTCCATAGCCACGCGGCCCGAGCGGCAGACGCCCGAGACGGTCTTCGCCGATCTCTCCACCGCTCGCTCGTACGCCGGTGTGTACCACGGCCGAGTGATCGCTCGGCTATGCGGCACAGCCGGTCGCAACGCGGAGAAGTTGACCGCTGCGGCGTCCGCGTTGGCAGCGCGGACCGTGGAGGCCGACGGCGACGTCGCCTATGATTTTGATCCGTTTCCTCGTTTGTCGCTGCGGCTGATCTGGCATGCCCCAGACGATGAATTCCCTCCATCGGCCACGCTACTGTTGCCGGGCAACATCGAGTCGTTTTTCTGCGCCGAAGATATTGTGGTGCTGTCCGAGTCTCTGGTGGCGCGACTGGGAGGCAAGCCGTTCTAGCCGCTACCTCCACGTACGGTGGGTGCTTGCACCCACGCGGAAAGACGTCTAAGGACTGAAACACTGTCGCAGGACAGGTTTTCAACCTGTCTGGACAGGATGAAATCCTGTCCTACAATGCGTCTCTTGCTCAGCGCCGAGAAATCAGAGATAATCCAGCAGCGGGCCGATAGACAAGTGTCCTCGAGGATAAGCATTATGGAACAAGTTCTCAACGCAGCGGATAGATCTCTCGACGCGGTCTTTTCGTCCTTCGAGGGAAGACAGGAGGAACTGATCCCGATTCTGCAGAAAGTCCAGGAGGAGTTCGGCTATCTGTCCAAGGAAGCCATGCTCGAGATCGCCCGATTCACCGGCATGCCGGATAGTCAGGTATATGCCGTGGCGACGTTTTATGCCCAATTCCGATTCACGCCCATCGGCCGCACGCACGTGATGGCATGTCGCGGCACGGCGTGTCACGTGCGGGGTGCCCCGCGAATCCTGGTGGAACTCGAGAATCAGTTGGGAATCAAGGAAGGCGAAACCAGCGACGATTTGGAGTACTCGCTCGAGACGGTCGCGTGTATCGGCGCCTGTGGATTGTCCCCTTGTATCATGACCAACAAAAAGGTGGAAGCCAAACTGACCCCCGAGAAGGTGGCGAAACTGTTCCGAAAGGCAGCCAAAGATGACGGCGAATCTTGATAAACTCCGACGCCGGGCAACCGAGCAGTGGAATGCGTTGCAGTCGAGTGAAAAGCCGCGGATTCTCGTGGGCACCGCCACCTGTGGGCGTTCCGCCGGGGCATTGGAAGTGCTGGAGACCTTTCGGCGCGAGACGGAAAGCCGGGGGATCGATTGCATTACGCTCGAGGTGGGCTGCATCGGGTTGTGTTACGCCGAGCCGATCGTCTGCATCACTAAACCACCTCGGCCCGGTATTTGTTACGCCAACGTTACGCCCGAGAAGGCCGTACAACTCGTCGAAGAATACCTGCTCGGCGACGACCCCGTAGCGAAGTACGCCCTGGGCACCTTCGGTAACGGCAACGGCCACGTCGACGGGATTCCACGCCTTTGCGAAGCCCCCGTGCTGAAGCCCCAGGTGAGAAGAACCCTGAAGAACTGCGGCTTCATCGATCCCGCCAGCATAGACCACTACTTGGCCAACGGCGGATACGGCGGGTTGGAAAAGGCATTCTCGATGGGGCCGCAACAGGCACTCGACGAGATCAAAAAATCTGGACTGAGGGGACGCGGCGGGGCCGGCTTTCCCACTTGGAGAAAATGGCAGTTCTGCCGAGACGCCAAGGGTGACGACAAGTACCTCATCTGCAATGCCGACGAGGGCGATCCCGGCGCCTTCATGAACCGATCACTGCTGGAAGGCGACCCCCATGCCCTGCTTGAGGGCATGGCTATCGCGGGTTACACGATCGGCGCCACGCACGGTTATATCTACTGTCGGGCGGAGTATCCCCTGGCACTGGAACGCCTGGCACTGGCGCTGCAGCAGGCCGAACAATACGGGCTGTTGGGCGAGAACATCTTGGGGTCCGGACACGATTTTCGTATCAAGGTAAAGGAAGGGGCCGGGGCGTTCGTTTGCGGCGAGGAGACAGCGCTGATCGCTTCGATCGAAGGGCAGCGCGGGATGCCGCGCCCGCGGCCTCCCTTCCCCGCCGTCTCCGGGCTCTGGCAGAACCCCACTATCATCAACAACGTGGAAACGCTGGCCTGCGTCGCCTTGATCCTGAGAAACGACGCCGACTGGTTCGCTCAATATGGCACCGAAAAGAGCAAAGGCACCAAGACGTTTGCGCTGGTGGGCAAGGTGAAGCGGACCGGATTGGTAGAGGTGCCGCTGGGGATTACGCTGCGAGAGATGATCTTCGACATCGGCGGAGGACTGTTGGAAGACAAGGCGTTCAAGGCCGTGCAAACCGGCGGCCCCTCCGGCGGATGCATACCCGCCGATCTGCTCGATACGCCCGTCGACTACGACTCGCTCACTGCGGCCGGTTCGATCATGGGTTCCGGCGGCATGGTGGCGATAGACGAAGACACCTGCATGGTCGATTTCGCACGTTTCTTCCTCGATTTCGCCGAGAAGGAGTCGTGCGGCAAGTGCGTGCCCTGCCGCTTGGGTACCAAACAACTGCTCGATATCTTGGAAGACATCACCCAGGGTCAAGGCCAACCCGGTGACATCGAACTGCTGGTGGAATTGGGCGAGACGGTCAAGGCGGGGGCACTTTGCGGACTGGGACAGACGGCGCCCAATCCGGTGCTGACCACGATCCGCTATTTCCGCCACGAGTACGAAGCCCACATCCACCAGAAGCGATGCCCCGCGGTCGTCTGCAAGGAGTTGATCTCGTCGCCTTGCCAGCACACGTGTCCGATCGGCACGCAGGTGACGGTCTACATCTCGCTGATCGCCCAGGGCCGTTTCCAGGAGGCGTTCGAGTCGATTGTCGCCGACAATCCCCTGCCGTCCGTTTGTGCCAGGGTGTGTCACCATCCGTGTGAAGGGAAGTGCCAGGCGGGACAATGGGCAAGTCCGATCGCCGTTCGGTCGCTGAAACGGTTCGCCGTCGACTACGCGCACCGAACGGGCATCTACCCGCCGACGGCGCGCCGACACCCGACCGGCGAGAAGATCGCCATCGTCGGCTCCGGTCCGGCCGGCCTGATGGCCGGGTACCGGCTGGCCAATGGCGGCTACGACGTGACGATCTTCGAGGCGCTGGACGTCCCCGGCGGGGCGCTGCTCGCCTGCATCCCCGATTACCGACTGCCGAGAGAACAACTCGAGGCCGACATCGCCAACGTCGAGAGTGCGGGCGTGACGATCCGTACCGGTGTGCGGATCGGAGAAGACATCTCGCTGGAGGAACTGGTCGCCGACCACAAGGCGGTGTTCCTCGCCACCGGTGCTCACAAGTCGCGCAAGTTGCGTATCCCCAACGAAGATGCCCGAGGCGTGATCGACGCCATCGAGTTCCTCCACCGGGTCAACTTTGGCGAAGAGGTGGAGGTCGGCCGCCGCGTGGGGATCATCGGCGGTGGCAACGCCGCGGTCGACGCGGCCCGGGTCGCCCTGAGGATGAAGCAGTGCGAAGAGGTCTTGATCATCTACCGTCGGACCCGCGTCGAGATGCCCGCCTTCGAGGAGGAAATCGAGGCGGTGGTGGAAGAGGGTGCCCAGTTGCAGTTCCTCACGGCCCCGGCGGGCATCGTCGCCGACGGCGGAAAACTGACGGCGCTTCAATGCACTCGAATGAAGTTGGGCGAGCCGGACGCGAGTGGGCGGAGGAGGCCCGTCCCGATCGAGGGCTCCGAGTTCACCATCGATCTGGACACGCTGCTGGTGGCCATCGGCGAAGAGCCCGACACCGGTTTCCTCGGACAAGACCACGGCATCGAGCTTTCCCGGTGGGGCAGCATCGCCGTCGATCGCGACACGATGGCGACCAACGTGCCGGGAGTTTTCGCGGGCGGCGACGTGGTGACCGGCCCCGACACGGTGATTGAGGCGATGGCGGCCGGAAAACTCGCCGCCGAAATGATCGACAAGCACGTCCGTGGCGTGCCGCTGGATCGCCAGTGGGAGATCGTCCGGCCGTCGCGATACGAGGCCCCGGTCGAGTTGACCGAGGAAGAGTTGGAGAGTGCGGAGCGCCCCCGTGGCGCCTGTCTGCCCGTGGACCAGAGGGCCGGCAACTTCGACGAGGTCGAGCTTGGCTTCTCCGAAGAAGAGGCGATTATGGAAGCCAGGCGCTGCCTGAGGTGCGACTTGCAGACCGAAGACGGAAAACGAAATCTGGTGCAACGGGAGTACCAAGAGGCCTAGGGAGAAAGCGATTGTGGAAAAAATCACGTTGACCATCGACGGCATGGCGGTCGAGACCGAACCCGGCTCCAGTGTCCTGAAAGCGGCGTTGGACGCCGGCATCTACATCCCGCACCTTTGCCACCACGAGGACCTCGAGCCGGTCGGGGTCTGCCGCCTGTGCATGGTCGAGATCGAGGGCCGCATGGTGTTCTCTTGCCTGGTTCCCGCCGAGGACGGCCTCGTGGTGCGGACCGAAAGCCCGGCGATCAACAACGCCCGCCGCGTCGCCGCGGAGTTGCTGATCGTGAACCACAATGCCGACTGCCTTGCCTGTGCGAAGAACAACGATTGTAAGCTCCAAGAGATTGCCGCTTACGTGGGAATCGATTCCGAGCGGATTGAGCGTTTGAGGGTCCCCAAGGAAATGCTCCCGGTCGACGACTCGAATCCGTTCTTCGACTACGATCCGAACCAGTGCGTGCTCTGCGGCATCTGCGTTCGCACTTGCGACCAGTTGCAGGGCGTCGCCGCTCTCGACTTCGCCTATCGGGGATATCGAACGAAGATCAGCACCTTCGGCGATAAGCCGATCGCGGAGTCGGTCTGCGAGTCGTGCGGCGAGTGCGTTTCACGCTGTCCGGTCGGGGCGCTGGTGCCGAAGAACTTCCAGCAACCCGCCCGGGAAACCAGAACGATTTGCCCCTATTGCGGCGTCGGTTGCAGCTTCTATCTGGGCGAACGGGGCAACCGGATCGTCAGCGTCCGCGGCGACAAGCAAAGCCCCGTCAACAAGGGCAGCCTCTGCGTGAAGGGCCGTTTCGGGCACGATTTCGTCGGCCATCCCGATCGACTGACCACACCGCTTATCAAGCGAAACGGCCGACTCGAAGAAGCCACCTGGGACGAAGCCCTGGACCTGGTCGCGGAGAAGTTTTCCCAATACAAGGGCGACCGGTTCGCCGCTTGTGCGTCGGCGAAATGTACCAACGAAGAGAACTACTTGATACAGAAGTTCACCCGCGCGGTGATGGGCACCAATAGTGTCGATCATTGCGCGCGTTTGTGACATGCCCCTACCGTGGCCGGTCTGGTCACTTCATTCGGCAGCGGCGCCATGACGAACTCGATCGCCGAAATCGGCCGGGCCGCCTGTATCCTGGCCATCGGCACCAACACCACTGTGGCCCATCCGGTGATCGCTCTGCAAGTGAAGCGGGCGGCGCGCAAAGGCACCAAGCTGATCGTGGCCAATCCCAAGGAAATCGAACTGTGCCGCTTCGCCGACGTCTTCTTGCGGCACAAACCGGGCAGCGACGTGGCCCTGCTGATGGGCATGATGCGGGTGATCGTCGACCGGGGGCTAGCCGACACGGCCTTCATCGAAGAGCGCTGCGAGAACTTCGACGAGTTCAAGCAGTCGCTCGATAACTTCGACCTCGATTTCGTCGAGCAGACCACCGGCGTGCCGCGCGACAAGATCGTCGAGGCCGCGGTCTGTTACGCCGAAAACAGCCCCGCGTCGCTTCTCTACGCGATGGGTATCACGCAGCACACCCACGGCACCGACAACGTGATGGCGACCGCCAACCTGGCCCTGCTGACCGGCAACGTCGGCAAGCCGTCGACGGGCGTCAACCCGCTGCGCGGCCAGAGCAACGTCCAAGGCGCCTGCGACATGGGCAGCCTGCCGAACGTGTACCCCGGCTATCAGAAGGTGGATAGCCCCGAGGTCCGGCGGAAGTTCGAATCGGCCTGGGGTTGCAACCTCGACGGATCGCCGGGCGTGAAGCTCACCGAGATGTTCGACGCCGTTGAGCAAGGCAAGGTCAAGGCGATGTACATCGTCGGCGAGAACCCGATCCTCAGCGATGCCGACGCCAGTCACGTCGAAAAGGCGATCGGCGAGTTGGAGTTCTTCGTCTGCCAGGATATCTTCCTCACCGAGACCGCCAGGCTTGCCGACGTCGTCCTGCCCGCCGCCACGTTTGCCGAGAAGGACGGTACCTTCACCAACACCGAGCGCCGCGTGCAACGGGTCCGCAAGGCCGTCGATCCGCCCGGCGACGCCAAGACCGACTGGTGGATCGTCTGCGAGATCGCCAAGCGGCTGGGAGCAAAGGGCTTCGAGTTCGCCGATTCCGAAGAGATCATGCGGGAGATCGCCGGTCTGACGCCCAGTTACGGCGGGATTTCGTACGACCGGATCGACGACGAGGGCTTGCAGTGGCCGTGCCCCACGCCGGACCATCCCGGCACTCCGTTCCTGCACGGCAAGCAGTTCGCCCGCGGCAAGGGCCGGTTCGTGCCGTTGGAATACAAACCGTCGGCCGAGTTGCCCGACCGGGAGTATCCGCTGACGTTGACCACCGACCGGAGTCTGTTCCACTTCCACACCAGCACGATGACGCGCAAGGTGGCGGGCCTCGAGACGCTCGACGATCGCGAGTTGTTGCGAATCCATCCCGGCGACGCCGCCGAGTTGGGCGTCGCCGACGGCGAGCGCGTGCAAGTCCTCTCTCGCCGCGGCCGGGTAACGGTCGAAGCCAACGTGACGGATATCTGCCCGCCGGGCGTCGTCTCGTTGACCTTCCATTTCCACGAGACGCCGACCAACGTGCTGACCAACGCCGCGTTGGACCCCGTGTCCAAGATCCCGGAGACGAAGGTCTGCGCGGTTCGGGTGGAGAAGACCAACACGACGTAAGCAGCGACCGGCACATAGCCTCCTCGTTTAACCCTAAGCCGAAGGCGGTTCCCCGATGGCGTTATCCGCCCGGGCCACCTGCGCCTACGGCTTCGGGTTAAACGACCTGATTGAAACCGACAAGCTATTCCCACGTGACCTTGCCGCGGGTGGCACCCGCGAGGTTCAATCGATCCAGCGAATAGGCGAGAGATTTCGCCACGTTTTCGTCTTCCCGCGCGACCTGCTCGTCGGGCCCCAAGTGGCTCACCCGAGGCAATGGTTCCGGCGAAGCATTGGCCCGAACGGTTCTCAGCATGCGAGCCAGGTCGCGGCCCGGTACATCGGGAAACGTGGCCCAGTATTTGTCGGTCAGACACGGCACTTTGAGCGGATCGCGGGTAATCGTTTCGAGGCAGAACCGAACATCGGGCCTGGCTTTCCTCAGGATCCGCACGATTTCGGGCAGGTCGAGGAATCCCTTGCCCAACGCCACGTCGGCAAACAGGAATCCGTCCTCGTACTCGGAGACGGCCTGATCCTTCAAGTGGACCGAGAATGCCCAAGGGGCGTACGCCCGGACCACCTCGACGGGGTCTTCCATCAGAACGAAGCTGTTGCCCGTATCGACGCACGCGCCGATGTACTCGCTGTCGATCCGGCGGAGCACTTCGAGCCGCTCGCTGATGCGCTGGTCTTTGTGATTTTCAACGGCCAGGCGCATGCGATGCCGCGCGGCGACCGGTTCGGCCAATTCGAGCGAACTGGTTCCCCGCTTCGAGAACTCGCGGAACTCGTCGAGCGAATTGAATCTTTCGTAGCGACGGCCGGGAATCATCACTACGCGAATCACCGTGGCCCCGGCGCGCCGCGCCGTTTCAACCTCAGCGGCGAAGCGTTGCACGTCGCCGCGGTCGCGTGGCAGGCCGGCGATGCCTTCGACGAACATCGCGTGCTCTTCCGCCCGGCGGCGGAGTTTAGAAGTGTAGGCTTCGTCCTTGATCTTCAAGGGAATCTGAATCCCGCCGGCACCCAACTTGTAGCAGTGCTCCAGGAAGTTGAGCGGGTCATCAAGGTTCCCCCCTCGCGAACGCTCGGCCCTGATGCGCAGTCCCCGGCAGTAGACGCAGACGCCCAATTGCGTTCTCTCGGGCGACGCCGGCGCGGAGCCCGATGCCTTCGCGCCGAGCAGCGACGCCGAAAGGCCGGCGGCCGTCGAAAGGAGCATTTCTCTGCGATTCATCTTCCTTCTCCTTTCACCTTGGCTGCGTAGTGCTCAAAGGGATTGCACGATTCCGCGAAATTCGGGCGGCCGGTGCATCGGCGCGTAATCCTAACCGTCCGGAACCCGGCACGCCAGGGTATATGGTCTGTCACGGGCGGATCGACTACAATTATGAGGTGGCCGAAGCATAACTTTCCGGCTTCTATCAGGTCGTTTAACCCCAATACCGTTCATATTCTGCTAAGACCGATGTTAGCCCCGTCGCCTGCGACGGCAAAACCCGGGAAAACGGCCCCTCTGCCGGTCGCAGGCGACCAGGCTAACAAGAAACATGAACGGTATTGGGGTCAGACGAGGAAGCTATTCGTCGGTCGCCACTGAAGAAAGCGGAAAACGACCTCTCGACCATCCCCCAACCCAACCATAGACCTTACAGAAAAGGGCCCTGTCATGTCACAGATTTCTCGTCGCGATTTCATCCTCGGGACTGCCGCCGCCGGAGTGGCCACGCTGCTGCCGCGACCGGGTCGCGGTGCCGACGTCACTCCGAAAATCACCAGTGGCACGGACCTGGTCACCCTGGGCAACAGCGGTATCAAGACGACGGTGCTGGGCCTCGGCACCGGCACGCACGGCGGCCGCGAGCAACTGGGCCTCGGCCAGGCCGGGTTCACCAAGTTGGTCCGGCACGCCTACGATCGCGGTATCCGATACATCGATACGGCCGACATGTACAGGACCCATCTCTTCGTACGCTTCGCGCTGGAGGAACTCCCGCGCGAGGAGTTCTTCATTCAGAGCAAGACCAGGGCCAAGCACCCCGAGGTTGCCAAGGCCGATATCGAGCGTTTCCGGCGGGAGTTGAAGGTCGACTACATCGACTCGCTGTTGATGCACTGCATGACCACGGAAACGTGGCCCACCGACATGCGCCCCGTGATGGACGTGCTCAGCGAAGCGAAAGAAAAAGGCCGCGTTCGCGCGGTCGGCATTTCCAATCACGGCATGTCCCCGCTGGTCGCTTCGGTCGGCTGCGACTGGATCGACGTCCAGCTCGTGCGGATCAACCCCTTTGGCGTCAAGATGGACGGCAAGCCGGAGGAGGTCGCCGCGCAACTGGAAAAAGCGCATCGGAAGGGCCGCGGCGTGATCGGCATGAAAATCTACGGCGAAACTGGTTTCGAGAGTGTCGAGAAACGGGCAGAGTCGATCAAGTACGTGCTGGGACTGGCCTGTGTCGATGCGTTCACGATTGGATTCACCAGCACTCAACAGATCGACGAAACATTGGACCTGATCAAGAAAGCACTGTGATGCCGACGCGGCGGGGTCGCAACCGAGAGCCTTGCAGGATGGGCCCCGGGCCCGTCCAGAATAGCCGATCGGCGATGATTCTGGGTCACGCTGGACGGGCCGGGGGCCCATCCTACTTGCTTTTCGCCGCGTTGGGAGGAAAGACATGAAACCGTCCCGGAAACGTCTTGTGGCGATCGCGGTTTTGGCCTGGAGTCCGGCGGGAGTGGGGCTCGCACGGCCGGCCACGTCAAATGGTCGCTGCCCGCGGGTCGAAAAATCGTCCGTCGGACAGTTGCCCGACGGAACCGGCGTCGATCAATACACCTTGACGAACTCCAACGGTCTGGAGGTCAAGCTGATGACCTACGGGGCCACGATCACCTCGGTCCGAGTGCCCGACCGCAAGGGTAATTTCGCCAGCGTCACCTTGCACCTCGACAGCTTCGACGACTACGCACGGGGCCATCCGTTGTTCGGCTCGATCGTCGGCCGCTTTGCCAATCGTATCGCCGGGGCAAGATTCGTGCTCGACGGCAAAGAGTATGCCCTGGCCGCCAACGCCGGTGAGAATCATATCCACGGCGGTCGCAAGGGTTTTCATAAACTCGTCTGGAAAGCCGTTGTGCTTCGCGACCACGAAAGTGCCGGCGTGGAACTCTCGCACACCAGCCCCGACGGACACGAAGGCTATCCCGGAACACTCTCGGTCAAGGTCGTCTACACGCTCGACGACGGCAACCAATTGAAAATGGCCTACTCCGCCGAAACCGACAAGCCGACGCACGTCAATCTGACGAATCACGCCTATTGGAATCTGGCCGGCGCCGGCGCCGGCAACGTGATGGATCACCTGGTGACGCTCAACGCCGATCGGTATCTGCCGGCCGGCGCAAAGAAGATTCCCACGGGCCGGCTGGCGGACGTGAAGGGAACGCCCATGGATTTCACCCGGCCGAAAACGATCGGCTCTCGCATCGATCGGGTGGAAGACGCCAACTACGATCACTGCTACGTGCTGAAGAAGGAGCCCGGCGAGCGGCTCTCGCTGGCCGCCCGGGTCGTTGAGCCGCACAGCGGCCGCGTGATGGAGGTCTACACCACGCAGCCGGGCGTGCAGTTCTACACGGCCAAGGGCCTCGGCAGCCGCTTCAAGGTCGGCGGCATCCCCTACGGTCCCTACCACGGCTTCTGCCTGGAGACTCAGCATTTTCCCGACTCGCCGAACCGCCCGGCGTTTCCCTCCACGGTTCTGCGGCCCGGGGAAACCTACCGGCACGTGACCGTACACAAGTTCGGCATTGCAGCGGAGTAAGATCAAGAGTCGGGTTACAGCTTGAATTCTCTCGGAGAATCGGGAATAATGCTGTTGGGTAAGAAACCGTCCGCAGGCGATACAAGGAGTGGAGCGATGAAACGGCTATTGATCCTTTCGGTGGCGGCGTTTCTGACGGCTGCCATTATTTGCGACAACGCGTGGGCACAGATCACCGGCGGAGTGAATCCGCCGGGCAATGAACGCCGCAGTATGGGTAACCTGCGTCCAAACCAGTTTCCGGCGAACCCCGGCGCGAGTGTCGGCCGAGGGCCCGACGGCTTCTCGCACCGCCGATACAGCTATGGCAACCCGCCATACTACCGCCGGCCGCCAACGACGCCGTATTACGTCATGCCGCCGTACTCGGGCTACGATCGCGGATACGGCTACTACGTCTACCCGTGGAACGGCCGGCCGTACTTCGTCCCGCCGCGCGGGTATTGGTATCCGACGTATCCGCACTACTGGTAACAGGCTGCTAGCTCCCGCCGTTTCGCGCGATGCTTTGCAGGTTTCCTTCGCGGAAGGCGGAAGCCATTGCCCGGGGTACTTCAGCCTCGGCCAACACGACAACAGCCCGGTTGCGTGCGACCGAGGCCTTCATTTCCTGCTCGCGGGCAGTTGCCATCGCGCGACGCTCTTCGGCCTTCGCCCGAGCCACCCGGGTGTCGGCTTCCGCCTGGTCGGCCTGTAGACGCGCACCGATGTTTTGGCCGACGTCGATATCGGCGATGTCGATCGAGACGATCTCGAACGCCGTCTGTGCGTCGAGGCCTCGGTCCAATACTGCCGTGGAAATCCGGTCGGGGCTCTCCATCACCGCCGTGTGGGTCGGCGCGGATCCGATCGACGTAATAATACCCTCTCCCACCCGTGCGATTACCGTCTCCTCGGTCGCTCCGCCGATGAGTTGTCCGAGGTTGGTGCGCACGGTCACCCGGGCGCGGACCTTCAACTCAACGCCGTTGCGAGCGATGGCGCTGAGCGTCGATTTGTGGCTAAGCTTCGGATCGGGACAATCGATCACCTTGGGATAGACGCTCGTCTGCACGGCGTCGAGGACGTCTCGTCCGGCGAGGTCGATTGCCGCGGCCCGATCGAAGTCGAGATCGATATCGGCCCGATGGGCGGCGATGATCGCCCGAATTACGTTGGGCACGTTGCCCCCAGCCAGGTAATGGGCCTCCAGCCGCCGGGTGGTCACCCCGGTTTCCCGTTCCGACCCGATGCCGGCCTGCATCGCCATGATCTTTCCCTGCACGATCACCCGGGCGTTTACCTGCCGAAAGCTCATCCCGACAAGGCTCCACAGCCTTACGTTGGCGTTCGACATATAGGCCTGAAACCAGATTTGGCCGTACGTGAACACGACAATGGCGATCACGATCGCAAACAGCGCGAAGACAACACCGCCGATGATAGCCGGCGCAGCTTGGGAAATCAGAATTGGCAACGTGCAGTCCATCGATATCATCCTCCATTCGGTGGTCGGCGAAGTGCATCCATCCGGGCTGGTCGCCCGGCTTCAACGGCAATCATAGCGGATCAGGGGCGAGAGGAATAGTTCTCTGGGGCGATTTTTGGGAGATCTTCCGCCATCGTCTGCACGTCGTCGAGCACGTCTCGTCCGGCGAGATCGATTGCCGCGGCCCGGTCGAAGTCGAGATCGATGTCGGCCCGATGGGCGGCGATGATCGCCCGAATCACGTTGGGCACGTTGCCCCCGGCCAGGTAATGGGCCTCCAGCCGCCGGGTGGTCACGCCGGTTTCTTGTTCCGACCCCATGCCCGACTGCACCGCCATGATCTTTGCCTGCACGATCACCCGCGCGTTTATCCGACGAAAGCTCATCCCGACAAGGCTCCACAGCCTTACGTTGGCGCCCGACATATAGGCCTGAAACCAGAGCCTGGCGTACGCCAGCACGACAATGGCTGCGACAATCGCAGACAGCGCGAAGACAATACCGACCATGATAACCGGCGTAGTCTGGGAAATCAGAACTGGCAACGCGCAGTCCATCGACATCCTCCGTTCGGCGGTCGGCGAAGTGCATCCATCCGGGCTGGTCGCCCAGCTTCAACGGGAA
>Ga0180429_10002266_pt1 | contig 15958 bp, 12 predicted proteins | sample SS_ome_FD_132428 | JGI IMG/M metagenome (GOLD analysis project Ga0180429, IMG submission 132428) | Hypersaline lake sediment archaeal communities from the Salton Sea, California, USA - SS_1_S_1 metaG | ecosystem: Environmental > Aquatic > Non-marine Saline and Alkaline > Hypersaline > Sediment ...
GCCGCCGGTCTGCGCTACGTCTACTGCGGAAACCTTCCCGGCGAGGACCGCCAGAGCACGTTCTGCTGGAAATGCGCCGCGCTGCTCATCCGGCGGACGGGGTTCTCCGTGCGGGAGAACCGGGTCACCGCTGACGCGACCTGTCCCCGGTGCGGGGCGGCGATCGACGGGATCGAGATGGGGGTTAGTAGCCCAGCGGTCGGGTGACCATGTGGACCGACATCCGCTCGGAATCGTTCTGGTTCTCGATGATGCTCAGTACGTTGCAGATGCGGTCGGCCGGCCGGCAGTTCTCTTCGTCGCAGAAGCCGGTTTCACGGCACGGCGTGTCGGCGCCCAGGCGTTTGGCGTTCATCGGTGCGGCCACTTCGCGGATCCGCCAGTAGGCCTCCTCGATGTCCGAGACCACCTTGTTGATGCCCATGACCACGATGACTCGCGGCGGGCCGCAGAGGACGGCGGCAATGCGGTGGCCGTCGCCGTCGGCGTAGACCAGTTCGCCGGTCATGGTCACCGCGTTGGCGCTGCAGATGAAGACGTCGCAGGTCTGGGTGCGGCGCTTGATCTCCTCCAGCTCTTCCGGCATCAGCCCCTCGCGGTAGCGGTCGAGCAGGTAGATGCGCCCATTGTCTTCCCGCAGGGCGTCCACCAGGCCCAGTTCCTCGAGGGTCACCGAGCCGCCCAGGCCCACCAGCGAGCCATCGGGAATCTCCCGGACCACGGCCGCCAGCGTCTCCTCCAGCGAGGTGTGGATGCGGCCGGCGATATTGCGCTTTTCGAGGGCCGCGGTCACCTCTTCGGCACGCTGGAAATTAACTTCGTCCCTGGGGTCGAACATCACCTCTCCTCCTGCTTCAGCGGATCGAGAGGCGGATTATAGGGGAGTGGGCCCTCCCACGCAAGGAAGATAAACTTACGGCCGGATATTCAGGCGGTCGAGCATGCGGCGGGCCTGGGGATGGTCGGGCTTGAGGCGCAGGACCTCGCGCAATTCACGGGCCATGGCTTCGCTGTCGCCGCGGCGGAAATGCACTTCGGCCAGCCGGAAGCGGGCGTCGGCCAGGCCGGGGTCGCGAAGCAGCACTTCGCTCAGTTCGCGATACGCACCGTCCAGGTCGCCGGCCTCGAGCAGCAGAACGCCGAGATTGAAGCGGCTGGGCACGTGGTCCGGCCGGCGCTCGAGGGCGTGGCGGTAGGCCCGGGCCGCCGCTTCGGGGTTCTTGCGCCGCGCCTCGGCATTGCCCAGCTGGTACGCGGCCTGCCACATCCGCGGTTCGAGGCGCAGGGCCTGACGCAGGGCTTCCGCCGCCTCGGGGAGGCGGCCCAGCCGGCTCAGGGTCTCGCCCAGCTGGTAGTGCACCGCCGGGTTCTGCGGTGCGAGGCGCACCGCCTCGGTGAAGTGGACCGCCGCCTCGTCGTAGGCCGCGCGCTGCAGGCAGAGGTTGGCCAGGTTGCTCCGCGCGTCGACGAGGCCGGGATTGAGTCGCAACGCCTCGGCGTAGGCCGCTGCGGCCCGTGGTGCGTCCCCCTTGTTCAGGTAGTGGTTGCCGAGGTTGAAATGCAGCGTGCCGAGGAGCACCGCATCGCGCACGTTGAAGAGCGACGAGTTGCAGAGCAGCAGCAGGAGCAACAACGCGGCCAGCGGGATGGCGAGGCGCTTCATTCTGCCTGCGGGGCCCTGCCGCCAGCGGCGGGCCAGTTCCATCACCGCCAGCACGGCGTAGATGAAGAGCAGCGGCAGCAGCGGCACCCGGTAGCGGGCGTTGACGAAGAAGAGCACGATGCCGGCGGCATAGGAGGCGAGGAAGAGCAGGAAGAGCAGGTGCTGCCGCCACCGGGCCAGGGCCAGGCCCATGCCGAGCAGGGCCAGGGGGATGACCAGACCTGCGGGAAAACGCCCCGGCAGCCCGAGGGCGAGCAGGTTCAGGGTGCCCAGGCGGTTGGCGCGGATGAAGTGCTCCATGTCCTTGTTGCTCGGGATCTCATAGGCATTGAGCAGGAAGTAGGCCTTGCGGGCCAGCAGCCCCAGTGTGCGGCCCGGGTGGCCGGCAATGAACTCGCGGGCCCGGCCGAACCAGTAGGAGGAGACCTCGGACGGCAGGAGATCGGTACGCCCCGTGTCCTGCTCGGCAAGGAAACGCGCTGACATCCAGACCAGTTCATGGGCCCAGATGCTGTCAGCGTGCTGTTGCCGGAAGCCGTCGGGGATCTCGGACCACCCGCAGGGGGCGATGGCCGCCCGGCCGTTGGCCGAAGCGTTGTTCCCGAGATAGAAGTTGATCCCCCCCTGGGAGGCGATGAGCACCGGATCGCCGCCCCTGACCAGGTTGTGCACGGTCACCGGGGCCACCGGCAGGGCCGCGCCAAGAAGCAGGGCCAGCAGGGGGATGGCGGCGGCGCGGGAAAACAGCTTCCGCGGGACGCCCGCGGTGGACAACCAGGCGGCCCAGAGGATCACCGCGGGCAGGACGATGAGGATGTTCGGCCGGGCCAGGGCGGATATGCCGAGCACCAGGCCGGCGGCGAACAGCGTGCCGTTTCCGGGGAGCCGGTCCGGCCCGCTGCGGGTGAGCAGCAGAAGCAGCAGGAGGTCCAGCGGGACGAGCAGGGTGGTGATCAGCAGTTCTCCGCCGAAGTAGACCATGACCCAGCTGCCGGCTGCCAGCAGGGCCGCGGCCAGGGCGCCGCCCCGTCCGAGCAGCCGCAGGCCGAGGAGGAAGGTCAGCGGTGCGGCCAGGGCGCCGAGCAGGGCCTGGACCAGCCGCACCGGAAAGCGCTCGGCGCCGAACAGGCTGTAGGAAAGACCAACGCCGTAGGGGTAGAGCGGTGCGCGGAAGAAGACTGGCTCCCCGGTGGTTCCCTCCTCAGCGATCCGTATCCCCATCAGGTGGTGGGTTTTCGTGTCCAGCGAGAGGAAATCCTCCAGCGGTGAGCGCTGCAATTCGGCAAGGTAGACCAGCCGCGGCACCAGGGCGGCGACGAAGAGCAGGGCCAGCAACAGGTATCCCCACCGGCCGGACTGGGTTTCACGGTTCGTCATGTCGGGCAACGTTATCATTCCGTTCGCAGACCTGTAAACCTGGAGACATGCTATACTGTCCAATGAACAGAGGGGAATACGGGAGTAGTACGATGATCAACGAAAACGAGTCGGTTGGACGTCTGGGACGGGGTATTCTGATTGCGGTGATGGCGCTGCTGGTGATCCCGTTGCTTGTCCCGGCCGGCGCCGATGCCCGGTTCCTTCACCTCTACGACAGCTACCGCTGGAACTACGTCATTCGCCACATGGAGTTCGGCCTGGCCCATAGTGTGATGACCGACCGTGTGGTCTTTGACGAGCAGGGGTTCATCGACCTGGCGATGTGTGACCTGCACCCGTTGGCTGTGCGAGACCTCTTTCCCTATCCCTGGCTCTACCGTGACGACCAGCTGCGGGCGATGAACTACAACCCGATCCTCTTCTGGTCGATCCCGACGTACCTGCCGTCCTACGACGAATACCGTCGTATCTACACCCTGGGCGGCGGCTATTTCTTCGACCCCTGGTTCTCCTTCCACGGGGGGATCTGGGAGCGTGCCTGGGCCGGCTACTACGGCAAATTCCCCTACGACATGTACTGGGGCTGGTGGCAATACAACTTCTATTTCGTCGACTATCCCTACGGGTCGTGGTGGCTCAGCGGTTCCGGCGTGATGGCCAGGCTCTCCGAGCATGTGGATTCGGTGGAGGTCAAGCGCAGGGCCGGCTGGCCGGTGGGACTCTGGGTCCGTGAACCGCTCCCCTCGGCCCTCGCCGCGGCCGTCCCTGCGGGTGCCGGCGTGATGGAGACTCTGGTTGCCACCGGGCGTTGGCAAGGCGTGCCACTGGTCACCGGGGACCAGCCGGCGCGGCGGGTGGCCAAGGAAGACCAGCCGCGGATCACCCGGTCCACGGCGCCGCGCGGATTCCTGCCCCGGCCGGGCCCCGAGCGCGAGGGTCGCCGCACGATCCGCGGCGATGTGAGCCAGGGTGGTTCGTCCTCCGGCGGCTCCCTCGGGTCGTCCGGCACCTCGTCGGGTATCGGCGCGAAACGGAAATCCAAGAAAAAGTAACGCTGAAAGACGGCGATGCTGCGCTCGGCCCCCGGGTGCGGCTATGCGGCCGGTTCACACGGCTTCCAGCACCTGCAGCGCCAGCTGGTAGCGGCCGAAGGGCGCGGCCACCTGGATGCCCTGCACGCCGTTCTTCACCGATTCCACCGCCTCCCGGGCGATGGCCAGCCCTTCGGCGATCCCCTCTTCCTTGGTTTTTGTCCTGCGCATCCGTTCGAGGATCTCTTCGGGTACCGAAGCCCCGGGCACCTCGTTGTTCATGAACTGCGCATTGCGGTAGGAGACCAGCGGCCAGATGCCGGCGAGGACCGGGATGCGGCAATGTTCGGCCCTGGCGAGGAAGTTCTCCAGCAGCCGCTGATCGAAAACCGGCTGGGTGATGGCGAACTCGGCCCCGGCCTCCACCTTGTACTCGAAACGGCGCAGCTCCTGCTCGAGGTTCACCGCGCCGGGGTTGACCCCCACGCCGATGAGATAGCCTGTGGGCCGTCCGATGGGGTTGCCGCCCAGGTCGAGACCGTGGTTCAGCCGGTTGACCATGTTGGTCAGGCCGATGGAATCGACGTCGAAGACGGCAGTGGCGTCGGGGTAGTCGCCCATCTTCGGCGGGTCGCCGGTGATGATGAGGATGTTCTTCACGCCCAGAGCCCGGGCGCCGAGCAGATCGGACTGCATGGCCAGCAGGTTGCGGTCGCGGCAGCAGTAGTGCAGGATCGTCTCCATCCCCAGGTCCTGCTCGATGCGCACGGCCAGGGCCAGGGCGCCCATGCGCGAGCTGGCCCGCGGGCCGTCGGGGATGTTGATCGTGTTCACTTTTGCCTTGAGCCGGCCCACGGCCTTGAGCAGCTTTCCCGGATGGCAGCCCCGGGGCGGCACCACCTCCACCGAGGTGGCGAAATCGCCTTGCTCCAGCGCGGCAGCAAGGCCGCTCCGCTCGGCGAACGGCACCGGCTCGATGGACTCGGGCTCCTCCCGTGCCACTTCCACGGCCGGGGCAGGCTCGCGCCGGGTGTGCTGCAGGGCGCGCACCGCGGCGGCGATGGCCTTGATGTGCATCGGCCGGGTGCCGCAACAGCCGCCGATGAGCCGTACGCCGAAGGGGATCACCTGCTTGGCGAACTCGGCCATGTACTCCGGCGAGCAGAGGTAGAGGTTACGACCCTCCACCGCCCGCGGTTTGCCCGCATTGGGCTGGACCGAGAGCGGTTTGTCGGTCACCTTGTGCATCCGTTCAGCCGCGCCGAGCATCACCTGCGGACCGACGCTGCAGTTGACGCCGATCACGTCGGCACCCCACTGGTCCAGCCGTTCGGTGAAGATCTCCGGTGACGTGCCGTAAAGGCTGTTGCCGTCGTCCTCCAGGGTCATCTGGGCCACGATGGGCAGGTTGCTCACCTCCTGCACGGCAAGCATGGCCTGCTGGATTTCACTGAGGTCGAAGAACGTCTCGAGGATGAAGAGGTCCACGCCGCCCCGGACCAGGGCCTCGGCCTGCTCGCGGAAGGCTTCCCGGGCCTCGTCCAGCGAAGTGGGGCCCCAGGGCTCGATGCGGATGCCCAGCGGCCCGATGGCGCCGGCCACCAGCGCCCGGTCGCCGGCCACCGCCCGGGCGATCTCCGCCCCGCGATGGTTGATCCGCTCCACCTTCTCGCCGAGACCGTGGGGCGTGAGTTTGAAGCGGTTCGCGCCGAACGTGTTCGTTTCCACCACCCGGGCCCCGGCATTGACATAGGCCGAATGGACCTGCCCCACGAGGCGCGACTGCTCGAGGTTCAGTTCGTCGAAGCAGCGGTTGATGAAGACACCGTGGTTGTACAGTTCTGTGCCCATGGCGCCATCGCAGACCAGCACGTCGTCCTTCAGCTGAGCACGGAAATCCCTGTCGATCATCCCACGGCCTTTCGGTTATCGGTGATCCGGTTCAGCCGTTGCAGAGCGCGACCATCTTTTCAGCGATGGCGGCCTCGGTCAAGCCGTAGCGCTCGAAGAGCTGGTCCGGGGTGCCCGATTCGCCGAAGACGTCCTGCACGCCGACCATCGCCATCGGGGCCGGCGCGTGAAGCGCCAGGTGCTCGGCCACCGCACTGCCCAGCCCACCCACCACCGTGTGCTCCTCGGCGGTGACGATGCGACCGGTCTCCCGGGCGGCGGCCACCACCGCCTCACCGTCCAGCGGCTTGATCGTGGACATGTTGAGCACGCGGACGTCGAGGCCCTTCGCGGCCAGCCGTTCGGCGGCCCCCAGGGCGCGGTAGACCATCTGGCCGCAGGCGATGATCGTGCCGTCGCCGCCGTCGCGCATGCGGGCCGCCTTGCCCGGGGTGAAGACGTATTGCTCGTCGAAGAGCACCGGCACGGTGTTGCGGGTCAGGCGCACGTAGGTCGGGCCGTCGGGGTTGGCGGCGAGATACTCAATGACCCGTTCGGTTTCCACGCAGTCGGCGGGCACGATGACCTTCATCCGCGGCAGGGCGCGCATGATGGAGATGTCCTCGCAGGCCTGGGCCGAGGCGCCGTCCTCGCCCACGGAGAGCCCGCCGTGGGTCAGCACGATGTTCACCGGCAGGTTGGTGCGGGCCACGCTGTTGCGGATCTGCTCCCAGCCGCGCAGGGCGAAGATGACGAAGGTGGAGATGAAGGGGATCTTCCCCGCCGCGGCCAGACCGGCGGCGGTGACCGCCATGTCTCCTTCGGCGATGCCCATCTGGAAGAATCGCTCGGGAAAGACCCTGGCGAAGCGGTGGGTCTGGGTCGAGGCCGAGAGGTCGGCGTCGAGGACGACGATTCGTTCGTTGCTCTCGCCGAGCCGGGCAAGGGTTTCACCGTAGGCCACGCGGGTGTGTTTCTTTTCACTCATCGTCAGTGTACCTCACCGGTGTAGAGATCAGGCCGTTCGGCGCGCAGTGCCTGCTCGGCCTGCTCCAGCTCCTCGATGGCCACGGCCACCTGTTCGGCGTTCGGCGCGCTGCCGTGGAACTTCAGGTTGTGTTCCATGAAGGAGACGCCCTTGCCCTTGACCGTGCGGGCGACGATCATCGCCGGTTTGCCGGTCACCGTGCGGGCCCAGTCGAGGGCGTCGAGAATTTCCTTCATCTCGTGCCCGTCGATCTCGCGCACTTCCCAGCCGAAGGCGCGCCATTTTTCGGCCAGCGGGGCGATCTCCTTCACCTCGCTGATCGTGCCGTCGATCTGCATGCCGTTGTAGTCGATGATGGCCACCAGGTTGTCCAGCTTGTAGTGCACCGAGCTCATCGCCGCTTCCCAGACCTGGCCCTCCTGCTGTTCGCCGTCGCCCATCATCACGAAGACGCGGTAGTCGAGGGCGTCGAGCCGCCGGGCCAGCGCCATGCCGTTGCCCGCGGAAAGCCCCTGGCCCAGGCTGCCGGTGCTCATGTCGATGCCCGGGGTCTTGAGCATGCAGGGGTGGCCCTGCAGGGCGCCGTCGAGCTTGCGCAGGCGGATCAGCTCCTCTTCGGGAAAATACCCGGTCATGCCCAGCACGGCGTAGAGCGCCGGGCAGCCGTGCCCCTTGGAGAGCACGAAGCGGTCGCGATCGGGCCGCCCCGGCTCGGCGGGGTAGTGCCGCATCTCGCTGAAGTAGAGCGCAACGAGCATGTCGATGGCGGAGAGGGACCCGCCCGGGTGGCCGGAGCCGGCGGCGCCGGTCATCCTGACGATGTGCTTTCGCCCTTCGAGGGCTTTTTTGCGCAGGAATCCCTCGTCCCTCGTGCCGGCGAAGGCGCTGTCCCCTGTTCCGTGACGTTCGGCCGCTGGCTTGTGCATGGTCCTTCCGTTCGTTTGTAAAATGTTGAAAGGGAGGGTCTTGTATCCGTCAACGCGGACCGGGAGCCCGTGCTCGCCACCGGTGCCTCACCGGCGGAGAAACCGCCACGATTCTAAAGAGCGCCCGAAGGCGAGTCAACCCGGCTTCAACCGACGAGGAAGGGGTTGGAAACCCGTTCCCGCCCCAGGGTGGTGGAGGGGCCGTGCCCCGGGTGCACCGTGGTGGCGTCGTCGAAGTCGTTGAGCAGCCGGCCCCGGATGCTGGACAGCAGCACCTCGTAGGATCCGCCCGGCAGATCGGTGCGCCCGATGGACCCGGCGAAAAGCGTGTCACCGCAGAAGATCTGATCTTCCACCGAGACGCAGATGCCGCCCGGGGAGTGCCCCGGAGTGTGGATGATGGTCAGGGTCAGCTCACCGAGGGCCAGTTGCTGGCCGTCGGTCAGGTCGGCATCCACCCTCGGGCGGGTGACCCCGTCCATGCCGAATGTCGCCGCCTGGGTTTCCAGGTGGTCAAGGAGAAACGCATCGTCGGGGTGCAGGTGGAACGGTGCCTTGTATTGCTGCTGCATCTCGTGTACCGCGCTGACGTGGTCCACGTGGGCGTGCGTGTTGATGATCATCGCGATCCGCGGATTCCCTGCCTCGCGGACCATCACCTCGATCAGCTCCGGGTCTCCACCGGGGTCTACCAGGGCCGCCTCCCGTGTGGCCGTGCAGCCGATCAGGTAGCAGTTGGTCATGAACGGGCTGACTTCCTGGCGGTGCAGGAACAACTTCTCCTCAGGCACTCTCTTCCTCCTTGGCGACCCGCTTGCGTACCCGGCGGGCGATGAGGTTCCGTTTCAGCGAACTGAGGTGGTCGACGAAGAGCACCCCGTCCAGGTGGTCAACCTCGTGGCAGATGATCCGGGCCAGCAGGCCTTCCACCTCCATGTTCACCGGGTTGCCCTCGCGGTCCAGCGCGTTGAGCCGCAGGCGCATGGGCCGTCGGACGTCGGCGAACTCCTCGGGGACGCTGAGGCAGCCCTCCTGGCCCACCTGTTCACCCTCGGGGCAGGAGATCTCGGGGTTGACGAAGGCCAGCGCCTGTCCCTCCTGCTCGCCTGCAGTGGCATCGACGACGATGAGCCGCTTCATCACGCCCACCTGGGTGGCGGCCAGCCCCACGCCAGGTGCTTCGTGCATCGTCTCGATCATGTCGTCGATCAGCTGGCGCTCCTCTTCGCCCACCTCGGCCACCGGTTCGGCTGTCTCGCGGAGGCGCCTGTCGCCCATCACCAGTATCGGTAGTCGTGCCATTTTTCTCGTCCCTCGTGAAGCGGTACAGTGAAAAATCAGTGTACGGCTCGCTTTGCGGGGGTGTCAAGGAGAGAGTGTGATGGGTGGAGCAGAGGGCCGGATCGATCCACCCGTCGCTTCTACCCGTAGGGATTTGCCGAGTCTGCTGTTGCCTCATCGTAGGGTTCGCCGTAGGGCCCGGTGTCCGGCGCTGTCTGTCCACCGTAGGTCTCGTCGGTCAGTGGCGGGGTCTCCTCGCCGCGGAGCAGCAGGGTGCTCTCCGGGTCACGCGATTCGCCGATGCGGGTGACGTAGATCGCCGGCCGGTCTTTCACCGGGCAGACCCATTCACAGATGCCGCAGCCGATGCAGTGGTCCGGATCGACCCGGGGCAGCTTGAAGCGCCGCCGGACGCCGTTGCGGTCCTCCCGTTCCTCCTCGACGAAGTAGATCGCCTTTTCGCCGGTGGGGCAGTGCTCTTCACAAACGATACACTGGCGGTTCAGGGCATAGGGCAGGCAGCGGTCGGGGCGGATGAAGGCGGTGCCGATGCGCACCTTCCGCTTCAGCGGCAGCGGCAAATTTTCGATGGCCCCGGTGGGGCAGACCTGCCCGCAGAGGGTGCAGTTATTCTCGCAGTAGCCGATCTTCATCACCAGCCGCGGTGTCCAGAGCCCCTCCAGCCGCGCTTCGAAGAGCGTGGGCTGGATGGCGTTGGTCAGGCAGGCCTTCATGCAGAGCCCGCAACGGATGCAGGTCTCGAGGAATGCCTTCTCCTCCAGGGCCCCCGGCGGCCGGATGAGCAGCGGGTGGGTGCCGTCCGGGCCCGTGCCCCCGCTGAGCGCCAGCGGGGCAGCCGCCCCGGCGGCCATGCTGGTCAGCACGGCCCTGCGGGTCATGTTCACGTCCCCGGCGCTGTCCGGGACCCACCGCGCCTCGCGGGGCCGGGGGGGCTCCTTGGCCGTGCCGGTGAGCCGGCTGGCCCAGCGCGGGGCGAAAGAGAGGGTGTTCTCCTTGCACTCGGCCACGCAGTTGTAGCAGAGGTAGCATTCGGAGCGCTTCCAGTGTTCGGCGGGCCAGGGTGAGGCGGCCGCCGGGCAGGTGCGTCGGCACTTGCCGCAGTCGGTGCAGGTGCCGGTCTTTTCCTGGAGCGTGAGCAGCGAGGCCCGCGAGGCGAAACCGAGCAGCGCGCCCAGGGGGCAGATGTAGCGGCACCAGAAGCGGAAGCGGGTACGGCCGAGGGCGACGATGAGCACCAGCAGCAGGGCGATGAAGGGGCCCTGGTAGAAGACCGGCCGCAGGTGGGAAAAGAGCCGTTCGCCGATCGCAGAGAGCGAACCGTCCAGCCAGCGGGGCGGGCCCTCGTCACCGAAAGGTGCGAAAACCGCGTCGATGGCCCCCTGCCCCACGGCATTGTAGGCCGGGGAGATACCGGTGCCCATGGACCTGGTGAGCAGGGCGATGGGATCGAACACGCCCACCAGCTGCAGCGAGAAGAGGCAGGCGGGAATGAGCAGGAGAAGGAGGTAGTATTTCCAGGAGAGTGCCCCGGAACGGTTCCGTTTCCGCTTCTGCTCGCTCCGCCGCCGCTCGGCGGCCGCCTCCCGGCGGGCCGGGCCCTTGCCCAGGCTGAAAAAGTGCAGCAGGGCGCCCATCGGGCAGAGCCAGCCGCAGAAAATTCGCCCCAGCAGCAGGGCGGAGACGAGGATGACCAGGGCGAACCAGATGCCCGGGGGAATGGTACCGGAGGCCAGGACCACCGACAGAGCGAGCAGGGGGCTCATCTGCAGGTAGATGGCCACCGGCCAGGCGATCTCGGCGGAAAGCAGGTCGGAGACGGGAATGGCATCCGGGCCGCCGGGGATGCCGGCCAGGGAGAGCAGCAGCAGGAAGAGCAACAGGGATGCCGTCTGCACGACGCGCCTGAAATTCCGCATCGCCTTCCTTTCCTCGGGGACGGCCGCGCTCGGCCGTCGGGGCGTTGTGGGCCGCCGTGACCCGGTGCCGGCGGTCGCTGGCGGCATGTTATCCAATGCCCGGCCGGCTGACAAGCAATCCACTAAATCACTCTTCAATTGACTCGATTTGATCCCCGGCCCTAAAATGGCCCCTGCACGGGCCCGGACGAACACCGGGCCCGATAACGACACAATCCCGGCGGCAGACGGAATACCGGACGGGCCGCCGGTTCGAGAGCCCGGGGGGAAGGGAGCAGTCATGACACAGCTGACAGCGGCAAGGCAAGGCACGATCACCGGTGAGATGGAGGCGGTGGCGGCCGCGGAGGGACGCGACCCCGGCTGGCTGGCGGCAGAGATCGCCGCCGGGCGGGTGGTTATCCCCTACAACCGGGCGCGGAACTTCGCCCCGGTGGGCATCGGCAACGGGTTGACGACCAAGGTCAACGCCAACCTCGGCACGTCGCCGCTCCGCTCCTGCCTCGACGAGGAACTGGTCAAGTTGAAGGCGGCGGTGGACGCCGGCGCCGACGCGGTGATGGACCTGAGCACCGGCGGCGACCTCGAGGGCATTCGTCGCGAGATCATCGCGGCCAGCCCGCTGATGGTGGGCACGGTGCCGATCTACCAGGTTTCGGCGGAGTGCGCCGAAGCCAGGGCGGACGGCAACATCCTCGACATGACCCCGGACCAGTTCTTCGACGTGGTGGAGAAGCACGCCGTCTCCGGCGTCGATTTCATCACCGTGCACTGCGGCGTGACCCGCGCCGTGGTGGACCTGGTGGACGCCAGGCCCCGGGTGGGCGGCGTGGTGAGCCGCGGCGGGGCGATGCTTGCCGCGTGGATTCGCGAGCACGGCGAGGAGAACCCGCTCTACGCGCAGTTCGACCGCCTGCTGGAGATCTGCCTCGAGCACGATATGACGCTGAGCCTCGGAGACGGTCTGCGGCCCGGGGCGATCCACGACGCCGGTGACGGGCCCCAGGTGGCCGAGCTGGTGGTGCTCGGTGAGCTGGCCCGCCGCTCGCGGGACGCCGGCGTGCAGGTGATGATCGAAGGGCCGGGCCACGTGCCGCTGCACAAGGTGGCCGCCCAGGTGCAGATGGAGAAGGACCTCTGCGACGGTGCCCCGTTCTACGTGCTCGGGCCGCTGACCACGGATATCAGCCCGGGCTACGACCACATCAGCTCGGCCATCGGCGGCGCGGTGGCGGCCATGGCCGGCGCCGACTTCCTCTGCTACGTCACGCCGGCCGAGCACCTGCGGCTCCCCGATGCTTCGGACGTTCGCGAGGGGGTGATCGGCGCGCGCATTGCCGCCCACTCCGGCGATATCGCCAAGGGTATACCCGGCGCCGACCAGCGCGACCTGGCCATGTCCAAGAGCCGCAAGGCGCTGGACTGGGAGGGCATGTTCGCCCAGGCCATCGACCCGGTCCGTGCGCGGCAGTTCCGCAGCGAGGGCGACGGCCTGGCCCACGAGGTCTGCAGCATGTGCGGCCGTTTCTGCTCGATTCACCTCGACAACCTCACCAAGCCCGATTCAGCCGCTACCGAGGAAACCGGGACCGGGAAGGCCGGTTCCCCCGGCAGCTGATACGGGGGGTCACCCGGGGGCGGGCCATGGAGCGCCTGAGGAACAAAGTTCGGCGGCTCCCACGCAAACCCGGGGTCTATCTCTTCAGCGACGGCAAAGGCCGGGTGATCTACGTCGGCAAGGCCCGGGACCTCCGCGCCCGGGTTGCGGCCTACGTTTCCCGGGGCAAGGGGGATGGCCGGGCGCTCTTTCCCGCGCTGGTGGCCGCGATCAGCGACCTCGATTTCATGGTCACCGAAACGGAGAAGGAAGCGCTGATCCTCGAGAACACGCTGATCAAGAAGCACCGGCCGCGCTTCAACGTCACCTACCGCGACGACAAGACCTACTCCAGCATCCGCATCACGATGAAGGAACCGTTCCCCCGGATCCACGTCACCCGGCTGCGCAAACGGGACGGGGCGGTCTACTTCGGCCCCTATGCCTCGAAGCGGGCGCTGAAGGAGACGCTGCGTGCGGTGCGCACTGTCTTCCCCCTGCGCCACTGCAGCAACGCGGTGATGCGCCAGCGCAAGCGGCCCTGCCTCTACCACGAGATGGGGCAGTGCCTGGCCCCCTGCGTGGGGCTGGTGGACGAGGAGGGCTATGCCGAGGTGGTGCGCGGGGCGGTGCTCTACCTGCGGGGGAAAAAGTCTGAAGTGGTGAACCGGTTGGAGGCGGAGATGTACCAGGCCTCGGAGCGCCGGCAGTTCGAGAAGGCGGCGGTGCTGCGCGACCGGGTGTCCGATATCCGGCGCACGCTGGAAAGCCAGCTTGTGGTGGACCAGCGGGACGAGGACCGGGACATCTTCGGCTGGATCCGTTCCGGGCCTCGTCTGGCCATTCGCGTTATGCAGGTGCGCGGCGGGCGGCTGGTGGGATCGGAGAGCCATCTCTTCGAGAGCCGCGACCTGCCCACCGGCGAGCTCACCGCTTCCTTCATCAACCAGTACTACGCCGTGGAGGGGCGGGAGATCCCCCCCGAATCCGTATTCGCCGGCCGACCGGCGGACTGGGCCGTGCTCGCCGAGCGGGTGAGCGACCTGCGGGGCCGCAAGGTGCGCTTCGTCTTCCCCCAGCGGGGGGCGAAGGCCCGGCTGGCCCGGCTGGCCCGGGAGAACGCCCGCTGGGCCCTGGAGGCCGACAACAACGGCGGGGACGGCCCTTCACTGGTCACCCAGACGGGCCGGGAACTGGCCCTCGACGCCCCGCCCGAGCGCATCGAGTGCTTCGACATCTCCACCACCCAGGGCGAGTCGGCGGTGGCGTCGATGGTCACCTTCGCCGGTGGCCTGCCGGAGAAGCAGGGCTACCGCCGGTTCAAGGTCAAGTGGGACGGGCCGCCCGACGATTACGCGATGATGCGCCAGGTGCTCGAGCGGCGATTGCGCCGGGCGGTGGAGCACCAGGAGGGCTGGGACCTGCCCGACCTGATCCTGCTCGACGGCGGCCCGGGCCAGCTGGCCGTGGGCCGTGAGGCCCTCGACCGCACCGGGGTGGAGGGCCCGGCGCTGGCTTCCATCGCCAAGGAGCGGCGGGCGGAGAGCCGCCGCGAAGCCGGCGGTCTCGGCGACCGAATCTACCTCGACGGGCAGGCCGCCCCCCTCGACCTGCCCGAGGGCTCGGCGGCCCGGCTGCTCTTCCAGCGCATCCGCGACGAGGCCCACCGCTTCGCCATCGCCTACCACCGCAAGCTGCGCGGCCGGCGCAGCCTCGCCTCGGTGCTCAACTCGATCCCCGGCGTGGGGCCGGCCCGGCGCAGGGCGCTCATCGCCCGCTTCGGCAGTGCGGCCGGCGTGAAGCAGGCCACGGTCGAAGCGATCGCCGGGGTGAGGGGAATCTCCCCGGAGATGGCCGAGCGGATCCGGGAGCACCTCGACGTTTCTTGACCGTGTATTGATGGCAGGGACAACGAAAGGGGCGGCGGGCGGCGGCCCGCGGTTGCGGGCCGGCCCATCGTGGGGGAGAGGGGGATACGTGGTGATCCCGGTAGTGGTTGGGGGTTATGGTGTGGGGAACATCCCGGGGGTGCGGATCACTGGTTCATGCCTCCTCGATTCGGCAGGAAGCAACCTGTTTTCTTGAGGACCTTTTCCATGGAAAGCTGGACCAGCCGTTCCCGGACGGCTTCCTCCTCCTCCTTGACCGTAATGTTGTTGTCGAGGAGGTAGTCGGTAAGCACACGATTGATCAGGCGGCTCTTCTGCAGGGTCGCTTCCAATCGCTCCAGTTCGGCCATGTCCACCAGTTTCAGCATGAATAGATCTCCGCATCTCCTTTTTGTTCCACAGCATCTTTCGGTGCCGTGGAGCGGTTGATGTTCCTTCCGGCTTGTTGGGCTGCTGACCAGCGGCCCGGCTCACCGGCAACTGTCTGTCCCTAACTGCAAGTCCCATGCCCGGTGCTCGGGGGTTGGCCGCCCGCCCTTTGTTTCCAGGGGGGGCATCTCATGTAAGATTTAGAATTGAATGAAGTTAAACATGCTGGCAATGGCACGATCTTTGGGCCTCGATCGAATTGCGCCTCCTTGGACCTATGGCCATTTTGCAGATATCGGATGTTGGTGGAAGATAATTGCCCACTTCCAGGGCCAAAATCAGGGTTGAGAGCCGTTTCGAGGGTAAATGTTTTCCATTCGGCCTCTTCCGATGTAATTCGGTTTACTTCCCCCTCGCGTTGTGTTAAATGAGGTTCCTGCCTTTTCGCCTGTAAACGGGCGGGGTTTCGCCGGAACGAGGCCCCGTGCCGAACGTTTACGAATCCCGTTCCGAGAGGAGAGTCTGATGAACAACGCCATCCTGCAGGTGCCGCCGCCCGAAAACGAACCGATCTACCCCTACAGCCCGGGTTCCCCGGAGAAGGCCGAGCTCAAGTCGGTGCTGAAGCGGATGGCCGGCCAGGAGATCGAGATCCCGCTGATCATCGGCGGCAAGGAAGTGAAGACGGGGAACATGGGCGACTGCCGCATGCCCCACGACCACGGGCACGTGCTCGGCCGTTACCACAAGGCGGGTGGCGATGAAGTGAAGCTGGCCGCCGAAGCCGCTGCCGAGGCCTGGAACGAGTGGTCCACCATGCCCTGGAACTCACGGGCCGCGATCATGCTCAAGGCCGCCGAACTGCTCACCGGTCCCTATCGCCAGGTGCTCAATGCGGCCACCATGCTGGGCCAGAGCAAGAACGCCTTCCAGGCCGAGATTGATTCGGCCTGCGAGCTGATCGACTTCTGGCGCTTCAATCCGTTCTACATGCAGGAGATCTACGA
>Ga0180429_10002267_pt1 | contig 15954 bp, 13 predicted proteins | sample SS_ome_FD_132428 | JGI IMG/M metagenome (GOLD analysis project Ga0180429, IMG submission 132428) | Hypersaline lake sediment archaeal communities from the Salton Sea, California, USA - SS_1_S_1 metaG | ecosystem: Environmental > Aquatic > Non-marine Saline and Alkaline > Hypersaline > Sediment ...
CGGCATCATCGAGCACCTCGAGTACTACCGCGACGAGGAGTTGGCCGAGGGGGTCGAGCGCGACGCCCGGCTCCTCGGCCTCGGCATCGACGTCGAGGCCGCGATGGAGATCGGCCGCCGCGCGCGCGGCACGATGCGCATCGCGAAGCGGCTGCTGCGCAGGGTGCGCGACTTCGCCGAAGTCGCGGGCGAGGAGCGGGTGGGACTGGACCGGACCCGTTCCGCGTTGGACCGCCTCGGCATCGACGACCAGGGCCTCGACCGACGCGATCGGGCGATCCTGCGGGCGGTCGTGGAGCGTTTCGCGGGTGGCCCGGTGGGCCTCGACACGCTGGCGACCGCCGTAGGCGAAGATCGCGGCACGCTGGAGGAGGTCCACGAGCCGTACCTCATCCAGCGCGGGCTGCTACAGCGGACGTCGCGCGGCCGCGTCGCCACCGAGGCGACCTACCGGCACCTCGGGCTCCCGGTGGCTGCATCGCCCCCCGCGGGCGCCGCCGCAGCGAACGGCCTGTTCGACGAGGACGAGCCCGCGTGATCGAGGGCTCGCTGCGCGACGCGGCCTTCACCGACGTCCTGCAGGTCGTCGTGGCGGGGCGCAAGGACGGGGTGCTGCACCTCGAACGCGGCGAGCCGAGCGAGCGCCGCGCGCGCGTGTGGATCAAGGGCGGCCGGCTGCTGGCCGCGTCGCTCGAGGGCGGCGTGCACCTGGGCGAGATGCTGGTGCGGCTCGACCTCCTAGGAGTCGACGAGGTGCAGATCCTGCTGGCGGACCAGGCGAGCGACCCCGAAGTGCCTTCGCTGGGTGCCGCCGCGATCGCCCGCGGCTGGATCGATGCCGATCAGCTGGCGGTCGCGGTCGAAGGGCACCTGACCGAGGTGCTCGGCGAGCTGAGTGGTTGGCGCGACGGGCGGTTCGGCTTCGTGGAGGGCACGCCGCCGGCCGGGATCGCCGACGAGGAGGGGTTCGATCCCCTCCGCATGCTCATGCAGGTCGGCGATCGGCGCTCGGGCGACGCCATCGACCCCGAGGTGGTGCTCAAGCGGTTGGGGGATCCGACGGCGCAGCTGCTGTCGCCGGAGGCGTGGGACGTCCTGGGTCTGGTGGACGGCCGTCGCTCCGCCCGCGCCCTGGCGGCCGAGAGCGACCTGCCCGAGGGTCGGACGCTGGCGCTCCTCGCCGAACTCCTCGGGGCCGGCGTCCTGGGGCCAGCGACCGACGCCGCCACTCCGGCGACCGTGCTCGTCGCCTGCGCCGACGCGGCCGAGGCCCGCCTGCTGCGGCTCGCGCTGCTGCGCCACGGCACGCGACCGCGGCTGGTCGCGGACCTCGAGGCGGCGGAGGTCGCATTCGACGAGCTCCGCCCCAGCGCGGTGGTCCTCGACGCGGAACTGGACCCCTGGAGCTGGCTCCGGACACTGCGCCGACGGGCCGAGGGATCGCACGTGCCCACGCTGGTGATCGGCGCCGGGCCGGCCCGCTGGTGGGCGCGCCGGCGAGAGGCCAACACGGAACGCCTGGCGCGGCCATACCGCGAGGTCGACCTGCAGACGTGGCTGCGGCAGAAACTGCCTCGTGCCGGCGCCTAGCCTGGCACGAGGGCCTCGTGCCGGCGCCTAGCCTGGCACGAGGGCCGAGCATCGCCGCCGCTGCCAGGGCGGGCGTGCCTTGCGACCGTCACCGAAGGCCTGTTATGCTCCCGTCATCGAACCTTCCGTTGCGACGCCGAGCGTCGGCGTGGGCAGTGGAACCGTATGGCGGTGTGCGCTAGCCGGTAGCGCACGCGAGGTTCGACGGCGTGCGCCGCACGGCGGCGTCTGGTGAGCGTACCGGAGTACGCGTGTTCGACAAGAGGAGGAGTAGATCACTATGCGGACGTTTCTTCTTAGCATCCTGCTAGCCGCAGGTCTCATCTGGAGTGCCGCCTCGGCACAGACCATCACGGTCGTCGCCGGTGCCGTGGGTATCGAGCTCGAGTTGGCGCGCGAGGCGGCCCAGCGCTACATGGACGCGAACCCGGGCGTCACCGTCAACATCCTCGAGTCGCCCGACCTTGCCGACGACCGGCTCGGCCTCTACCTGCAGTTCTTCGAGGCGCAGTCCTCCGAACTGGACGTCTACCAGATCGACGTCATCTGGCCCGGCGACCTGGCCGTGCACCTCGTCGACCTGTACGAGTACGGCGCCGCCGACATCGTCGATGAGCACTTCCCCGCCATCGTCGAGAACAACACCGTCGACGGCCGCCTCCTGGGCATCCCGTGGTTCACCGACGCCGGCCTGCTGTACTACCGCACGGACCTGCTCGAGGAGTACGGCTACGACGGCCCGCCGGCCACCTGGAGCGAGCTGACCGAGATGGCCGAGGTCATCCAGGACGGCGAGCGTGGCAAGGGCAACGCCGACTTCTGGGGCTTCGTGTGGCAGGGCAACGCCTACGAGGGTCTCACGTGTGACGCGCTCGAGTGGATCGCCTCCAACGACGGCGGGCGGATCATCGAACCCGACGGCGTCATCACCGTCAACAACCCCAACGCCGTCGAGATCGTCGACCTGGCCGCCAGCTGGGTGGGCACGATCAGCCCGCCCGGCGTCACCGGCTTCGGCGAGGAAGACGCCCGCAACCTGTGGCAGGCTGGCAACGCCGCCTTCATGCGCAACTGGCCCTACGCCTACTCGCTCGGTCAGGGTGAGGGCAGCGCGGTGGCGGGTGTCTTCGACGTGAGCCCGCTGCCCGCCGGCGACGTCGCCGGTGGCGCGCCCGCCGCGACGCTCGGTGGCTGGCAGCTCGCCGTGAGCCGCTACAGCGAGAACCCCGAACTCGCCGCCGACGTGGCGTTCTTCCTCGCCTCCTACGAGGAGCAGAAGCTCCGCGCCATCGTGGGCAGCTACAACCCGACGATCATGGCGCTGTACGAGGACCCCGACGTCCTCGAGGCGACGCCCTTCTTCGGCTCGCTCTACGACGTCTTCATCAACGCGGTCGCCCGCCCGTCGACGATCACGGCGCCCGACTACGCGCAGGTCTCCAGCGCCTTCTTCCGCGCGGTGCACAGCGTCCTCACAGGCGAGGAGGACGCCGAGACCGCCCTGGCGCTGCTCGAGCTCGACCTCGAAGCGCAGACCGGCTTCCCCACCGGGATGCCGTAAGCGAGCGAGTCGCGCATCACGGTGTCCCTCGGAAACCGTGATCCCGCATGACCGATCGGAGGGTCGGGTCGATCCGTCGACCCGGCCCTCCCTCTTTCGAGTACACGAGGAGGTGCTCGTGTGGCCGTGAAGACCAAAGCCAGGGGGCCATCGGCGCTCGCCCGCGGTGAGGAGCGCACCGCGCTCTGGCTGTTGCTCCCGGCGTTCCTGATCATCGCGATCGTGGCCGCCTACCCGCTGGGCCGCGTGCTCTATTCGAGCATGACGAACGAGCGCTTTGCGGCGGGCACGGATATCCGCGGCGAGTTCGTCGGCCTGCAGAACTACCGCCAGCTGCTCAGCCTGACGCTGCGCGCGGTGCCCCAGCGACTCGACGCCGAGGGACGACCCGTGGTCGAGGACGGCGCGCCGGTCTACGAGAACCCGCGCCTGTTCCTGCGACGCCTGGACACGCCGCTGCGCTACGACGCCGTGCGCACCTTCGACCTGTTCGGCAACCGCTACGTGCTGGGGGCCTCGAGCTCCGACTTCATCAACGCCATCTGGGACACCCTGGTGTTCACGGTCTCCTCGGTCGCGCTCGAGACCATCCTAGGTCTGATCATCGCGCTCACGCTGGCGAGGAAGTTCGTCGGGCGGGGACTCATGCGCGCGGCCATGCTCGTGCCTTGGGCCATCATCACCGTGGTCTCGGCGCGCATCTGGGAGTGGATGCTGCAGTCCACCCGGGCCGGGTTCTTCAACACCTTCCTCACCGACCTCGGCCTCATCGAGCGCCCCATCGCCTTCTTCCAGACCGCCTCGCTGCAGGTCCCGGCGATGGTCATGATCGACGTCTGGAAGACCACGCCCTTCATGGCCCTGCTGCTGCTGGCCGGCCTGGCCGTCATCCCCGCCGAGCTGTACGAGGCGGCCGAGGTCGACGGCGCCGGGCCGATCCGGCGCTTCTTCCAGATCACGCTGCCCCTGCTGGCGCCCACGCTCGCCGTGGCCCTGATCTTCCGCACGCTCGACGCGCTTCGCGTCTTCGACCTCTTCCAGGTCGTGTACGGCGAGTCGCGCTACTCGATGGCCAGCTACGCCTACTACCAGCTCATCGCGGCCCGCAACGTGGGCATGTCGGCGGCCGCCAGCGTGGTGATCTTCATCGTGATCTTCGTCTTCGCCATCCTCTACATCCGTGCCTTGGGGGTCGAACGCGATGGGGACTAAACGCCGCAGCGTCACGTACGTCCTGGGCCAGATCGGCTTCTGGCTGCTCATCGTGCTCATCTTCATCTACCTGATCTTCCCGTTCTACTGGGCGATCAACTCCGCCCTGAAGACCCAGGCAGAACTCATCCAGACACCCGCGACCTACCTGCCCCAGAACCCCACCCTGGTGAACTTCCGGGCGGTGTTCCAAAACGACGCCTTCCTGCGCGGCCTAGGCAACAGCGTCCTCGTGGCGGGCGCGGTCACGCTCATGAGCCTCCTGGTCGGCTCGTTCGCGGGCTTCGCGCTCGGCAAGCTGCGCTTCCGCGGCCGGGCGCCCTCGCTCTACGTCATCCTGGCCATGACCATGTTCCCGCAAATCGCGGTCCTGGCCGGCCTCTACGCCGTGATCCGCGTGCTCGGCATGCCGGCGTTGCCCAGCCTGGTGCTCTCCTACATGATCTTCACGACGCCCTTCACCGTGTGGGTACTCACCGCCTTCTTCAAGGGGTTGCCGGTGTCGCTGCTGCAGTCGGCGCAGGTGGACGGCGCCACGACCTTCCAGACCTTCCGCAAGATCCTCCTGCCCCTGACCGCGCCGGCGCTCGTCACCACCGGCCTGCTGGCGTTCATCCAGGCCTGGAACGAGTACCTCTTTGCGCTCACCTTCACCTCCATTTCGCCCGAGGCCCGAACGGTGCCGGTCGCCATGGCGCTGTTCAGCGGGCAGATCGCCCGCCAGGAGCCCTTCGGCGAGATCATGGCCGGCGCCGTCGTGGTGACCGTGCCGCTGATCGTGCTGGTACTGGTGTTCCAGAACCGCATCGTGGCGGGCCTGACGGCCGGCGCGGTGAAGGGCTGACGACGCGGCTGCGCAGCCCACGCGTGCCCGCCGATGACCCTTGTCCGAGCCAGGGCGCCCCGCTGATGCGGGGCGCCCACTTCTATGGCGCACGAGCGCCACCGACCCGCGCCAACCGACGACGGAGGCGGGCCCACCACGCGCGCCGCATGGCTGCCGGGCGCGGCGCAGTGCCCCCGGCCGGACCGCGGGCACCCGTCGGGGGCTACACTGCCGGGGTGTTCGCCCGCCGCCCCCTCCCACGCACCGACGATGCCAGCCCGGCCGACCGCCGCATCGACCTCGGGGCACTGCGCCGCCTGCTGCGTTTCACTCGCCCCTACGCCGGTCGACTCGGCCTCGCCCTCGGCGCCAGCGCCCTCGGCAGCCTCGTGTTCCTCGCCTTCCCCGTCATCGTCGGCGACCTGTTCAACACCGCCTTCGGCACCGGCGGCTCCTCCCTGACGAGTTGGGCCACGGGCGTCGGTGGCGGGGCGAGCGAGACCGGGGGCCTAGGCAACGCCACGGCGGCCGACCTCGATCGCATCGCCCTGGTCCTGATCGTCGTGTTCGTGCTGAACGCCGTCACCGCCTACGTGCGGGTCTACCAGCTCGCCTACGTCGGCGAGGGCGTCGTCGCCGACCTGCGCCGCGATCTCTTCTCGCATCTGCTGTCGCTGTCCGTGCGCTTCTTCGAGGAGCGTAAGACCGGCGAGATCACCTCGCGTCTCACCTCCGACATCGCCACCATCCAGGCGGCCGTCAGCAACGTGCTCGTGCAGCTCGTGTCGCAGAGCGTCTCCTTGATCGGCGGCGTGGTCGTGCTGTTCGTCATCAACGCCCGGCTCACGCTGGTGATGCTGGCGGTCCTGCCCGCGGTCATCGTGGCCGCGGCGGTCTTCGGGCGACGGCTACGACGCATCAGCACGGCCTTCCAGGATCAGCTGGCCGCCGCCAACGCCCGCGCCGAGGAGGCGATCGTCGGTGTGCGCGTCGTGCAGTCGTTCACGGCCGAGCGCTTCGAGGCCCGGCGCTACGCCGACGCGATCGCGGAGACCTTCGAGAGCGCCCTGCGGCGGGCGCGGGTGCGCGCGCTGTTCGTCCCCTCCGTGTTCACGGCATTCTTCCTGGGCATCGGTCTCGTGCTGTGGTTCGGCGGCCGCCTGGCCCTGGCGGGCGACCTGCCGCCGGGGGACCTCATCACCTTCCTGCTGCTCACGGTCACGGTCGCCGGCTCGATCGGTGCCTTCACCGGGCTCTACTCGCAGGTGCAGGAGGCGGTGGGCGCGTCACGCCGGGTGTTCGAGCTCCTCGACACCGCACCCGACCTGAGCGAGCCGGCGGCGCCGGTCGCGCTGGGCGATCCACGCGGCGAGGTCGCCTTCGAGGACGTCCGTTTCCGCTACGGCGACCGTGGCGACGACTGGGTGCTGGACGGCATCGACCTCGTCGCGCACCCGGGCGACGTGGTGGCGCTGGTCGGGCCGTCGGGCGCCGGCAAGAGCACGCTGGTCACGTTGATCTCACGCTTCCACGACCCGGTCGACGGACGCATCACGCTCGACGGTGTCGACCTGCGCGATCTCGATCCCCGAGCGCTGCGATCCCAGGTCGGGGTCGTGCCGCAGGAGACGCTGCTCTTCTCGGGCACCATCGCCGAGAACGTGCGCTACGGCCGGCCCGACGCCTCCGACGCCGAGGTCGAGGCGGCCGCCGTGGCCGCCAACGCGGACGGCTTCGTCCGCGTCTTCCCGGACGGCTACGCCACCGTGGTCGGTGAGCGTGGCGTCAAGCTCTCGGGGGGCCAACGGCAGCGCATCGCCATCGCCCGGGCGCTGCTGAAGGACCCGCGGATCCTGGTCCTCGACGAGGCGACGTCGTCGCTCGACAGCGAGTCCGAGGCGCTGGTGCAGGCGGCGCTCGACCACCTCATGCGCGGTCGCACGACCTTCGTCATCGCGCACCGCCTGTCGACGGTCCTGAACGCCGACCGCATCGTGGTCATCGATCGCGGGCGCATCGTGCAGGCGGGCCGCCACGGCGAGCTGCTCGCCAGGGGCGGCCTCTACGCAGATCTGTACGAGCGCCAGTTCCGCGACGCCGACGATCGCTGAGGCGCCGCCCGGTTCAGACGTCGCCGCCGACGGCACGGATCGCGCGCAGCCAGGCATCGCCGACCTCGCCCATGGGCTCGTGCGTGAAGCGGTGGTCGCTGCGCCGCAAGAAGGTGTCGAGGTCCGCCAGCAGCGCCTCGAGGCGGTCGGTCAGGAGCGCGCGGCCGGCGCCCTCGGGCAGCTTCGCCGTGTGCTCGACGCACACGAAGCCCTTCCCCTGCTCCAGCGCGCCCTCGAGATCGTCCGCCCGCACGCGCTGGAGCGCGTGGAGGTAGCGGCGCTCGGCGGTGCGCTCGATCTCGCAGGCCCGGCAGCGGACCGCTCCGTGCCCGTCCACCGACGACGAACGCGGCCGCACCGGACCGCCGAGCACACGCAGGAGGCCGTGCCGGCCGACCGGCGCCGGCGCCGCGGCCCCGCCCAACCGCCGCCCCATCTCGTGCTCAAGAAGGTCGCGCAGCAGCACGGCGGACGACAGGGCTGGCGCCTCCAGCGAGCGCCACACCCGCCAGTGCCGCGGGCACAGGCCGCCTCGCCGGCGCCAGTCGGCGCGCACGTCGACGTCGTTGACGCCGTCGCCCAGGACCCCGCGCAGGTAGGTGCGGGCCGCCTGCGCCGCCGCCAGGCACACGCCGCACCCGGGGTCGGCGAGCGCGGCAAGCAGCGCGTGCTGGTCCTGCGCGGTCAGGTGAGGGACGCGTCCAGTTCGATCGGGACGGCCGCCAGCGCCTTGGAGACCGGGCAGCCGACCTTGGCCGCCTGGGCCTGCTCGGCGAAGGTGTCGGCGTCGATGCCGGGGACCGTCGCGCGGCAGACGAGCTCGATCTTGGTGATGGCTGCGCCCTGGTCGTCGCGGCCGAGGTGGACGCGCGCCTCCACCCGAACCTCGGTGGGGGTGAAGCCGGCGCCGGCGAGCCCGTTGGAGAGCGCCATGGCGAAGCAACCAGCGTGGGCGGCGCCGATGAGCTCCTCCGGGTTGGTGCCGGGGCCCTCCTCGAAGCGGGACGGGAACGAGTAGGGACCCTCGAAGGCGCCGCTACCGAGGGCGACGGTGCCGCCGCCGTTCCTCAGATCGCCGCGCCAGACGCTGTTGGCGGTACGTACGGGCATGGTCGTTCTCCTCTCGCGCTTGGTGCCCGGCGTAGCCGGGCACACACGCGCCGTGGGGATGGCGTCATGCTACGACGGTCGCCCGCACGCCCGGGGGCTAGACTGAGCGGATGCCCCTCCGCGTCCAGGCCCCCTTCACCCCCAGCGGTGACCAGCCCGAGGCCATCCGCGGCCTGGTGACCGGGCTCGGCGACGGCTTGCGCTTCCAGACGCTACTCGGCGCGACCGGGACCGGCAAGACCTTCACGATGGCGAAGGTGATCGAGGCGACCCAGCGGCCCGCGCTGGTGCTCGCGCCGAACAAGATCCTCACGGCGCAGCTGGCCGCCGAGTTCCGCGACGTCTTCCCGGACGCAGCCGTCGAGATGTTCATCTCCTACTACGACTACTACCAGCCCGAGGCCTACGTGCCAGCCCGCGACCTGTTCATCGAGAAGGACGCGAACATCAACGACGAGCTCGAGCGACTGCGTCACTCGACCACCCGCTCGCTGCTCACCCGCCGTGACGTGGTGGTGGTCGCGTCGGTGTCGGCGATCTACGGCCTCGGCTCGCCCGAGGAGTACGCCAAGCTCAACCTCGTCCTGGCGCCGGGCGTGAAGATGGACCGCGACGCCGTGCTGGGCAGGCTCGTGCAGCAGCAGTACGAGCGCAACGACGTCGAGCTCGCGCCCGGGCGCTTCCGGGCCCGCGGTGACGTGGTCGAGGTGTGGCCGGCCTACGACGAGTCGCCCGTGCGCATCGAGTTGTGGGGCGATGAGATCGATGCGCTGGGCGTCATCGATCCGGTGACCGGCGACACCACCCGCGCGCTCACGGGCCTGACGGTCTTCCCCGCCAAGCACTACGTCACCCCGTTCGAGACCCTGCGGCCGGCGGTGGAGCGCATCGAGACGGACCTGCACGACCGGCTACGCTTCTTCGAGGCCAGCGGCAAGCTCCTCGAGCAGCAGCGCCTGCGCGAGCGCACGATGTACGACCTCGAGATGCTGCGGACGCTGGGCTACTGCAGCGGCATCGAGAACTACAGCCGCTACCTCGACGGCCGCAGCCCCGGCGAGCCGCCGTTCACCCTGCTCGACTACCTTCCGGACGACGCCATCGTCTTCCTCGACGAGTCGCACGTGATGGTCCCCCAGATCCGCGGCATGTACAACGGCGACCAGGCGCGCAAGCGCACGCTCGTCGACTACGGCTTCCGGCTACCGGCGGCGCTCGACAACCGCCCCCTGCAACAGGACGAGTTCTTCGAGCGCGTCGGCCAGGTGGTGTTCGTGTCGGCGACGCCGGCCGCCCAGGAGCTGGGCGTCTCGGACCAGGTGGTCGAACAGGTGATCCGGCCAACGGGCCTCGTCGACCCCCACGTGACCGTCAAGCCCTCCCGGGGGCAGATCGACGACATCATCTTCGCGACGCGCGCGCGCGTGAAGGCGAACGAGCGGGTGCTCGTCACGACGCTGACCAAGCGCATGGCCGAGGACCTCACGGAGTACCTCGCGGAGCAGGGCATCCGCGTGCGCTACATGCACAGCGACATCGACGCCGTCGAACGGCAGGTGATCATCCGCGACCTGCGCCTCGGTCACTTCGACGTGCTGGTGGGCATCAACCTCCTGCGCGAGGGACTCGATCTGCCGGAGGTCTCGCTGGTGGCGATCCTCGACGCCGACAAGACCGGCTTCCTGCGCAGCGAGCGCAGCCTGATCCAGACGATCGGCCGGGCGGCCCGCAACGTGCACGGCGAGGTGATCCTCTACGCCGACGAGGTGAGCGACGCGATGGCCGCGGCGATCGGCGAGACCGAGCGGCGCAGGACGAAGCAGCTGGCGTACAACGAGCGTCACGGAATCACGCCGGAGACGATCCGCAAGCGCATCCAGGAGGTCATCCGGGGCGAGGAGACCGAGGGCGAAGCGGCCGACGGCGGCGCCGCGCCGATCGCGCCCTGGGAGCGCGAGCTGCTCGAGGACGACCTGCGGCAGGAGCTCGCGATGCTCGAGAACGAGATGTGGTCGGCCTCCGAGGCGCTGGACTTCGAGAAGGCCGCGGCCGTGCGCGACCGCATCCGCGAACTCGAGGCGCGCCTCGCCGGACGCGAGCTCAAACTGCCGCAGCTGCCGCCCCAGGGCGCCAAGGCGCGGGCGACCGCGCGGCCCGCGGGGCGGAGGCGGGTGCAGGCGTGAGCACCGACCGACGCCCGGCGTGGCCGTGGCGCCCGCGCGCCGCCCACCTCCTGGCCGTGCCGTTGCACGCCCTGCTCGTCGTCGTCCTCGCCGGTGGCCTCGCCTGGGGGCAGCCCTACGCGGCGGACGGTGGGTTCGGCCGACCGCGGGCGCCGCTCCCGCTTCTCGAGCGCCCGCTGGCGGTGCTCGCGCTCGACCACGGCCGAGCGAGCCTGGTGTCGTGGGAGGAAGGCACGGTCGTCGTTCGTGACCTGGCGGGCGCGCGCGACGTCCGCCGCCTGGGCGACGCCAGCGGCGTGCGCGACCTCACGGTCGCCAGTGCCGTCGACGCCCCGCTGCAAGCGCTCTGGGTGTGGCGCGACCTGACGACCGGACGGTACCTCTACCGCTCCACGCTCGCCGACGAGCCCTTCGAGAGCGGGCAACTGCTGCCGCTGGTGGCCGTCCAGCAGGCGGAAGAGACCTGGCTCTTCAGCCATCGCGGTCGCGACGCCGGTGCCGAGATCGTGCGGCTAGCCCCGGACGGCGAGGCGATCCCCCTCTACCGCACCGACCTGCAGATCACCGGCCTGTCGGCCGCGGCGGCGGAGGGCGTCGTCCACCTGACCTGGGTCGAGGGGTTCACCGAGACGACCGCCTTCGGCAGCGCCAGCGACTGGCGGGCCCAGGCCGCCTGGTGGTCGCCCGACGGACGCTGGGCGGGGCCCATCCCGCTCGGCAACGCCGACGGACAGGTGGGCCGCACCGCGACCGCCGCCGAGGCCGGTGCCGGCGCGCTCGTGCAACGGACCTGGACCGGCGACGACGGCGTCGCGCGCCGCTGGCAGATCGCGGCCAGCGACGAGCTCGTGGGCCCCGCCGTGGGGGTCGCAGCGCTGGTCGCCGGCCGGCCGATCGGCACGACGCTCGCGGCCGGCGTCGGAACCGACTTCATCGCTCGGGGCCACACGGTCTGGCGGGTGGCCGATCCCGCGTCCGCGGCCGTCGCGGTCGCCTGGTCGCCGGTCGTCATCCGCGAGGGCTGGGCCGTGCTGGACGCCGAGGGCATCCACCACCTCGCGTGGATCGGTAGCGCTGCCGGCGGGCAGGACGTGCTGTACGCGAGCGACGACAGTCGCCCGATGGACCGGGGGCCGCTCGACGAGATCGCCGCCGCCTTCGGTTGGCGCCCCTGGAGCGTGGTCGAGGAGGCCGCCGGGCAGTTGGGCGCGAGCCTCCTCGTGGCGATCCTGGTGTCCGCGAGCACGCTGCCACTCCTGTGGGCCCTCGCCGTCGTCCTCGCCCGCGGGGCGTCCGCCGGCGCCGCCCGTTGGCGCGGTGCCCTCGCCGGCGCCGCCCTACCGGGCGTCGGCGTGGTGGCGGCGTCGATCCTCGGCGCCCCGGCATCCGTCCTCTGGCCGCTGGTGGGCGGCGCCGCCACGCTGGTCGGCGCCAGCGCGATGGCCGCGCTGCTGGCGGCCTGGCTGTGGCGCAAGCGCGACCTCGAGGCGCTGCCGGCGTTCGTCGGAACCGGAGCGACCGCGCTGGCCTGCGCCACTGTCGGCATCGCGTTCGTCGGATTCCAGGCCTGGGTCGATCTCGGCCTGTGGTGAGGCAACGAGGCACCGCAGGCGCGTGGTAGCGTGCCCGCGTGGAGGGCCCCGGGTGACGTTCGAAGTCGGTGACCACGTCGTGTACCCCTCCCAGGGCGCCGGTGTCGTGCAGGAGCGCACCACCCGCGAGGTCCTGGGCGAAACGCACGAGTACCTGAAGGTCGTCTTCGTGAAGGGCGACATGGAGGTGCTGGTGCCGCTGAAGCGCGGCGAGGACGTCGGCCTGCGGCACACGGTCGGTGCCGACGAGGTCGAGCGCCTGTTCGAGGCGATGGCCAAGGCCGACCTCAACCTGCCGCAGCAGTGGCCCCCCCGCTACCGCGTCGAGCAGGAGATCCTGGGCCGCGGTGGTGCCTACGAGCTGGCGCGCCTCATCGGCGTGCTCGCCCATCGCGACCTCGAGAAGGGCCTGGCCGCCACCGAGCGGGAGGTCCTGGACACCGCCAAGTCCGCGCTCGCCTCCGAGCTGGCGATCGTCGGCGGCACCGACCTCGCGACCGCCCTGGAGCGGCTCAATGCCGTCGTCGCGGAACGCATCGGCCGCGACTGAGCCCGGCGACCTCGGTGCCGATCTCGCGTCCCCACGCGTCGTCCGCGACCTGCTGCGCCGCCACGGCCTGGCCGCGGACACCTCGCTCGGCCAACACTTCCTGATCGACCGCGCAGCCCTGACGGCGATCGTCGGCGCCGCCGACCTGACGCCGCGCGACGAGGTCTGGGAAGTGGGCCCGGGGCTCGGGACGCTGACCGTCGAGCTCGCCCACCGCGCGGGCAGGGTGATCGCCATCGAGCTCGACCGGCGACTCCTCCCCGTCCTCGCCGAGACCCTGGCCCCGTGGCCCCACGCGGAGGTGCGCCACGCAGATGCCCTGCGGGTGGATTTCGTCACCGCCGCCCCCGGCGCGGCGTTCGTCGCCAACCTGCCGTACCACGTCGGCACCGCGGTCCTATCCCGCGTACTGAGTTGCGGCCGCTTCGCCCGGGCCGTGGTGCTGGTCCAGAAGGAGGTCGCCGAACGCCTAGTCGCCACCGCCGGGTGCGCCGCCTACGGCAGCCTCAGCCTGTGGGTCGCGCACCACGCTCGGGCGCGTATCGTGCGCAGCGTGCCCGCGGGCGCCTTCCTGCCGCCCCCCAAGGTCACCTCGGCGGTGGTCCGCCTCGACGTCGATCCCACCGCACGGCCCGATCCCGTCACCTTCGCGCTCGTCCGCGACGGCTTCCGCCACCGTCGGAAGACGTTGGTCGCGAACCTGCGGGCCGCCGGGGACGACCCGGGCGACGTACAGCGCGCCCTGGAGGAACTCGGGGTCGACCCGCGCGCCCGCGCCGAGGTGCTCGACCTCGCGGCCTTCCGGAGCCTCGCGCGGCGCCTGCGCCCGCGACGGGTGTCCGAGCCGCGCGCGACCTGACGCTCCCTGCCCCCACGTGGGGCGTATACTGCCCGGGCGACACGCGGGGAAACCGTTGGACGCCACCCGGGACATGGGTCCCGGTAGGAGAACTTTGCATGGCCGAGTTCCTGGTGATCGGCGACGCGACCGTCGATCAGATGTACTTCATCGACGCCCTTCCCGAGGTCGGTGGCGAGGTCAGCGCTACCCACGCCGTCATGGAGCCTGGTGGCGCCGGCGGGACCATCGCGACGGCCCTCGCACGCCTCGACCACGACGTGGCGATCGCCACGCGCGTCGGTACGGGCCCCTTCTCGGCGCTCGCGTTGAAGCACCTGCGCTCGACCGGCGTCGACATGAACCTGGTCCAGTCCGACCCCTACCTGCAGACGAGCAGCGTGACGATCCTCATCACGCCCGACGGGCAGCGCACGATGATCGGTGCCGCCGGCGCCTCGCGCGACCTCGACGCCCGCGCGCTGCGGCCCGAGCACGTCGATCGACGCGACGCGCTGGTCATGAGCGCCTACAGCCTGATCAGTGGCCCGCAGAGGACCTACTCGCTGCGCGCGCTGCAGCTGGCCAAGGACGCCGGGGTGCGCGTCTTCGTCGACATGGGCACGGGCGCCGTCAACGCCTTGCAGGAGGGCCTGATGCCCCTGCTCGAGGGCGTCGAGGTCGTCCTGATGAACGAACGCGAGCTCTTCACGTTGACCGGCGAGTCGTCGATCTCGGACGCCGTCTCCGGCCTGCGGGCCCGCGGCATCGACCAGGTCGTCGTCAAGGTCGGCGAGATGGGTTCGATCGTCGTCACGCCCGAACGCTCCGAACTCGTCGAGGCCTACGCCATCGACGGAGTGCTCGACACCACCGGCGCCGGCGACGTGTACACCGCGGCCTTCGTCGCCGCCGTCGTCGAGGGCAACGACCTGCTCCAGGCCGCGTGGCTGGCGAACGTCGCGGGCGCGTTGACGACGCGCGAGATCGGCGCCCAGCGAATCGTCATCGATCGCACGACGCTGCTCCAGCAGGCGGGCCTCGCGGGTGACGCGACCGCCGCGGCCGGAGGCGTCGCGAGCCGACCCACAGCGCGTCGGTGAGCGTAGCGAAGTCGGCCATCGTGCATCGCTCGCGGATCTCGCGACTCGCGGCGCTGCTGCTGGCCTGCCTGGTGTCGATCGGTCTGGGCTCCGGCGACCCCGCGGCTTCGGCCGAACCCAGGCCCGCCGCCGACTGGCCGCGCTTCGAGGTCGCCTGGCGGCTGATCGACGAACGCTACTGGGACCTCGGCCTCAGCGCGATCGACTGGCCCGACGCCCGCGTCCTCTACGGTGATCGCCTCGTGGAGAGCGACGACGCGCTCGACGCGGTCATCGAGGCGATGTACGAGGCGATCGGTGACGACCACACCCGATACGTGCCCGCCGCGCGGGTCATCGAGGAGCGCGAACGCTTCGGCGACCTCCCCTGCATCGGCTACTTCGGCGTGGCGCAGGCCACCGGGACTGCACCCGTCGCCAACGACGTGCCACCCGACCTGCGCCGCGTCGGGCCGGTGCTCTACGGCAGTTGGGGCGACGGCATCGGCTACATCGGTGTCGCCGACCTCGTGCAGGCCGGCGTCGCCGAAGCCGTGCGACGGACCGTCGCCGAGCTGGAAGCCGGCGGCGCCGGCGCGCTGGTCCTCGATCTGCGCGGCAACCCGGGCGGACGACTCGTCACGATGATGCAGGTCGCGGGCGTGTTCACGCGCGGCTTCCTGTGGCGCGCGCTGACCCGCTGGTCGCTACCTCTGCCCTACCCTGCGCTGGGCGCACCCGCCACGGAGCTGCCAATGGCCGTCCTCGTCGACGGGGACGTGAACAGCGCCGCCGAGGGCCTCGCAGGCGCGCTGCAGGCCCAGGGGCGCGCCGTGATCGTGGGCGCGACGACGGCCGGCAACGTCGAGGCCGTGCTGCCTTTCTGCCTCCGCGACGGCGCCCAGGCGTGGATCGCGACGGGCGTCCTGGCGCCGTTGAGCGGCCCCACGTGGGAGGGGCGCGGGGTCGTGCCGGACCTCCCCGTCGATCCCGCCACCGCCGCCTCGGTCGCCCGCAGCTCCCTGCTCGGGCGATGAACCCGGGCGAGGGCGCCCGCCGCTTGGCCACGGGCCTGTGGGGCATCAGCGTCCCCAGCGAAACGCTGGCGCCGTGGACCAGCACCCACGCCTACCTCGTGGGCGGCGCGGGCGTTGGTTGGCTGATCGATCCGGGCGGCGCGGGGGCCGAGGCCGACGCCGCCGTCGAGGCCCTGCTGCGGGCCGCGGGCGTGCGCGACCTCAAGGGCATCCTGCTGACGCACACCCACCGCGACCACGTCGCCGGGGTCGCCGGGGCCTC
>Ga0180429_10002269_pt1 | contig 15946 bp, 9 predicted proteins | sample SS_ome_FD_132428 | JGI IMG/M metagenome (GOLD analysis project Ga0180429, IMG submission 132428) | Hypersaline lake sediment archaeal communities from the Salton Sea, California, USA - SS_1_S_1 metaG | ecosystem: Environmental > Aquatic > Non-marine Saline and Alkaline > Hypersaline > Sediment ...
AGGAAAGCAAATATCTCTTCTATGGATCGCAGGCCCTCATCTGCAGTCTGGTTAAGACTGAGTGTGGGCAAGCCGGATAAATAATCATAGCTAATCACCGGCCTCAGAGACTTAAGAAATGTCCATATCTGAGCGCCGAGCCTGCTGTTTTCAGATTCCATCCGGGCAACACCGGTGGCCAAACTATTTAGCAGGTCTGGCATTGATTCGGTAGGCAGTATATCCACGTATAAGCCCAGGTAGTCCTTGCGCAGCTCATTTTGCAGATGTTTGATTAAAGCTGTCTTCCCCATTCGCCTTAGTGCTACCAGCGTGGTCGAAGAACCTCCCAGGACATTCCTTTCCAGGCTTTCCAGTTCCTCAACACGATCACAGAAGTATTCGCCACCAAAGTAACCAGTGGTAGGAAAAGGAGTTGATGGCTTTTTCATAGCACACATTTTATGTTACATATTGTTAGTTACATTTTGTAAGTTACATATTATAACACAGATATGCAAAATCTGGCATCTCATTCTTCACATAAGTATGCTCAGGTTGGACATTCCCTTAAGTAAATCTACAAACTGATATCTATTATCCACTTACTGTCATTACAGGCCAGTTTCCGGATAATAAACATCTCTCAAGTAATAACTATTATCCACTTACTGTCATTAGAGGCCAGTAAACGGATAATAGATATCACTGCGTCCCAAGAAATCCCTTCCTTGGGTACATTCTCTTGCTCATGGTATAACAGGGCAACACACCTGCCATGCAACAACTTGATTCATTTGTGATTTCATCGTAAATTAGTGGAACTAACCCTCTGTTCCGTTCTGCTGGCCTGGCAGAATTGTACATGCGCTGAATCTTACCATCTTTTAAGCCTTCAACCATGAAAAAAATTCTACTTCCCGGACTCATGTCCATTTTTCTGATATTCCTATCAAGCCTTCTCATTGCCCAGACACCCACTGTTGCATGGGATAAGTTTTTCCCTGCAGCAGGTGAATATGAAGTGGGCAACTACACTGCAAATGAAATCAAACAGTCACCTGTCACCACTGGATATGTACTGGTGGGAAGCAGGAAAATGATCTGGAAAGGAAACGGATATAACGAGGTGATGGTGATGCGTGTAGATCAGGAAGGGAATTTCATTGGGATGCCGAACGGGAACACCTTTTCAGGGACTATCATTGATGAAATATACGATGATGGCGTATGGGTCACCGATACCATTCCCTGGGACCAGATGGCCTATGATGTGACATTTTCTTTTGCTGAGGATAACAGATTTCTGATTACAGGCTACAGGGATACCACCCTGCTATCTTCTGAAACTCCACCCGGGTTGTTCCTGATGGAAGTACGTGGCGATGGAAGGGTGGCCTTTGATACGCTCTACAAAAATGACAATTTGGACCAGATCAAGGGATATTGTATTTATCCTGATGTTGAGAAAGATAGTTACATTATTGCAGGATCGATCGTTGAAGATGGCAGCGGTCCGGATCGGGTCATGATGACACAGGTCAGGAAGAATGATAAGGGACGGTATGATATAGTGACTGATCCCTTCTTATTCAGGGTAAACGAGGTTGGTAACTTCGGGTATGCTTCCTGGGTCAGACCATTCGGGGAGGGTTACCTGGTGGGTGGCCACACCAGAAGAACCGATTCCGGAGATGATATATTCATCCAGAAAGTCGATGATGACATGTTCCCGGATTGTAATGATTGCTGGACCACCTTCTATGGCGAGGAGGAAAATGATTATTTCTCTGATGCAATACTTTCTGCTGATACCATCTACATTGCCGGTTATTCACCAGATCCAGGAACCGGCTTATATAAGGTTTACGTGGTGAAAGCTGCATCTGATGGTACCATTATCTGGGATAAGACTTATGGAGGCAGCAACACGCTCTTTCCTTATAGTATCATTCGAACCGGTGATGGCAATATAATGGTTGTCGTGAATACCGTTGACGGTGCCTATTCTCATATGGGCCTCTTAAAAATCGATGCGGCAACGGGCGATTCCCTGTGGATGCAATCATACGGAGCCCAATATAAAAGTGCCGGGGCCAGGGATGCAGCCCACACCACTGATTTCAACTACGTGGTAGCCGGACGCGCCTCATATACCACATCTCAGGATCCTCGTGTATATGTCGCGAAGCTGGAAAATCCAATGCAGGCTAACCTGTTCCTGGCCAAGGATGAACTTGATCTGGCCATTGTACAGGGCACCCCCACCAAGGATGTGATTGAAGTAAGTGCAGATAAGATAAACTTATTCGGGATCCTGGTGAGGATCGATTCCCTGTTCCACCCTTCGGTGGGCGACCTGGAAATTACCCTTGAACATGGAGGAACCACCGTCACGCTGGTGGACGGACCCCGGAACTCCGGTGAGAATTTCTTCCATACTTCCTTTGCGGACCAGGCCGAAATATCCCTGGATCTGAGATTTGCTCCCTACACGGGTTTGTTTTTACCCGAAGAGCCTCTCTTTCCCTTCCTCTTCCACGATCCTTCGGGTGAATGGACCCTGACCATCCATGATCATGGAACGGGTGGTCTCAAGGATGCATCCCGGCTGTTTGACGGGTGGAGCCTGAATCTTCTTACGGAGTCGGGGGGCGGAGGTGTCGGCGTTCCCACCGTGGAGATGCTGGAGAACTTCGGACTGGAATCCATTCGTCCCAACCCGGTGAGTCAGGAGGCTCACATTAGCTTCAGACTGCCCGGGACGGGACACGCGCAACTGAATGTCTATAACCAGTTGGGACAACTGGTGGAACAGGTGGCTGACGAAGAATTTCCCGAGGGACTGAGTCAGCGGACCTGGTATCCGGGCACCCTGGCTCCGGGCACCTACTTTGTGCACCTGGAATCCTCCGGCATGGTCAGTGTCCGTAAGCTTGTCCTGGCCCGGTAACAACAAAACTGCGTGCCAGCACGGCCAGGCTGCCTGATTGTGCCTGTTTGTGCCTGTTTGTGCCTGTTTGTGCCTGATTGTGCCTGTTTGTGCCTGTTTGTGCCTGATTGTGCCTGTTTATGCCTGTTTGTGCCTGTTTGTGCCTGTTTGTACCTGTTTGTGCCGGCAGATCTCCAATGCTTACTGTTTCACTACCCGGAAACAGCTCACCTCCTGCTGGCCGGGGCAACGAAGCAAGATGTTATAGATCCCTCCTGGGAAAGCCCCCATATCAATCTCCCTGGTGGAGCTGCTCTGTATCTCCAAGCTATATACACAGCGGCCCTGTATATCGTAGATTTCCACATGGAGCTCCTCCTCCGGCAATCCTTCCAGGTAAACCACCCCTGTGGTTGGATTGGGGTAGAGTTCCAGGGAGGACAACACCGAATAAGGATTGATCCCGTTCGTTTCACAGGCCGAGCAACTGTTATAGCAGATCAGCGGCAGCACGGCATCAGCATCGCCAGTGGTGTAGACCCGGTTGTTGTTATCCCCGGTTGAGCAGTCTCCCACAGGACTTTCCCAGTCCGGACCATTTTTAAATTTATAATGAATGGTCTTCCCCGCATCTATCTCCAGAGTGATGGACCAGACCGAAGCACTGGCTGTCATCTGCACCGGAGTTTCCCACTGGTTTTCCGGGTCCCAGTCACCTATAATAAACACTCCTTCCGGGGATACTTCAACATTCTGCATATCCACCTGGAAGGTGATTTGTGGCAAAGGATCTTCTTCGATGACCTCACAGAATGAAACATTGTCGATCCAGTATTCCTCCCCGTTTCCAACGAAATCAAAGAGAAGCTGGCCCAGCTCTGAGTCAGCATCCTCCATGGTGAACTCGGTGGAATAGTGCTGCATGGTGGTTGTCACCTCAAAATTATCCCAGAAGAACTGGGCCCATCCGTCCTGACTTTGCCATATCTTGGCATAGAGGGTATTCTCTGAGCTGGAGCGTGCGTCAAAGGATAAGCGATAGGTTTTTCCCTGTTTAAGGTCCAGGTAATTCACATTACCCATACTTATCCCGCAATTATCCCCCCCGCTTGGATCAACCGTAATATGCGCTTCTCCCTGGTCCCATAGAGCCCTTCCATTACAATAATCATTTCCAAACAAGGTCCATTCGGTAAGGTCATCATCGAAGCGGGGATTTAAAATCTGTCCAAAGCTCTGCTGAGAAATGGCAATATCCATATAATCTGTGATGGCCGGATTGCCTTTAGAGCGGGCAATCACTCGTACCTCGCCATCCCCACAACCGCAGGTGCTCAACAGTCCATTGCTGATCGATACCAGGAAGGTGTCGCCTTCAAGCACCCATTCAATTTCTTCCATGGAGAATTCCGGATCCCTGAGAACCTCCAATTGCAGGGCCCCGCCATTCTCACTGATACTGCTCTCGCCGGTCTGACTCACCACCTGGATTCCTGCCAGGGGCGGGAACAACTGGTCAAGAGGGGTATTGATCAGGAATACCTTGCTTTCAAATGCGTTCAGGCTTACATCTGTAGCTCCTTCGCCGGAGAAGCTCCGCGCTTCCAGGTCGGTAATCTCGCTCCAGAAGTTATGGGTTTTCCCCTGGAAAGCAGGATCACTCAGTGAAACAGTAGCCGTCTGTGACTGGCCGGTAAAATTAACAAGGGTCAGGGTCATGCTGGTGTCGCGCCACGCAGCAAAAGCATATATCTCATCTGAGTTGGACAGGCTCACGCGACTTACCTCCGGGTAGTTTCCCAGCATGTATTTCCTGGCTTTGATAAGTCTGGTGTAAAAGGGAATCAGACCCATGGGGTCGCTAAAGTCAAAGCTGCCCCCGGCATGTTGAGCCCCCATCTCTTCGCCCTGGAAAAGAGCGGGCAGCCCATAAGTGTTAAAGATCAGACACAGGGCTGCCTTTTCCTGCTCCCATCCATAGCGATTATGAAAGTAGTCATGGTAGTCCACATTGGCATACTTCATAAGCAGGCCCTGCTTTGGAGAAGCTGTTGTAATGCCCCAGTTAAGCTGGACATCCAGCTGATCCAGGGTATACATGCCCTTGTAGATCCCGGGAAGGCCGATACCCCCATCACCCCATTCGCTATTCAGTTTCCAGTCGTAGCCCGAATCGCCATGGTCGTAAAAACTAAAATCGGTGTGATTGCGGTCGTCCCCTTCAATCAGGATATAACAGTCGGGCTTGATGTTTTTCAGGCGCTTCAGCAGCATGGCCGTAAAATCAGAAGCCCTTACAATGCTCTCCTGCCCGCTGTCGTACCGGTAGCCATCTATTCCAAACTCTTCCATCCAGAATTCCATCAGTTTAATGACATATTCCTGCACGTAGGGAGAGCTAAGGTTCATATGAACAATGCTCCTGCCCTGTTCACTGTAATCTGGCTCCATGCTTCCGGTGGCCCATGACCACTCGTAAAAATCATCGTAAGGGGCGCTGCTTCCTGGAACATAATAGGAAGAGCGTAAGTAGGGATGATCGTTGTCGGTATGCCCCAGAGCCACATCGAGAATAACCCGGATACCGAATTTATGAGCTGCATCCACCAGGTCGATGAGATCTTACCTGGTGCCATAGGCCAGGTTGAGTTGAAAATGATCTTCGGTCACATAACCACCATCATTTAGAGGAGGCAGCATGAGTGCATTCATGCCCAGCTTCTTCATATGGGGCAGTACTTCCTTCATCTTGGCAAAGGAGTAGCATCCCCAGGTGTAATAATCATTTTCAGTCTCATACAGGACCATATCTTCCATCCAGGGAGCTCTTTCGTACAGATCCAGGAAGTGGGGATCACTACCCTGCAGGAAGATTTTGCGGGCTGTATAGGAGGTCCCGTCTTCGGCTGTGGCATGCAGCTCAAGCAGGTACTCTCCTTCACTAACAGCTTGCTGGAAACTGACCGAGCTGCCTGACCCGCTGATTCCCAGGACTTCGGGATTCTCCGCACTTTCCGACCAGGCAAAGGTCAGGTCCCCCGCATCAATGCCATGAACCACCGTATTAATCGTGGCCGTAGTGGCATCCAGGCTTCCTGTAAGCTCCACCCACCAGTCGTGCCTCAGGTCGGCAATCAGCGTGATCTCGTCTGTTGGATTTGCAAATCCATCGGAGCCATAGGCTACCTTTACTACATTAGAGCCTGAGGCAATCCTTACTTCCTGGCCAAAATAACCTTCCATATTGACACTTGTTTCATAGGTGTCGCTTCCGCATTGCAAAAACACAGTGGAAGGATAGGGCGTTTCCATCACCCGTCCCCAGACCAGGATATTCTCCATGCGGTAGGTCCGGTTCTGCCGGGTGAGAAGAATGGGATGATAGGTGAAGGTGGAACTCCGGCTGATCTGTCCGGCACTGGTCTCATAGCTGAAAGTTACCGTATTCTCTCCATCCACCAGGGAGGGCGGATCGGAGATCAGCAGACGACGCTTTGTCGCGTCAAAATAATCTTCCGGGTTGACCACGGTGATCCCGTTTATAATCAGGCTCATGCTCCCGGCCAGAGGCGGATTTGCTGCCGTATAAGCCAGATCTGCCCGGATGCGTCTTTCGCGCATCACACCCCCGTCTTGTGGGAGCAGGTAAGTGATCATGGGATCGCTCACATGTATCAGGGAAAAAGCAGCGCCATTGCGCCTCCGGGGGTTATCCGGATCGTTCCCCAGGGAATTATCCACCCAATAGGCATATTCGAACATGCCCGGAGACAGGTCCAGAATGGTTTCAAACTCCCGGTCGCCGTCATCATCGGTGAGCTCTTCACCTGCATATGTGATCACATGCTGGTAGGGGGAATGACGGGCATCCAGGTAAATGCTTACAGGAATGGTTTGCGCGTTAGAAATAAGGTAAAAAAAGGAACAGAGGGTGAATAGAAAAGTCTTGGCTTTCATGAGGGTTTTATTAATACGTTGTTGGGTTCAATTAGCAGGGAAAGTCCGAAACTGCTTCGAAGGAAGCGGTAAGAGGCATATTCTCATGCATGGAAGATGAAATTAAAATTTATCCCGGACAATATACCACCATCCTCTGTGTTTTTTTCCAAACGCACCGGATTTCTAACCACCAGGCTGGAAGTGGCTTGAGCGAAGGATAAGTCCTTCCCTATTTTTCCCTGGTAGAATCGGAACGGATATGCAGGTCGCGCTGCGGGAAAGGGATTTCGATGCCAGCTTCAGCCAGCTTCCTGTTAATAGCAGTGTTGAGCTCGCTCTCGGTAGTAAGCCGGTAATCAATATTCACCCATGCCAGCAGTCTGAAATCCAGGGAGCTATCTCCAAATCCAATGAAATAGGAAGAGGGAGCGGGCTTCTTTTTAACCTTTTCATGCTCATCGGCCACCCCCTTTATGATACCCAGCACCAGTTCCGGATCTGTGCCATAAGCCACTCCCACCCGGATGTCCATGCGCCGGTTGATATCCTTGAGGGTCCAGTTTATCAGGTTGTTCGATATGAGGTTGCCGTTGGGCACAATGACCTCGGCCCCATCGAAACTCTTGACTGTACTTGCCCTGAGGCCTATGGAAGTAACGGTACCCATCAGGGCATCAATCTCTACCACATCGCCCACATTAATGGGCCGTTCAAAGGCCAGGATCAGACCTGAAACCATGTTGTTGAAGATATTCTGCAGGCCAAATCCAATGCCCACGGAGAAGGCCCCTAGAATGATGGAGAGGTTGGTCAGTTCCATTCCGGCAGCAGCGGCGGCCAGAAAAAAGCCCCCGGTAATCAGGGCCACCTTCACCAGCATAATAATGGTTCCGGGCACCCCTTTGGCAACTTTCACCCGTACAAAGACATCTCTTTCTAGGATATACCTGATGATTCTTGTAATAAAAAGCGACAACCACATTACAAAAACAAAAACCAGGATACTCCGGAGTGTAATTTCAACCTCCCCGATCTTCCTCCCGGTGGTTAAGAGCTCCTGTCCCCAGGTAAAAAAGACATCCTTGATCCGCAGGATTCGCATGACCGTCACTACAAAGAAAATCCAGAAAAAAAGATTTACATAACGGGTGATTTTCTGATGGATCGTATCAAAATAATCATTTACGGCATGCAGCCTGAGTACAAAATTACTGGCCAGAATGATGTAGAGTATGAGGTCGACAAACCTGGTAATTATTTTCACGATCAATACCAGGAAGGCAATTTGAATGGGAACCAGTGTAAGGAACTGGGCCAGGCTGAATGCTCCGATAAGGTTTGCAATGACGGCTGCCAGCAGCAATACCATAAACACAATCTCGGTATTGTGTACTATTTTAAGGAGAGATTTACTCTTGTACAGGTGGGCAAAGGGTTTGATCCGCAGAAACCACGCATAAATAGCGAAGGTGGCCACAGAAATGAAGAGCAGGAATATCCGTTGTAGAATATCAGAAGCATACAAAAACTCAAACAGGACTGAGATCAGATACAGGCCGATCACCCAGTACAACCAGGTCATCACGTGTTTCCCGTAGAGCCGGACAATCAGTATTACCAGGGGAACGATCATGATCAGCAAGTTGACAGTCCGGAAGGTATAGGGCAACTCGGGGTAAATAAAGCGGATCAGGATGCTGCTTGAAAAAACGGCCACCAGCAATGGCGATTGTATCAGCTTCAGGTGCAGGGTGGTCAACTCAATCTTCTCCATGGAGATGACCTTTTCGTAGTTGGATTTAAACCAGAAAAGCGAGAGGAGCAGGAGGGTAAACAGAATGATCATGGACCGGATGGCCCCGGTAAACTCTGAACTGAAAACCCTGGCATCCATTTGTACAGCCCGGATTACCTGATTTGCATGGGAGCTGAAGAGGTCGGGATCTTTGAAACTCGAGAGGTCTTTGAAGAATCCGGGCATGTCCCTTCGAAGCATCTTCTCACTCAGGTTGAGTCTGGCAGACTGAATGCGCGTTTTCATGGCCTCCAGCCTGTTCCTCCTGTCCAGCAAGCGATCCTGCTGCACCAGGAGTTTCTTCATATCCTCCTGGAGGTAGCTGCGGGTGGAATCGATGCTGTACATGGTCTGATTAATCCGGCCAAGCAGGGCCTCCGGTATATCACTGGCCGTAGGTTGATCCAGGGTAGCCTGCCACTGTTTATTTGCCACATCAAATTCATTATACTGATTCAGCAGGTTCTCGTAACGCCTGGTCAGTTTTCCCTGCTCCCCGGCGATCTGGCCCAGGTAGATATCCGTACGCCCATCGGCATTGTCAAGTTCCCGGCCTGTAAACCCATCAAAATTCAAGTAAGTGGTGTCGTTCAGAAAGGTATCAACCGTGGCAAAAATTGAATCGATCTCCGATTTGAAGCCCATTGCTTCCGCTTCGGACAGGCGGTCTGCTCCGGCCTGTTGTACAAGGTTCACATTGTCGTTGCTTACCCTGGATATTTCTGAAACAGATACCGGCTGTATGAGCGAAGCAGTGGTATCATTTGGTGCAGTGGCTGCTTCCTGACCCGGATTAAGAATATTCTGAGCGGAAAGGGCCGGTCCAAGTAAGAATAGGATTAAAAGAATGGGTATAAGTGGGAGAGTTCGGTGGTTCATTTGATCTGCAGATTGATAAATCAAATCTACAAAAAATGTACGAGGCTGGAATCCTCACAACAAAACAGTAGATTTACATGTTTAAAAGAAAGAATGACTTCAAAACTTAAGATACCCACTCCCGCCCTTGCTCTGTCCTTGCTGTTTGCTTTCCTGCTGTTTTTCACCGCTTGCAATCAGGACCAGGATCCCAATGATCCCATAAAGACCCAGGATCAGAACTTCCTGGATGCCCTGCTGGAAGGCACACCGGATGCAGAGGGAAATCTGGTGATTATTGATACCAACGGCGATGGACAGATCAGCTATGCCGAAGCTGAAGTGATCACCTACCTGGATGTCAGTGGCAATGATATATCGGACATGAGCGGCATCGAGGATTTCATCAACCTGGAGCATCTGTATTGCCATTTCAACCAGGTGCAGGTACTGGACCTCTCCGACAACATGGCCCTGGAAACTGTATCCTGCTGGGGTAACCTGCTCAGCACCCTGGATGTTTCCAATTGTGCCGAATTAAAGGTGCTGGAGTGTGCCTTCAACCTGCTTTCTGTCCTGGACCTAAGTCAAAACGATTCCCTTGTTAACCTGGATTTTTCAGGCAATCAGGTCGCTGAAATTGCACTTTCAAATAAGGATTCTTTGAGTATTTTGCTCTGCGACGGAAACCAGCTTAGTACGCTGGATGTATCCACCAATCGTGCATTGCTTACCCTGGGCTGTTCTTCAAACCAGCTGTCATCGCTGGATGTTTCTGCAAATATAGTCCTGGAAACACTCACCTGCAGTGAAAACCAGCTTTCCGCCCTGGATGTCTCCAACAACCCGGCTCTGAAATCACTGGAATGCATGTCCATGAATCTGTCAGGTCTGGATCTTTCGGCTAACCTGGAGCTGGAAGGACTCTATTGTAAGGAAAACCAGATTTCGAACCTGCAAATTAATGCCAATAGCAAGCTTGTTGACCTCTTCTGCTCACACAATCAATTAACTTCGCTACACCTTGTAAATAAGCAACATCTCAGGCACTTATATTGTGGAAATAACCAGATCCCAAGTCTGAATATATCCAACAATTTCAATCTCTGGATTCTCGATGTAACTTCGATGCCAAGCCTTGGGGAAGTCTGTGTCTGGGAGATGCCCTTCCCCCCGGAGCATGTGCTGGTTAACTCGGGCAACAGTCCCAACGTCTACTTCACAGAGGTGTGCAGTAAGTAGTATTTTACAACAAAGTGTCATACATATTTGTCCTACTTACAAAGCAAGACTAAAATCCAAGCTAAACTATCCCGGGATGAAGCCTGTACTTCTGCTGTTTGTTTTTGCTCTGTTCTCCGCTTATCCTGTAAATGCCCAATGGTATGAACGAGCCTGTGGCGTTCAGGATATTGAACTCGCCACATCAGATGAGTTTGAATGCATGTGGAACAAGGCTGATAAAACCATACAAGCGGGCATGAGAACCTGTGGAATTGGAACTGGCATTGCAGTCTTAGGTGGCGTCACCATGTTTGTATCCGGTGCATCTGATGGCGGGTACTCCATGATTGGTGCCACGGGTATCATATGTGGACTCGCTACGGTAGTCGTAAGTATTCCCATCTGGTCCATTGGAGCCTCAAGAAGAAACAAACTCATGGATACCCCGGCCTATAAGGATTACCAGAGTGCGCCCCAGCAGAATACGACCCAGCAGAGTACGACCCTGCAATTCTCTCCCCTGATTAATACGAATCAATTTACCAAGCAGGCCAGCCTTGGAATTTCAGCCTCCCTGAATTTCTAATCTATACACATTTTTCAAATCCAAACTAATTCGAAAGATCATGAAAAGATTTACTGTTGCGTTTGCGATTCTCCTGTTTGCAGGAGTAGCCTTTGGACAAACCCTGCAAAAGGGTAAAGTCGTTGCATTACATCGTATGGAAGTAAGCCTCAATCCTGGTGTAACTATCGATCAGTATCTGGGCTTCTGGGATACCAAAATTCGTCCTGAAGCAATGAAAGTGTTTCCGGAAATGACATCTCACATGCTGAAAGGAATTGGAGCAGATAATAAGCATGAATTTGCGGGCCTCTACATTTACGAATCTATGGATGTCTTGCGCAAATACTGGAACGAGGATGGTACTCCAACTGAGAAAGGAGCAGCAGCCATGGGGAAGCTGCAGCCCTTACTGGAAGAATTGGGTAAGCTTGGATCGTATACCCAAACTCCCAGTGATTGGGTCATACTATCTTCCATAAAATAGATCGTGCAAAATAATGCCCCCGGCATTGGAATAACCGGGGGCCTGTTAACTCAAGGAATCACACCCTGATTTATTCCGATACGATCACATCGCCTTCAGTGTCCCGGGTCCCGGCTTTATTCTCCCGTTCCACCTTGCCATTCATCTTGGCCTCATACTTCTTCCTCCAGCGACTCTTGGGGAAATCGTCCTCCTCGCGACACTTGCGGCTGTGCCGGCTTTTATCACCGCCGCCACCGATCCCGGAAAAGAGGATCTTGGAAAGTACCAGCAGGCCCAGGGTCTGCCAGTAGGCCAGTTCGGGCCCGTTAAAGAGTTCTGGAATCAATGCATTCCAGAGCAACATCACCACGAAGGTGAATCCGAATACGGCGGCTACTCCCAGCACGCCAAATCCTGCGTATTTAAAACCTGTTCTTGCTCTCATGATTTTTGTTTTTATGTTTATTTTTCTTTTATCTGATTATACAATTCTCGCAATTGTTCCCTCAGGTATGTTACCGCATACCGCTTCCGGGAAAGCAGTGTATTGATCCCTTCGCCGGTAATCGACGAGATCTCCTTAAAGCTCATTTCTTCAAATTCGTTCATGATGAATACCTCCCGCTGCGCTTCCGGCAGCCGCTCCAGGCTGGCCTCAATGGCTTCCCAGATGACCCCCCGCATGTATTCATCCTCCGGACTGCGGGTCAGGGCCGGGAGGATGTCCTCCAGCATCAGTGGCTCCCCACCTTCGTCCTTTGCGTTCAGCACCTGATCCGAAAAAGTCTCAGTCTTCTTTTTCCTGTAGTAGTCGGTGATCCGGTTGCGCGCCACTGAAAACAGCCAGGAGGTCAGGGAGGCCACCGAACGGATATCGTTGAAACCCGCCGTTAGCTGGTAATACACATCCTGGGCAATATCCCGGACATCCTCTTCCCGGTCGACCCGCTTGCGGATAAAGCCAAGCAGGCGTCCCTCCTCTTCCTGTACCAGCTTTTCAATATGTTTTTTCTCGGTGGATGTCATGATTTCATCTGTGCCTTTGTTTCTGTAGACGATCGAGGCGAAGAAATATTTTAAACAGTGACGAATTCATTGTAAATTACATAACTAATCTGTTATTCCATGCTGAGATCCCTGGAAGACTCAATTAAACCGATTGCTGAAATACCAAATACGATGAAAAAATTAAGCTCCCTTTACCTGCTGCTTTTTATGTTCATATCAGCTGTGCCGTCTCAGGCCCAGGAAACCGGAATTGCAGTCAACACCGACTGGGACCATGAACGTTTCTCCTGGGAAGCGCAGTGGATCACACATCCCACTGCCTCTGTGCTGGACTACGGGGTGTTCCTGTTCCGAAACGAGTTCCGGCTTGATCAGGCACCCGAATCGCTGGTGGTACACCTGTCGGCCGACAACCGGTATAAGCTCTGGGTAAACGGAAAGATAGTCACCACAGGTCCGGCCAAGGGCTCTTTCCTGAACTGGCGCTATGAGACCCTTGACCTGGGGCCCTTGCTGGTGGAGGGTGATAATGTAATCGCGGTGGAGGTTTTTAACCTGGGGGAAGAACGCCCGGCTGCCATGTTCTCCAGGCAGACTGCCTTTATCTTCCAGTCGGACAAAAGTCTGATGGGCGATGCCAAATTGAATACCCCCGGAAGCTGGCGGGTGATCGAAAACAAGGCCTTCTCCCCCATCACCGTCACAAGCGCTGATGTGGGAGGCTACTATGTGGCGGGTCCCACCGACCGCTTTGAATCCTCATTGCATCCCTGGGGCTGGCAAAAGGCCGGCTATGATGCCAGCGCGTGGAAGGATCCGCTTTGGGTGGCAAAAGGAGTTGGACGAGGATATATGCACGGAACCAACTGGATGCTGGTGCCCCGGAATATTCCCCTGATGGAATCCGGGGAGATCCGTTTCCGAAAGGTGGCACGCAGCAATGATCCGGAGATTCCGGAGGGCTTTCTTGCCGGAGAAAAGGCCTTTGTGGTTGCGGCAGGCGATACGCTGAGTCTCTTGCTGGACCAGGGGGAGCTGACCGTGGCCTATCCCATCCTGAAATACAGTGGCGGACCGGGAAGCAGCATAAAGCTCACCTATGCCGAAGCGCTGCGGGATTCCGATGGAAACAAAGGGAACCGGAACCGGATTCTGGGCAAGGAGATCATGGGCTATCACGACCTGATCCTGCCCGACGGGGGAGCCAACCGGATCTACCAGCCTCTCTGGCTGCGCACCTGGCGCTTTGTGCAGGTGGATATTGTTTGCGGCGACGAACCCCTGGTGATCCACGATATTTACGGCGATCTTTCGGTATATCCCTTCGAGGAAAAAGCTTCCTTTTCCAGCGACCAGTCCATACACGACCAGATCTGGGATGTGGGTTGGCGCACTGCCCGGCTGTGTGCAGGGGAAACCTATATGGACTGTCCCTATTACGAACAACTGCAGTACATGGGGGACACCCGGATCCAGGCTTTGATTTCAATGACGGTCTCGGGCGATGACCGGCTTGTGCGCAATGCCCTTGAACAGGCCGACCAGAGCCGTATCCCCGATGGTTTAACCCTGTCGAGGGGACCTTCCTACATCCCGCAAGTCATTCCGGCCTTCTCCCTGTACTGGGTAGACATGGTACATGATTACTATATGTACCGGCAGGACGATGCCTTCCTCCGACAGTTCCTTCCGGGGATCGAAGCTGTGCTGGGGTGGTTCGAGCGGCGCATCGATTTCACGGGCATGCTGGGACCGCTGGAGTGGTGGAATTTTGCGGACTGGAGCGAGGGATTTATGGTGGGGGCACCTCCGGGCGCAGACCTGGGACATTCGGCACTTATCAGCCTGAATTATGTCTACGCCCTGGAGCGGGCCGCAGAACTGTTTAACTGGTTTGCAGAGGTATATAATTCCCGGGAACTCGCAGGCCGTGCACAGGAATACTTGATTCAGGCAGAACGTACCCGTACGGCTGTATATAACCTGTGCTACGATTATTACAGCGGTCTGCTGGCCGATGTTCCCATGGATGATCCCAATATGTCGGTGTATAAGCACGGCGTTTTTTCACAGCACACCAATATCATGGGAATCCTCACGGGCGCCTTCCCCGAGGACGATGTTCCGGTGGTTATGGAAAAGATCCTGTCCGATTCCACCCTGGTCCCCACCACCATCTATTTCCGCTTCTATCTCTTCCAGGCACTTCAGCAGGCCGGTATGGCCGATCGCTACACCGCTTTGCTGGGAAGTTGGGAGCAAATGCTTAAGAACGGACTTACCACCTTCAAGGAAAGTGATGTGCTGGACCGGTCCGACTGCCACGCCTGGTCGTCCAGTCCCCTCTTCCACTTCCTTTCCCTGGTGGCCGGAATAACTCCCGCAGAACCGGGTTTCCAATCGGTGAATATTGTTCCAGCCCTTGGACCGCTGCAGGAAATCGAGGCGACCATGCCCCACCCGGCAGGGCTTATCAGCGTTCAACTGGAGCGAAGGGGAAAAGAGGGGGTCAAAGGGACCATTACCCTACCGGAAGGACTGCACGGCACCTTTAAGTGGGGCATTCAAAGCCTTGGCCTGTCGCCCGGCAGCCAGGAGATCAAACTTTAAACCGGGTCCGGCTATGAAAGAACAAAAAGGCGGTACAGGCAGAAGAGATTTTTTCAAATCAGGAGCCCTGGCTGCTTTGCCTCTGCTGGTTCCTACAGCGGCTTTTGGAAGGGATGCAGCCCCGGATGATAGAGGCACTGATGGGGGGCCCGCACCTGTTAATTTCATTTACGATGGCCCCATGTTCTCGCCCCGGGACTATCTCAACATTCTGCATGAAATGGATCGGGCCGATCCCATAGAAATTGATTATTACACGAATGGAGGTGTGACAGAGGCGCTGGAAGACGAATTTGCCCGGATCACCGGGAAAGAAAAGGCCATTTACCTCCCCACGGGCACCATGGCCAACCAGCTGGCCATGAAGGTGCTGAACGGGGAAGATACAAAGGTGATTGTCCCCGATAACTCCCACATATTCAGAGATGAAGCGGATGCAGCACAGAGCGTCCACAGGCTTAGACTCGTGCCGCTGGGAAAAGGCAAGCCCTATTATGAACTGGATGAACTTAAAAAGGAAATCGACTACATAAACAGGAATGAAGTCTTCAAAAGCGGACTGGGAAC
>Ga0180429_10002271_pt1 | contig 15940 bp, 11 predicted proteins | sample SS_ome_FD_132428 | JGI IMG/M metagenome (GOLD analysis project Ga0180429, IMG submission 132428) | Hypersaline lake sediment archaeal communities from the Salton Sea, California, USA - SS_1_S_1 metaG | ecosystem: Environmental > Aquatic > Non-marine Saline and Alkaline > Hypersaline > Sediment ...
CCAAGCAGGTCTCGGCCGTGGTTTCGTACGCGCGCCGTCACCACACGGCGGGGGTGTCCTTCGCCCGGAACGAAACAGGGGAGGACGAGGCCCGGGTGTACGGCGCCTTCGGGGGCGCCACGGTGGGACGACTCACCGTGCTGGGCGAGGTAGACGTGCTGGAAGAGCGCGTCGCCGGCGAGGAGACCCAGCGGACCGAGCACGGCGACGCCCTGCTGGCCTACGTGGAGCTGAACCTGCTGGTGCGGCGCGGCGTGAACCTGCGCCTGGCCTACGATTACGAGGATCCTTACCGCAAGCTGGGCGAGGACGTGCAGGACATCGTCACGGCCGGGCTGTCCGTGTTCCCCATGCAGTTCGTGGAGGCGCGGGCCCTGTACCGGCGGCGCGACGCCGTGCCGCAACTGCCCAACGAGCGCGAGGACCAGCTGCAGCTGGAGCTGCACGGGTTCTTCTGACCGAAACGACGCGATCTGCAGGACGCAGAAGCAGGATCCCAGAACACACGAACGGCCGCTGCCGGGTACTGAGCCCCGCGGCGGCCGTTCGCGTTGGGGCCCTCAGTCGGCCTCGAGCGCCTCGAGAGAGAAGGTGAAGTCGGCGGCTGCCGACGCCCCGTCGGCAATGGTCACCTGCAGGGACTGCGTCCCCAGTTCCTCGTGCCAGGCCGTCACCGTGTAGGCGCCGGCAGGCAGGTCGTGCAGGGCGTAGGACCCGCCGTCGCCGGTGACGGCGAAGAAGGGGTGGGCCACCACGCCGATCCAGGCCTCCTGCCAGCGATGCACGTCGCAGCGCAGGGGGATCATGACCTCGGGCTCGTCGAAACCCTCGCGCACCACCACCTCACGCTGGAAGGCCAGCACGGTCACATTGATGGGCCTGTTGACCTCAGGGTAGGAGTGGAGGTTGTCGAGCATGCGATCGGTGTTGGTAACCTTGAGCGGCTGGCCCGGCATCAGGCCCACAACGTGCGGTCGGTACGTGCAGCCGCGCTCGTCGATGACGACGGGCCTGGGCGGGGTCGGGAAGTCCTGACCCTCGAGGCCCTTGCTGATATACACGAAGACATTGCGCAGGGAACCGTCGTCGTTGACGACGATGCCCTGATCGTGCTCCTGTTCGCCGCCGTTCTTCTCGATGCACTCGTCGGACATCTCTTTGCGCGCCGGGGCCGGGGCCTCACCCCCGGCCAGGGCGACGGTACCGGAGAGGGTGCCGGCCGCGCCGGCCAGGCCGGGCAGCAGCAGCAGGGCGGCGAGCGCGCCGCCCGCGATCAGATCCTTCATCGGGGTTGCTCCACTGGCAGTGTTGAGTTGGACATGGGCGTGGGCTGGTGGCCGGCAGGCATCACCGGCGATGCAGTCCGTGCAGGATGTGGTCCACGAGCAGGCCCACCACCACATCGGTGGGCGGTTGGACTACGCCGTACTCGGATGGGTACGGCCGGCCGTCGGGACCCGGCGGCAGGTGGGGCGAGGCGTCTTCGGGCAGGTAGGTCTGCGGGCCGGAGAAATAGGCGGGCATGCGCGTGCCGGGGGCCAGGCCCTGGGGGTCGCGCAGCCACCCCGGCAGCCAGGCCGGGCGGATGCGGTGGCGCACCTGCACCAGGTCGGGGGCCCAGCTGGCGCGGTCGCCGCGCGGCTTGACCTCGCCCCGCTGGTGGCAGGTCCAGCAGTCGAAGATGCCCGGCCCCATGAGCAGGTCGACGCCCCGGTCCGACAGGGGATTCGCCAGGGGGACGGCAGCCGGCACGAAGGGGTAGGCGACCGAGTCGCGGCGGGCCAGGTGCGCGGCCAGGTCGGTGATGGCGGAATCGGCGAAGCCGTAGGTGGGCATGCGGGCGCTGTGCCACGGCCGCACCTCGGCCGGGGCGTCCAGGTAGGTGTAGAGCCACTGGGGCTGCAGGCGGCGGCCCACCCCATCCAGAGACGGGGGCACGAACTCGGCCGCCCCGGAACGGCTGTCGCCGAGGGCCCGGCGGCGGGCCAGGATGTGCTCTCGCAGCTCCCCATCGCGGCCATCAACCTGGTGGCAGGCGCGGCAGGCCCAGGTCTCCACGTGGCGGCGCCCCGCCTCAACGTCGGCCGCGGCCGGCGAGAGCCCGCGCTGGGCCTCGGCCGCGGCGCGCGGCGGCCGCAGCCCGAGCAGCGCGGTGGTGAGGGCGCGGGCCTCGTCCTGGTCGATGCCGAAGTCCGGGTGACGCAGGCGATCGAGGAAGGGCTTGCCGAGCCCCACGTCGAAGCGGCGCGGCGTCTGCATCTTGGCCAGGAGCCAGGCGCGGCGGGTGCGGGGCAGGTCGGCGGCGCCGAAGTCGAGGTGATGCAGGTTGCGGTCGCCCACGTCGGCCAGGTCCACGCCAATGGGTTGGGCCGCCTCGAAGCCGGGAACGGCGTGGCAGCCGTAGCAGCCGTAGTGGGCGATGGCCCGCTCCCCGAGATAGAGCAGGCGCTCCTCTTTGGACAGGGATGCGGCCCGGCCCCCGGCTTCTTCGGGCGTGGAGAGCAGGGCCATGAAGTCCTGCACCAGGCCGTCGCGCACCGTCTCGTCCACGGGCTCGATGGCGCCGTCCTCCCAGGCGCGGTTCCGGCGGGTCAGCAGGAAGGCCGTGACGTCGGCGGCCTCGGCAACGGTCAGGCGCAGGTCGGGCATGCGGGTGTGCGGTGCAAGGGAGCGGGGATCGCGGAGCCAGGCGTGGAGCCAGCCCGCGCCCAGCTTGCTGCCCACGCTGCTCAGGTCCGGGCCCGCGCGGCGGGGATCCTCGGCCGGCACCGCGGCGATCTGGGCGGGCGTGGCGTCCAGCAGGTGGCAGCCCAGACAACCCAGGTCCTCGAGCCGTCCGGCGCCGCGACTCGCATCGCCAGCGGGGGCCGGGGGCCGGGCGAACCCCGCGGCTCGGGCGGCGAGGTAGGCGCCGATGCCGGCGGCCATGGCCGCGCTGCGACCCCGGTCGCCGGTATCCGAGGTGTTGGCCAGGTCGAAGACGCGGGGCATGCTGGCCCCGGCAGCAAAGGCCTGCGGCTCGCGGATGTAACGGGCCACCCAGTCGGCCGTGACTTTGCCCCCCAGGCGACCCAGGTCGGGGCCGGGGACGGGCAGGCCCTCGTGCTCGGGGATGGCGTGGCAGCCGTAGCAGCCCCGGGCCCGCATCAGGGCGTTGCCCCGGCTCGCCACCGGCGCCTCGGGAACGGTCCACTCCTGTCGGTGGCACTCGGCGCACGAGGCCTGCACCAGGTCGCGAGGCAGCATGGGCTGCTCCCAGTGGGGGAGAGCAGCCCAGTTGTAGGCCCGGCGCCACGCCGCGGCCTGCTCCCGGTCAGCGGGGGTGTGGGCGGCGGCTGCAAAGGATGTGCCCCGATCGCGGCCCCGGTGGCAGATGGTGCAGCCCACTCCTTCCAGGGGATGGGGCGAGGCGTCGGACAGGTAGAGGTCGAGGCGCGGGTGAGCGCCCAGGGCGCGGGTCCAGCCGCGGCGCTCCGCCTCGTCGGGGAAGGCCGCCTCCATGTGGGTCCGCAGGACGGAGTCGGCAAAGGCACCGGTGGCCGCGTCCACGGCGTAGGCCGGACGGGCGGCGTTGACGTGGCAGGACACGCAGCGGTCCAGGCGCGGGGGGCGGGCGCTGTGGAAGTCGTTGTGCAGGTGGGGCAGGGCCACCTGGCGCAGCGACAGGATGGGGTCGACGACGTCGATGAAGGGCAGGTCGCGGGCGCGATTGAGCGGGGCGGGCGACAGCCGGTCGCGGCGCCGACCCAGTTCAGTCGCTCGAGCCGGGTCCGCGGCCGCGGCGAGCTGGGCTGCCACGCGGTCGTGATCCAGGAGTTGGGCGCGGCGCTGGTACGCCTTCCACTGGCGGTCGTGGTCGTGCCACACCATCCAGACCACGGCCACGGCCAGCAGAACGCTGACCGCGGCCAGGGTGGCGTTGAGCACGTCGGCCCGGTACACGTAATCGCGGTAGGGCGGCCGGGGCAGGAGGGGGGGGCGGGACATGGGTCAGATGCTGAGTGAGATCTCGGGCAAGGCGAGGACGTACTTGAGGTCGAGGACCCACCGCAGGAGCATCTTGACGGGCACCCCGGCCATGGCCAGCAGGAGGAAGACGAACAGGTGGTAGCGGAAAGAGCCCAGCTCGCGGCGGTGCCCACGCAGGGGCCCGCGGCCCAGCAGCACCGGGCCGAGGCCGAACCAGACTGCCAGCAGGGCCAGTCCCCAGACCTCGCGCCAGAGCCAGCAGGTGGGCGTCGCTGTTCCCAGGAGGCGGACGTAGACCAGCTCGGACAGGTCCAGGGTGGAGGCGGCGTCGAGGCGCAGGACATCCCAGGCCTCGAAGGGGCCGAAGAAGCTCCAGTTCGGGCCGCGCAGAAAGGTGCCGATGACGATGGGCACGACCCAGAGCACGAGGAAGCCGAAGAGAAAGACGGCGATGGCGAAGGGCCGCTGTCGCAGGGTGTAGTACCCGGAGCCGCGCGGGTTGGGATCGAGGTAGGGGATGGCGCACAGGCCGAAGACGACGAGACCGGGCAGGAGCACGCCGGCGATCCAGGGATCGAAGTACACGAGCATTTCCTGGAGACCCAGGAAGTACCACGGCGCCTTGGCCGGGTTGGATGTCACCGCGGGGTTGGCCGGCTCCTCGAGGGGGGCCGGAGCCAGCAGGGACCAGACCAGCACGGCGGCGGTGCAGCCGACGATGAAGATCAGCTCCAGGCTGACGAGGTGGGGCCAGGAAAGGACGTGCTCGCGGTACTCGGGCGCCTCCACGGGCTCGCCGACCCCGTCGATGCGCTCGTCGTTCTCGCACGCCTGCTTGAGACCCAGCCACACGAAGAAGCAGGTGGAGGCGAGCATGACGAGGATGGCTACATTGTCGGGCTGGGACACGCGGTGGCGAAACGGCGCGCTGCCCAGACTGGCGCCGAAGGCCACGAGGGAGACCGCGGCCAGCCCGAGACCGGCGCGCCGGGTCCAGGGCCAGCGCCAGCGCAGGACCGCGAGGACGACTGCGCCGGCGGCGGGCAGCAGGACCTGAGGCAGGGCCAGGAGGTTGGCGAGGCTGCGGAGGGCGTCCACGAATCAGCTCCCGCCCGCCCTATCGACGTCGGCATAGGCCTCGGGACCCGACATGCCGCCGTCCCGCCGTATGCGCCAGAAGTGGACGGCCATGAGGACGACGGTGGCCAGGGGGACGAGGACGCAGTGGAGGACGTAGAAGCGCAGCAGGGCGTTGGCCCCCACGGTGCGGCCCCCGAGGAGGAGGAAGCGGATGTCGTTGCCGGCGTGGACCAGGCCGAGGGCGCCGGCGCCCGGGCCATCTTGCCCAAGGAAGGGCACCGACCGGGCCATGTTGGAGCCCACGGTGATGGCCCAGTAGGAGAGCTGGTCCCAGGGCAGGAGGTAGCCGGTGAAGCTGAGGAACATGGTCAGGACCAGGAGGAAGACGCCGACAACCCAGTTGAACTGACGCGGCGGCTTGTACGACCCGGTGAGGAACACGCGCAGCATGTGGAGCCAGACGGTGACGACCATGAGGTGGGCGGCCCAGCGGTGCATCTCGCGCACTATGCCGAAGGGCACCTGCTCGGCCAGGTCGACCATGTCGAGGTAGGCGTGCTCAGGGGTGGGCCGGTAGTAGAACATGAGCATGATGCCGGTGACCACCTCGATGGCGAAGAGGATGGCGCATAGGGCCCCCATGCCCCAGGTGTAACGCAGGCGGATGGCCGACTTGGGCATCCGCACGGGGTGCAGGTGCAGGAAGATGTTGTTGAGGATGACGCGGGCGCGGCTGCGATCATCCCGGAGGTGACTCTGGCGGAAGACGGAACGCCAGACCGCGGTCCGGCGCAGACGGTCAGACAGCGACAAAGGCCTCGGGCCTCTCGCGCTGCTCCCAGGTGAAGCGGCGGGACTTGTCGACGACGAGCCGGCCGTCCTCGGAGACGAAGACGGCGGCGCGGTCGAGAGGTCTGGGCGCCGGACCCTCGACATTGGCGCCGTCGGCGCGGAAGCCGCTGCCGTGGCACGGGCACTTGAAGCGGCGCTCCGAGGCGAACCAGTTCACCTGGCAACCGAGGTGGGTGCACTCGGCGAAGAGGGCGTAGAGCCGGCCCGGCTCGCGCACCACGAGGACGCCGAAGCGCTCCTGCCAGCGGGTGTCCACGCCGGGGGCGTAGTCCTCGGGGCGGCCGACGGCGAAAACCTGGGGGGGCTCGACGAGCGCGTTGGGATAGAGAAAACGGGCCGAGGCGCCCACTACGGTCGCCCCGGCGGCCAGCAGAGATCCCCATGCCACCTTCAGCCACTGACGGCGGGTAGTGACGCCGCGCGGACAGACCGGCTGTCGATGGGCGTGGCGACGCAGGTCAGCAGGTGCGGGCGAGACGGGGTTGGCGGCGCCCGGACCCGCCGCGGCGTCGGTGAGGTCGTCAATGACGTGTCGTTCCATGGAGGTATAAGATCGGCCCCGGCGGGCCGGATGGTGAGGTCTGACGGGCTAGATCGCCGCGACGAATTGGTGTCCGTCCGGTTACGGGCTGGTGGCGACTGGCCGCTCGCCTCAGAGAACCAGAGGCGCAGGAGAGAGCGGGCCCGCACAGGCGTCGCGCGCGGTCTTGACAGCCCGTGGTCAGCCGGGCAATGTCGATGGCGTCGCGACCGACGGGGCCACCCCTTGCGGATCCGCGTCCTGTGCACTACCACACCGAGGCCAGAACCCTTTGTCGGCTCGCATCTCCTACCATCCCCACCTGTGGCTCGAGTCGCGTCGCGGCATGGTGCCGACCAAGCGGCGCCGCCCCGACGGCATCGCCATCATCGATCCCGACTGCTGCACCGGGTGTCGGGCCTGCATGGAGGTGTGCCCCACCGACTGCATCGAGGACGTGGCCCTGTCGACCCTGGGCCTCAGCGGCCCCGGGCGCGCCTGCGAGGTGCGGGTGGCGGACTGCCTGGGCTGCGGGCAGTGCGCGCGCCTCTGCCCCTGGGACGCCATCCACCTGGTGGACGCGAACCGGGCCGAGCAGGCCTACGGCCTGGAGGCCGGCTCGCTGTGAGGCCGGCCCGTGCGAGCCTGTGCCTGGCGGCGGCCCTCACCCTCGCGACGTCTGCCGTCTCGGGAGCCAACCCCGAGGTGACGGTGGCGCTGCCCGGCGCGGCGGAGATGGCCTTTGTGTGGATCGAGCCGGGTTCTTTCGTCATGGGCTCCCCCGAGTCGGACGAGCCGCGTTGGGAGACCGAGGGCCCGCAGCACCGGGTGACCCTGACGCGGGGGTACTGGCTGGGCAAGTACGAGGTGACCCAGGGGCAGTGGTCGGCGGTGATGGGCACCTGCCCCTGGGACGGCCAGGCCAACACCGTGGACGACGCCCGGTCGGCGGCCTCCTACATCACGTGGGAGGACGCGCAGGACCTGGTGGGCACGCTGAACTGCGGCAGCGTACATTACGCCTTCCGCCTGCCCACGGAGGCCGAGTGGGAGTACGCCAGCCGCGCGGGCACCACGACCCAGTGGCCCTTCGGCGACGACCCCGCCGACCTGGACGAGTACGCCTGGCACCGGGCCAACGCCTGGGACGTGGGAGAGCGGTACCCCCACGCCGTGGGCACGCGGCGCGCCAACCCGTGGGGGCTGCACGACATGCACGGCAACCTCTGGGAGTGGTGCCAGGACTGGTTCGGAGCCTACGGGGTGGAGCCCCAGGTCGATCCCACGGGGCCGGCCAACGGCGAGGTGCACGTGTTCCGGGGCGGGGCCTTCTACTGCGCCCAGGCGCGGACTCGGTGCGCCCACCGCGGCGGCATCGCGCCCGCGGCGCGCGGCAACCGGCAGGGACTGCGCCTGGTCCTGGAGCACCCGCTCGGGGTGGGCGCGGCAGGCACGCAGGTGAGGGAGCAGACCTGGGGGATGGTGCGGTACCGCATTGGGCACGAGACGCATTCAGACTGAGGAGGACAGCGCCCAGGCGAGGCCGGAGACCGGACACGCGCCCGGCGCAGCGCCGTGGTGGGCCTACGGCCTGCTGGTGGCCGCGGCGCTGGGCTGGAGCCTGAACGGCGTGCTCATCAAGTCGGTGTCCATGGCGGCGCTGGCCATCGCCTTCTACCGCAGCGCCGTGGCGGCCGTCTTCCTGGCCCCCGTGGCGTGGCGCCGCCGCCGGCGGTTCGACCGCACGGCCGTGGAGGTGGCCGCGGCATACACGGCCACCGTCATCCTGCTGGTGCTGGCCACGCGCGGTACCTCGGCGGCCAACGCCATCCTGCTGCACTACACGGCGCCCTTCTTCGTCTTCCTGCTCGGCATTCCCCTGCTGGGCGAGCGTCCGTCCCGCGGCGAGTGGCTGTGTCTGGGTCTGGCCATGGGCGGCGTGGCCCTCATCGTGGGCGGCTCGGCCGGCGGCGACTGGCCGGGCCTGGCGTGCGGCGTGGGCAGCGGCATCGCCTTCGCCCTGCTCATCGTGCTGCTGCGCCGCGACCGCGGCCACGACCCGCTGTGGGTCACTTTCCGCAACAACGCGGTGGTGGCGCTCATCCTGTTGCCCTTCGTGGGGCCCGACGTCCTCGTGAGCCGCCACGACCTGGGGCTCATGCTGATCATGGGCACCGTCCAGCTCGGTCTGCCCTATGTCCTGTTCAGCGCGGCGGTGCGCCACGTGCGCGCCGGCGAGGCCTCCCTCATCTCGCTGCTCGAGCCGTTGCTCAACCCGGTGTGGGTGGCCCTGGTGGTGGGCGAGATCCCCGGGCGCTGGACGCTGGTGGGGGGCTGCCTGGTGCTGGGTGGGCTGGTCTTCAGGTTTCTGCCGGGGCGGAGGAACTCGAGCGACCCGCCACAGCCGCTGATGCCGGAGTGAACGAGCCCTCAGCGCTGCGCTGTGCAGGTCGAACACCCGACCCAAGTGCCGGCCCTCGTGGGCGGAGCCTCACCGGCAGTGGAGCCCACTCAACACTTCACGCGCGTGAAGTGTTGGGGCCGACGGCATGGTGCGGCGGAATAGGGCGATGGCCCGCCGGACGACGGGCGCCGGGCGAGTTCGCCCGGCCTCGCGGGACGCGCCGGCGCGAAGATGGGCATCGAGGCCGGTCGATGGGTTACTTGACTTGGGCGGCCGCATTGGCAACCCTTCGCGCCCGAGGGCCGGTCCCCGGCCCGCCGCCGTTTGCACACCTGTCCCACAGCGAGACCACAGATGAGCACACTTAAGATCACCGACGTTCAGACCATCCTCACGCAGCCGGCCGGGTCGCACCTTATCATCGTCAAGGTGCTGACCTCGGAGCCCGGGCTGTACGGCGTGGGCTGCGCCACCTTCACCCAGCGCTTCCGGGCCGTGCACACGGCCATCGAGGAGCATCTCAAGCCCTTCCTCATCGGCCGCGACGCCGAGCGCATCGAAGAGACGTGGCAGATGTCCATGGTGCACAGCTACTGGCGCAACGGGCCGGTGCTGAACAACGCCATCTCGGGTGTGGATCAGGCCCTGTGGGACATCAAGGGCAAGCGGGCCGGCATGCCGGTATACCAGCTGCTGGGCGGCAAGTGCCGCGAGGCAGCGGCCTGTTACGCTCACGCCGGCGGCACCAGCAAGGAAGAGGTCGTCGACAGCATACGCGGCTTCATGGAGCAGGGGTACCACCACATCCGCGTGCAACTGGGCGGGTACGGGGGGCTGAGCCCTTCGCGCCAGCCGCCCGAGGGCGCCCTGGACGGGGCGTACTTCGACCCGCGGGCCTACATGCGCGCCCACCTGGACCTGTTCGAGCACGTGCGCCAGGAGGTGGGCGACGAAGTGGAACTGCTCCACGACATCCACGAGCGCCTGCAGCCCATCGACGCGGTAGTTTTTGCCAAGGAGTGCGAGCGCTTCCGCCTGTTCTTCCTGGAGGACGCCCTGGCGCCGGAGGACCTGGAGTGGTTCGCCAACATCCGGCAGCAGTGCGCCACGCCGATCGCCATGGGCGAGCTGTTCAACCACCCGCGCGAGTGGCAGCCCCTGGTGGCGGGGCGGCTGATCGACTTCATCCGCATGCACGTGAGCCAGATGGGCGGCATCACGCCGGCGCGCACAGTGGCCGGCTTCGCCAACATGTACGGGGTGCGCACGGCCTGGCACGGCCCGGGCGACACCTCGCCGGTGGGTCACGCGGCCAACCTGCACCTGGACCTGTGGGCGCCCAACTTCGGCATCCAGGAGTGGTGCCGCTTCCCGGAGCAGGTGTACGAGGTGTTCCCGGGGCTGCCCGAGGTGCGGGGCGGGTACATGTACCCCAACGACAAGCCGGGCCTGGGGATCGACGTGGACGAGGCGCTGGCGGCGAAGTACCCCTGCGAAGACAGGGTAGACACGTGGACGCAGACCCGGCGGCCGGACGGAAGCCCCTCACGCCCGTAGGGCGTGAGGGACAGGGTACGGGGTATGGGGTAAGGGGTGAGTCGGCGTGGCGGCCGACCTGGTGCCGGCGATGAGTGAAGGGGCGGAGATCGGGCTTGGGAGACGGGATAAACGAGAGCGGAGGGAGATGAGAGCAGATGAAGATTCTGGTTTCCAACCTGGGTAGTACGTCGTTCAAGTACAAGCTGTTCGACATGCCGGGCGGGTCGGTGCTGGCCCAGGGCGGCATGGACCGCATCGGCGGGACCGGGTCGGTGCACAAGTACCGGCTGGGCGACGGCGACGAGGTGGAGCAGGCCTGTGACCTGCCCGATCACGCCCGCGCCATTGACGAGGCCCTGGAGCGGCTGATCGGCGGCGGCGTGCTGGACTCGCTGGGGGACCTGGACGCGGTGGGCTTCAAGACGGTGCACGCCCGCTCCATCTCGGGGGTCGTGGCCCTGGACGACGACGTCATCGGCCGCATGGAGGACTACTACCTGCTGGCGCCGGCTCACAACCCGGCCTACGTAGCGGCCATCCGGCAGTTCGAGCGGGTGGCGCCGGAAGCGCCGCGCGTGGGGTGCTTCGAGAGCGCCTTCCACGGCACTCAGCCCCTGCGCCGGCAGCTGTACGCCGTGCCGTACGAGTGGTACGAGAAGTACGGCATCCGGCGGTACGGCTTCCACGGCGCCAGTCACCGGTACGCCGTGGAGAAGGTGCTGGAGCTGGAGGGCACCTCGACACTGCGCCACGTCAACTGTCACCTGGGCGGCTCGTCGTCGCTGTGCATGGCCCGCGACGGGGTGTCGCTGGGCGCCTCCCACGGCCTGAGCCCGCAGAGCGGCGTGCCCCAGAACAACCGCGTGGGCGACGTGGACCCCTACGCCCTGCAGTTGGTGGTGGAGTCCGAGGGCTGCACGTACGAGGAGGCCCTGGAGCGGTGCTCCTCAGGCGGCGGTCTGGAGGGGATCTGCGGGTACAACGACATGCGCGACATCGAGGAGCGCGCCGCGGCCGGCGACGAGCGCTGTGCCCTGGCCATCGAGATGCTCACCTCGGCGGTGCGCGATTACCTGGGCGCCTATGTCGTTGAGTTGGGGGGAATCGATGCGATCTCCTTCACCGGGGGCATCGGTGAGCACTCGACGGTGGCGCGGGGGCAGATCCTGCGCGACCTGGAGTTCCTTGGGGTGGAGCTCGACGCGGCGAAGAACGAGGCCGTCCACGGCGAGGGCTCCCTGCACGCCGAGGGGGCGCGCGTGCACCTGCACGTGCTCAAGACCGACGAGGAGCTGATCGTGGCGCGCCAGACGTACGAGTTTCTGCAGTCGTAGAGCCCGCCGCCAGGCGGGGGGAGCAGATATACACAAGGGGGTTCGGGGGCCTGGCCGCCGGACCCCCTCGCCGCGTGGGCGGCGCCCTGGGCGGCCAGGGGGCTGCTGGAGGCATTTCTTGCCGCCTCGAAGCTGAGCCAACTATATTATCTAGCTTGTATTTAGGGCACATCCGCCCGGCGCAGAGCCCCCCTCGGGATTCGCCGTACGTGACTGACAAAGCCAACTCCTCCCACGCGAGCCGTCTGCACCGCGGCCAGAAGCGCCTGCTGGTGCTGGTGGTGGCTCTGGGGGTGATCATGCTGGCAGACACCCTCTACCTGCTCGTCGTGCGTCTGGCCGGCGGGCTGGGCATCGACCGGCTGGCCGTGGCCGGCCTGTCGCTGCCGCGGGTGTATCAGGTCATGCTCGTGTCCCACACCGGCGTGGGCCTGGTGCTGGTGCTGCTCGCCCTGGCCTTTGTGGAGTGGCACCTTCCCGCCGTGTGGCGCCGGAGCCGGGTACAGGCCATCGTCACCGGCGCCGTGACAGTCCTGCTGGGGCTGGGGCTGGCGGTGACGGGCCTGTTCATCCTGAGCGAGGCCAACAGCCGCGACAACGCCTGGGCCTGGTGGTGTCACGTGGCGGCCGCGGCCGGGCTCCCCGTCTTCTATCTGGCGCATCGTCGCCTCTCCCTGTGGAAGCCGTCGCCGCGGTCCTATCGCACGGCGCCGGCGGCGCTGGCCGGCGTTGCCCTGGTGGCCCTGGCCCTGCACGGCCTCAGCGGTGGGGGGACGGCGTACACCGAGGCGGCGCGGCAGGCCATGGCGGCGGGCTCACACCGGGGACCGGGGTCGCCGCTGCGCGACCTGGAAGACCTGGCCGGCACCGATTTCGTCCCGGCCAGCTTCGTGCCCTACCAGAGCCCCTTCTTCCCGGCCGCCACGACGACGACGACGGGCGCCTTCCTCCCTTCGCGCATCATCACGCGTGGCGACCTGGTCGAAGCCGACCTGATCCAGGTGGATATAGACAAGTACGGCTTCGCCGTGGAGAACCCGATCGGCGTGAAGACCTGTGCGCGCTGCCACGCGGACGTAGCGGCCCAGTGGGCCGCGTCCGCCCACCGCTTTGCCTCGTTCAACAACCCCTTCTACGAGGCCAGTATCAATCTGCTGCGCGCCAGGGGGAGCACGGCCAATGACGAGGTGCGGGCCCACATCGCCCACTTCGCGTCGGGGGACAGCGCCGCGGTCGAGACGGAAACGGGCGACCAGTCGGGCACGCCGGCCGAGGAGGTGTCCGATGGGGGCGGGTTCGTGCGCTCCAAGTGGTGCTCGGGGTGTCACGACCCGGCCCTGATGCTGGCCGGCAAGATGAGCCAGCCCATCGACCGGCGCACGCCCCAGGCCCAGGCCGGGCTTACCTGCCTGGCCTGTCACGCCATCGACCGCATCCACAATGTCACGGGCAATGGCAACTACAACATCGCCGACGAGCAGGAGGACCCCTACCTGTTCCCGGAGGCGCAGCAGGGCATCACGCGGCTGCTGCACGACGCGGCCCTCAAGGCGCGGCCCGAGGTGCACAAGCAGCAGATGCTCAAGCCCTTCTTCCGCACCGGCGAGTTCTGCGCCACCTGTCACAAGGTGAGCGTGGACCGGCGCCTCAACGACTACCGCTGGCTGCGCGGCCAGGACGAGTACGACAACTGGCACGACAGCGGCGTGTCCGGCAACGCCTCGCGCACGTTCTACCTGCCCCAGTACGGGCGCCAGTGCCGCGACTGCCACATGCCGCTGGAGCCGGCGATCCTCGGCGATGTGTCGGCCCGCGACGGCCTGGTGCGCTCGCACCGCTTTGCGGCGGTGAACACGGCGCTGCCCTTCCTCCGCGGCGACGTGGACGCCATGCGCCGCGCCGAGTCCTTCCTGCGGGGCGACAAGCTCCGCGTGGAGATCTTCGGCCTGCGCCGGGAGAGCGGCCTGGTCGAGTGCGATGTGGGGAGCAAGCCCGCGCGGGTAGCGCCCGGAGAGACCGTGTCGGTGGAGGTGGTGGTGCGCAATCGGGGCGTGGGGCACACCTTCCCCGGCGGCACGACAGACTCGAACGAGGCGTGGCTGGAGCTGAGTGTCCTGGACGGCGACGGCCGGGTGCTGGGGCGCAGCGGCGCCATGGGGCGGGACGGCCACGTGGACGCCGGCGCCCACTTCTACCGGGCTGTACTGGTGGACGCCGACGGACAGCTGATCCATCAGCGCAATGTGCAGGACGTGCTGGCCCCGGTGTATGTGCGCGTCATCGGACCCGGCGCGGCCGACGTGGCGCACTACCGGTTCGCGGCGCCGGCATCGAGCGAGGGCTCGGAGCTGGTGGTGCGGGCGCGCCTGCTGTGGCGCAAGTTCGATCGCCGCTTCACGGAGTTCGCCTACCAGACCAACCGCCAGGGGTTCGCCGGCTTCGATACAGTGCCGGACCTGCCGGTCACGGAGATCGCCACCGACGAGGTGCGGCTCGCCGTGGGGGACGCCAGCGCCGCGGGCGAGGGCGCGCCGGCCTCACGGGCGCCGGGCCGGGCGCAGATCGAGGCGTGGGAGCGGTACAACGACTACGGCATCGGCCTGTTGCTGCAGGGGGACACGCGGGGCGCGGCAGCGGCCTTCCACGTGGTGGCGCAGCGCGCGCCGGAACGGCCCGACGGGCTCCGCAATCTGGCCCGGGCAGCGCTCGAAGACGGCGATCTCAACGCCGCGTACGAGTATCTGGGGCGGTGCGAGGCGTTGGCGCCCGGCGACGGGCAGACGGCCTGGGTGTGGGGCGTGGCCCACCAGAAGGCGGGGCGGTACGACGAGGCGGAGCTGGCCTTTTGCCACGTGCTGGAGACCTTCCCCGACGACCGCGCGGCCTGGCGCCGGCTGGGGCGCGTGCTCTACCTGGATGGCCGGTTCGACGAGGCCGCGGCCGCTCTCGATGAGGTTCTGCGGATCGATCCGGAGGACCGCGTGGCGCACTACCACCGCATGCTCGCCCTGCGCGCCCTCGGGCGCGAGGCCGAGGCGCTGGTCGCGGAGGCGGCGTATCAGCACTACCAGATCGACGAGTCGGCCCAGGAGGTGACCCTCCAGTACCGCCGCGAGCACGAGCACGACAACCGCGAGGCGCAGGCCATCCACATCCACGATCTGGCGCTGTCCGACGCGGGGGGGCCGTGAGAGGTCCGCGCCCGTGGTGGAGACCGCTCTGGCACCTGGCCCTGGGTCTGGCCATGGCGGGTTGCGGCGGGGAGGAGGCCCCCGTCCCGGAGTTGCCGGCCTACACCCAGCCGTCGGCCCCGGGGTACGCGCGGCGCGACGAGGCGGCTCAGGTTCCCGAGGTCGCTTTCACCGATGTGACGGAGGAGTCCGGCCTTCACTTCGAGCACGTGACCGGGGCCTTCGGACAGCGATGGATGCCGGAGACCATGGGCAGCGGCGCGGCCTTCGTGGACTACGACGGAGATGGCGACGACGACGCGTTGCTGGTCAACGGCATGCCGTGGCCCGAAGACGTGGCTCGCGGTCGCCAGGCCGACAGCCTTGAGCGTCGCGGACCCGACGGCCCCGGGCCCACCAGCGCCCTGTTCCGCAATGCCGGCGACGGCACTTTTGTGGACGTGAGCCGTGCCGCCGGCCTGGATGTGACCGTACAGGGCATGGGGGTCACGGCCGCCGATTACGACGCCGACGGCGACGCGGACGTGTATCTGACCGCGGTGGGCGACAATCTGCTGCTGCGCAACAGGGACGGGCGCTTCACCGACGTGGCCGAGGAGGTGGGGGTGGCCGGGCGGACGTGGGTGGACGGCGAGGGCCGCGCCTATGGCGAGTGGTCCACCAGCGCGGCGTGGGTGGACGTGGACGGCGACGGTTGGCTTGACTTGTTCGTCACGCACTACGTGCGCTGGTCGCCGGAGACGGACCTGTTCTTCTCCTTCGACGGGACGCACAAGTCCTACGCCACGCCGCAGCAGTACCCCGGCTCGACGCCCCGGCTCTACCGGAACCTGGGCAACGGGCGCCTGGAGGAGATCACCTCTTTCGCCGGCGTGCACCTGCCCGAGGCCAAGTCCCTGGGCGTGGCCGTGGCCGACTTCGACGAGGACGGTGCCTGCGACCTGGTGGTGACCAATGACACGCAGCCCAACTTCCTGCTCCACAACAGGGGAGGCGGCCAGTTCGAAGAGATCGGCCTGGCCGTGGGGATCGGGTACGACGAGACCGGCCG
>Ga0180429_10002276_pt1 | contig 15908 bp, 12 predicted proteins | sample SS_ome_FD_132428 | JGI IMG/M metagenome (GOLD analysis project Ga0180429, IMG submission 132428) | Hypersaline lake sediment archaeal communities from the Salton Sea, California, USA - SS_1_S_1 metaG | ecosystem: Environmental > Aquatic > Non-marine Saline and Alkaline > Hypersaline > Sediment ...
CTGGCCGAACGACAGCGGCACCTCGGTCAACACGTCCGGACCCGAACGCTGGAAGATCGGGTGCTCCTTCTCGGTGATGACGACGTAGAGGTCGCCGCGCGGTGCGCCGGGTGCGCCTGCGTCGCCCTCACCGGCGATGCGGATGCGCATGCCCTCCTCGACGCCGGCGGGGACGTTGACGGACAGGTCGGTCGGCTTCGTGACGCCGCCCGAGCCGTTGCACACGTCGCAGGGGTCGTCGATCGTCGCGCCCGCGCCGCGACAGGTGGGGCAGGGCGAGGCCATCGCGAAGAAGCCCTGCTGGCGCTGCACGCGACCGCTGCCCTTGCAGGTCGGGCAGGTGACCGGCTTCGCGCCGTCCTTGCCGCCGGTGCCGGTGCAGGCCTCGCAGTGCTCGCGGCGCTTGATCGTGATCGTGCGCTCGACGCCCTCGTCGATCTCCTCGAGCGACAGCTCGAGCGAGATCTTGAGGTCGCGGCCCGGCGCGGGCCCGCGTTGACGGCGGCGCGCGCCACCGCCGAAGAGGTCGCCGAAGATACCGCCTCCGCCGCCGCCGAAGATGTCGCCGAACGCCTCGAAGATGTCCTCCATGTTGGAGAACTGGCGGCCGCCGCCACCGCCGCCGGCCATGCCGCCGAGCCCGGCGTGGCCGAACTGGTCGTAGCGCGCGCGCTTGTTCTCGTCGCCGAGGACGTCGTAGGCCTCCGCCGCTTCCTTGAACTTGCGCTCCGCCTCGGCGTCACCGGGGTTGCGGTCGGGGTGGAACTGGAGCGCGAGCTTGCGGTAGGCCTTCTTCAGCTCGTCCGCGCTCGCGTTCCTCTCGACCCCGAGGACCTCGTAGTAGTCGCGCTTGTCGCTCATGCGTCGGAAGGATGCCGGTGCGGCGGGTGAGTGGCGGCGGCGGCCCGTGTCCGAGCCGGTCGTGGGAAGCGTCTGGTGTATGTGTCGGGACGCGGGGCTCCGGCGTGACCGGGCGCCCCGCGTCCCTCGTTCGCTCGGACCTCAGCGGGAGGTCCGAACTCAGGACATGCTGCCGGCGACGGCGTCGTCGTCCTTGAGCTCGGTCACCATGGTGTTGGTGGTGAGCAGCAGCCCGGCGATCGAGGCCGCGTTCTGCAGGGCGGAGCGCACGACCTTGGCCGGGTCGATGATGCCGGCCTTGACCATGTCGACGTATTCGCGGTTGAGCGTGTCGTAGCCGAAGTTCTTGCCCTTCTCGCGGACCATCTCGACGACGACGCTGCCGTCCTCGCCCGCGTTGGCGGCGATCTGGCGCAGCGGACCCTGGAGCGCGTTCGCGATGATCTCGGCGCCGAAGCGCTCGTCACCCTTGAAGCGCGCCGCCGAGACCGCGTCGCTCGCACGCAGGAGCGCGACGCCGCCGCCGGGGACGATGCCTTCCTCGATCGCGGCGCGCGTCGCGTTGAGCGCGTCCTCGATGAGGTCCTTCGCGGCCTTCATCTCGGCCTCGGTGTCGCCACCGGCCTTCACGACAGCGACGCCGCCGGTCAGCTTGGCGAGGCGCTCCTCGAGCTTCTCGCGGTCGTAGTCCGAGCTGGTGCGCTCGATCTGCTGACGGATCTGGTTGCAGCGGTCGGTCACGTCCTTCTTCTTGCCGCCGCCCTGCACGATCGTCGTCGCGTCCTTCGAGACGCGCACGTGCTTGGCGGAGCCGAGGTGGGCCATCTCCACGTTCTCGAGGCTGATGCCGATCTCCTCGGTGATCGCGGTGCCGCCGGTGATGGCCGCGATGTCGCCCAGGTAGGCCTTGCGGCGCTCGCCGAAGCCGGGCGCCTTCACCGCGCAGATGTTGAGGATGCCGCGCAGGCGGTTGATCACGAGCGTGGCCAGCGCCTCGCCCTCGATGTCCTCGGCGATGATGAGCATCGGGCGGCCGGTCTGGGCGCCCTGCTCGAGGATCGGGACCAGGTCGCGCGCGCTCGTGATCTTCTTCTCGAAGATCAGGATGAGCGGGTCGTCGAGCTCGGCCACGAGCTTGCTCGCGTCGGTGGCGAAGTAGGGCGACAGGTAGCCCTTGTCGAACTCCATGCCCTCGACCACCTCGAGCTGGGTCGCGACGCCGGTGTTCTCCTCGACGGTGATGACGCCTTCGTCACCGACCTTCTCGAAGGCCTCGGCCAGGAGCGCGCCGATCTCGGGGTCGTTGTTGGCGGAGATCGTCGCGATGGAGGCCTTCTCCTCCTTGCTCTTGATCTTGCGCGCCTGGCTGCCGATCGACTCGACGGCGACCTCGACGGCCTTGTCGATACCGGAGCGCAGGGCCATCGGGTTGACGCCCGAGGCCAGGAACTTCAGGCCTTCCTCGAAGATCGAGCTGGCGAGCACGGTCGCCGTCGTCGTGCCGTCACCGGCGACGTCGTTGGTCTTCTTGGCGACCTCGAGCACGAGCTTGGCGCCCATGTTCTCGAAGGGGTCGTCGAGGTCGATCTCCTTGGCGACCGAGACACCGTCCTTGGTGACCTTCGGGGCGCCGATCGACTTGGACAGGATCACGTTGCGGCCGGCCGGGCCCATCGTGACGCGGACGGTCTTCGCGAGCTTCTCGATACCGACGCGCATCTTCTCGCGCGCGGTGTCGTCGAACAGGATCTGCTTGGACATCGTTGAGTTGGGTGTTCGTCGTGTGTTCGTCGTGAGGGAGTGCAGTCGTGGTGGCGTGTGGGCGCGGCTCTAGAAGCCCATGCCGCCCATGTCCATGCCTCCCATGCCGTCCATGCCACCCATGCCGTCCATGTCGGCGGCGGGGGCCTTCGGCTCCGGCTTCTCGGCGATGATGCAGTCGGTCGTCAGCAACAGGCCGGCGACGCTGACCGCGTTGTTGAGCGCGGCCTTGGTGACCTTCGTCGGGTCGACGATGCCCATCTCGAGCATGTCGCCGTACTCGCCCTTGAGCGCGTCGAAGCCCCAGGTGGCCTGCTTCTCGCGCAGGATGCGGTGCGCGACGACGGCGCCGTCGTGGCCCGCGTTCTCCGCGATGCGGTGGCAGGGCTTGGCGAGGGCTTCGTCGAGGATGTCGATCCCCATGTCGTAGTCGATCTCACCGGTGCGCAGCTTCGCGAGCACCTGACGGGCGCGGAGCAGGGCGCTACCGCCGCCGGGCAGGACGCCTTCGGCCACGGCCGCGCGCGTCGCGTGCAGGGCGTCCTCGATGAGGGCCTTGCGCTCCTTCACCTCGGTCTCGGTCGCGCCGCCCACGTTGATCTGCGCGATGCCGCCGGTCAGCTTGGCGAGACGCTCCTGGAGCTTCTCGCGGTCGTAGTCGGACGAGGTCTTCTCGATCTCGGCGCGGATCTGCGCGATGCGGGCGTCGACGGCCTGCTTGCCGCCCTTGCCGCTCGTGATGATCGTCTCGTCGGCGTTGATGATGACGCGGCGCGCGGAGCCGAGGTCGCGCAGCGTGACGCGATCGAGCTCCATCCCCAGGTCCTTCATGATCGCGGTCGCGCCGGTGAGGGTCGCGATGTCGATCAGCATGGCCTTGCGGCGGTCGCCGTAGCCGGGCGCCTTGACCGCGACCACGTCGACGATGCCGCGCATCTTGTTGACGACGAGCGTCGCCAGGGCCTCGGAGTCCACGTCCTCGGCGATGATGACGAGCTGCTTCTTGGCCTCCTTGACCGCCTCGAGGAGCGGCAGGAGCTGCTGCACGTTCGAGATCTTGGTCTCGTGGACCAGGATCAGCGGGTTCGTGTAGCTGCACTCCATCGCGTTCGTGTCGGTGACGAAGTGCGCGGACAGGTAGCCGCGGTCGAATTGCATGCCCTCGACGACGGTGACGTCCGTCTCGAGCGACTTGCCTTCCTCGACCGTGATGACGCCGTCCTTGCCGACCTTGGCCATCGCGCCCGAGATGAGCTTGCCGGTCTTCTGGTCGTTGTTGGCCGAGATGGTCGCGACCTGGGCGATCTCCGCCGAGGTCGAGATCGACTTGCTGGACTTCTCGAGGGCCGCGGTCACGGCGGCCGCGCCGTCCTTGAGGGCGGCGTTGAGGCGCACCGGCGCGGCGCCGGCGGTCACCGCCTTGAGCCCGGCGGTGAAGATCGACTCGGTGAGCAGGGTCGCGGTGGTCGTGCCGTCACCCGCCGTGTCGCTGGTCTTGCTGGCGACCTCGCGGACGAGCTGCGCGCCCATCTGCTCGTAGGGGTTCGACAGCTCGATCTCCTCGGCGACGGTGACGCCGTCCTTGGTGATCGTCGGCGCGCCCCAGCCCTTGTCGAGCACCGCGTTGCGTCCGCGCGGGCCCAGGGTGCTGGTGACGGCCTTGGCGAGCTTGGTGACGCCGCTGCGAATCGCGTCGCGCGCGTCGACCTCGAAAACCATTTGCTTGGCCATGGTGGTCCGGTTGTTCGTGTTCCTCGAGTTGGTGGGTCGGATCCGTGGGGGGTCGCGGCGGGCGCGCCGAGCTCCGTCGGGGGAGCGGGACGGGCGCTGGGCGGCGTCCGGGGAGCGGAGCGACGCGCGCGCGACCCGCGCCGCGCAGCAAGAACGGTGCCGAAGCCCACTGCGGGCAGCGTCCGCCGGTGGCGCCCGCCCGGCCTCTGCCGCATTGGCAGCCTGCGAGGACGGGCCGCGGCGAGGCTGTCAGGCTGGCAGGGGCGGTGACCGGTACGGTGCCTGACCCCCTGGTCACCAGCGCCGCACGCGCGCAGCGCGTGCGCCGATGGTGACCAGGGGGTCAGGCACCGTACCGGTCACCTTCGAGCGGGCGGCGCGCGGCTCGCGCGCCGGTAGCATGCGGCCCATGTCGCGCTCGATCACCGCGGCCCGCGCGGCCGCCGTCCTCTCGCTCCTCGCCCTGCCGGTGTTCGCGCTCGCGCCCCGGCCCGCCGCGCCGCTGGCCGCGGCGACGGTCTCGTCACTGGCCGCACCGGCCGGCGAGAAGGCGGTGACCTTCGACGTCGAGGCCCTCGACGGCGGCGTCGAGCGCGGCGTCGCCTTCACCTTCGACGCGGCCGAGGGCGCGGTCTTCGAGCCGGCGCGCCTCGTGCGGACCGGGGCCGCGACGCCCCCTGCGACGCGCCCCGACCCCGACGCGGTCGAGCTGACCCTGTGGAACGGCGACGCCCTGGTCGGCGCGATCGACGCCGCCGCGACCGACCTCGAGCGGCTCGGCCTGGCGCTGGGCGACGGCGGGGGGCGCGGGGACCTCGGAGCGGCCGCCGGTGAGGGCGACCGTGAGGACGACGACGCCGCGCCCCAGGTCCTGCGCGTGCCGATCGACGCGCTCGCGCGCGTGTCCTTCGACGCACGGCGCGCGGCGGCGGGGGCGGAGGAGCTCGAAGCGCCCGAGACCGGCGACCGCCTCTACCGGTTGGCCGGCACCGGCGTCGACGTGCTCGACGGCACCCTCGACGGCTTCGACGCGGACGGCCTGTCCTTCGAGAGCAGCCTCGGCCTGCGCAGCTACGCCTGGTCCGAGGTGGTCGCGCTCTTCGTCGAGCCGCTCGACCCGCCCGAGTCCACGCGCGGCGAGCCGGGCGCGGTGGCCGTCGACCTGGTCGGCGGGGGACGCCTGCACGGCGAGCTGCTCGCGGTCACCCGCGACGAGCTGCGCCTGCGCCTGCCCTGGGACGAGGTCTTCGCGACGGCGCTCGCGAGCGTGCGCCTGGTCGGCCGCGACGACGGCACGATCCGCTACCTGTCCGAGCGCGGCCCCGATTCGATCGAGGGTGGCTCGGCCTTCGGCGACGACCTCGGCCACGTCTTCCGACCGGCGATCGATCGCGCGGTGCACGGCGCGCCGCTCGTCGCGGGCGAGCGCACCTGGCCGCGCGGCATCGGCGTGCAGTCGCCGACGAACCTCGTCTTCGAGCTGACCGAGGCCGAAGCGAAAGGCCGCACCTTGCGCGGCTTCGTGGCCATCGACGCGTCCACCGCCGACCTCGGCGCGGCCGGCGCCGCCGTCTTCGTCGTGCGCGTCGACGGCCGCGAGCACTGGCGCAGCGAAGTCGTGCGCGGCGGCCGCGCGCCGATCGCCATCCCCGAGCTGTCGTTCGACGGCGCCGCGCGCCTCGAGCTCGACCTCGAGATGGGCCCCGATCTCAACCTGGGCGATCGCGGGGACTGGCTGGACCTGCGGCTCGTGCGCGCGGGGGACTGAGCGCGAGCCTCGGGCGCGTCGCGCGCGGCGCGGATCTAGCTGCCCGCTCGGCCGGCGCGGTCGTCCGCGAACGGCTCCGCCTCGGTGGCTTCGCCGTCGATGCGGGCCGAGCCGCGCCGCTCACCCGCGAGCTCCCACGCACCCACCGCGCGATTGCCGCCGCGGCGCTTGGCCTCGCGCAGGGCGCGTTCGGCGGCGAGGCGCAGCGCCTGTACGTCGGGCGGCGCGGCGCCGTCGTAGACCGACCAGCCGAAGCTGCCGGACAGGACCAGGTCGGCGCCGAACTCGGGCCAGCGGCCGGACAGGCGTTCGACGGCTTCCTTGACGCGCTCGGCCACGCGTTGGGCCTCGGGTGCGCCGGCGTAGGGGAGCAGGATCGCGAACTCGTCGCCGCCCAGGCGGCCGGCGAAGTCCTCGAGGCGTAGGGTGCGGCGCAGGGCGGCGCCCACGCGCTCGATGACGGCGTCGCCGACCGTGTGGTCGTAGCGTTTGTTGATCAGGCCGAAGTCGTCGAGGTCGACGAGGATCAGCGCGAGGCTCGCGCCCACGTCGCGCGCGGCGGCGAACTGATCGGAGAGCAGGTCCGCGAAGGCGGCCGGGCGCAACAGGTCCGTGCGGTCGTCGTGGGAGGCGCGGTGGCGCAGCTCGCCGACCTCGCGGCGCAGGCGCGCGTCGCGCAAGAGGCGCTCGATGCGCAGGCGGAACTCGCCGGGGTGCGCGCGGCGGTCGATCAGGTCCCAGCAGGCGCTGCCCTCGAAGCCGACGCCCGGGCTGCTGCCGCCCTCCGCGCCCAGCGCCTCGACGCGTTCGGCGAGCTGGGCCGCGTCGGCGTGGGCGCCGACCAGCAGCACGGGCAGGTGTCCGCCGGTGCTGGCCGTCAGCGCCGACAGCTCGGCCAGCCCGCCCGGCGCCAGGGGGTCGAGGACCAGGACCTCGGGCCGCTCGCGGGCCAAGAGGTCCAGGGACTCGCGCAGGCTGCAGGCGATGGCGATCCGGACGGGGGTGGGGGCGCCGCCGGGGCCCTGGGCGGCCGTCACGCGGGCCTCCTCGCCCAGCTTGCGGGCCAGGGTGCCGTCGCGGTGGTCGCAGACCAGGATCAGGGGGCGGGCATCCATCGTCCACCGTCAGTATCGCTCCTGCCGCGCGATCGGGGAAGGCGCGGCGTGCCGATCCGAGCACCGACGCTCCGAACTCGGCCTGGATCGTGGCCATCGGGCGGGGCCGCGGCTATCCTGCTCGCCCCTTTCGCGCCCGATCCGGGTGCGTGTCCAGCCTCGTGGCGCCCCGCCGAGCTCCTCCCCGAGCAGGCGGATCGCGCTGCGGCGCGCGGTGACGGGGCGCCCCACGAGGGCGCGCTCCCGTCGATCCGACCGCGCGCCGGCAAGGCCACACCGCACACGACGACCGCGACGGGGGAGCGCAGCGAACACCTTCGTTCGTGCGGCTTCGGTCGCATCGCGCTCACACCACCCGACCCTGATTCCAAGGATCACGACAGCATGTCGCTCAACACCTCCGTCGAGGAGCTCATCTCCGCCGGTGTCCACTTCGGTTGCCACGCATCGCGTTGGAACCCGAAGATGGCTCCCTACATCCACTCGCGCCGCAACTCGATCCACATCATCGATCTGCGCGAGACCGTGCGCGGCCTCCTGCGCGCGCGCAACTTCCTCTACCACCTGGCCGCCGAGGGCGCGCAGGTGCTGTGGGTCGGCACGAAGCGCCAGGTGAAGGGCATCGTGCGCGAAGCGGGTGAGCGCACCGGTATGCCGGTCGTCACCGAGCGTTGGATCGGTGGCACGCTGACGAACTTCAGCGTCATCCGCTCGCGCCTGCGCCGCCTCGAGGAGCTCGAGAAGATGCACGAGGACGGCACGATCAGCCAGTTCTCGAAGAAGCGGATCTCGAGCCTCCGCCGCGAGATGCGCAAGATCGACCGCAACCTGGGCGGCATCCGCGAGATGACCACCATCCCCGGCGCCGCGGTCATCGTCGACCCGAGCCGCGAGTACAACGCGGTGCGCGAGGCGCGCAAGCTGGGTCTGGCCGTCATCGGCCTCGTCGACACCGACTGCGACCCCGACGGCTGCGACATCCTCATCCCGGGCAACGACGACTCGCTGAAGTCGGTGCGCGTGCTGATCGAGACCCTGGTCACGGCCGTGGAAGAAGGCGCGGCGAACGCGCGCGAGCGCCTGGCCGCCGTCGGCGCCGCCGAGCGCACCGAGGACCTGCCCGTCGGCGACGAGCCGCGCCCGACGCGCGGCAACCGTCCGCCGCGTCCGGCCGCCGACGGCGCCGCGACCGACGCCGCTCCTGCTGCGGCCGAAGCGCCCGCCGCCGAGGCCCCCGCGGCCGAAGCGCCCGCGGCGCCCGCCGCCGACGCGCCCGCCCCGGACGCCGGCGAGACCAAGGCCGACGCCTGATCCGCGCGCGGCCCTGGCGCCGCGTCGCCTGGACGGGCACCGCCCGTCCGACCCTTCACCGCCGCGGTGCTCTCCCCGGCCGCGGCGGTCCCACCCAACTCCGCTCCCACCCCTCCTCATCCCCGAGGACCCACACCCTCACTCGAGAGGACGACGACGATGGCTGTTTCCGCGAGCATGGTTCGTGAGCTGCGCGACAAGACCGGCGCGGCGATGATGGACTGCAAGAAGGCGCTGGACGAGGCGAACGGCGACATGGACGCCGCGCTCGACAACCTGCGCAAGCAAGGCCTCAAGACCGCCGCCAAGAAGGCGGGCCGCGAGACCTCCGAGGGTCGCGTCTCGGCCCAGATCTCGGACGACGGCTCGGCCGGCGCGATGGTCGCCGTGCGCTGCGAGACGGACTTCGTGGCGAACACCGACGACTTCGGCGAGATGCTCGTGCGCTACTCGACCGCTGCGCTCGCGTCCGAGCTGCCCGCGGGCGAGGAAGCGGTCGACCGCTTCGTCGAGACCCAGGTCGGCGACACCACGGTCGCCGAGGACCTGAAGCAGGTCGTCGGTCGCCTCGGCGAGAACATCCAGATCGCGCGGGTCGTGCGCATGCACGTGGACGGCGGCTTCGTCGGCACCTACGTCCACCACAACCACAAGGTGGGGGCGATCGCCGCGGTGAAGTCGAGCAAGGGCCGCGAGGAGACCGAGGCCCTCATCGGCCGCCTGTGCCAGCACATCGCCTTCACCAAGCCGAACTACGCGGTGCCGGCCGACGTCCCCGCCGACGTCTTCGAGCGCGAGCGCGCCGTCCACCTCGAGAGCGAAGAGGTGAAGTCCAAGCCCGAGAACATCCGCGACAAGATCGTCGAGGGCAAGCTCAAGGCCTTCTTCAAGGACGTCTGCCTGCTCGAGCAGCCCTGGATCTTCGACAACGGTATGTCCGTGGAGAAGGCGATCAAGGCCGAGCTCGGCGACGACGCCGCGCTGACGAGCTACGCCGTCTTCGAGATCTGACGGTCGCGTCCGCCGAGCCGCCGACGGGGGCTCGCGGACGACGAGGCGCGCGGGGCGCGACGGCCTGGGCCGTCGCGCCCCGCGTCGCGTTCGCCCTCGCTCCGCGAGCGAGCCCACCGCGTCGCGCGCCATCGCGACCCGCGTCGCGACTCGCGCCGCGACCCGCACGCGGCCCCGCCGCCCCCGATCCATCGCGTCGCGCTCGCATGGGGCGGGCGGGTCTGGTATTCCGTGGTCCCGGTGAAGCCTTTCGAACGCGTACTGCTGAAGCTCTCGGGCGAGTCGTTGGGCGATCCGACGACCGGTCACGGGATCGATCCCGACTCGGTCAACCGGGTCGCCGAGGAAGTGGCCGACGTCGCCCGCGGCGGCTGCCAGGTGGCGATCGTCACCGGCGGGGGGAACATCCTCCGCGGCGCCCAGTTCAGCCGGCTCGGCGCGCCGCGCGCGAGCGCCGACTACATGGGCATGCTCGGCACCGTGATCAACGGCATCGCCCTGACCGAGGCGATCGAGCAGGCGGGCGTGCCGGCGCGCCTCATGACCGCGCTCGAGATCAAGCAGGTCGCCGAGCCGTTCGTGCGCCGTCGCGCGCTGCGCCACCTCGAGAAGGGGCGCGTCGTGGTGCTGGCCGCCGGGACCGGCAACCCGTTCTTCACCACCGACACCGCGGCTTCGCTGCGCGCGACGGAGCTCGCCTGCGACGTGCTGCTCAAGGCCACCAAGGTCGACGGGGTCTACTCGAGCGACCCGAAGTCCGACCCGGACGCCGTGCGCTTCGAGCGCCTGACCTACATGGAGGTCCTGGCGAAGGGCCTGCGGGTCATGGACGGCACGGCCATCACGCTCTCGATGGAGAGCAAGCTGCCGGTCGTCGTCTTCGACATGTTCACGCACGGCAACATCGCGCGCGTGGCCCGGGGCGAGGCCCTGGGCACCCGCATCGACGCCGACTGATCCACCAGGGCGCGGTCCGCGCGGCTCGACCGCTGCGCGACCCGCTCGCACCGCTCACCAGCTTCCACCCGAACCGAGAGATCGCACCGTGACCGACGCCGTCATCAAGGACACCAAGCAGCGCTACGACAAGGCGCTCCAGCACCTCCGCGACCACCTCCGGTCGATCCGCACCGGGCGCGCCTCGGCCGCGCTCGTCGACAACCTGCGCGTCGACTACTACGGCACGCCGACCCCGATCTCGCAGGTCGCCGCCATCACGATCCCCGAGGCGCGCCAGATCTGCATCAAGCCGTTCGACGCCTCGCTGCTCAAGGAGGTCGAGAAGGCCGTCTCCAAGAGCGACCTGGGCGCGGCGCCGACGGACGACGGCAAGGTCGTGTACATCAACCTGCCGCCGCTCTCGGGCGACCAGCGCCAGAAGTTCGCCGCCAAGGTCAAGGAGATGTGCGAGGAGGCGCGCGTCGCGATGCGCAACGTGCGCCGCGACATGAACAAGCACATCGACCAGATGAAGAAGGACGGCGAGCTCACCGAGGACGAGCACCACAAGCTCCACGACGACATCCAGAACCTGCTCAAGGACTGGGAGGGCAAGGTCGGCGAGGTGCACGACAAGAAGGTCGGCGAGATCCTCGAGTAGCGCGATCCGCGGTCCGCGGTCCGCGGTCGGAGGACTGCTGACCGGGCGGACGCGCCGGCGCCGTCGGTTCGGCTCGCGCCCTCGGGCACTTCCGACGCGCCCCCTCCGCGGCCCGGGTCCGGCGCCGCCCGCGCGGTCGACGCGGCGCGCGTCGGCGCGCCCGCTGCGCGCAGGCGGGAGCGAGGCCCGATTGGGGCTTGCACCGCGCGCGCGGACTCGTATCTTTCTCCGTCCAGGTCGGCGGCTCGCCCGCTCGACCGGGTGGGTGCTTAGCTCAGTTGGTTAGAGCAACTGGCTTTTAACCAGTAGGTCCTAGGTTCGAGTCCTAGAGCACTCACCACTCCATCCACGCGCGGCCGCGGCCCCGGGGCTCTTCCCCGAGGCCGCGGCCGCGCGCCTTTCCCGGGCCGGTTCCGGCCGGCGGACCGGCGTCCCCGCCGACCCGGAGCATCGTCGGCCCGCGCTCCCTCAGACGGGCAGCGCGGCGGTCTCGGCGCAGGCGGCCTCGACGGCGTCCACTTCCTTGGGCGCGTCCGCGCTCAGGACCTCGTTCCCGCTCGCCGTGACGAGCACGTCGTCCTCGATGCGGATGCCGATGCCGCGCCAACGCGCGTCGATCGACTCGTCGTCCTCGGGCACGTAGAGGCCCGGCTCGACGGTGAGCACCATGCCCGGGCGCAGGATGCGCGGGCTCCCGTCGTCCTCGAAGTAGGCGCCCACGTCGTGCACGTCGAGCCCGAGCCAGTGGCTGGTCTTGTGCATGAAGACCTTGGAGTAGCTGCCGCTCTGCGCGATCTCCTGCGCCGTGCCGGGCAGCACGCCGTGCTCGGCGAGCCCGTCGCACAGGACCTCGAGCGCCGCGCGGTGCACGGCGTCGAAGCGCGCGCCGTCCCGCACCGTGTCGATCGCGGCCTTCTCCGCGGCGAGCACGACCTCGTACAGCGCGCGCTGCTCGGGGCGGAAGGTCCCGTCGATCGGGAAGGTGCGCGTGATGTCGCTCGCGTAGCACTCGAGTTCGCAGCCCGCGTCGATGAGCAGCAGCTCGCCGGCCACGAGCGGCGCGTCGTTCTCGTGGTAGTGCAGGATGCAGGCGTTGGCGCCGCTCGCGACGATGTTGCCGTAGGCCTCGCCGTTGCCGCCGTCCTTGCGGAAGTGGTACGCGAGCAGCGCGTCGATCTCGGCCTCGTTGCCGCCCGGACGCGCGGCCGCCATCGCGGCGCGGTGGGCCGCGGCCGCGGTCGCCGCCGCGCGACGCATGATCGCCAGCTCCTTCTCGGTCTTGACGAGGCGCAGCTCGCCGAGGAGCTCGGACGCGTCGTGCCAGGCGGTGGGGGCGCGCGTGCCGCGGCGGCTCATCACGCGGCACTGGTCGAGCACGTCCTGCATCGCGCGGTCGCGGTCGTCCTCCTCGCCCGTCGTGTACAGGGCCTCGGCGTACCCGCCGAGCAGCGCCGGCAGGTCCTCGAACAGCTCGTCGATCGGGTGCGCCTCGTCGACGCGCAGCTGGGCCGGCGCGCGCTCGATGCCGACGCGGCGTCCGTTCCAGATCTCCGCCGTCACGTCGCGCTCGCGGCAGTACAGCACCACCTCACCGGCCTCGCGCCCGGGCAGCAGCACGAGGCACGAGCCCGGCTCGGCGAAGCCGGTCGCCCACCAGAAGTCGCTCCCGGGGCGGAAGCGGTACTCGCTGTCGGAGTTGCGCGTCTTCGGCTCGTGCGTGAACAGCACGCAGGCCGCGTTGCGGGCGCGCAGGACCTCGAGCAGGCGGTCGCGGTTCTCGACGAAGGCGTCGAGCGAAGTGGCGTTGGACATGGAGTTCGGTGCGGTGTGGGCGTTCGCGTCAGCGCGGCGGCGCGAGCACGAAGCCTTCCAGGTGGGCGGCGAGGTCGCGCAGCTTCGCGTCGCGCTGTTCGCCGGGCTCGGTGAGGTCGATGCGGTGCGCGGTCGGAGCGGGTCCCGCCGTGGCGGGGTCGACGCGGTGCACCTCGAACGGGAAGAGCGCTTCGCACGCGGCGGCGAAGCCGTCCACGAAGGCGGCTTCGGGATCGGCGTCCGCGATGACGAGCTCGAGGCCCGAGCGCTCGAGGACCGCGGGCACGTGGGCGGGGGAGACGGTCGGCCACGCGGTGCGCGCCAGGCGCAGGCGACCCCACAGGCGGTACCACTGGTCCGTCTCGGTCAGGTTCACCGGCAGCGGCTCGCCCAGCGTCTCGGCGCGCTCCCAGTCGAAGTACTCGATCGCCACGCGCACGCCCGGCGGGTTCGGGATGACGGCCGAGAAGGCGACCGGCGGCCCAGCGTCGAGGCGGAAGCGCAGGTCCACGCCGTCGCCGCGCACGTGCAGGCGCATCGTCACGCGCGACTCGCCGATCACGAGTCCGACCACCTCGTGGCCCTCGCGCACCGGGCGGCGCTTGGGGTCGAGCGGGTCGGGCGGCGGGAGCACGGGCCGCAGCACGACGCCCGCGGGCAGGCGGCCGTCCCAGGCGGGCGCGGCGCCGTCGACGGGCGCGCGCGAGGTCTCGGCGAGCGGCGCGCCGACGACCAGGTGGGGCAGGAGCGCGCTCGCCCGGTCCGGGTCGACCGCGGCGAGGTCCGCGAGGTGCGCCCAGCCGTCCGCGTCGCGGCCCTGGTGGAAGGCGCGCAGCGCGAGGCGCGCGAGGCGGGCGCGGTCGTCGGCGGTCGCGGCCGGCGCGTCGTCGGCGCGGGCCGCGGCTTCGGCCACGAGGTCGGCGGCGAAGTCGCGCCACGCCGCGGTCCAGCCCGCGTCGTCGCGCGCGCGCTCGACGGGCCAGGGGTCGACGAGCTCGGGCGCCGGCGCGCGCAGCTCGAGCGCGGCCACGAACGCGGTGCCGGGCAGGTCCGGCCAGGTGATCGACGGTGCGTCCGGCACCGCGGCGGCGGCGTCGTCCTCCTGAAGGGCGCGCGGGTCGATCACGGGAGCACCGGCCACCGAAGAAGCACAGGCGTCGGCCTCCGACCACGGAAGGAGCAGCAGCGCGGCAGCGGCGAGGAGCCGGGGTGCGAGCGCGGCGCGGCGCACGATTCGGCGGGCGGTTCGGCGGCGGAAGGAGCGGGGCGCGGGCATGGGCGTCGGAACCAGAGCGATCGGATCGGCTCGCGGTTCGGGCGGGTAGCCTATCCTGCCCGCGTCCCGCGCCTCCCCGCCATGATCGACAAGGAACTGCTCGAGATCCTCGCCTGCCCGGCCACCTACCAGCCCCTCGCCGTGGCGTCGGACGAGGTGGTCCAGGCGCTCAACGCCCGCATCGCCGCGGGCGGCGTGACGAACGCCGGAGGCGCGCCCGTGACCGAGCCCCTCGAGGGCGGCCTCGTCCGCCAGGACGGCGCGGTGGTCTACCCGATCCGCGACCGCATCCCGGTGCTGCTCGTCGACGAGGGGATCGCGGTCGAGCCGACCGCCTGAAGGACAGGGGCGGCGCGCGCGTCGCTCCGCTCCGAAGGCCCGCGTTCGTCGACGAGGCAGCCCCCGTCGAGGAGAGCGGCCCTGGCTCCGAAGGGGCCCGCCAACGAGGAATCAGCGTGTACTTCGTCCACGACGACCACCCGGGCCGCCGCGTCGCCCTCGGCTACTGCCTGAACGTCCTCGCCGGCGAGGACCTCGTCGCGCTCGAGCGGTCGCTCGAGCAGACCTGCGCCGCGGTGCGCGAGCGCGTCGCGCCCGACGGCGTGCTCGGCATCGGGCTCTACCTGCCGGCGAAGGTCGCGTTCGCGCTCGCGGAGGACCGGGCGGCGAAGCGGCGCGACGGTCTGCGCCGCCGACTCGACGGACTCGGGCTCGCCGCCTTCACCGCGAACGCGTTCCCGTTCGGCGGCTTCCACCGTCCGGGTCTGAAGCAGCGCGTCTTCGAGCCGGCCTGGGACGAGCGCGAGCGCGCGCTGTTCACCGCGGCCGTCGCCGTGATCGCGAACGACCTCGCGCCCGACGACGCGCGGCACGTGTCGATCAGCACGCACTCGGGCCTGCACGCGAGCGCGCTCCCCGCGGACGCGGCGGCCGCGCGCGAGCGGGTGCTCGCCTGCGGGCGCGGCATGGGGCTCGCGCTCGGCGCGCTCGACCTGCTCGCGCAGCGCACCGGCCGCGACACGGTGCTGTCGATCGAGCCCGAGCCGCGCAGCCTGGCGGGGACACGCGCGAGCTCGCCGCGGTGTGGCCCCAGCTCGCCGAGGGCGCCCGCGAGGAGCTCGCGGCGCGCGGCGTCGCGGACCCCGACGCCGTCGTCGCGCGGCACCTGGGCGTGTGCCTCGACACCTGCCACGCGGCCGTCGAGTTCGAGTCGACCGCCGGCGTGCTCGAGCGGCTCACGGAGCGCCGCATCGGCAAGGTGCAGCTCGCGAGCGCGCTGCGCCTGCCGACGCCGGGCGACGACGCGGTCGGCCGCGCGCGCCTGCTCGGGCTCGACGAGCCCGTCTACCTGCACCAGGTCACCGGGCGCACGCCGGACGGCGCGCTCGTGCGCGCGGGCGATCTCGGCGAGCTCGCGGACGACCGCGACCCGGCGTGGGACGCGTGCAGCGAGTGGCGCTGCCACTTCCACGTGCCGGTCGACGCGCCCGAGCCGCTGCCCGAGGCGGGCGGCCTCACGACGACCGCGGCCGCCGGCGGCGAGTTGGTCGGCGCGCTCCTCGACGCGCCCGAGCGCTGGGGCACCGACGACCTGCACCTCGAGGTCGAGACCTACACCTTCGACGTGCTGCCGCCGGCGTGGCGCGAGGGCGGACTCGCCGC
>Ga0180429_10002277_pt1 | contig 15902 bp, 12 predicted proteins | sample SS_ome_FD_132428 | JGI IMG/M metagenome (GOLD analysis project Ga0180429, IMG submission 132428) | Hypersaline lake sediment archaeal communities from the Salton Sea, California, USA - SS_1_S_1 metaG | ecosystem: Environmental > Aquatic > Non-marine Saline and Alkaline > Hypersaline > Sediment ...
GAGGGCAAGCTCGACCCCGTCATCGGGCGTGACGAGGAGATCCGCCGCGCCGTCCAGATCCTCCTACGGCGCACGAAGAACAACCCCGTGCTCATCGGTGAACCCGGCGTCGGCAAGACCGCCATCGCCGAGGGATTGGCCCAACGGATCGTCGCCCGCGACGTGCCCGACGGGCTCATGGGCAAGCGGGTGGTGCAGCTCGACATGGGCAGCCTGCTCGCGGGCGCCAAGTACCGTGGCGAGTTCGAGGAGCGTCTGAAGGGCGTCGTCGAGGAGACGACCCGCTCGAAGGGCGAGGTCGTGCTCTTCATCGACGAGCTGCACACGATCGTCGGCGCCGGCAAGGCCGAGGGCGCGGTCGATGCCGGCAACATGCTCAAGCCGGCGTTGGCCCGTGGCGAGTTGCGGATGATCGGCGCCACCACGCTCGACGAGTACCGGCAGATCGAGAAGGATGCGGCGCTCGAGCGCCGCTTCCAGCCGATCGTCATCGACGAGCCGACGGTGGAGGAGACGATCAGCATCCTGCGTGGCCTCAAGGAGAAGTACGAGGTGCACCATGGCGTCGCGATCACGGATCCGGCGATCATCGCCGCGGCGACGATGGCCCATCGCTACATCAGCGATCGGCGCCTGCCGGACGCGGCCATCGACCTCATCGACGAGTCGGCGAGCCGCATCCGCGTGCAGCTCGAGAGCATGCCCGAGGAGATCGACGGGCTGCGGCGGCGCAAGCTGCAGGTCGAGGTCGAGTTGCAGGCCCTGAAGGACGAGAGCGACACGGAATCGGGCCAGCGGCGCCTGCGGCTCGAGGAGGAGCTGCGCGCCCTGCAGGACCACATGGACCAGGCGACCAGCGCCTGGGAGGCCGAGCGGCGTGAACTGGACGAGCTGCGGGCGGCGCAGGAGGAGCTCGACCACGTTCGCACCGGGATCGAGGCGGCGGAGCGCGAGTACGATCTCGAGGCGGCCGCCAAGCTGCGCTACGGCGAGCTGCCGCGTTTGGAGCACGAGGTCCGGCGCCTGACCGAGGCGCTCGACGACGCGCGCTACGTGCGCCTGGAGGTCGGCGAGGACGAGGTGGCTGCCGTCGTCAGCCGCGCGACCGGGATTCCCGTCGCCCGCCTGATGGAGGGCGAGCGCGAGAAGCTACTGCGGCTCGAGGATGAGTTGCACCGTAGGGTCATCGGGCAGGATGCCGCGGTCACCGCGGTCGCGGATGCCATCCGCCGCGCGCGCGCCGGCCTGTCCGACCCCAACCGCCCCGTCGGCTCGTTCATCTTCCTGGGGCCCACCGGGGTGGGGAAGACCGAGACCGCCAAGGCGCTCGCGGCGTTGCTCTTCGACGACGAGGAGCGCATGGTGCGCATCGACATGTCCGAGTACATGGAGAAGCACGCCGTCGCCCGGCTCATCGGCGCGCCCCCCGGCTACGTCGGCTTCGAGGAGGGCGGTCAGCTGACCGAGACCGTGCGCCGCCAGCCGTACGCCGTGCTCCTCTTCGACGAGATCGAGAAGGCCCACCCCGACGTGTTCAACGTGCTGCTGCAGCTGCTCGACGACGGTCGTCTGACGGACGCCCACGGCCGCACGGTCGACTTCCGCAACGTCGTGGTCATCATGACGAGCAACGTCGGCAGTCCCCACATCCTCGAGTCGACCCGCGCCGGACGGCCGGCGGAGGTCGTCCGCGACGAGGTTCTGCGGCTCCTGCAGCAGCAGTTCCGCCCCGAGTTCCTCAACCGCGTCGACGACGTCATCGTGTTTCACGCGCTGGACGAGGCGCAGGTGGTTCGCATTGCCGAGCTGCAACTCGAGCGCCTGCGCGAACGGCTGGCCGAGCGTCGCGTGAACCTCGAGGTCACGCCGGCCGCATTGGCGCACCTGGCACGTACCGGCTTCGACCCGGTGTTCGGCGCACGGCCGCTGAAGCGGGCCCTACAGCAGCACCTCGAGACGCCGCTCGCCCGGCGCATCCTCGCCGGTGAGGTGCCCGACGGCAGCACCGTCGTCGTCGAGCCGGGCGAGGCGGGTTTCGCCTTCGACGTCCGGGCTCCGGCCGCTGTGAACTAGCGGGGCCGTTGGTGGCCAGGCTGCGCCTGGAACCTCGAGACCGGCGTGATACCGTGCCCACGTGGTGTTCCGCAGGCTTGCCAACCGAGCGGGTGCGTCCGAGGGGGCGCCGTCCGACCGGGGCGCCGCGGCTCCCGCCCTGGAGCTCGCGCACTCGGCGCTGGCCGAGGGCCGCTACGAGGCCGCCTTCGCCACGCTGGAGGGCGCCGCGCGCCGGCAGCGCGTGCGGGCCGTGCAGGCACGCTATTGGCTGCACCTGGCGGCGTGCTACGCGCTGTACGGGATCGATGGCCTCGAGAACGGCGTGCCGGCGCTGAAGGCCGCCGTCGCCGCCGAGCCGCAGATGGTCGCCGACCCCCTCTATCAGGCCCTCTACTGGGAGTTCGACGCCTACCGCGGCGCCTCGGCATCGGAGGTCAAGCGGGGCTTGCGTGCGATCCCCGGCGACGTGCCGCCCATCGCGGCCTACCACGCAGGCGCCGCATTGCTGGCGGTGGGTGCCTCGAAGAGCGCGCTCCGGCGGCTGGAGCCGTTGAGCGACGCGTCGCTGCCGACGTACCTGGTGTGGCGCCGCTGGTCGCTCCTCGGCCAAGCCCAGGAGGCGCTCGGCGAGTGGGCATCGGCCGCGATCGCCTACGGCGCGGCGGTCGACGGCGCGCCGGCATCGGAGCGGGGTCCGGAGCTGCTCGCCTACGCGAGCTGCCTGCTCGAGCTCGGCCGGATCGACGAGGTGCTTGCGGTTCTCGGCGACGTCGACCAGGGCGCCCTGGACGAGGTGGACGTGGGCATGATGCGCTACGTGGAGGGGCGCGCCCAACTCGAGGCCGGCAACCCCAACCGCGCCCACGAACTCTTCGTCGAGGCGCGCACGCTCGAGGCCGAACCGGACATGGGCTTCTCGCTCGCCTACGCGACCGGTCAGGCGCTGGTCGCGTTGCAGCGCTACGACGACGCCGTCGCCGTCCTACGCGATGCCGTGGCGGTCGCACCGGCCGAGCATCGCGCCTTCGCGCAGCACGAGGCGGCCATCGCCCTCATGGAGTCCGACGCGCTGGACGAGGCGGTTCCGCTGCTGGAGGAGGTCCTCTCCGACCCCGGCTACCCGCACCGGGGCGAGGCCCTCGCCGACCTGGCGGACGTCCGACTGAGGGCCGGCGACTTCGAGCAGGCGCGCGGCGATGCCGAGCGGGCGCTCGATCTCGGCGCCGTGGCGCCGGCGTGCCTGGTGCTCGGTGCCCTGGCCTTCGAGTACTACCACCTCGACGAGGCCGTTCGCTGTTACGAGCAGGCCCTGGCGGCCAGCCTGGCGGGTGATCCCGTGTGGGTCACCGCCCACCAGATGCTGGCCGACGTGCACGCCCAGCGCGGCGACGGCGCGGCGGACCGCGTGTTGCGCCACGCCCTCATGGCCCTGGAGCACACCGAGGCGGCGAGCGAGTGGCGCCTTCCCCTCGAGGCCCACGTCGCGCGGGCCCGTGCCCTGCTGGGCGGTCACGACCGCGTCCTGAACTGATGGCGCGCCGCGTCGGCGCTCTGCCGGGAGCCTGAGGTGGAGGGCCTGCTCCTGGCCGCGGCGTTGGCGCCGCTGCGCGCCAGGCTGCCGGCCCGGCACCTCGGCTGGCGGTTCGCCGACGCGACGACGCTGGTGCTGCCGCTCGACCCGCCGGAGGTCGGCGCGCTGTGGCTCGAACTGGCACCGCCCACGCCGCGGTTGACGCTCGCGGGCGACGCGGGGGACGCGCGTGCCACCCCGTTCACGCCCTTCCAGGCGCAGATGCGGGCCCGCGCGGTCGGCCCGCTCGTGGGTGCCGAGCAGGCCGCGCTCGATCGCCGCTGCACGCTGCGCTTCGGTGCCGGGACCGGTTTCGTTCCCAGTCCACCGGTGTGGCTCGAGGTCGAGCTGACGGGGCGGCACGCCAACGCCGTCCTGCGCGACGAGGACGGCCGCATCCTCGGCGCGTTGCGCGAGATCGGCGCGGACGTGAACCGTCACCGTCAGCTGCGACCGGGCCTGCACTACCGGCCGCCGCCGCCGTACGACAAGCTCGACCCCCGCGGGGCGACGGTGGAGGCACTCGGCGACGCGCTGCGCGATCGCCCCCTCGCCCGCGCCCACACCCGCGTGGACGGCGTCGGCCGCGAGTTGACGGCGGCCTGGGCGCGGGTGGCCGGCCTCGATCCCGCGCAGCCGCTCGACGGTCCGGCGCTCGTCACGGCCGTCGAGGTCCTGCGGCGGCTGGCGGCCGATCCCGCGGGCGTCCTCGCTGCCGCGATCGGCGACGGTGGGGAAGGTGCCGGCGAGCCCGCCGCGGCCCGACGCGCGGACGCGTTGGCGGCCGCCCGCGCCGCCGCCCGCGCCCGTCTCGCGGACCGGGTGGCGTTGTTGCGCGAACGCTTACGCGACGCCGACCGCGCCGAGACCGCCGCCCGTGACGCGGCGAACCTGCGTGCGGAGGCCGACCTGCTGCTCGCGCACGGCCACGCCGTCGAACGCGGCGCCAGCGAGGCGACCCTGGCGGGTTTCGACGGCGCGCCCGTGCGCCTGCGCCTGGCGCCGTCCCTCGATGCCGCCGGCAACGCGCGAGCGCGCTACGAACAGGCGCGCAAGCGGGAGGCCCGCGCCGAACGGGCGCGCGCGCACCGCGCAGAAGTGGAGGCAGAGCTGGCTCGCCTGGAGGACGACGCGGCGCGGGTGGACGACCTCGATCGTGGGCAGCTCGAGGGCCTCGTGCCACCGCGGCGGCCGGGTCAGGTGCGCCGGACGGCGGGGGAGCGCCGCGGTGCGGCCCCGGGACTGCGTCTGCGCGACCCCCGTGGCTTCGAGGTGGTCATCGGCCGCTCCGCGCGCGAGAACGACCTGGTCACCTTCAAGATGGCGCGCAGCGAGGACGTGTGGCTGCACGCGCAGGGCTACCACGGCGCCCACGTCGTGGTGCGCTCCGAGGGGCGGGAGGTGCCGTACGCCACGATCCGTTTCGCTGCCGAGCTGGCCGCGGGGCACAGCGAGGCCGGCCAGGGCGACAACGTGCCCGTCGACTACGCGCTGCGCAAGGACGTCTGGCGGCGCAAGGGCATGCCGCCCGGCGCCGTGCACTACACGCGCCAGAAGACGGTGTTCGTCACGCCTCGGCGGCGCAGCGAGGTCGCGTAACGCCACGCCGAGAGGTCGGGACAATCGTCCGTCCAGGTTTGGCATGCGAAGGACTCTAGTTCAGTCGTAGCGACAGCCAACCGCAGCCGCATCGTGGGCCCCCGACGTCTCTCTGGTTCGCGGCAGGGGCGCATGCCGTGCCACCTGGTCCCGTTCTCGTCGTGCTGGCATCGTGTTGCGTGAGCGAGGGGAGGACGGCTCGGGTCTTCCGCCGGCGTGTGGGGTCCCGTCGTGGCGTCACCATTCGGTTGCGCGTTGGCCGCGACCCCTCGCCATCCCGGTACAATCCGCGGGTGACCACCGCGACGCCCGTGCGTGCGACGGCCAAGACGGCGCTCGGGCTCTCCGCGCTGCTCGTCGTCGTGCACGGCACCAACGACGCCTTCGCCGGGATGCTCTCGGCGCTTCTGCCCACCCTCCAGATCCGCTTCGGGCTCACCGAGACCGCCTTGGCGCTCTTCGTCGCCACGCTCTCGTTCAGCTCGTCCGTGACGCAGCCGCTGTTCGGGGTGCTGGCGGATCGCTGGGGCCGTCGGCGCACCGCGGCGGCGGGGGTGATCACCACCTCGTCGCTGCTCAGCCTCATGGCGGTCGCGCCCACCCCCTGGCTGCTGTTCCTGCTGCTGTTCTTCGGCGGCCTCGGCTCTGCCGCCTTCCATCCCGCCGGCACGGGCATCGCCCGCAGCATCGGCGGGCGTCGCAAGGGACTGGTGATGAGCGTGTTCAGCGCGGGGGGCACCGTCGGCGTCGCCGTCGGCCCGCTCATCATCGGCTGGCTCCTGATGACCGGGAACTTGACGCTGAGCCCGCTGCTCATGATCCCGGGGGTGCTCGGCGGGTTGGCGCTCATCGCTTTCGTGCCGCCCCAGGCGCGGCTGCGCGGCGCCGACCGGCCACCGCTGCTCGACCTGTCGCTGCTGCGCGGGCCCGTGGGCCTGCTGTCGCTGTCGGGCATCCTGCGGGCGGTGTCGTTCGTGACCTTCATGAACGCCATGCCGCTCTACCTGGTGGCGCGCCACGGCCTCGCGCCCGACAGCCCCGTACTCTTCTCGACCCTGACGCTGTTCAGCATCTCGGCCGCCGTCGGCGGCATCGTGGCGGGCGCGCTGGAGCGCCGCGCGCCGCGCTCGCTGCTCATCGTCTCCAGCATGCTCGCCTCGCTCGCGCCCTTCGGCCTGCTGTTCGTGCTGGTGCCCGGCACGCCCGGCTACTTCCTGGCGGTGGTGGCCGCGGGGGCCCTGGTCAACGCGGGCCTGCCGCTCATGGTGGTTGCCGCGCAGGATCTGGCCCCGCACGCCATGGGCGCCGCCTCGGGCCTGCTCATGGGGTTCACGTGGGGGACCGCCGGGCTGCTCTACGTCGGCGTCGGGGCCCTGCAGGAGAGCCTCGGCCTGCTGCCGGCGATGGCGCTGGCGTACGCCCTCATCGTGCCGGCCGGTGCGCTGGCGCACCGGGTCATCCACCGCGAGGAGATGGCGAGCGGCGCCGCCTGAGGCGCCGCCGGGAACGCTCGTCGGCAACGGAGCGAGCCGCGGCGATCGAAGCGCCGCGGCCCGCTGGGTGTCGGAGGGTGGATCAGGCTTTGCCGGCCGACCCGAACACCTCGAGGCGCTCGGCGACGACCTGGCGCATGAGATCGCGCGCTGGGCCGAGGATCTTGCGGGGGTCGAACTCCTTGGGCTTGGCAGCCAGCGTCTCGCGCACGGCGACCGTGAAGGCCAGCCGCAGGTCGGTGTCGGTGTTGATCTTGGCGATGCCTTCCTGGACGGCCTCGCGGACGTCGTCCTCGTGGATCCCCGAGGCGTCCTTCAGTTGCCCGGCCGCGGCGTTGAGGCGCTCCACGAGGTAGGTGGGCACGCCCGATGCGCCGTGCATGACCAGCGGGTGCGGCAGGATCGCCGCGATCTCGCGGATGCGCTTGTGGTCGATGTACGGGCGGCCCTTCCCCTTGTTGGCGCCGTGGCTGGTGCCGATCGCGACGGCCAGGAAGTCGGCGCCGGTGGCCGCCATGAAGCGCTCGGCCTCGTCGGGCTTGGTAAGGATGGCGTCCTCGGCGGCGACCACCACGTGCTCCTCGACGCCGCCGAGGCGGCCGATCTCGGCCTCGACCGACACGCCGGCCGCATGGGCGGCCTCGACGACGCGCTTGGTTTCGGCGATGTTCGTCGCCTCGTCCTCGTGGGACTTGTCGATCATCACGGAGGTGAAGCCGAGGCGGATGCAGCGCACGCAGCTCTCGAACGAGCTGCCGTGGTCCAGGTGCACGGCCACGGGCACGGTGGCCTCGCGCCCCATACCGAGCACCAGGTCGACGAGCGGCTTGCCGCCGTACTTCAGGGCGCCCTCGGAGAGCGCCAGCAGCACCGGCGAGCGGGCGGCCTCACAGGCCTCCAGAACCGCTTGGGTGATCTCGAGGTCGTTGGTGTTGAAGGCGCCCACGCCGTACTTACCCGCGCGGGCGGCCTGAAGGATGTCGAGTCCAGTCGCGAGAGGCATGCGCGCAGTCTACCACCCGGTCATGAAGTCGTTTTCCGTCGTGTCCCGCACGATCTCGCCCCACGTCGCGTGGTCGGCGACGCCTCCGAGCGCCGCGGCGGCCGCGTCGGTGGCCGTGCGCACGGCGCCACGCAGATCCCACCGCGCCCGGTCGCGCTCGCCCACCACGTTCGACACCGCCCGCAACTCGGCGAACGGCACGCCGAGGCGCACCGCCACGGCCGCCGCGGCAGCGCCCTCCATGCTCTCGATGGAGACGTCGAAGTGCCGCTGCAGGGCGGCGCCGCGCTCCACGTCGGCGGTCACGGCATCGAGCGTGGCGAAGCGTCCGCGCGGCAACCCGCTCGCGGACGCCAGCAGGCCCGTCCAGCGGGCGTCGGTGGGCACGGCGCGGTCGGGCACCGCCGACGCGGGCGCCGTCCGCTCGCCGGAACGCGGCGGCAGCAGCGGCACGCGCAACCCGTCGAAGTCGGCCCACCCCGCGTCCCCCGCGATCCCGAGGTCGAGCTCGAGGTCGGCATCCGCCAGCATCGCCAACCCGATGCTGAGGAAACTCCCGAGGTAGGCGCCGCCGACGCCGACCTGCAGGATCGCCGCCGGCCGGTGCGACCGCACGGACCACGCCAGGCCTGCGGCCGTGCGGGCCTTGCCGACGCCGAGGGCCTGTGCGACCACGTCGAGGCCGGCGAAGCGGCCGCGAACGGCCTCGGTCCAGCCCGTGTCGACCGTCTTGGCGCCGCACAATCGCTCCACGAGGGGTGCCAGCTCCAACGCGGTGGCCGCGACGACCAGGACGGGACGAGCCCGCGTCGGGGTCGGGCCGCTCACGCGCCGGACGGGGCGCCCAGATCGAGCAGGGCGCGCACGAACGCGGCGGCGTCGTAGGGCTGCAGGTCGTCGGCCTGCTCGCCGACGCCGATGAAGCGGATCGGGACGTCGAGCTCGCGGGCGATCGGCAGCAGGATGCCACCCTTGCCGGTCCCGTCGAGCTTGGTCACGACGATGCCCGTGAGCCCCACCGCGTCGTGGAAGCGGCGCGCCTGCTCGAGGCCGTTCTGGCCCGTCACCGCGTCGAGCACGAGCCAGACCTCGCCGGGCTCGTTGGGGTCGGCGCGCTCGATGACGCGGCGGACCTTCTTCAGCTCTTCCATGAGGTTGTGCTTCGTGTGCAGGCGGCCCGCGGTGTCCACCAGCAGGAGGTCGGCGCCTGAGGCCTTGCGCCTCTGGGCCGCCTCGTAGGCCACGGACGCGGGGTCGCTGCCGTCGGGCCCGGTCGTGGTCGGGATGCCCAGGCGCTCGCCCCACACGCCGAGCTGCGCACTGCCGGCGGCACGGAAGGTGTCGCCCGCGGCGAACTCGACGTGCAGGCCGTGGCCCTGGTAGTAGCGGCCGAGCTTGGCGATCGTCGTGGTCTTGCCGACGCCGTTGACGCCAACGACCATGATCACCCGGCCGCGGACCGGCACCATGCTGCGCATCACGTCGAGGTCGAAACCGACACGCCGCAGCTTGCGGCGGGTGCGGTCGCGCTCGAGCTGGTCGAGCAGCGCCTGCTCCAAGGCCTCGCGGAAGGCGACGCCGCGCTCGCGGGCGGCCTGCGTCTCGGCGACGACCTCGGCTGCCAGCTTGGCGCCGACGTCGGCGGCGATGAGCGCCAGCTCCAGGTCGTCCCAGTCCAGCTCCCAGTCGTCGCCCCGGCGCACCGCGCCGAAGGTGACGAGCTCGCGGGTCCTGCCGAGTCCCTGACGCAGGCGGTCGAACCAGGCCACCCTCAGCTCCGCTCGGCGGGCATGGGCGGCCGCCGCTTGCCCTTGGCCGCCGCGGCCTTGGCGGCCGCCTCGGCCTCGGCCTTGAGCCGCTCGGGATCGTCGTCGGGCAGGCCCTCCTGGATCGCCTGCAGCGCCTGCCCGAGGCGCGCCAGCGTGCGGCCGCGGCCCATGATGGCGACGAGGTCGACGACGGCGGGCGCCTGGCTGGTGCCGGTCAGGGCGACGCGAAGCGGCATGAGCACCTTGCCAAGCGGCACCGCCTGCCGCTGCACGTAGTCGTGCAGGAGGTCGTCGATCGCGTCCTCGTCGAAGAACTCGAGGCGCGAGAACTCGCGCTCGAGGTCCTCGAGGTACGACTGCCCAGCCGCCAACCGCCGGCGCGCATCCGCGTCGTAGGTCACCAGGTCGACGTAGAAGTAGTCGGCCTGCTCGGCGAGTTCGGCGAGCGTCTCGGCCCGTGGCCGCAGGACGTCGACGACGTCGAGCAGGTAGTCCTCGTCGCTCGGGTCGTGGCCGCGGTCGACGAGCCAGGGCGCGAGGCGGTCGGCGACGGCTTCCAGCGACAGCACCTCGCGCAGGTAGCGGGCGTTGAGGTTGCGCAGTCGCTTGAGGTCGAACACCGGCCCGCCGAGCGAGACGCGCTCGAGATCGAACGCGGCGACGAACTCCTCGAGCGTGAACACCTCGCGACCGTCGGGCATGCTCCAGCCCATCGTGGCCAGGAAGTTGACCAGTGCCTCCGGCAGGATGCCCTGAGCGCGGTACGACTCGGCGCTGGTGTCCATCTTGCGCTTGGAGATCTTGGTCTTGTTCGCGTCCGGGTTGCGCAGCAGCGGCAGGTGGGCGAACACGGGCGGGGTCCAGTCGAAGGCCCGGTAGAGCAGCACGTGCAGCGGCGTCGACACCACCCACTCCTCGGCCCGGACGACGTGGGTCACGCCCATGAGGTGGTCATCGATGACGTTGGCGAGGTGGTAGGTGGGGTAGCCGTCGCTCTTGAGCAGCACCGCGTCGCGGATCTCCGCGTTCGGCACCGATACGTCGCCCCTCAGCAGGTCGTGGAACGTCGTGTGATCCTCGTCGGGCGTGCGCAGGCGCACGACGTGTGGCTCGCCCGCCTCGGCCCGGCGGCGCTGCTCGCCGGGGTCGAGGGCGCGACCGCGGCCGTCGTAGCCGGGGTCGATCCCGCGGCGCTGCTGCTCGAGGCGCATCGCGTCGAGCTCTTCGGCGGTCTCGAACGCGCGGTAGGCGTGCCCCCCCGCGAGCAACACATCGACGTGCTCGCGGTAGATCGCGAGCCGTTCGCTCTGGCGGTAGGGACCGTGATCGCCGCCGATGCCCGGGCCTTCGTCCGGCGGCAGGCCCAGCCAGCGCAGGACGTCGATGATGCGGGCCTCGGCGGCGGCGACGTAGCGGGCGCGGTCGGTGTCCTCGACGCGGAGGACGAAACGACCGCCGTGCCGCTTCGCGAACGCGTAGTTGAACAGGGCGACGTAGGCGGTGCCGACGTGCGGGTCACCGGTGGGCGATGGGGCGATGCGGGTGACGACGGGCATGGGGCGCCTCCTACGGTCCTCCATGGTAACGCGGCCCGCTCAACCCAGCGCGAGCCGCGCGAGCGTGATGCCGGCGACCAGCCACAGGTAGGGAGCGAACACGCGGAAGCGGCCGCGCCGAAGCACGGCGAACAGCACGAACAGCGCGGCGTAGCCGACGATGGCCGAGCCGACGGTCATGCCGACGAGCACGCCCCAGTCGAGGTCGGCGCCCACGACCTCGCCGACGGTCAGGACGGCGACGCCGGCCGACGCGAGCAGGTACATGAGGAACGACAGGCGCGGAGCGAGGTCCGCGGAGCCGCCGCGCCACAGCAGCGCCACGATCGTGGCACCCGAGCGGGAGACGCCTGGGATGACCGCCAACCCCTGCGCGGCGCCCGCGACGAGCGCGTCGACGAAACCGAGCTCACGGATGGAGGTCTTGGGGCCGCCGCGCGGCGCCGTCCACAGCAGCGCACCGGTCACGATCATCGCCAGCGCCACCGGCAGTGGGGCGTTGAGGCCCTCGAACACGGGCCGCAGCAGCAAGCCGATGGCGACCGTCGGCACGCTGCCGACGAGCACCAGGAGCGCCATCCGCCAGCCGTCGCTGCGGCGTCCCTCCGCCGAACGCAGGCCCGCGAGGAAGCCGCCGGCGGCGCTGAGCACGTCGCGCCACAGGAAGGCCAGCACGGCGAGCAGGGTCCCGGTGTTGGTCGCGAAGGTGACGACCGCCGGCAGTTGGTCGCCCCAGCCGAGGTGGTAGTTGGTCAGCACCAGGTGACCCGAGCTCGAGACCGGCAGGAACTCGGTGAGGCCCTGGACCACGCCCAGGATCACGGCTTGGATCGCGTCCATCGGTGGCCTCCTCTCGGCCCTGCTGCAAGACGTGCGGCGCGAGGCTCAGGGCCACGCGCCGCACCGGGGTTCGGGATCGAGCGTGGCGGGGCCACGCCGGGACGTCGGTTCAGCGCTTGCTGTACTGCGGGGCGCGCCGCGCCTTGCGCAGGCCGTACTTCTTGCTCTCCACGATGCGGGCGTCGCGGCTGAGGTACCCGCCCGACTTCAGGGCGGGCCGGAAGTTCGGGTCCACCTTGACGAGCGCCCGCGCCACGCCGAGCTTGATCGCGTCGGCCTGGCCGCTGGGGCCCCCGCCGGCGACCGTGATCAGTGCGTCGTAGCGACCCGCGGTGTTCGTCACCTTCAGCGGCTCGAGCGCCTGGACGCCCACGAGGATGCCGCGGAAGTAATCCTGGAACTCCTTGCCGTTCACGGTGATGCGACCCTGGCCGGGGCGCAGGAAGACGCGCGCGATCGCCGCCTTGCGGCGTCCGGTGCCGTAGTACTGTTCCATCAGCGGATCTCCATGGGGGCAGGCACCTGGGCGGCGTGCGGGTGCGCCTCGCCGGCGTAGACCTTGAGCCGGCGGATGAGCTTGCGACCGAGCCGGTTCTTGGGCAGCATGCCCCAGACGGCACGTTCGAGGACGCGCTCCGGATGCTTGTCGAGCATCTCGCGAGCCGTGGTGGACTTCAGACCGCCCTGGTAGCCGGTGTAGCGGGTGTAGACCTTCTGGTCCAGCTTGCTCCCACTGAAGACGACCTTCTCGGCGTTGACGATGATGACGAAGTCGCCACCCGCCTGATGCGGCGTGTAGTCGGGCTTGTGCTTGCCACGGAGCACGCTGGCGACCTGGGTCGCGAGGCGTCCGACGGTCTGGCCGGTCGCGTCGACGACCACCCAACCTGGCGTGGGCTCCTTGGGAAAGTACGTGCTCATGCTGGGCGCACCTCTCGGGGTCACCCCAGGCGCGTGGTCGCGACGGGGCGGGTGCGCGGCCGGGTGATCGGGGTGACGGTGGTGGACGTCATGGCCGACGCGCGCGAAACCAAACGCGAGACTAGCACAGTGGCGCGCGTGCGACAAGGCGCCGCGTACGCGCCTGGTGGGCGGCGACGGCGGCTCGTCATGCGACGTCGACCTCGTGGTCCTCCGCCTGGCGTGCCGGCTCGCGACGCAGGCCCTTCGGGTAGCGGTTGTTGGCCTCCCCGCGGCTCGCCTTGACCCAACCTACCGGGACGCCCGCGGCGCGCACCAGACCCCAGCCCTCGAGGCCGTCCACGGTCACGGACCCGCCGCGCAGGAAGACCGCGACCCTCGCGTCTTCGAGCTCCAGGTCGACGCCCGCCGCCGCGGCGCCACGCTCCGGGAGCACGCGCGAGAGCGCGTGGTGGGGTTCGAAGCGTCGTCGGCCACGGCGCCCGACGACCACCCGCCCGAGCGCCACGCCTGCGCGGCGCCAGGGCGCTCGTAGCGCGAGCACGTCGGGGGGTACCGCCATCAGGCGCCCGCCGTTCGCCAGGAGGGCGTGGTGTGGCAGTGGGTCGGCCCCGAGCACCTCGTCGACGAAGCACCGCCAGGCGTCGCGCTCGGGTCCGTCGAGGGCGGCTGGGCGGGCGCCGTCGCGCGCTCGACGCGTGGTGACCCACCGGCCCCGCCCCGCGTGGCGGCGGCCTACGCCGCCCGAGGTCGCGCTGGTGGCCGCCGGGTCGCCGCGCCGGAACCGAGCGGCGAAGTGACCATCGCCGACGACGCGGTGCGGCCACCAGCGGACGCAGCCGGCGCCGACCGTGCCGGCGTCGGGCAGGGTTCCGACGGGGCGGAGACCGCGCGCGTCGAGGTCGACGAGTTCGAGGTCGGGGCGGCGTGCGAGGAACGCCTGGACCGCTCCCTCGTCCTCCTCGGGTGCGAACGTGCAGGTGGCGTAGACCAGGACTCCGCCCGGCCGCACGAGGTCGGCGGCGCGGTCGAGCAGCGTCGCCTGGATGAGCGAGCAGGTTCGCACCCGCTCCGGCGACCAGCGAGCGCGGGCCGCTTCGGACTTGCGAAACATTCCTTCGCCGCTGCATGGGGCGTCGACGAGGACGCGGTCGAAGCGGCCGGCGAGGCCATCCAGCTGCCGCGGGTCACCCTGGCTGATGACCGCCGTCGTGGCGCCCCAGCGTTCGAGGTTTGAGACCAGGGCGTCGGTGCGGGCGGGCGTGGCGTCGTGCGCCCACAGCAGACCGCGTTCGCCGAGGCGGCCCGCGACGTGCGTCGCCTTGCCGCCCGGAGCGGCCGCGATATCGAGGATCGCCTCGCCCGGTTGCGGATCGAGCAGCGGGACGACGCCCATCGCCGAGGGATCCTGCAGGTAGTACGCTCCCCCCTCGTGCCAGGGATGGCGGCCCGCCGCGCCGCGGGCCCCGGGGGTCGCCTCCAGGACGACGCCCTCGGGGCACCAGGGCACCGCCGCGGCGCGCCAGCCCAGCCGTTCGGTCAGCGCCCACGGCGACCCGTGGCGTGGGTTGGCCCGCAGGCCCATGGCCGGGGCGGACTCGAGGGCCGCCGCGAGGTCGGCGGCGTCATCCGCTCCCAGCTGCACGCGGGTTCGTTGCAGGAAGCCCTCCGGGAGCGGCGGTCGCGTCACCCCGGTGGGTCGCCCAGCTCACCCAGCTGCTTGATCTCCTCGATGAAGCGGTCGACCGAGTCGAAGTCGCGGTAGACGGAGAGGAACCGGATGTAGGCGACGTCGTCCAGGCCCTTGAGGAAGTGCAGCGTGCGGCGGCCGATCTCCTCGCTGGCGATCTCGGGCACCTGGACCTCGTCCTCGAAGCCGTATGCGAACTCGCGCAACTGCTTCTCCGTGATCGGGCGCTTGTTGCAGGCGATGCGCAGCTTGTCGAGCAGCTTGTCGGGGTTGAACGCTTCGAGACGACCGGAGCGCTTGCGCACCATCAGTGCCTCGAACTGGGCCCGCTCGTAACTGGTGAAACGGCGGTGGCAGGCGCCGCATTCGCGTCGTCGGCGGATCGCGGTGCCCTCGTCCGCCGGCCGCGAGTTGACCACCCGGGTGTCGTTCGATGAGCAGTACGGGCACTTCACGCGCGACCGATCCGCAGGCCGGGCTTGGCCTCCCCGTCCTCGTCGCCCGCCAACTGCCTGAGGCCCTCCTCAGCGGCCACGAGGTGCGCGTCGTCGAGCCCCTCGTCGAGCAGCGGATCGACGTCGGGCTCGCGGTCGCCGGCCCTCGCATCGTCCAGGTCGTCGTCGGTATCGCCGTCGTCCTGGCGGACGCTGTCGTCGAGGGCGGCCTGGACCTCCGGCAACAGCGCCTCGATCACCTGCGGCGGGGGCGGTAGGGACACGGCGATCTCTGCACCGTGGACGCCGCCGCCGGCCTGACCGCCGAGGAGACGGACCAGGTGCACCAGCTTGGCGTCGTGCCGCGGGTCGGAGGCCGATCGCGAGGGGACGACCACGTTGACCCGCAGGCCGCGGACCGGTTCGGTGAAGGCGTCGAGGGTCTCGGCCTCGTCGCTCAGCGCCAGCGGCGCCGGGAACGCGGCCGCGAGGCGTGCGAGGGCGCCGCCGACGGCCGCCAGGTGCGGGCGTTCGGGGTGCGGCGCGGGGGCAACCAGGACCACCCAGCTGCCGGGTGCGGCCCGCTGGGCCGAGCGGAGCACGAGCACGCTGCTGCGTACGGTTTCGTCGAAGAGCTCGACGAGCTCGCCCTCGGCGAGGTGGTGAAAGGGCGTGGCGCTGTCGAACGAGGTGACGTGGACGACGCCCGAGAGGCTGCCGAAGATCTCCCACACCTTGGCGAAGGCGGCCTGGACGTCGAGGGCGGCGGTCGGGTCTGCCTGGATGGGAATCGCCTGACCCCCGAGCTCTTCGATCTCGGCGGCCGTGCGTGCGGCCAGATCGACGTCACGGTCGGCGCAGACCACGTCGTAGCCCGCCTGACCGTACGCGATCGCCACCGCCCGTCCGAAACCCTGGCCCACCTGCGTGACCAGGACGACCTTCGCACGCTCCATGCCGTCCATGATACTC
>Ga0180429_10002278_pt1 | contig 15899 bp, 11 predicted proteins | sample SS_ome_FD_132428 | JGI IMG/M metagenome (GOLD analysis project Ga0180429, IMG submission 132428) | Hypersaline lake sediment archaeal communities from the Salton Sea, California, USA - SS_1_S_1 metaG | ecosystem: Environmental > Aquatic > Non-marine Saline and Alkaline > Hypersaline > Sediment ...
CGGCGGATCGTTCGGTTTCCCACTACGGCAAAGCTGGCTCCGCCCCCCCGAAATCCCGCCGGCTTGTCCGGCGGATCGTTCGGTTTCCCACTACGGCGCCTCGGGCGAAGCTGTTTTGTGGCACTGTAGCGAAAAGCCGAACAATCCGCCGGACAAGCCGGCGGGATTCTCTGTTACGGGCCGCGCTGCGGTGTAGTCAGAAGCCGAACAATCCGCCGGACAAGCCGGCGGGATTCTCTGTTACGGGCCGCGCTCCGGTGTAGTCAAAAGCCGAACGATCCGCCGGACAAGCCGGCGGGATTTGTGTAAAACAACGAGGGCTTGACGCCCGGTTAGAGCGGCGTGATAATCGCCGATACGGGCCGTTGAAATGAGCGTACCCTCAATAAAAGCTTGGGGTCGGAGAGCTTGGGGTCGGGCCGGTAATAGGTAGTAAGCGAGTGGGTTGTCGACTCGAATCGAGGAGGTTTGTTAGCACCTACCGCCCGCATGACGCCACAACCAAAACTCACACGATCGAGACGGAATAGAATGGTGTTTGATCTAAGTGCATATCAATCCAACCTAGCAGAGCTGTGTCATTCTCTCTCAGTGAGACGTCTAGAACTCGTGGGCTCAGCCGCACGAGAAGACTTCCATCCGGAGTCGAGTGACATCGACGTGCTCATCGAATTCGAAGGAAACCATGCGCTCTTTGATCGGTATTTCGAACTCAAATTCGGCCTGGAGAACATCTTCGGTAGAAAAGTCGATGTGATTCAGAGCGGAGCGATCAAGAATCCGCACCTTCGCGCAACCCTCGAGCAAGACAGGACGGCAATCTATGAAGCATGATGCCAACACTTACTTGCACGACGTCCTGGAAGCGGGTGGGTGTATACGGGAATTCACCAACGGGATGTCGTTGGAGGATTACTGCAAGAGCGAACTCGTCAGGGCGGCGGTCGAACGCAAGTTCGCCATTATCGGCGAAGCTCTCGTCCGGCTCAGAGAGGACTATCCAGCGCTTCTTGAGCGAATCTCAGACAGTGAGAAAATCATCGGGTTCCGGAACGTGCTCGTTCATGGGTACGACATCATCGATGATGCGACGGTCTGGTCTGCCATTGCGAGCAACCTGCCGACACTACTCGAGGAAGTAAAGACTTTGCAGAATGCCTAACGAGCCCTACGCCGCCCTTGGACGTTACCCGCTTGCGTCTCGATCTTCCAGCATATTCTATGAGTGTCGGGATCTACATCCGATACCCTGCGGCCACGCACAGTGTAAACCCGCACACAGCATAACGAGCACATCATGACCCCACCCGATCCCAGCCGCCGTGCGTTCCTGAAGACCGTGGGTGCAAGCGCGGCGGCGTTGTCGGTGACGGGCGGCGCGACGGCCGCCGAGAATGCCGACCCCGCGGCGGAGATTCTCTGGCAAGAAAGACAGGACGGACGGCGTTCGTTCTTCCTCGATCCGTTGGAAGGAGAGCGGCCGTTGCCCAGCGAGCCGTTGTTCGGGCGTTGTCTGGGACCGTTGCCCTGGGGCCGCGGCGAGTACCGCTTCGCCGCCGGACGCACTGAGCTTGCGCCGTCGCATCCGTTGATCGTCGACGGTTGCTACGATTTCACGTGGACCTACTTTCCCGAACAGCATCCGCTGCCGGTCGGCGCCGTCGTGGCGTTTAGCATTCCGCGCTCGTGGACCCAGCCGCGGATCGACGGGCCGGGGGCCGGACTGGTTTCCGTGAGCCGCTCCGGTGGAGATCCGTTCGACGCGCGACTGACGCACAACGCCAACATATCTTGGTGGATCGTGGTGACCGTCACCGACAAGCCCGAACCGGCCGACGGCTGGATTCGTGCCGATGTGCGGCAGGTGTCCGTCCAGCGGTTTCCCCAGGACTGGTTCGGCAACTGGCGTAATTCAATGCGGACGGCCGTCGACACGGCAGGCAAGGGGCAGTACGCGTTTGTGCGGGCGGACAAGACCGCCAAGCCGGTGATTCGCACCGCGCCGCCTGCCCGATTCCATGTGGCCGTGCCCGCGGTGGCCAGGCCGGGAGAGATGATCGAGGTTCGAGCCGCGGCGGTCGACTACTGCGACAATCCGGCCTGGCCGCCGCCGGAAGGAGAGGTCTTCGCCGCCACGGTGGATGATCCGTTTCGGCCCATTGCGTCGGCGGTCCTTTCGGCGGAAGACCGAGGCTGCGTCAAGCTCCGTGTCCGCGTGCCCGACGACGTGGACCATTTCCCGGTCGTCGTCTCGAACCGCAAGGATATGCTTCGAGGCGAGACGGCCGCCACGGTGCTCGATGCCGCTTCCGAAAGGCTCAACGTCTACTTTGGCGACGTCCACGCCCATACGATGCTCAGCGACGGGCTGAAGACCCCCATGGAATTCTTCCGGCACGCCCGGGACGTCGCGCTGCTCGACTTCGCCGCCGTGGCCGACCACAACCACGCGGAGGCCAGCCGCCTGGAAGGGCCGTTCGTATCGCAGATGGCGGACGAGGCGTACGCCCAAACACAAAAGGCGTGCGAAGCAATGAACGAACCGGGCCGTTTCGTCACGATCCAGGCATTCGAGCAGAACTCGATTCAAGGACATCCGGGCCACCGCAACGTCTACTTCCGCGACGTCTGTCCCGGACTGTTTCGCGGCCGAACGCTCGATGAGTTGTACGCCTATTTGAAGGGACACAAGGCCCTGGTGATCCCCCATCATCACCTCATCTGGGGCTGCCGGCCGCATCTCGACAATCCGGAGTACGAACGGATCATCGAGATGTATTCGATGCATTGTAGCAGCGAGGTCCGGGGTACGCCAATCAACGACGGCGCGACGACGCCGAGCAAGCGGGAGTCGGGTGTCTCGGCCCGCGAGATTCTCGACCAAAGACATCGCGTGGGCTTCATCGCCGCCAGCGACAATCACAACGGAGCGCCCGGTCTCTCGGCCAGACCGTCGCGTTTCACGAACATCCCCTACCAAGGCGGTTTGGCGGCCGTGTTGGCTCCCGAGTTGAGTCGCGAGGCCGTCTTCGACGCCATGTACCAACGGCGTTGCTATGCCACGACCGGAGCGAGAATCTACCTCGACTTCCGCCTCGACGGGCGGCTGATGGGCAGCGAACTGAAGGTTGCGCATGGTGCCGCCATTGCGTACAACATCGTCGTCTCCGGCACCGATCGGATCGCAAGGATCGAACTGATTCAAGGCGGTCGCGAAGGCACCGTTTGGACATACAGTGGGAGTCGCTTCGCGCGATTGCAGGGCGAACTCCCGTTCGACGCCAGCACTTGGACCTACGTTCGCGTTACACAGACCGACCGCCAGATGGCCTGGTCGAGTCCGATCTGGGTGGATGTGGGTTAGGGGTTGGGGGATGGCGGTTCAGGGTTCAGGACTCCGGATTTGACGCTTACCCCGAAATCCTGGACCCCGAACCCTGAACCCCTCGCCCCAGACCCCTCGCCCCGGACCCCTCGCCTCTAAACCCTTTGTACGCAGATGCTACGGCCCGTTGGCTGAGAATCTTTGTCAAAGACTTGACGATGTGTGAGATTAGTAGTACAGAGGTTGTAGATGCGATGGAGTGGCGTTCGGCGGGTATTTCGACGATGCCGCGGAACTATCCACGCCTGCGGATCGTCCAATCAGGGGGTTTTGTCGAAACCGACCGGCTTGCCGTTTCCAGTCTCAGGAAAGTACAATCATGCGACGCAGTCTTCTCTGCACCTGGTCAGTATCACTCGTTGTCGTGTCCGGCCAGGCCCTGGCCGACGTCGATCTGGTCACCGTCCCCCGTCGGGAGGGGACCCAACTCACGATCTACAATTCCGACGATATCACGATGGTCCGGGAGCAGCGGCTGCTGACCGTCAAGCCGGGTGTCAACCGCATCCAGTTCTCTTGGGCCAGCACGCTGATCGACCCGACCAGCATCGACTTCCGCATCCTCGACCACCAGGACGAGGTGGACCTGATCGACACCACCTTCCCGGCCGGCCGCAACGATGCCTTGCAGTGGAACATCAAGAGCCGGATGGCCGGCAAGATCCCCGTCGAGATCCGCTATTTCACCAGCGGCATCACCTGGAAGGCCGACTACGTGGGCATCGCCAACCAAGACGAGACAAGACTGAACGTGACGGGTTACGTACGCGTGTACAACAACTCGGGCGAGTTGTACGACAACGCCCAGACCCGGCTGGTGGTGGGGACGATCAACCTGGTGGAGAAGATCGCCGATCTGGCAACGAGGGCCGCGCCCGGTGGTCACGCCCCCCAAGCCGAATCATCGTCGAGAATGGTTCAACTCGGCAAGCAGTTGAACAGGCTTACGTTGACTTATGAAAACGCCAAAGGAAATGGGAGGCTGGACGATGGCGGGCTCATCGTTGAGAAGAAGAAGGAGGTCAAGAAGCAAGGCCTCTCCGAATACTTCCTCTTCACCATCGACGGCCGCGAGGACATCAAGGACAAAGAGCCCAAGCGACTGGTATCGATGAAGGTCGCCGACGTGCCGCTGGAGTGCATCTACAAGCTGACCGACCGCGACGGCGGCAAGCAGTTCACGAAATACCACCGATTCAAGAACGTCAAACTGCTGGACGACGACGGCAACGAGAAGGATGTCCCGGCGATGGAGAATCTCGGGCTGTCACCGTTGCCGGACGGCACGGTGCGGCTGTTCTCCGAGTACAAGAACAAGGACCTTGCCTACGTGGGAGGCACGACGACCAAGTATGTGCCCATCGGTGATCGCGTGGAGGTCAACGTCGGCCGCGACCCCGACATCACCATCATCCGGCGGATCAAGGACCAGCAGATCACCAACGTGGTTGCCCGGCAGTACAAGCGGCGTCTGGACAACACGTACGTCCTCTACTACGACCTCGTGGACTACGACGACACGTTATTTTACGAGGAGGAGATCGTCTCCGGCAAGCCGGTCGCGGCCAAAACCGAGTTGGAACGGCGTTTCGATGCCGACGTGGTACTTTGGGGCAGCGAAGGCAAGCCGAACGACTGGAACGGCAACGAGCCCGGCGCCTACGTGGACCTGCACGAGGTCGAAGGCCGCGTCGAGCGGGTGGACCAGAACCACGTGAAGTACTTCTTCGACCTCGAGCCCGGCGAGAAGCGTTTCGCCCGCTACTCGGTCACCTATAAACGCCGCAAAGTGGGGCCGGAGTTGAACCCGCAGAAGAAGCGGGAGCCGCTGTAGGGTCGCGAGTACGTCGGAGGGTTGGGAAGTGAGGGTGGGTTGGGAAGTGAGGGTTGGGAAGTGAAAATCGCTAACTGGCGAGCAAGCCTGATCCGGCACGGGACAATGCTGCAACTCATGGTTCTCGTGGCGGTGGGCATGATCGGTGCGACTCGTGTACCGGACGGCGCCGTCGCCGGCGTGAAGTTCGTTCCGGATCGGGGAAACGAGTTGTCGTTTCCGGCGCAACAGGCCCGTTTCGTGCGACTGGCGATCGTGGCTGCCGCCGGTAGCCAGCCGTGCATTGACGAGTTGGAGGTTTTCAGCGAGGGCGACAAGCATAACCTCGCACTGGCCACGCGGGGCGCCAAGGCGACCGCGTCTTCATGCCTGCCGGGTTATCCGATTCACCAGATCGAACACCTCAACGACGGGAGGTATGGTAACTCGAATAGTTGGATCGCGGCCGGCGCGGCGAACGAATGGGCGCAGATCGAGTTAGCCGAACCGGCGAAACTCGACCGGGTGGTCTTTTCCCGCGACCGCGAAGGCCGGTATCGCGACCGCCTGCCGCGCATCGTCGAGGTGCGGCTTTCGATGGACGGCCGGCAGTGGCAATCCGTTTGCCGCATCGAGGCCGAAGTGCCGAAGTCCCGCTACCGCGGATACGTGCCGCCGGCCGAGTTGCCCGAAACCGGTGATTGGGACGCACTATTGCGTTACGCCTTCATCTGTGAGCGCGACTCCTGGCGGAGGCTAAACGCCGGCGATCATATTTCGCCGCTCCGCGTGGAACGTCCCGCGCTGCCGGGCGGGGCACCCTATTGGCGGCGGATCGCCCTGTTGGACGCGCTGGATCGCGTGATCGTGCTGATGGACGAAATGAGCCGCCGTTTGGCCGCCAAAGGACTCGACCTGTCGACCGAGCGCGGGCAGTTGGCCGAGTTGCGGCGTCGCCAGGCGGCGGTGGACAACGACAACAACACCGACACCGAAGCCGAGGCCCTGTACATGGAAGCGCGCCTGGCCAAGCGGCGGCTGATGTTGCGCGACCCCGACCTCGGACCGGCGCAGCGCATCCTGTTCGCCAAGCGGCACCCATACATGGCATCGCACAACTACAGCGACGTGCTCGATTCGCAGTTCCGCGCCGGCGGTGGTATCTGCGTGCTGGAGATTCCACGCCGCGACGACCGGCTGGAACCGGCCGAGGCGAAACGGAACGTGCTGTTCGACGCATCGGGCGGCATCGCTCGCGACCCGATCGCCGATTTCTCGGGTAAGAAGATCTATTTCGCCTACCGCCCGGGCACGAGCCCGGCTCCCGGCCGGGCCTGTTACTGGCACCTGATGACGATGCGGGCCGACGGCAGCGGGCAAACCCAAATCAGCGACGGGCCGTTCCACGACTACTTCCCGTGCCCGCTGCCCGACGGCGGGCTGGCGTTCATCTCCACCCGCTGCAAGTGCCGCTTCCTTTGTTGGCGTCCGCAGGCGTTCGTGCTGTTCCGCATGGGCCCCCAGAGCGATGTCCCCCAGAGCGTTGTCCCTCGGCCGCTGTCGTTTGCCAATCTCAGCGAGTGGACCCCCACGGTCATGCGCGACGGGCGGATCCTGTGGACGCGCTCCGAGTACATCGATAAGGGCGCCAATTTCGGCCACACACTGTGGGCGATCCATCCCGACGGCACGCACCCGGAGTTGATCTACGGCAACAACACGACCAACTGCTACATGAACGCCCATCAGGTGCCGGGGACCCAGGAGGTCGTTTGCACGATCGTTTCTCACGGCGGCGACCACAACGGCCCGATCGGGCTGATCGACCTGAGCAAGGGTCCGTTCGATCCGACGGCGCTGACCAACGTCACGCCCGACGTCGTGCCCCAGTACGACATGAACTGGCTGCGCTACGGTTGTTTCCGCGATCCGATTCCGGTGTCGCGCGACTATTTCCTGGTGAGCCACGCGCCGGCCGACCATTTCGGGCTGTACCTGATCGATCGGTACGGCAACCGCGAATTGATCTACATGGACCCGCGGATCGGCAGCATGCGTCCGCAGCCGTTGCAGCCCGTCGACGTCCCACCAGTGATTCGCACGCGGGAGTTGGAACCCGACAGCGAGTTTGGGCAATTCACCATGGCCGACGTCTACCGGGGGCTTTCGCCCACGATTCCGCGCGGGAAGGTGAAGTATCTGCGTGTATGCCAGGAGGTCCGCGCCGAGTTGGAACAGTTGGCAAGCGGCGAGTTCCGCCGCGATCACGGGCCGGTGTTCCAGGATTTTTATGCCACCCCGATCCACAAGGTCAACGGCCCGCACGGCTGGCCGAGCTACGTGGCCAAGGCGTCGCTGGGACTGGCGCCGGTGGAAGCCGACGGCTCGGCGAACTTCTACGCCCCGGCCGGCAAGGTGCTCTATTTCCAGGCCCTCGATGAAGACTTCAACGAGTTGCAACGGATGCGCAGCGTGATGCAGTTGCAGCCGGGCGAGCGGCGTAGCTGCGTGGGCTGCCACGAGGACCGTCGATCGACGACGCCGGTGCGTCAAACGGTTGCCGCCCGCCGGGCCCCCGACCACCTCGATCTGCCGCCCTGGGGCGCCGAAGCGTTCTCCTACGAGCAGGTGGTGCAACCGGTGTGGGACGCCAAGTGCGTGCGTTGCCACGACGCCGACGACAAACAGAAGTTCAACCTTGCCGGCACGCTCGACGCCGACCTGGTGCCGGCCTCGTATCGCACGTTGATCGCCGGCGGCTGGGTCCATTACTTCGACTGGGGCTACGCAGTGCGCCACCACAAGGCCGAGCCGACCACGTTCGGCACGCTCAAGAGCAAGCTGTGGCGGGTACTCGACGCGGGCCATCACGACGTCGCGTTGTCGCGCGAAGAGATGCGACGGGTCAAGTGCTGGATCGACCTGAATTGCCCCCTCTGGCCCGACTATATCCACCGACCGCTGCGCTACCGACCGGCGGCACGGGGAGAAGGGCACGGAAGGGAAGTGACACCGTAACCCACCCATAGTCGTTGTTCGCTCCGCGAACAAAACGCCGGTGCGCGCAGCCGTCAGTCCCGTCTCCGAAATGCCATGAGCTTTGTCTCGGTGCGGATATAGATCGTCGATGCGTCCAGCGCCGGGGTAACAAACACGGGTTCTCCCAGTTCATACTGGTGAACCATCTGGAACGCATCGCCGGTCTTCACCACCGACACCAGCCCCCGGTTCGAGGCCAAGTAGAGATGATCGTTCGCCACGACCGGCGAGGCGCTGTACTGCCCCGTACCTCCGAGTCGCTCGCGATAGAGGATCTCTCCGTTGGTGGCGTCGACGGCCGTGAAGAGGCCGCCGTTGCAGACCAGGTAGAGGCGGGCTTTGTAAAACACGGGTGAAGGGATTTCGGGGATACCGCGATGCAATTGCCAACTTACATGGGTCTCGGTGACGTCGCCTTCGCCTCTGGGGCGGATGGCCATGAGCATCGGTTTGCCGCGGCGGAACGACATCCGCGCCAGGAACTCGTCCCGGGTCCAAAAGCCGTCTTTGTCCTTGTCGACCCAGGCGAACATCCCATCGAGACGCCCCTTCCGTCTCGCCTCGTCCTCGGGCAGCGGCATCCCGTAGCCGGGATGTCCGGGCGGCAGTTCGGGCCGGAAGGGAAACGTGAAGTGTCCGGTCATCTCGCTGCGCTGGAGCTTGTCGTCCCCGTTGCGGTCAAACCGCATCACGGCGTCCCAGAACGGTTGCGGATCGGGTTGCTCGTCGGGGACGCCACCCAACATCGCCGCTGAGGCGTAGACGTGCCCCGCGCCGGATACCGGTATCGCAATCGTCTCTCGCGAGAACCCGGTGGCGAACCATTTCTCCGTGCCGGTTTGGGGATCGTAGCCCGACACCCGCCCGGCGCCCAACACGACCAGGTCTTCTCCGTCGCCATGGCTCCAGATCATGGGCGTTGACCACCCGCTGCGGTAGAAGGGGCGCGGCGTTTCCCAGGCGGTTTCGCCGGTGGACTTTTTGACAGCGAGGATCTTGGACTGGCTCAGACTGCTGTTCGGAAGGTTGGCGTCGTTGTCGAGAACCAGGATTAGGGTATCCTCATGCCCGATGGGAGACGTAGCCATCCCGTAGAGAGTTTTGGGCGTCGGGATGGGCCTGGCCCACCGCTTGCGACCCTCGTGGTCGTAACAGAGCAGGCCGTAGGAGCCGAAGTAGACGTAGACTCGCTCGTCATCAACAAGCGGCGTCGAGGCCGCCGGGCTGTTGGTCTTGTGTACCTTTTCGATCACCACCTCGGGCGCCTCGTTGCGCCACGTCGGTTTCCCGGATGCCGTGTCGAGAGCGAGCGTGACCAGGTGACCGTCCTCTACAGCCGTCAGAATGATCATGTTTCCGGCAAGCACCGGTGAAGAGAGACCATGGGCAACGGGCGTTTTCCAGGCGAGTTGGCTGGCATCGAGCTTCACGGGTGGTCGGCACGCGCGGGCCACGCCCGAACCGCCGGGCCCTCGGAACTGGTTCCACGAGTCGACTTCCGCGCGGGCATGATCCAACTCGTCGCCGGACGACGACAGCACGGTTATGCACAGAAGCACCATCATCAAGGCAGCCGTCATTCGTTGCATCGGTAGGAGGCGGAGGCAGCTACTGTTTTGCATGACGCCTGCGACTATGCCATGCGAGTCCCACCAGTCCCGCTAAACCCGATGCGAGTAAAACGACCGTAGACGGCTCCGGGATCGAGATCGGTGAGATGGTGGTCGTCGTCGGTTCGAATCCCGCGTGCGACCCATATGTCGCGTCGTATCGCACGAACGTCCAGGTCCTTGAGTCCGCGGCCGCCACCTGGATGTGGTTCGGGGAGGCCGCCGCGTAGAGGAAATTGTCGCGTAACGTGTACGACGAGGTCCCATCCCAACGGATCCCGCCGGAGACGATGGACGTGAAGGGTGGAACGACCGCGGAATGCCAATCGCCCGCAGCGTCTAACGTGTCTCCGTTTACCGTTACCTCGTCGATCGATAACAAGTCGAAATCAGCGGCCGGGCCGGTAAGCTGCGCGGGGGTTCCGCTGGTCGTCAGTGTGCCAGTCACCACGTTGGAAGGCCCGTCTGTTGAGAAATAACTCCAGATGATATCCGCCTGAACGTTGGTGGCGGTCGAGAAGGTCAGTACTAGAAACGACAGGGCGATGCGCGTTTTGAACATGGACTTGACTCCCACTATTGCACTCGAAAATGATGTCAAAGGCGTTCGTGCGACCCGCACGGGGCACAAACTACCCGCCAATCGCGATTCCGCGTGATTTGGTTGGGGAAACGCGATTGTTTCGGTAGCGTTCTCTTTTGTGTTGCATACGTGTTGTCCGGTTGCCACGTACTTAACCGCACCTTGGAATTATTATCGCCATATTCTCAGGCATGTCAAGCATTTGTACGTGCCGAGGTAAGAATGAGACGTCACGGTCCGGCACGGATGGACGCCCAACCGGGCATCACAGCCGGCGGCTTCAGTTGGCGAGCGATTGGATTGTTCGGGATTGACAATCCGTCCTACCCCTAGAATAATCCGGGACAGTGGCCCGGCGACTTTCGCCGTGAGCGGATGGTTGAACGAGGGGCGCTGGGGGACTACAATACTACTGGGAGTTGATGGTGCCTTGGTGCATGATCGGCGGACCTCGTGACGGCTGCCCGGTTTTTTTCACATTCCGACGAATAGGAGCTATGACGATGAACAGACGCAAAATGATCGTGGTTTTGTTGGGAGTCCTGCTGGCGGCTGGCGGAGTGCGTGCGTCCGGCGCGCCTCCGGCAGAAGACGGATTCGCGGCGATGTTCGACGGCAAGACGCTTGGGGGTTGGCAGACCACCGGCAACTGGATTGTGGAGGAAGATGGCGTGGTCGCCCTCCATCCGCGGACGGGAGAACACGGCTGGCAACGCTACGACGCATACCTGACGACGGCTCGCAAATACAAGAACTTCGTCATCGATCTGGAATTCAAGATCGACAAAGGCGGTAACTCGGGGGTGTTCCTGCGGGTCGGCGATCCGGCGAACCAAGTCCGTACCGGTTTTGAGGTGCAGATCCTGGATACGCACGGCAAGGAAAATCCCGGTAATCATGACTGTGGTGGCGTAATCGGGACGGCGGCGCCCTCGAAGAACATGGCGAAACCCGCCGGGGAGTGGAATCGCTATATCATCACGTGCAACGGCAACAAGCTCGAGGTCGTGTTGAACGGCGAGCAGATTATCGATTTGGAACTCGACAAGTCGGCGATAAAGGATCGCCCCGCGGAAGGTTACATCGGTTTCCAGGATGAAGCGAAGCCGGTGCGATACCGAAACGTGCGGATCAAGGAATTGCGTTAGCCAGCGAATTCCAGTGCCTGCATTGCAGGTTCAACCAGAGGGAAGCACATTATGGAGTGAGAAGAGAGTTCTCACAAATGCGCCGAGAGAGCACCAGAATCGCGACACCAAAACCGACGTTGAACGTCCCCTCCGCGAGGCTCCACCACCAGGGCATTCCTTCAGCAAGATCGACGCCAAACAGCATCAGTCCAATCAGGATGATTGCCATGCCAAGGTAACGAAGCACCGGACGATACCGGCGCAGGTCAAGGGATACGACCCAGAGGAGCCCGCCCACAAGAGCGTAGAACGCCGAAGTAGATCTGGCCAGGTAGCCGACGATGGGTTCGCGGGGGAGTTCGCCCATCCCGAGCCCTTGGTGAACGGCGTTCATCCATGAATAGGGCATCAACGCGCAGGGGATCGCCAGCAGCGCGACGCTGCCGACAACCCGGGTCAGCAGTTGCAGAATCCGCTCCGGCCGAGGAAGATTCGCCATGGGTAAACGCTCCTTTGGCTGGTTTTATGGGACCAAGACCGACACCCGACGGGGTAAGGCCTGGTGTCGCCAATGCGAGCTTACCCTAGCTTCCGTGGAAGGGGAAGTGGTCCCGCCTTGACGTTCCTGGTTTCCGACGAGACAAACAACTCCCGTGGAGTCCAGTCTCGGCGAGGAACTGTTCGACCTTGCCGAAGACCTGTATGATAAACGGCACCCGGCCACGATGGAGAAAGTGTAATGAACGTAATGACGCGCATTCTGAGTGCAACAGCGTTGATCTTGATGTTGGCCGAAAACCACGCCAGTGCCCGTGAGTCGCTCTGGCGCGTGGCGGACCGCGTCGATATCGAAACCGTACCCTCGTGGTTCCCGGTCGGGTTCTCGCTGCTGACTCACCGGCAGCGCCAATACGTGGCCTACTACGACGCGCAACACCGGATGACCGTGGGGGTTCGCGCACTGGGGCGGCGCCAGTGGCAGTCGATCAAGCTCGACTCGAAAGTCGGATGGGACTCGCATAACGGCATTACGATGGCAGTCGACGGAAACGGCGATCTGCACCTGTCGGGCAACATGCACTGTGTGCCGCTGGTCTACTTTCGCACCGACGCGCCGGGCGATATCACGACCTTCAAGCGACTGCCCATGACCGGCAAAAACGAGGGACGCTGCACCTATCCTCACTTCCTCCGTGACGCGAAGGGGCGGCTGGTCTTCCACTACCGCGACGGCGGCAGCGGCAACGGGCGGCGATTCTATAACGTGTATGACCTCGAATCGCGGACCTGGTCACGGCTGATCGAGACGCCGCTGTTCGAGGGACAGGGAAAGCGGAACGCATATCCGGGCGGGCCAGTGGTCGGCCCCGACAAACGATTTCACGTCTTCTGGGTCTGGCGCGATACGCCCGACTGTGCGACCAACAACAATCTCTCCTACGCTCGCAGTCCCGATCTGATTCGTTGGGAGACCGTCGCCGGCGCGCCCGTCGAACTTCCGATGACGCTCGCTCAAGAGGGCCTGATCGTCGATCCGATCCCGTCGGGTGGCGGGATCATCAACGGCGGCGCGAGGCTGGTTTTCGACTGGCAACATCGTCCGATGATCGCGTACCACAAGTCCGACTCGAAGGGGAACATGCAACTCTACGTGGCCCGATTTGCCGATGGCAAGTGGACGCGGCGCGTGATTACCGCTTGGGACAAGCCGGTGAAGTTCTCCGGCGGCGGGGCGATGCCGTTTATCGGCATTCGGTTGTCCGCCCCCCAACGCGTCGAGGAGGGCGTGTGGGCGGTCGACTATCGTCATCGCGACTACGGGAAGGGGACGGTCGCGTTCAACGAGGCGACGCTTCGTCCGGTGACGTTGAAGTTCACGCCGCCGCGCGAACTGCCCGTCGAGCTGAACCGGCCCGAGATCAAGTTTGACGGCATCGGCGTTCGGCGAGCGGATGACCTCGGCGAGTCGGGCGATCCGAACGTGCGCTACGTCCTGGCGTGGGAGGTCCTGCCGGCAAACTACGACCGCAAGCGCAGCGGCCCGCTGCCGGAGGCGGCGATGTTACGCGTATGCAAGCTCGTCCGCGACGCGGACCCGAACGGACAATGAACGGGACTCGTTCCATTGGGCCGACGCCAAGATCGACGGTCCCACCGTAATCGTCTCCCGCGACAAGGTGTCCAAGCCCGTCGATGTCCGCTACGGTTGGTCGAGGAGCCGCGCCCGGGCCAACCTGTTTAACAAAGACGGCCTACCGGCCATTACGTTTCGCTCCTACGAGTAGCACTGAGGACTCTGAAGGTCCGGCCGATATTTGCCTTCCCCGGCCGGCAAGCATGCGGTATGATTCCTTTACACTGGTGGTTTTGTAACGTGATCGTGAAGCCACCTCCCTTGGTGAATCAGGGCCACTCCTTCGCATCATGTCGCTATCACTGTTTTCAGGAGACATCTCGCGTTATGAAAGCAATCCTACGAATCGCCTGCTATATTATCTCAGTCTTGGCCTGCGTGTCGGTGGTGGCATTGGCAACAAGTTCGAGCGCGCGGCATGCACTGATCCGCGTTTTTCCGGAAAGCCCCGCGGAACCCGCCGCCGGAGTACCTGAGGAAAGAGAAGAAGAACGCCACGCTTTGGCCCTGAGCGACCGGGCCTTGAAGAACATCGGGGTCACGAAGCAGTCGGCACCGGCGGTCGCGCTGGCGGATTACGAGAAGACGATCGCATTTCCCGGCACGCTGGTCGAGCGTCCCGGCCGTTCGTCGCTGACGATACCTTCGCCGATGGCGGGCGTGATCTCGAAGATCTATCGCGTCCCGGGGGAAGCCCTCCACGAAGGAGATCCCCTGTTCGACATTCGACTCACCCACGAGGAGTTGATACGCGACCAGACGGAACTGTTGTCGCTGTACCTCAAACGCGACATTGTCGAGCGGGAGATCGATCGCCTCAAGCCCTTGGGAAACAACATCGTCCCCCAAGTTCAGCGCGAGAACGAGTTCAAGAAATTGCAGTTCGATGCCGCCATCAAGGCCCAACGCAAGGCGCTGTTGCTCTATGGCCTGACCGAAGAGCAGATCGACGACACGATTTCCAACAAGCGAGATCTGATCCGCGACTTTACCGTTTGCGTTCCCGAGGCGTTTGTCGACAAAGAAGCTCACCAGCACGGATCGGACGAAGGCTTTCAACTCAAGGAATTGCTCGTCGAGACCGGCAATCGCGTTACGTCCGGCGAGTCGCTGGCGATCGTGACCGACCACTGTCGTCTCTACGTCGAAGGTCGGGCGTATGCTTCCGACCAGCGGCTCTTGGAGCGCGCCCTGACGAAAGACCAACCCATTCGCGTTGTTTTTGAGGGGGGGCACGCAAAACCGGAGGTGGTCAGCGACCTGGAAATCCGCTATATCGACCCCCAGGTCGACGGCCAATCCCGGACGCTCAGTTTCTTTGCCGACCTGGACAACCGGTTGCTCGACGGCGAAGTCCGGGACGGTCGACTTCGTCATTGGCGTTTCAAGCCGGGACAACGATGCACGGTCGAGGTGCCTTTCGACACGATTTCGGAGTGCTTCGTGCTCCCGCTCGAAGCCGTTGTGACCGAGGGCCCCGATGCGTTCGTCTTCGAGTGGACCGGGATGGATAACGGGAAGGAAGTCTGGACCCGCCGGGAGGTGCATCTGCTACATCGAGGAACGAATAGCGCGGCGATTGCCAACGACGGCGCGGTCTTCCCCGGCGCAAGGATTGCGAGAAACGGCGCCGCACAACTGCAGGTCGCTTTGACCGCCGGAGGCGGAAAACTGCAGACAGCGTGTCCGTGCGGAGAGCATTAGCCGTGTTCAATGCGATCATTCGTTTCTCGTTGACGCATCGATTGATCATCCTGATCGTCGCCTCCCTGGCGGTGCTCGTGGGATACCGCGAGATTTCGCGGCTCCCGATCGACGTGCTTCCCGACTTGAATCGTCCCCGCGTCACGGTCATGACCGAATGCGAGGGCATGGCCCCCGAAGAAGTCGAGACCCTCGTTACCACGCCGCTCGAGGAGTCGGTGACCGGGGCCACCGGCGTAATCGCCGTCCGGAGCAATTCAACCGTCGGGCTGTCGATTATCACCGTCGAATTCGACTGGAACACCGACCCATACCGCTGCCGTCAGATCGTCTCGGAACGGCTCGCGTTGGCCAACGAGCGGTTGCCCGAGGGCGTATCGCCGCAGATGACGCCGATCTCTTCGGTCATGGGCCAGGTGCTTATGGTGGGTATGTGGAGCGACGATCCCGGTCTTTCGTCGCTCGAGTTGCGAACCATTGCCGATTGGATCGTTCGCAAGC
>Ga0180429_10002284_pt1 | contig 15864 bp, 18 predicted proteins | sample SS_ome_FD_132428 | JGI IMG/M metagenome (GOLD analysis project Ga0180429, IMG submission 132428) | Hypersaline lake sediment archaeal communities from the Salton Sea, California, USA - SS_1_S_1 metaG | ecosystem: Environmental > Aquatic > Non-marine Saline and Alkaline > Hypersaline > Sediment ...
CATCACATCCTGGGGCTGAAGTCGGTCCCAAGGGTATGGCTGTTCGCCATTTAAAGTGGTACGCGAGCTGGGTTTAGAACGTCGTGAGACAGTTCGGTCCCTATCTGCCGTGGGCGTTTGAGAATTGAGGGAAGCTGCTCCTAGTACGAGAGGACCGGAGTGGACGATCCTCTGGTGTTCCGGTTATCACGCCAGTGGTATTGCCGGGTAGCTACGATCGGACAGGATAACCGCTGAAAGCATCTAAGCGGGAAGCCCCTCCCAAGATAAATTCTCACTGAGCGTAAGCTCCTGTAGGGCCGTTGAAGACTACAACGTTGATAGGCTGGGTGTGGAAGCGCAGTAATGCGTGAAGCTAACCAGTACTAATTGCCCGTGAGGCTTGACCATATAACGCCCAAACGTTTTGGACGTTGTTTGGATAGCCGATAATATCCAGTGCCAATTCAATCAAACCGAACATGGAATATCGTGTAAACGCTATTCCGAACAGTTTGCCTGGCGGCAATAGAGAGTTGGAACCACCTGATCCCATCCCGAACTCAGAAGTGAAACAGCTCATCGCCGATGGTAGTGTGGGAGTTCCCATGTGAGAGTAGGTCACTGCCAGGCTTTAATCCGAAAACCCCAATCGCGTGAGCGGTTGGGGTTTTCTTTTTTCAGGGTTAGTCTGATCTGAGCCTCAGCCATCGCAAAGGGTTGGGGCTTTTTTTGTGGTTGAGGCCAGGTTTTGTAAACGGCTTGCGGATGTTTTGTAGAATCAGCCTGCTGGGTAGAGGATGGGAACTTGCTAGTACGTTCGGCAATAAAATTAGGTTTGACGGGTGCTACCGGTGCGATAGCCGCGATCATGTTGCTCCTGGGGGGTAATTTGTGGAGCTATTCCCGCCTGACTCATGAGGCGGATATCGGTGTTATCAGCTTTGTGAAACACAATGATGGTTTCCAGGTGAGTCTGGCCATTCCCGAGCAAGGTACTCAGTACTTTGAGTTAAAAGGCGACCAATGGCAGTTGGATACCCGAATCATCAAATGGAAAGCGTGGGCCACCTTGCTGGGCCAGGATACCCTTTACCAACTGGATAGAGTTACCGGTCGTTATCAGGATGCGGATATGGCGCGACGGTCGATGCCGACCCTGATAGATCTTGGATCTGCGGATATGGTCGACATCTGGGCGCTGGCCCGAAGATTCCCTGACCTTTTTTTCATGGTTGACGCGCAATACGGTTCCAGTGTTTTCCTGCCGATGGAAGACCGGGTGTCGTATCGGATAAGCATGTCAAACACCGGGGTGTTGGCGCGCCGCGTTGAAGAGACAGTAAATTAAATGACTATTCGCTACCAAGTTGGATTGGTTGACCCGGACAGGCACGAATTTGAGGTGAAGATGCGTCTGACCATCCCCAAGGAAGGCTCGGTTGAGCTCTCCCTGCCGGCATGGATTCCCGGCAGCTACATGATTCGAGACTTCGCGCGCAATATCGTGGAAATTTCTGCGAGTGACGCTCTGGGGGCTCAGCTTCCGCTGCACAAGAAGGACAAACAGACCTGGGTGTTGCGAGGGGATGCGGCCAAGGCGACGCTGGTCTATCGAGTATATGCCTATGATCTTTCGGTGCGTTCGGCATATTTCGACAATACTCGTGCTTATTTCAACGGTACGAGTCTTTTTCTTCGCCCCGCCGGCGAGGACGAGGCAATGTACGATGTCGTGATTCAACGTGGCGAGCATGAGTGTACCGGCAAGTGGAGAGTGGCAACCGGTATGCCGGCAGTGGATGTCGATGCTGATGGCTTTGGGCTTTATCGCTGCGAGGGTTACGAGGCGCTGATTGATTACCCGTTCGAAATTGCCCAGATGACATGCGCGGGTTTCTGGGTGGCAGATGTCAGGCACGAGATGGCATTCGTCGATGCAGCCGGTATTGACGCGGAGCGGATAGCCCGAGATATGGAGCCTATTTGTGCTGAACATGTGGCGATGTTCGGTGAATTGCCGGTTGAGTCTTATCTCTTTATGACGCTCGCGACCAGTGGCGGGTATGGAGGGTTAGAACACCGCAACTCAACCAGCCTGGTATGCAAGCGTTCTGATCTGCCTTATCCGAACAGCGGGGACGTTGAAAAAGGCTACCGGACTTTCCTGGCCCTGTGCAGCCATGAATATTTTCACCTGTGGAACGTCAAGCGAATTCGTCCTAAGGTTTTTGCGGAAACGGGACTTCAATCAGAAGTCCACACTGAACTGCTCTGGGCCTTCGAAGGGGTTACATCTTATTACGACGAACTGGCGTTACCGCGTGCTGGAGTGGTCGACGCAGATGCGTACCTGGATATGCTCGCCCCATCATTGACGCGTTACTACCGCACGCAGGGACGTCGGCGCCAGACGGTAGCTGAATCCAGCTTTGATGCCTGGACAAAGTTTTACAAGCAGGACGAAAATGCCGCTAACGCGATCGTCAGTTATTACACCAAGGGGGCTTTGGTGGCCTTCGGTCTGGATCTGTTGATTCGCACTCAGACTGACGACAGCCTGAGTCTGGATGATCTCATGCGAAGGCTCTGGCAACGCTATGGCAAGCGGAACATCGGAGTGCCTGAGCGCGGTATCGAGAAGGAAATTGAAGGTCTGACCGGTGTTTCCGCAGAGCAGTTTTTCAGAAGCTACGTTTATGGCAAGGATGAGCTGCCACTTGCGGAGTGGTTTGCGGCGTTCGGGGTCGGTCTGGCGAGGCGTCCAGCGAAAAATTCCGAGGATGTCGGTACTTTTGTCTGTGGAGACACGCAGCCGCAAACATTGGTCAATGCCTTACAGGCCGTGGTAACGGTGAAGGAAGGGCTGCTGAGCGTCGTGAGTGTCACCAACGGCGGCAGCACGCAAATGGCAGGGCTTGCGGCCGGAGATCTGCTTCTTGCGGTTGATGGTGAGCGCTGTACGCAAGCGAATCTTTCACAATTGCTCAACCGGAAGGCTGCTGGGGATACGGTGGAGCTCAGCTATTTTCGCCGTGATCTGCTCAAACAGACACAACTCACGTTGCAGCCCGATGAGTCCAACACCTGCGACATGTACTGGCTGGATGAAGCGACACTTTCAGCCAAGGTACTTGCACGCAAAGCGGCCTGGCTGAGCTCATCGCACAAAGGCTGATCTTTTGCAGAAACTGGAAAACCTCCTAAGAATCCTGGCAGACGGACGCTTTCATTCCGGCGAAGAGATTGCGCGGGACTTGGGCTGCTCGCGCAGTGCGATCTGGAAAAGGGTGTCGCAGCTCCGTGAGATCCCCGGGATCGAGGTGGATTCAGTCACGGGCCGGGGATATCGATTTAAACGTCGCCTGGAGCTTCTCGATCGACAGGTGATCGAAGACAGCCTGTCTGCAGAGGTGGCGGCATCCTTGCAGGATGTGCATATCGTTGGAAGTGTCGACTCAACCAATGCCTTGGCGATGTCGGTGGGTCCGCAAATCGGAAGTGGGGCAGCCTGGTTTGCGGAGCACCAGACTGACGGCCGGGGCAGACGGGGAAGAACCTGGGTCTCACCTTACGGACACAACATCTATTTTTCCCTGGCCTGGAGCTTCGACGCATCGTTGCCAGAAGTTGCCGGTCTGAGTATCGCCACTGGAGCGGCATTGGCGGAGATGCTGAACAGCCTGGGGCTGAGCAACCATGGCCTCAAGTGGCCGAACGATATACTGTGGAATCAGCGCAAACTGGCAGGCATTCTTCTCGAGGTCCAGGGAGAATCAAACGGACCAGCGACAGTCGTCATTGGCATCGGCATCAACCTGGATTTGGGTGAGCAAACTAAACTTCAGATCGACCAACCTGCTGTTGGTCTCAACGAAACAGGTTTGGAAATCGGTCGGAATCGCTTGGCCGCGAATCTGCTGGAGTCGATGGCTCAGATGTGTCGGGAATTTGCCCGGGATGGCCTGTCCCCTTTTGTTCGGCGTTGGCGGGATTACGATGCATTTGCAGGAAGGCCGGTTTCTCTGGTTGGCCCGGGTCGTGAAATTGCCGGTACCTGCGTTGGCCTGGCAGATGATGGCGGACTGCGTCTTTTGTCTGACGGAAGGGAGCAGGTTTTTTATGCCGGGGAGCTCAGCCTCCGGAGTGGAGCTTGATCTTGCGTCACCTGCTAGTTGATTTGGGGAATAGCCGTGCCAAGCTTGCACGGGTATCTTCGCCCCTATCCATCGATTTCCTGCCTGCCGCGGAATCCCTGCCAGATGTTTTGGCAAGGGTAAACGAGACACCAAACAGGATATGGTTATCCAGTGTCGGCGAGCACGCCCGGACCGACGAGTTGTGCGAACTCTTACAGGCGAGATGGGATTCTCCCATCGAACGGGTGGATGTGCCGCGGTTCCAGCATCACTTGGCCACACGGTATGACCCGGGCCAACTGGGTGTCGACCGCTGGTTGGCCCTGTTGGCCTGCGTTGATTTGTCTCCCGGCCCTGCCTTGGTTGTTGATGCGGGCACGGCGATCACCCTGGACCTTTTGGACACCAGCGGAGAACATGTGGGCGGTTACATCCTGCCGGGATTGCGAATGGCTGAAAGCGCGCTGTTGGAAGGGACGGCGATCCGGCTACCTGACGGCAACCGAGAAGACTTTTCAGACATGGGTGCGACAAACACCGCTTCTGCAATCCATCAAGGAACAACCTTGAGCGTGGTGGCGCTGATTGAGCGGTTAAGTGACCGTTTGGGAGAACATGCACGGCTTTATGTTGGTGGCGGCGATGCGCATCGTTTGTCCGAATTGCTGACCATCCCCCATGATAAAGTTGAAAATCTGGTGCTGCGGGGTTTGGCCCGGCTGGCATTGCTGGAGGAGGAATGAATGCGCTGGGCAATCGGCATACTGCTGGTGCTGAACCTGATGTTTTTTTTGTGGCAGGGGTTCATCGCGCCTGAGCATACCGCGAGGCAGACTCTGGCGGAGCCGGACGTCGGAAACCTGCGGCTTTTGAGCGAACTGCCGCCAGCGTTAGAGGAGGGTGTTGGCATTGCATCCACCCAGCCTTTGCCGCGTCCCGCGAGCGTGGAAAAATTACAGGCGGAACCGCCACTCGAACCATCGCCGAAAAAACCGGTCGAGCCTGCCGAGACTGTTTTAGAGGGCAAACCGGCGGTCGTGCCAGCGCCAGTGGTCGAGGCGGCACCGGTGAAACCAGCACCGGCCTTACCGGCAGAAGTGCCTCAGCCTGAACCGGATCCTTTGCCGGAACTGGTTTGCTGGGAGTTCGGCAATTATCCGGGTGAATCGCAGGCGAATACAGCGGCCGGAGCTTTGCCTCTGGGTTTGGAACGCGTGGATGTAGTCAAGGGTGAAGCACTCAAGGTGACAGGTTATTACGTTCTGATCCCCGCCGCCGATAACCTGAAAACAGCGGAAGATACGCTGGCACGGCTCAAGGAGAATCAGATCAGGGATACCTGGCTGTTCCGTTCAGGTCCGCTCAAAAACGCGGTTTCTCTCGGATTGTTCAGTCAACGCAACAATGCAGATCGCCTCGCTGATAAAGTACGCAAAAGGGGGTTCGAGGTGATTTTGAAGGAGAAAGGTACCAAGAAGGAGGTGTACCGCCTTCAGGTCAGGGGCCGGGATACGGCCGTGAATGCCCGGGCAGTGAAGAAGCTGTCTTTGGCTGAACCGCAACGAATACCCTGTCCATGATTTGCCAGTTGACCGGCTCGGCCCTAGAATAGCCTCGCTTTTTGGCTGGTGTAGCTCAGCAGGTAGAGCAGCTGATTTGTAATCAGCCGGTCGCGGGTTCGATTCCTGTCACCAGCTCCATATTCACGTCCCATGGCGTCCAACACCACCCACTACGGGTGGTGTTTTTCTTTGTAATCAAGGGTTTTGTGTCCATCGGGGGGGCTTGCATCCCAAACCTTTGGGGGTACAAGTATCAAGTACCCCCATGGAGATGCCCTGATGGCTCGTCAAAGCACGGTTGGAAAGCTCTCAGAAACCAAGGTTCGCGCGGCCAAGCCAAAGGAAAAGGCTTACAAACTGGGCGATGGAGGCGGTCTGGGCTCTCGCGTAACTCGATCTCGGCTGATTGACGACTTGCCAGATACTCAAAGCGCTTCGGTACGCCGGTGGGGCACTTCAGCTGCACGAAGTGTGGCGCGCCTTGAAGGACAAGATACCCCATGACGTCGCCTGAGCGGTGACCACTTTTCCACAAGGACGAAGCTGTACGTATCCGAAATCCTTTTTTCGACACCTTGTCGAGGTGGCTTGCTGCACCTCATCGCACGTACTTCGGTCGGCAAATATTCCGCATCGCGCGCCGGGAAAGCATCGGGATAAAAAGCTCGTCCTGGTTCGTTACTCACCAAATCACATCGCTATCGGCTGGTGCTTGCAGCCTGGTCTGCAATCACAGCCCCTGGCCTCTATGCACGGTGTTGCTAATAAGTGACTAAACCTGATGGTGCCGTGGCATTCGAACATTAGTTGAGGAGCGGTTTATGAAGAACTTCAAATGCTATCGACGCGACGTGGATGTGGAACCAATACTGACAGAGCTTTTGGAGAACCAGTCTGCTTGGGCTGAACAGACAGGCCGGCAACGTCGAGTGGCGGTTCAGGCAGAGACCAACGCCATACCGATCCGTGGGTTGCGCCGATCCAGAATCATGGGTCGGCGACGTCGGGATGTCCATGAGACGCGTTACACGTCACTGGCAAAGCGGTTCCCCAACACCGTCGCCTTGCTTGAAAAGCTGGCGATCGAGTTGGGCGGTCGACTGGGGCGCGCGAAGTTTGCACGTCTGCCACCTGCCGCGCAGGTCCTACCTCACGTCGATCGTGGTGAGTACTACGCTCGCCGTGATCGCTACCACTTGGTGGTGGACAGCACGGGCGAAAGCAAATTGTGTGCTGGAGATGAGGAAGTTGGCATGCATGTCGGCGAACTCTGGTGGTTTGATAATAAGGCCATGCACAGTGCCCGTAACACATCCAATCGGTTCCGAACCCATCTCGTGTTCGACATCGAACCTAGCGACGCACTGGGGCGCGCCAGCACGCCAGCGATTTCTCCTGGTGACCCACGGGATCTGCTGATCACGGCGCAAACCTCGACACAGAAAGAGGTGTGCGAGTCGATTGAACACGCAGTTGAGCTGTATCTGGCGATCCGGGCCAATCCGGCGTCCTGGGAAGAGGTGCTGAGGGAGCACGATTGTGTCGAGCGCGCGCAGCGTCACCCGATCGAAGTGCTGACCAAAATGCTCTGGCCAACGCTTGGGGAAGGCCGCCGAAAACGACGCGAATCCGCTGTCGCCTGGGCCCTCGCGCAACTCGATCTCGGCCGATTGACGACTCGCCAGATACCCAAGGCGCTTCGGGACGCGGGTGGGATACGTCAGCTGCACGACGTCTGGCGTGCTTCAAAGGACGAGATGCTCTATGGCGCCGCCTGAGCGGTGCCCCCAATCTCACAAGGACGAAGCTATGCGTATCCAAAATGTTTTCTTAACACCTTGTCGGGATGGCTTGCTGGATGTCATCGCACGTATTCCGGTCGGCAAATATTCCGTATCGCGCTCAGGGGAAAGCATCGGGATAAAAAACTCGTCCTGGTTCGTTACTCACCAAAGCACATCGCAATTGGCCGGCGCTTCAAGCCTGGTCTGCATTCACGGTCCCTGGTCTGTATGCACGGTGTTGCAAGCAAGTGACTAAATCCGATGTTAAATGATGGTTGATGGATTCTGATGAGCATTCGTACCGGCGGCATATCGGATCCCTTATCGAAAGCTAGGAGTAGGACTGCAATGAGCATGTATGCTAGGCAAAAAAACGACGTCGATTGGACATCCGTTCGGAGAGATCCTGCGGTCTCCCAAGCGAACCCGCAGGCAACCGAAAACCTATCGAAGCAACGCGGCTCGGCATCGCTGTCGGTTCGCCTACAGGATGTTAGGCGTTCGTTCTCTGTGCGTCGGGCGGATTTCGCTGCGGAGGGCCTGCACCTTCAGGCCGAAGCTCGCCCTTCTCCCGGGGACCTTGTGTTGGCCCAAGTCACTTCGCTGGGCCACCATGCGAGGCTGGAACTCGCCAACGGGAGACGCTCTCGCCTGTCCCCTGGTGACGAGATCCTTGTGGCCTACGGGCACCGTTATGCAGCAGATCAGTTCGAGGCAGAGATCCCCGAGACCCTGGAGAAATGCCATCTCGTTGCAGCCGGTGGGATTGCCTCGCAAATGCTCAGTCGCCATTCGAGGGTGAAAGAACCTACCCGAATACAGCCATTGGGTCTGCTAGCAAAGGCGGATGGCCAAGTCCTGAATGTCAACCAATGGTGCCTTAGCAGCGGGCCCATTCCTCCTCAGCTCCCGCCGATCATCATCGTCGCCGGCACGTCAATGAATGCAGGGAAGACCACTGCAGCCGCTTCGTTGGTGAAAGGCCTGCAGCTCTCGGGAAAGCGCGTCGGTGCCGCGAAGGTGACCGGTACCGGTGCCGGTGGAGACTATTGGCAGATGACCGATGCTGGTGCGGAAGCCGTAGTGGACTTTACAGATGCGGGTCATGCATCGACTTATCATTTGGCACCAAGGGAGGTGGAGGAGATCTTTCTGAGGCTGACAGGCCACCTCGCCAGCCTCGACTTGGACGTGATCGTCGTCGAGGTTGCGGACGGCGTCCTCCAGGCCGAGACCGCGGCGCTGCTGGAGTCGCCGGTCGTATCGAGCTACTGCCGTGGAATCCTCTTTGCAGCAGCCGATTCGATGGGTGCTGTGGCCGGTGTGGATTGGTTGCTTCGCAGAAACCTGCCGGTGCATGTGATAAGCGGAGCCGTTACAGCCTCGCCACTTGCTGTCCGAGAAATCTCGACGGCCACAGGGATCCCGATATTGGGGAAGAAAGCCCTAGCAGACCCGAATCAGGCCTCGGCGCTTGTTGCGGCCTGTTTGTAATCGAGGGCCACTCATGATTCTTCCAAAACTGCTTGCCCATGACCGCCGTAACGCCTTCTTGCTGCTGGTTGGCAACGGCGTTTTCCAAGGATTGGCCGCGATCTTTAGTGCTGCGCTGGTCATGCGCGTGTTTGATCACCTCGGTGCACGAAGCTTGGAAGCGGCCGGCTGGCTGATTGCGCTAGCAGGCCTGGTGTTCGCCGGAGCCCTATTAAGGCGGAGGGAACGCATTGATGCCGAGGTACTTGGGCAGAGATACGTCCAATCGCTGCGACAAAGACTCTATTCGCGGCTACTGGATACTGATTCGCGTGCGTTTCGCAAGAGACGCAAGGGTGACCTGCTCCTTAAGTTTGTGGGTGATTTGTCGGCGATCCGTCGTTGGATCAGCTTGGGATTGGCGCGCCTTCTGGTCTCGGGCCTCTCAGTTCTGCTGGCACTGACTGCACTCGCGTGGCTGTATTGGCCCTTCGCGATAGGTCTGGTAAGCGTGCTGGCTGTATCATCAGCCTGGATCATGTGGCAGAGCACGGCCATGCGTGCCGCCATCGCCGAATCGCGCCGTCGACAGGCGACGCTCTCTGCCAATGCCACCGAAAAGCTCAGTACGCTGACCACGGTTCAAGCCTTCGGCCAAGCCCGTCGGGAAAGACGCCTCATGCGCCGACATTCGATGCGCCTTGTCGATGCATCGGTCAAGAAGGCGACGCATATTGGAACGCTTCGCGCAGTGATAGATGCCACAGCAGGAATCGCTGTGGTCATGGTTTTTGTCGTGGCTTATCTGCTGCCCCCTCAAGACCTGAGCGCGGGTATGGTTGCCGCGGTGATCGGCATCATCGGCTTCATGACGCCGTCACTCAGGGACTTGGGAAGGGTTCATGAATACTGGTTGGCCAACGTGGTGGCTCGGCGCAACGTACAAGCCCTGGCTAAACGCGCGCCGCGCATGCGGACTAATCGAGAAGGGCAAAGCCTAAAAGTGTCGGCAGGGCAGGTCGTCTTCGACGGCGTCACCCTACCAGGTGCACTGAAAAAGATCAGTGCCAAGGCCGAAGGGGGTGCACGGATCGCCGTGCTGGGGCCAAATGGCAGCGGCAAATCGACTCTGCTCGGTCTGGTTGGCCGACTCTACGATCCGAGCGAGGGTCGAGTGCTAATCGACGATCAAGACATCTCCCGGATCAGTCTGTCATCACTCAGACGAAAGGTCGCCTACGTCAGTTCTGACCTCCCACTTGTACGGGGCAGCTTGCAGAAGAACCTCTGCTACGGCGCTCGCGGCGTAGATAACGATCGCCTGCAGCAGGTGATTGTGGACTGTGGACTGGAGGACCTGATCACTCGAAGAGAAGGCGGCTTACAGGCGCGAATCGCAGAATCAGGCGCGGACCTCTCGCAAGGGGAGCGGGTTCGGATCTGTCTGGCCAGGGCGTTATTGCGTAACCCTGCAATCCTGATTCTTGATGAAGCGGAGGCCAATCTCGATGCGAGAGCTATCCGGGTCATGGAAAGCGTAGTCAGTCGATTCACCGGCACGGTGTTGATGGCGACCCACCGGTCTTCCACATTGCGCCTGTGTGATGCCGTTTGGGTCTTGGAGGAAGGGGCCCTGCAGGTGCAGGAGCCGGATGCCAACTATCACAGTCCTTACTTGCCAAGACCCAACATGGTTCGGCCAGCTGCTTTGGCAACCGAAGCGAGGTTCGTACAGGTCTCATGATTGCGCAAAACTTAGACCGATTGCCTGAGGTGGTGTCTCGGGGCCGGCAGCTGGAATCGGGGCTGCAGCTGTTTACAGCATCTTCACCTGAACTCCATTGTTACGTGTTCATCCCAGAGAAGCTGTCGGATTCCGATAGGGTACTGGTTTGTGTGCACGGTGTGTCGCGCAACGCGCTGGAGCAGGTCAGGCTGCTGCGTCCCTATGCAGAGCGTTATGGCTTCGCACTTATCGCGCCACTTTTCACACCGACAACATTTCGTGATTACCAGCGACTTGGTCGGCGTGGTCACGGACCACGCGCTGACCTTGCTTTGATCAGGATGTTGCGAACGATTGGTTCAGCAACGCCTCTCAATATCAACAAGGTCAGCTTGTTTGGTTTTTCAGGCGGAGCGCAGTTTGCACACCGATTTACATTCGCGCACAGCCAACGGGTGACCTCAATGGTTCTCGGCGCTGCGGGTTGGTACACGATGCCGGACACTCACGAGCCCTATCCATTCGGGACCACCGACGCCAGAGGGCTGGACGCGGTTCGGTTCAACGTTCGGGCTGCGACGAGGCTGCCAACGATGGTGGTGGTGGGTTCCAAAGATGCTGACGAAAATGCCCAAGAACTCAATGGTTCCGCCAAGCTGATACGTATGCAGGGGCCGCACCGTTTGGCGCGCGCCAGGACCTGGGTCGATGCGATGAAGGCCTCCGCCTCGCGTCATGGTTCAACAGGCAACATTGAGCTAAAGCTGTTACCCGGTATCGGACATTCGTTCGGCGATGCCGTTGCCGTTGGAGGTTTGGGTGAATTGATGTTCGAGTTTCTAGATCGTTCCGCCGCTCATGCGGTCGGCGGAAGAGTGTTGTCTCTAGCCTGAAATGGATCTGTGCTGAATGAGTTACGTGCAGCCCAGGTTCCCGAATGAGTTTGTTTGAGTTGTTGAGGATTTTCTTATGCGTCACGTCGTTTTATTCACGTTCTTTATTGCGATCTCAACTGCCGCATCAGCCACGGTACCCGTCGGCACCATTGCGCTGTATTCGGACGGTCGGGTCGAGAAGTTGATCGCTACAGAGGAAGAAGGCTTGCGTTGGGAGGACGATCGCATGCGGCAATTTTTGCGATCGAGAAATCCAGTCATGCCGGTGCTCGAGAGTAGGCAGCTAGTCACAGGGAATGTCTACTTCCAAGAGCTCGAAAGGGGCGACCCGGAACAGATCAAGCAGTTGCCGTTGGGAACCCCCGTGCACTTCTCCGTGATTCGTCACAGAGACGGCGAGAGGAAGAGACGGTTTTGGAAATGCGAGTTCCTCGGCAGCGTTCGCGAAGAAGTCCTGGGAGAGCCTCGAGACCTCGAGAGATACCAATGTAAACAGTCGTCTTTTACTCGGAAATTGTGGCTAAGGATTCGGGATACGCGGGAGTTCACTTTTAGCCCAGAACTTGGCGTGATCGTCAGCATGGAAAGAAAGACCGCCAAGGGTAAAACCCGTGCTCGGCAACTCGTTGCGATGTTCGAGCCAGGAGAGGCGGATTATAAGACTCTGAGTCGCGCGGTGCGAAAGATCCGAGAGAAGTGATTGCTGTAAACGGCTTAAGCACAGACATTTAGTGAATGAATTGGAGTAATGAAGTGAAATTACCAAAGCTTTTGATGGCCTTCGGTGCTGCGATACTGGTATCCGGATGTAGCTCGGTACCTTCGGTAACAGATTCGATAACTGAGGTTAAAGAGTCGCTAGCGACTGATTCGTTACCGTTTTTCCAAGAGCCCAAAAAGCTCACCGAAGAACAGGTCACGAAGCTGTTCATCGGCAATACGGTCGAGTCTCACAACCTAAACACGGGGCTGAACAGCATCACCTACTACCATCCTAACGGCCAAGCCGTGCAACAAAGGTTGTGGTCGCAACGGCTGGGCAAATGGGCCATCGAGGATGACGGCAAGATCTGCTTGGCATTTGGTGATCGATCAATGAAGTGTCGTCATATCATCAAGGATGACGACAGATTCTTCAAAGTTCGCCCTGATGCTGATGGAAACCTTCAGAAGATCGTGCGATACCGTTATTTTGCAATCGGCAACCGGCTGCAAGACAGCCACTAAACTTAGGGGTGACCGACCGGCGATCGTTAAACCGTCGTGTCGGTTTGCCAACTCCGGACGAGATTCCGTAGTCTTCGATCAGTCCTCTGCTTCGTCCAAAGAATCGCCCCAATTACCCAATAACCCGGTTTCTTCGAGCGGACTTATCGGGGTCAGCGCCTCGGAAGTGGTTCCCCCCTCCGATAGTTTCAAAGTGCGGCTTCCGTCGTCCGAATAGTCTGCATCGGGATCGTCATAGAATTCACCGATATCAGCAAGCGGAGTCGGCTCGGTAGAGCTTCGTGAAGTATCCGGTAACGGGTCAGCGGCTAGCGTTGGCGCAATCGCCGTCGACAGCAACAGTATTCCCGCGCGAACCCAAAGGTTGTACGAGGCCGCGGCATGCCGGGGAGTTCTATAGGAACTCGGAGATGTCAATAAGTCGCGAAGTTGTTGGCGTCTGAAAATCATGGCTTCTCAGTGTCTTAACTCAATCGTCGTTTTAACTCAACCAATGTTTGCAGCTCAATCAGCGTTTGTAACTCAATTAGTCGTGTCTTGAAATAACGAGCAAGGCAATGGTTTTTATCCCATAAGTAGCCGATGGCGTCTAACCGGCCGAAAGTGTGCCGTCTGGCAGAAGGCGAAAAAACGCGGCACAAGGGATAACGACGGCTGCCTGGCACGTTTATAATTTATGCAGGTGGATTTACCAGCACGGAAGTTAGAGTGCGTAATGATCTGGGTGAAAAATTAAAGGAGTTGATTCCTCGGATGAGAAGGTTCGCGTGCGGGTTGACGGGCAGTATCGACAGTGGTGATGAGCTCGTACAGGCGGCTTGTGAGCGTCTGCTCAATCATCACGCCCGTCTAAAGCCCGACACGCGCCTCGATAGCTGGCTTTACCAAGTGATTCGCAATCTACACATCGATGGTATTCGGGCGCAGGCGGTGAGGCAGCGCGGTGCAGAAAAGATCCGTCAGGATCTGGTGCTTGTAGCTGGATCGGAGTCGAACCTGGACAATCACCTGCAGCTACACGAGGTGCAAGACGCCTTGGGAAAACTCCCGGAAGAACAGCGAGCAGCCTTGATGCTGGTTTGTGTCGAGGGCTTATCCTACAAGGAAGCTGCCGAGGTGCTGGGGGTTCCGATGGGCACGGTGACAAGTCGCCTGGTCCGCGGTCGTAGCGCGTTGATCGCGCGAATGGAAGGCGGCGGCGCGGCGCCACAGCAAACGAAGGCTTCAAAATGAAAAACGACTGGAGAGAGCTAATCGTCGCGTATCACGACGGCGAACTGGGTCCTGACGCCAGCGCTGAAGCCCGTCGCATGATCGACGGTGATGCCGAGGCCCGTCAGTACTACGAAGCGCTGAGGCGTTCAGACGACTTATTGCATCAAGCGTTTGACCCGATTCTCGACAAACAGGTCCCATCAGGCATCGATTCCGCAGTGCGGCGCCTGAGTCGGCGTCAGCATGTCTCGCGTTGGATGCCCATGGCGCTGGCCGCCAGTGTTGCCATGATCGCTGTATTGCTGGTCCGACAAGAGCAATTTGATCAACAGCTGCATGAACAATTTGCAGAAATGCAGCGTGAGATCGTCAGGCTCCGGTACCAAGCCCTCGAAAACACCCCCAGTGGAACGGCGGCCACCTGGGTATCCCCGTCAGGAAACTCTCGTTTCGATGTAACGCCGGTTCAGTCCTATCGCACTGAGGATAATCGTTACTGTCGGGAGTACGAAGAACGCACCACAGACGCAAATGGAGTGGAGATTCGGCGTGGTATCGCTTGCCGAGTGGGAAAAGCCAATTGGCCAGATGAGCCAGCACTGTCTTCACAAGAAACACATTTCTAATGCTGAGTTTCGGAAAAGAAAAAAGAAGGACAAGTTTCCACAAACCTATGCAGTCCCATTGCGCGTTCCCGAGGTCACAGGGCGGGGCGATAGTTACGACTGACTGGCGTAAGGTTTGAGCTGGTTTAATTAGAGATCAGAACGCAAGGATTTGCTGTTCTGCTTTTTGGCGTTTTTATTTCTGCTTGCGTCCGCTGTCTGGACACAGATAATGAAATCAATTGGGGGCATCCACGGGGGTATTCTTGGTTGATCGTCTTTATTCAGAGTTTTTCAATCAATTAGATAAGGTCGGAGTTGGATTCCTGTCACCGCTCCAGTTTTTTCAGGTCGCCCTGTGCTCGGGCGGCCTGTTCATTTTCCTACGTGGTGTGGCCGACCCTATTCCCGAGTAAAAGAGTTGGTTATTATTCGTGGGCTGAGGTAGAATTGTCCAGGAATTTATTAGCATGCTTTATGAAAGTCAGGAGTAAACAATGAGCGTGGATTTGCCTGAGAGGGACGGAGACGGTTACCTGCTTAACATGGACGACTGGACCCCGGAAATCGGTCGTGCAATGGCCGAAGTGGACGGTGTTGAGCTGGACGATATCAAGTGGGAACAGATTATGAAGGCCAGGCAGTACTACGAAGATGAAAGCGTGGTGCCGCCGATCCGTAAGTTTGCCAAGTATATCGGCCAGGATCAGAAGGAAGTCTTCAAGATGTGGAAAACTGGCCCGATGAAGCCGATTACCAAGTACGGCGGCCTTCCGAAGCCAACCGGCTGCGTTTGATCATCTGCACCCTCCGAGAGCCCCGCTGTTTCAGCGGGGCTTTTTTATGGCTATGTCACCGTTAAGTGTTGGTGGGCCTAAACTTGAAGGTGAAGACTCCAGATAGGAGGACTCGCCATGGACACACCGAGATTTCATGTGTGGCTGAGGCAACTGGATCAGCTGTCCCCCAGTCAGTGGGCACAACTCCACGCCCGTGTTGAGCAGACGGACTCCGACACGGTGGACCATTTGCTTGAGGCTCACCCGCCTACGCACTGCCCTCACTGCCATACCTCGCAACTGATTCGCTGGGGATCGGGTCACGGCCTGCCTCGCTACCGTTGTAAGGCCTGTGGCCGAACCTGCAACGCCCTCACCAACTCCCCCTTGGCACATCTTCGCCAACGCTCACATTGGCTGGATTTCGCCCAGGCCTTGATTGATGGGCTGACGATTCGTCAGGCTGCCGCGCAGTGCGC
>Ga0180429_10002285_pt1 | contig 15861 bp, 16 predicted proteins | sample SS_ome_FD_132428 | JGI IMG/M metagenome (GOLD analysis project Ga0180429, IMG submission 132428) | Hypersaline lake sediment archaeal communities from the Salton Sea, California, USA - SS_1_S_1 metaG | ecosystem: Environmental > Aquatic > Non-marine Saline and Alkaline > Hypersaline > Sediment ...
AAGCTCGGCCTCCGCGTCCCCGGGCGGCGAAGATCGACGCGACCCCGTCGAAGTCCTCCCGCCCCCGTGCCCTGGCTACCGTTCCCCGGCTTCGGACTTCCGGGCTTGAATCTTGTCGTTGGCCTGCTTGAGGGTCTCGCTGAGCACGTCGATGTCCACGGGCTTCTGCAAGTAGGCGAAAGCCCCCAGCTCCATGCAGACCTTGCGGTCCGCCTCGCTGCCGTGCCCCGTGAGGATGATGATCTCGATGTCCGGCCGGGTGGCCTTGACCCGGCGCAGCACTTCGATGCCGTCGATGCCCGGCATCTTCAAGTCCAGGATCATCACTTCGGGCTCGTCCTGCTCGATGAGGTCCAGGGCCGACTCGCCGTCGTAGGCGATGGCGGAGCCCATGTCGCGCATGATCAGGCGCTCGGAAAGGGTCTCCACGAACTCGCGCTCGTCGTCCACCAGCAGGACCTTGGAGGGCGTCTGGAAATCGTAGCGCCGGTAGATGTCCGCCTGGTAGAACCCTTCCCCCACCTTGGTGACGGCTTCCTCGACCCCGTCGATCTTCCGGGCGATCCCCCTGAGCTCCTCCTCGAGGCGGTTGAGAAGCAGGACGTGCTTGTTGATGGTCAGGGTCACCACGCCCTCCCGGGCCTGGACGCCCACTTCGTGGCCTTCCTTGGCCAGCGCCGCCTCCACCCGGGTCGCCAGGAGGAAGTCCTCGGCCGCCTGGCGGGATTTCGCAGTGGCTTTCAGGGCGGGCTTTTCCAGGTTTTCCAGAATGGTGGCCACGCAGGCTTCGGCGGACTTCTTGTCCGTGGGCTCGATCATGTCGTAAAGCGCCGGATCCCACGGGTCTTCGCGGTTGCGCAGGGAGCGCACCCAGGCGGCCCGCTCCTCGTCCCGGGCGTGGATGTTCTTCAGGGCGTCCTTCTCCAGGAACCCGTCGATCCTCGCCGCCGTCCGGACGCGGAACTTCACGTCGGCGATGAGGCAGACCCGCAGGACGTGAGCGATCTCCATGGGGATCAGGTGGGCGGCGAAGCCGTAGATCACCAGGTTTTCCTGTCGCAGGGCACGGGCCACCTGGAGCTTCAACTGGGAGACGGCGTGCTCCTTTTCGTGAGTGAACTTGTTGAAGATGGACGTTTTGGAGGAGAAGGCGCGCATGACCTTTTCCTTGGAGAGTCCGGCCGCTTCGCCGGCTTGCCGGGCCAATTCCTCGTCCGTCAGGAGCCGAAAGCCCGTTGCGGAAACCAAGCGGTTCACCACTTGATCGGCCTCGCAATAAACTCCGCTGAACACGCTGATGACTGACATGGATTCTTCTCCCTCGCCTTTGTTGGATTGTCCGAGCACGAATTTCCGAAAGCTTCCTTCCCTAGAGCGGACAGACGTTCAACAACGGACAGACCTCCTCGTCCCCCTGCTTGTGGGCTTCGTGGAAGGTGGCCGAAATGGCCGCTTCCATGGTGGGATACACGTGGTCCTCGCCGATCCTGGCCAGCAAATGCGTGCGCCGCATCACGGTCATGACCTCCTCGTTCACCCCGCTCACGGAAATGTCCACCCCGGCGCTGCGCACCCGGTCGATCAGAAGGGACAAGGCCTCCTCCCCCGAGGCGTCGATGTCGTTGATGCCGTTGCAGACGATGACGATGTGCCTCAAGTCCCTGTTCTCCCGCATCTTTTCGGTGATCTTGTCCTCCAGGTAGCTGGCGTTGGCGAAAAACAGAGGGCCGTCGAAGCGCACCAGGGCCAGATACTTGCACTCCTTTAAACCATGAGTGTCCTTGCAACGCAAGGATTGATCGTGCATCCTCGCCAGGGCCGCCACCTTGGGCCGCATGCTCTTGTACATGAACACCAGCAGGGACAGCAGCACGCCCACCATGATGCCCCGGTCCAAATGGGGGGCGAAGGCGAGGGTGCACACGAAGGTGATGACGGAGATGAGACCGTCGTACCACTGGGCGTGCCATGCGTGGACGAAGCCCGACACGTTCACCAGGCCGATGACGGCCATCATGATGATGGCGGCCAGCACCGCCTGGGGCAGGTGGTAGAGAAGCGGGGTGAAGAACAGCAGCACGACGACCACGGCCAGACTGGTGAACACGCTGGAAAGGCCCGTCAACGCCCCCGCCTGCAGGTTGACGGCGGACCGGGAGAAGGAGCCCGAGGTGGGGTAGCTCTTGCCCGCCGCCCCGAAGACGTTGGCCAGCCCCTGGCCGATGAGCTCCTGGTTGGGATCCAGCCGCTGCCCCGTTTTGGCCGCCATGGCCTTGGCGATGGAAATGGCTTCCATGAAGCCCAGAAGGGAGATGATGGCCGCGTAGGGCAGCAGGTGCAGCATGACGCTCAAATCGAGATCGGGCACGCCCACGGCCGGAAGGCCCCGGGGGATCGTTCCCACCACGGCCCCTTCGCCCATCATCAGCAGGTCGTCCTCCCGCAAGGGGAAATTGCCCACCTTGAGGCGCCACACGCGCTCGTCCCCGCCGTCCCCGTTTTCCTCGCGGTCCCTCCACTTCAGCCGAAAGACCGGCGACCCGCCTCGACGCTCGGCTCCGAAGTGCAGGCTTCTCAGCTCCTCGCGGGCGAGATGGGCTTCGTGCTTGAGGCGCTCGATCTTGGCGGTGAGCACGCTGGCGTCGTGCTCGGCGTCCAGAACGGCCAGCACGTCCCTGGCGCGGCGGGCCTCGTCGAGGCGGTGGAAGACGAGAGTGCGCTCCTCGGCCAGGGGCGGGATGGCCCGGGTCGCCTCGTTGAAGCTCCGGATCAGCTCGCGCACTTCGGGAGACTCGACGGCTTCCAGGGAGACCCTCTGGTTGCGCTCGAAGCCCACGGCCCAGGAAAGCACGGTGGTGACGGCCACGGCCACCAGCACGTTGGGGATTTTGGGCGAGATGCGCTTGAGCCCGTACATGATGGCGAAAGCCAGGGCCCCCATGCCCAGGGTGGGCCAGTGGGTGTAGTGCCAGGCCGCCTCCACCACGCGGGCGATGGTCTCGTAGTGGTGCTCGGCCTTGTCCACGTACACCCCGAAGAGCTTGCTCAACTGGGACGAGGCGATGATGATGGCCGCCGCGTTGGTGAAGCCGTTCACCACCGGGTGGGACAGGAAGTTGACCACGAGCCCCAGGCGCAGGATGCCCAGGGCGAACTGGAAGAGCCCCACCATGAGGGCCAGCAGGATGGCGTAGGCGATGTAGCCTTCGCTGCCCGCCGTGGCCAGGGGCTCGAGGGACGCCGAAGTCATCAGGGAGACCACGGCCACCGGTCCCGTGGCCAGCTGCCGGCTGGAGCCGAACAGGGCGGCGATCATGGGCGGCAGGAAGGACGCGTACAGCCCGTAGTAGGCGGGCATCCCGGCGAGCTGGGCGTAGGCCATGGATTGGGGAATCAGAACCAACGCCACCGTGAGGCCGGAAAGGGCGTCCACTCGCAGCTTGTTCAAGTCGTAGTCCTTGAACCACTCGACAAACGGAAGAATTTTCGTAATCACGGGCTTCTCGCTCCTTGGCTAGGGTTTCCTTTCAAGCATCCGCCTCGTGGCCGCGACGAGCTCCGCTTGCAGCGCGGCCGCACGGTACAGGTTCAGGTTGTCGAATCGAACCAGCCCGTCCACCATGGTGAGGATCAGCATGGCCGTTTTCCGGGCCGGCGCGTCGCCGATGGTTCCGTCCCGCTGGCCCAGCAGGATGGCCCGCTCGAAGATGTCCACCAGGCAATCGTAGATTTCCTGGAGGTAGCTGCGGCAGGTGTCGTTGGATTTCGCCAGTTGGTAGATGTAGTTGTTGTGGAGGAGGAGGAATTGGTCCTCGAGCTTGCCGGCCACGTACAGATGGAAGGAAACGGCCTGCTCGGCCAGGTCGATGCCCCGCCCCCTTTCGTAGCTCCTGCGGTATTCCTCGAACTCCCGCAGGATGTCCTCCTTGATGGTCTTGAGGATGAACAACAGGAGGTCCTCCTTGTTCTTGAAATGGTAGAAGACGGTGCCTTCGGCCACGCGGCTCGATCGGGCGATCTCGGCGATGCTCGTTTCCTTGAAGCCCTTTTCGGCGAAGAGCCGGGTGGCGGCGGCGACGACGGTCTTTTTCTTCCGGGTCACGGAGCACGTTCTCCTCTTCACAAGTTGTACTGAGTGCTCACTACAGTTTCATCCTAAGGCCCGTTCCCTTCCGCGTCAAGAAAAAATTTCGCCGCCCGGGGCGGGGACCGAAATTTCTTGACAAGGGGACGAAGGGCGGCGTATACCGTGAAATATTTCACGATGTCTCCGGTAGTCCGCAGGGAAGCGAGGCGGCTTCGGACGGGTTTTGAATTCGTTAACGGAAAATCAAGGGAGACGGGATATGGCGGAAAATTTCTTGACGATTTTTCTGGACGAAGAGAAGACGAAGAAGGTCGAAGAGGCGGGCTTGGGCGATCAAGTCGTTGAAATAGAGGGGAAAAAAGCCGTGAAGATCCCTCTGAACAAGAACGAGTACAAGAAGATTTGCAAGGGATTTCCCGACGCCGAGAGCGGGCCCGAGGGAACTTGCGTCATTTCCGACGAAGCCGAGAGCACGGTGATGGATTTCGTGGCCCAGTTGAAGACTCTCGACGTGATGAAGGCGGCCATCATGAAGATCTACAACCCCCTGGCCGGAAAGGCCCTTCGCTCCAAGGCGTCGTGAGCTTCGAAAATCTCCTTAAGTGTTGACAGCCAGTATTTTTCCCTTGAAGGAACAGGATCCGATCTTGTTCCTTCGTCTTTTCGGAGCCGCTTTTTCCTTTCGATGGGGGCCGTTTCGAGGTGTCTTCATCGGCTTTCCTTCAGACGGTCCGTGACGACTTCCTCGACCTTTCGGGCCAATGCGAGAGCCTCCCGGGGGCTTCCTTGGGCGAAGGCTCCGGAGCGTCTCCCGGACATCGGAGCTCGACTCCGTAGGGCGTCGGGATTGCCGCCGGCGAGAGGGTCTCGGCGAGCTTCCGGTCGGCGCCCCCAACCAGATTCGGGATTGCCCGGATGTTGCGGGTTTTCGGAAATTCCGCTTGCCGCCGAGCGAGAAGGGATTGCTCGATTTCCATGTCCGTCTTCTTCACGAAAAAAGCCTCCCGCAGGAGGCTCTTGAGCGCTGGAGTGGCGGAGAGAGAGGGATTCGAACCCTCGGTGGAGCTTTCACCCCACACTCGCTTAGCAGGCGAGCGCCTTCAGCCGACTCGGCCATCTCTCCGGGTGCGTCGATCTTCTTTCCGAGCCTGGCGGAGGGAGTAGGATTCGAACCCACGGTCCCGCTGCTAACGGAACAACGGTTTTCAAGACCGCCGCCTTAAACCACTCGGCCATCCCTCCCCTGTTCCAATCCGCTCGAAAGTTCGGTATAAGTATCATTCGCGGCTCCCTTTGTCAAGAAGGGAAGAACAACGGAATCGAACATCGCGAAGGAGAATCATGGATCGACGCCCGCCTCGCGACGAGGAATACCGCCCGCTGCTGGAGCGCCTCTACCTGGAGCTGGACCCTCCCAGCCTGCGGGACAACACCGCCGACCTGGACCGTCTCGTCAAGGGACTGCGCCGCCGGGGGATCGACCCCGTGGACGTCCACCCTTCAAGCATCGGCCCTTTGCGGGAGCGCATCCTCCAGGGGGATTTCAAGGTGACGGCCGTTCTGGCCCGCACGGGGCCGAAGTGGGAGCTGGTGGACGTGCTGCCCGGCCGCGAGGAGGGGCCTCTGTGGGGGCTGGCCCTGGATCTGGGCACCAGCCGGCTGGCTTTCTACTTGCTGGACCTGCGCGCGGGGGAGGTGGCGGAGACGGCCTCCGTCCCCAACCCTCAGATTCCTTGGGGCGAGGACATTCTCGCGCGCATCCTGCACGCGCGGCGGGAGGACCTTCGCAGGGAGCTGGGGGAGATGCTGGCGCGCGCCGTCAACCGGACGGCGGGGGAGATGGTCCGCCGCCGGGGAGGGTCCCTGGACCGGGTGTACGCCTTCTCCGTGGCGGGCAACACCACCATGACCCATTTCTTCCTCGGCCTGGATCCCTCGCGCATCTGCCGGGAGCCCTACATTCCCGTGGCCAACCGGTTTCCGTTCTTCCACGCCCGGGACCTGGCCCTCGATCTCCATCCCCGCGCCCCGGTTTACGTCTTCCCCAACGTGGGCTCCTACTTCGGAGGGGATCTCGTGGCGGGGATTCTGGCCACGGGCATGCAGCGCAGGGAGGAAGTGAGCATGCTGGTGGACGTGGGGACCAACGCCGAAGTGGTCCTGGGCAACCGGGACTGGCTCCTGGCCTGCGCCGGGGCGGCGGGGCCGGCCCTGGAGGGGGGCGTGGTGGAGCGAGGCATGATGGCGGCCCCGGGGGCCGTCGACCGGGTGCGCGTGGACCCCGAGACCCTGGAGCTGTCCTATCGCGTTTTGGGCGGGGGGAAGCCCCGCGGGCTGTGCGGCTCGGGGCTCATCGACCTGGTGGCCGAGCTGTTCGCGGCGGGAGTGCTGACCGTCCAGGGCCGCATCGATCTCCGGGCCCCCACCGACCGGGTGAGGGAGACCCCCGACGGCCCGGCCTTCCTGGTGGCGCCGGCGGAGGAGACGGCCGACGGGCGGGACCTGCTGGTCTCCCAGATCGACATCGGCATCCTTTTGAAGTCCAAGGCCGCCATGTACACCATCCTTTCGGTGATCACCCGCAAGGTGGGCATGGAAATCCGCGACGTGAGCCGCATTTTCGTGGCGGGGACCTTCGGCAACCGCATCGATCCGGCCATGGCCGTTCGCATGGGCATGCTTCCGGACCTTCCTTTGGAAACCTACCAAGGCATGGGGAACACGGCGGGGGAGGGGGCGGTCATGATTCTGCGGGACCGGTCCCTCCTGGAAGACGTGCAAAGGATTTGCGACCGCATCACCTACGTGGAGCTCAACGTGAACATGGAGCTGATGAACGAATTCCGCGGGGCCCTCTTTCTTCCCCACACGGACCCCGGGCTTTTTCCTTCCGTGGCCGTTCCCCGGCGCGCCTTGGGCAAGGAGGACTGAGATGGGCAGCCCCCGGGAAAAGAATCCGGCCGGCGCCGGCCAAATCATCGTCGGCAAGCGAAACACCCGCATCACGTCCCGAGGCGTTTCCTTCGTGTATTACCTGCTCATTCTTCTGGTGGCTCTCAACGTTCTGGTGGTTTACGCCGCCTTCTTTTTGCCCAGCGGCATCATGGGCTATCGGCAGAAGCACCGGCAGGTCAAGGAGCTCGAGGTCGTCAACGACCGGTTGCGCCTTAAAAACCACCTTCTCTACCAGAAGATCCGAAAGGCCAAGACGGACCCGCGAAGCCAGGAGCGGCTGGTGCGCGAGCACCTGGGCTGGGTGAAGGGGGACAAGGAGATCGTGGTGGAGTTTTCCTCGTCCCAATCCCCTTGACCTTGCTTCGGGGAGTGTGCTACATAAAGCGCTTTGTGCTCATTCACTCCTTGCTCCTTCCGTCCGCGAGGGAGGGGCTGTCAATCCGAAAGGGGAAAGCATCGTGAAAAAGTACGAGAATTTCTTCATCGTCGATCCCGATCTCGCCGACGACAAGGTTTCCGGTCTCGAGGAAAAGCTCCAGAAAGTCGTGGCCGGGGAAGGGGGCGCCGTCCTGAGCTACGTGCCCTGGGGCAAAAAGAAGCTCGCCTACCCGGTGAAAAAGCACGCCCGGGGCCAGTACGTCCTCATGCAGTTCGCTTGTCCCGCCACGGGGGTGGCCGAGCTGGAGCGCAACCTGCGCCTGGACGAAAGGGTGCTCAAGTTCATCACCGTGAAGCTGGAGGACCGGTTCGATCCGGAGCGGGAAGCCGAAAACAAGGCCGCCACGCCGTCTCGCTTCGAGGAGGAGGAAGGCTCGTCCGGGGAAGCCGCGCAGGAGGGGGCCGCGCGGGAGGATGCCGGCTCTTCGGGACAGGATTTCGAAAAGGAAGAGGAAGACTGAGCCTTTCCCGACGATTTTCATTCCTTTGAGCCCATGAAACGAACCACAAGGAGGACGAGATGGCTTTTCGACGCAAACCCCGGAAGCGGACCTTTCAGCGTCGCAAGATTTGCCGGTTCTGCGCCAACAGCGAGCTTCAGATCGATTACAAGGATGCCAAGACCCTGGGGTACTTCGTCACGGAGAGAGGCAAGATCATTCCCCGGCGGATCACGGGCAATTGCGCCAAGCACCAGCGGCGCTTGACGTTGGCCATCAAGCGGGCGAGGCAAGTCGCCTTGCTGCCCTACACGACGTCCAATCTGATTTAGCGCGAGGGCGACGCTTTGGAGAAGACCGGGAAGGGGTCGTTTCGAGACGGAAATGTCCAAAGGCGTTGACGGGCTCATGGGGAACAAGGATGGGAGCCAACCGGCCGGAGGCGAGGTCGCCCTTTGGAAAAAGCAGACGGTCCTGGGGGCCGGAGCCGCTCTGGCGTGCTTCCTTTCCCTTCTGCTCGTTCCCGTTGCCGGGTTTTTCCTGAGCTTCATGACGCCTTTGCCGGTGCTGCTGGTTTGCTACCGGTGGGGAATCCCCTACGGATACGGGGCGCCGGCGGTGGCCGCGCTGGCGGGAGGAGCCCTTCTGCTGGTGCTGGGCCTGGGGGCCTTGGCGCCCTACTACCTGGAGCTGCTTGTGCTGGGGGCCTTGCTGGCGCGGGGCATGAGGCTTCATCGGAGCATCCATCGCACGGTGGCGAGGGCCGTCCTGCCCGTGTTCGTTCTGGGGGCCGTGGTGTTCTGGGTGTCCCACGGCGGCATGGGTGGGGATGTCTTCAAGAAGGTGGAGAAGGGGGTTCTGGAGGCCCTTTCGAGGACCGTGAGCCATTACCGGGAGCTTTTTCCCGAGCAGGCCCTCGCCGAGGATCGGTTGCGGCAGGCCGCCGCCCTCATGGTGCGCCTCATCCCCGGAGTGGCCTTGGCGTTCGCCTTCGTGGTGGGGTGGCTCAACCTGCTGGCGGCCCGCAAGTTCTGCAGGGTCCATCGATGGCCCTTTCCGCCCTGGGGAGACTGGTCCCTTTGGAAGTCTCCGGAAATCCTCGTCTTCGGCTTCATCGCCTGCGGGTTCCTGCTGGTTCTGCCCGGATCCGCCACCCGTGTCTTCGCTCTCAACGGTCTTGTGGCTCTCGGGACCGCTTATTTTTTCCAGGGTCTGGCCATCGTGGTCTACTACTTTCACCGGTGGCGGGTGCCCCCGTTTTTCCGGGGAATGCTCTACGTGATCCTGCTGGTGCAGCAATTCGCCACCATGGCCATGATCCTCATGGGGTTGTTCGACATCTGGCTCGATTTCCGCCGCATCTCCCGGCAGCCCGCCGACGGCAAGGACGACAGGAAGGACGAAGACGAGTGAGCGGCGTCGGGGGCGAGCCCGTTCGTTGGTCCGAGCAAGGGTCCGGGAACGGGGAAGGACGGAGAGAAACCGGTAATCACAGGGAGATATTCCAATGAAGGTCATTCTTGTCGAAAGCATTGCCAGTCTCGGCAATATCGGCGACGTGGTGGACGTCGCCGCAGGCTACGCGCGCAACTACCTGTTGCCTCAAAAGCTGGCCATGCCGGCCACGGGGAAGAACGTCAAGGAGCTGGAGCACCGCAAGCGCCTTCTGGCCCAGAAGCGCGAGAAGATCCGCAGGCAGCTCCTTTCCGTCGCCGAAAAGCTGGACCGGACCACCGTCACCTTCAGGCGAAAGGTGGCCGAGGAAGACAAGCTCTACGGTTCCGTGAGCGTCACCGACGTGCTCGGCGAGCTGGAAGCCATGGGGTTTCGACTGGATCGCAAAAGCGTCCAGCTGGATCAGCCCATCAAGCAGCTGGGCAAGTTCCCGGTTTCCGTCAGGGTGGACGCCGACGTGACGGCCAGCGTGAAAGTGGTGGTGGAGCCCGAAGAGGGCGAATAGTCCATGGACGATCTTCGGGAAGAGCTCAAGAAGATCCCCCCCCACCAAAACGAGGCGGAGCAGTCGGTTCTCGGAGGAATTCTCCAGGACAACGACACGCTGTCCGCGGCCCTGGAGATTCTCCAGGGGGACGAGTTCTACCGGGAGGCTCACCGAGCCATTTTCCGGGCCGTGCTGGAGCTGTTCGAGCGCAACGAGCCCGTGGATCTGGTGACCGTGGCCGATCTGCTCGCGGAGCGCAACGCCCTGGAAAAGGCCGGGGGGCCCGTCTATCTGGCCTCCCTGGTGGATTCGGTGCCCACGGCGACCAACGTGGGGGCCTACGCCCGCATCGTCCACGGCAAGGCCGTCTTGAGGCGCCTCATTCAAGGGGCCAACGAGGTCCTCTCCCTTTGCTACGACCGGGGCAAGAAGCTCGAGGAAGTGCTCGACCACGCCGAGCGGATCATCTTTTCGGTGACCGGTCACCAGCTCCGCACCCGCTACTCGCCCATCCAGGAAGTGGTCAAGGCGAACATCCGCATCATCGAGGAGTTCCAGGGCAGCCGCAAGATGCTCACGGGGATTCCTTCGGGCTACACCGGGCTGGACCAGCTCACGGCGGGGTTCCAGAAGTCCGACCTGATCATCCTGGCGGCGCGCCCCAGCATGGGGAAGACGGCCCTGGCCCTTTCCGTCGCCCGCAACGTGGCCCTGGACCACGGCGTTCCCGTGGGCTTCTTTTCCCTGGAAATGAGCAAGGAGCAGTTGGCCATGCGCCTCATGTGCGCCGAAGGACGGGTGGATTCCAACAAGATCCGCACGGGCTTCCTGAGCCAGCAGGATTGCATCAGCCTCGTTTCCGCCGCCGGCCATTTCATGGACGCTCCCATCTTCATCGACGACACCCCCGCCCTGACCACCATGGAGCTGCGGGCCAAGGCCCGGCGCATGATGTCGGAACAGGGCCTCGGCCTCGTCGTCGTGGACTATTTGCAGCTCATGCAGAGCAAGGGGGCCGAAAGCCGCGAGAAGGAGATCTCCGAGATCTCGCGCTCCCTCAAATCCCTGGCCAAGGAGCTGGGCGTTCCCGTCATGGCCCTGTCCCAGCTCAACCGCAAGGTGGAGGAGCGCCACGACAAGCGGCCCCAGTTGAGCGACCTGAGGGAATCGGGGAGCCTCGAGCAGGACAGCGACGTGGTCATGTGCATCTATCGCGACGAAGTTTACAACGCCAACACGGACGACAAGGGAGTGGCGGAGATCCTGGTTCGCAAACAGCGCAACGGTCCCACGGGCGAGGTGCGGCTGAGCTATCTCGGCGCCTACACCCGTTTCGAAAACCTCGCCGAATGAGGTCTTTTCGAAGACGCCGCCCAGTCTCGCCCATTCCGCAGCCGACAGGACCTTCATCATGACCGAGCATCCACAGTATCGGGACGCCGAGGTGGAAAGCCTCTCCCTGGACGGGCTCCGGGCCTTGCAGCTCGAGCGCCTGCGGGAGACGGCGAAGCGGGCCGCCGCTTCGCCCTTCTACGGCGAGCGGTTCGCCGAGGCGGGATTCGAGCCTTCGGACTTGAAAGGCTTCGAGGACTTTTCCCGGTTGCCTTTCACCGTCAAGCAGGACCTGCGCGACCGGTATCCCTACGGGCTTCTCACGGTGCCGGGGGACCGGTTGGTGCGCCTGCACGTCTCCTCGGGAACCACGGGGCAGGCCACGGCCGTTTTCTATTCCCGGGCCGATCTGGACGGCTGGGCCGAGCTCATGGCCCGCTGCCTCCGCATGACCGGGGCCCGTCCCGGAGACGTCTTTCAGAACCTCACGGGCTACGGTCTGTTCACGGGAGGGCTGGGCTTCCACTACGGGGCCGAGCGGCTGGGGCTGCTCACCATCCCCGCCGGGGCGGGCAACAGCAAGCGCCAGATCCGGCTCATGCAGGATTTTTCCACCACCCTCGTTCACATCATTCCCAGCTACGCCCTGCGCCTCATGGACATCATGGGCGAGGGGGGGATCGACCCACGGCGGGACCTGAAGCTGCGCATCGCCTACCTGGGAGCGGAGCCCTATTCCGAGGAGGTGCGGCGACGGGTGGAGGCCTTCTACGGCGTCAAGGTTTACAACAGCTACGGGCTGTCGGAAATGAACGGTCCGGGGGTGGCCTTCGAGTGTCCCGAGCAAGACGGCATGCACTTGTGGGAAGACGCCTATTTCATGGAAGTGGTGGATCCGAAGACCCTGGAGCCCGTGCCCGACGGCTCCTACGGCGAGCTGGTCATGACCACCCTGGCTCGCGAGGCCATGCCGATCCTGCGCTACCGCACCAAGGACCTCACCCGCGTCCTTCCCGGCGTCTGTCCCTGCGGGCGCGCCCACCGGCGCATCGACCGCATCCGGGGGCGCTCCGACGACATGTTCATCCTCAAGGGGGTGAACATCTTTCCCGTCCAGGTGGAGCAGACCCTCATGGCCATCCCCGAGGTGGGCACCAACTACCGCATTCTCCTGCGACGGGAGAACAACGTGGACGACATGATCGTTCAGGTGGAGGTGACGGACCGCGTTTTCGTGGAAGACATGCGCCGCCTCCACCAGCTTCAGAAAAAAATCGTTCGCGACCTGAAAAGCGAGCTGCTGGTGAGCCCCAAGGTGGAGCTGGTGGAGCCCAACGGTCTTCCCCGCAGCGAAGGCAAGGCCGTGCGCCTGGTGGACGAGCGCCGGCTGTGAAAGTATGGATTCCGGCTTGAAGATTGCCGGAACGACGGACTTGCGGAGCGTTTCGTCGCCCATCGTCTCGTCGCCGTCGTCATTCGGGCATGCTTTCCCCGGGAGAAGCGCCCCGGATTCCGGGTCTCCGCTTCGCCCGGAACGACGAAAGCCGCGAATGCGTCGAGAAGCTTCGCCGACCCGACAATAGGCTCGACGTTGCCCGGGACCTCGATGGGAAGCCGTTCTATCCGTCCACCGAGCACTGACCACTGACCACCGCGGAAGGAGGTCCATCCATCGGAAAGCTTTACGGCAACGTAAGCGGTCTCAAGAGCAACGTGCGGCAAAGGCTGGAAAAGCTCGAGCGCCGCAGGGTTTCCCCCCGCGAGGTGGTCTCCGCCGAGCTGGCGAGGGACTTGGCCCGGTTGTCCTTCGAATCCGGCCGCCAGACGGGGGTTTTCATCGACCGCAACGGCAACGTGGAAATGGTTCTGGTGGGGGGGCCGAGGTCCATGTACATCCCCGACCTACCCAAAAGCCGCGGGGGGCGGGGCCGCCTGCGCGGCATTCGCTTCGTCCACACCCATCTCAACGGCGAGCCCGTTTCCCGCGACGATCTCATGGATCTGGTCTTTCTGAGGCTGGATTGCCTGGCGGTGGTTCAGGTGGACCGTCACGGCGGGGCCACCACCCTGGAAGTGGCCCACGTCCTGCCGGCGAGCCGGGAAGGGGAGGCGGGCTGGGAGGTGCTCCCCCCCGTTTCCTGCGCCCGTCCGGACGTGGATTTTCCCCGGCTGGTGGAGTCCCTGGAAGACGAGCTGGAGCGCAACCGGGCGGTGGCCGAAGCCGAGCGCCGCCGGGACCGGGCCATCCTGGTGAGCGTCGCCGGGGCCGGCCGCCGGGAAGCGTCGGAATCCATGAAGGAGCTGGAGGAGCTGGCCGCCACGGCGGGCATCACCGTGGCCGACGTGGTCTTCCAGCGCCAGCGCGCCGTCAATCCCCGATACCTCATCGGCAAGGGCAAGCTGGGGGAGATCATCCTGAGGGCCTTGCAGTTGGGGGTGGATCTGCTCATCTTCGATCAGGAGCTCAATCCTTCCCAGGTGAAGGCCGTCACGGACACCACGGAGCTTCGGGTCATCGACCGAACCCAGCTCATTCTGGACATTTTCGCCCGGCGGGCCAGGAGCCGCGAAGGCAAGATCCAGGTGGAGATGGCCCAGCTCAAGTACCTGCTGCCTCGGCTGGGAGTCAAGGACGACGCCCTCTCGCGCCTCACGGGAGGCATCGGGGCGCGGGGGCCCGGCGAGACCAAGCTGGAGATCAACCGCCGGCGCATCAAGGACCGCATCTCGCACCTGGAGCGCCAACTGAAGGAGGTGCGCAAGAACCGGGCCCAGCGAAAGGAGCTGCGGCTGCGCAAGGGCGTGCCCGTCCTTTCCATCGTGGGCTACACCAACGCCGGCAAATCCACGCTGCTCAACACCCTCACCCACAGCAAGGTCCTGGTGGAGAATCAGCTTTTCGCCACCCTGGATCCCACCAGCCGCAGGCTGCGCTTCCCCCGCGATTTCGAAGTGCTGATCACCGATACCGTGGGCTTCATCCAGGATCTGCCCAAGGATCTTCTGGAAGCCTTCGCCGCCACCCTCGAGGAGCTTCAGGACGCCGATCTGATCCTCCACGTGGTGGACGTCTCCAACCCCCGCTTCCGGGAGCACATGGAAACGGTGGACGAGCTGCTGGAAAAGCTCGAGCTTCGGCACAAGCCGTCCATTCTCGTTTTCAACAAGATGGATCTGGCGGACCCGGAGGTCCTTGCGCATCACGCGAGACGCTACGGGGCCGTGGCCATTTCCGCCCTGTCCACGGAAACGGTGAAGCCCCTTGTCGAGGCCATGCAGGACCGGGTGGAAGCCTTGATGGCCGAAGGATTCGAGATGCCCGGGGAGATGGAGGAGCCGGCCTTCCCGGAGGCGGGAGAGGAGGAGGCGGAGTGAGCGAGTCGCGCCATGTACCGGGGAGTGAATGCGAGGGAGAGGTGGACGAGACCGGGGAAGGGCGGCCTTCGCCCTCCATGGAAAGGAAGCGGCGGGAAATGATGGAGGCCTTCTCGCGGCTCACCCCCCAGGAGCGCCTCGCCGAAGCCGAAAGGCGGCTCGACGAGGTCCTGGACCGGATGGCCGAGCTGCGCGGAATCACTCGGGAAGAAGCCTATGAACAGCTTGTCGGGCATCGCGACCGAGCTTGTCGATCTCTTGTGCGCGAGGAATGACGCCGTTATGACTTGCGCGAAAAACGAAGAAATCCCGGCATCGCAGGGGCGAACCTGCGTGTTCGCCCTGGAAAGCTACCGCTTGACCCATCTCGACGGCTTGCAATAATCCCCATGGAATTGGAAGGTCCCTGGAAGCTTGTGGCCACCCTTGTGGCAGGCTCGATGACGGGGGCCGCTGCTTTTTATTTTGCGAGGCGGTGGATCGTCCGGTGGAGCCTGCGGCGTCGCTTTCGCCGGGGGATCGAGGGGGAAGCGCGGGCGAAGCGGTTCCTGGAGGGCCGGGGATTTCGCATCCTGGCCGAGCAGCCCGAGCTGGAAGCTTCCATGAAGGTGGACGGCCGGGTGGTGGGCTACCGGGTCCGGGCGGACTTTCTGGTGAAGAAGGGAAGGCGCCGGGCGGTGGTGGAGGTGAAAACGGGGGCCCGGGCCGTGGATCCCGCTTCGCCCCGCACTCGCCGTCAAATCCACGAATACGCCCGCCTCTACGACGTGGACGACGTCTATCTTTTCGACGCCGAGGAGGGGGTCCTGCGCAGGATCGAGCTCCCGGGGGAAAGGGCGGGGGGAGGTCCCCGCTGGCTCTGGTGGCTTTCGGGAGTGGCCGCGGGGGCGGGGATGGCGTGGTGGCTTTCGGGCCGGGGATGGTGACGGGGAGGCTTCTCCCTCCCCCCCGCCCTCGACGGGTGAGGGGCGGGGGGGAACGGAGGCGAACGAGACGCAGCGCTCCCCGATTTTCACGACCGTCCTGCCAGCAGGCCCTCGCCGTCCGTCCGCGCGGGGCCGAAGTCCCCGCGCCGGCCGCCGGGAAAGGACGCCGACGCGCCCCGCGGAAGTTTTTCCGTTCCGTCATTCCGGCAATCTTCAAGCCGGAATCCATTTTTTCGCTTCCGCCTTCCGCCTTCGAGAATCACCGAACCACCACTCCCATGGCGTAGAAGCCTTCGTAGGGAGGAATCGCGCAGCGGGCTTCCACGTGGTAGTAGCCGGGGGCGCCGGTGAGGTCGAAGCGCAGCT
>Ga0180429_10002287_pt1 | contig 15846 bp, 13 predicted proteins | sample SS_ome_FD_132428 | JGI IMG/M metagenome (GOLD analysis project Ga0180429, IMG submission 132428) | Hypersaline lake sediment archaeal communities from the Salton Sea, California, USA - SS_1_S_1 metaG | ecosystem: Environmental > Aquatic > Non-marine Saline and Alkaline > Hypersaline > Sediment ...
TCGTCGAAAGGGGCGGCTGGGTGTGGCCAGGTCGAACAGTCTGTTATAGAATGGGTTGCCTATGGAAGGGCAGTTGATCATTTTCGAAGGTGGAGGCGGAACAGGTAAGTCTACGCAAGCCGAGAAGTTATGTTCCGTCATCTCCGGCAGGCGCAACCGGGTCCGACATGTGAGGGAGCCGGGCTCCACCGCCGTGAGCGAGAAGATCCGCGATATTCTTCTGTGCCATCCAGACAAGCGCCATGCCGACATCACGCCCGAAACCGAGGTTTTTCTCTATATGGCAGCGCGCGCTCAGCTTTTCGGAGAGGTTATCGCGCCCGCCCTCGAGCGCGGCGAGACGGTGATTCTCGATCGGTCCTATTTTTCCACATATGCTTATCAGGGATCGGGACTCGGTCTCGATCGCTCTCTGATTTTGCAACTCGGCGAGTGGGCCGTTGGCGGGATCCGCCCGGCGAGGGTTGTGGTGCTCGATATGGATCCGGCCGAGAGTTTCGATCGCCTCGACGGAACGTTCGATCGCGTGGAAAGCAGGGATCTTGCCTATCACCGCCGCGTGCGCGGGGGATTCCTCGAACTGGCCGAACGGTTCGGCGACCTCTTTGTGGTGATCGACGGATCGGCCCCGCCCGACGAGGTGCACAAAAAAGTCCTGGAGGCTCTGCACGATGCGCTGTGAGGGATTGATCGGACAGGGCGCGCAGATCGACCGGATCGCAAGCCTCATCGAAACGCGCAGACTTCCCCATGCGATCCTCCTTTCCGGGCCGCCCGGTGTGGGAAAGTCGCTCGCCGCCCGGTTCGTGGCCGCCGCTCACCTCTGCACCCGGCATGGATGCGCCGACTGCGCCGATTGTGCGCGCGTCCGATCGGGTTCCCATCCCGATTTTCATCTCCTCGAACCGGAGGAGTCGCGCCGCGACATCCGCATCAGCCAGACACGGGACTTGATGACCGCTCTCTCCGTCCAGAGCTACGAGGGGCATGGCAAAGTGGCCATCATCGATCCGGCCGATCGGATGAACGAGGAATCGCAGAACGCCTTTCTCAAAACCCTCGAGGAACCGGCCGAGGGCACTCTGCTGATCCTCGTCTCGTCCCGTCCCGCCGGCTTGCTGGTCACCGTGCTCTCCCGCTGCCAGCAGTTCCGTTTCGGGCGGCTCTCCTTCGAGGAGATGGAAGAGTACAGCGCCACACGCACCGGGGAGGGTCCCCGTCTTCCACAGAGCCTGGCCGGGGGATGCCCGGGCCGTCTCGAGGCGATGGAAGCCGTTGACGGACCCGCCGTGCGCGCTCTGCTCATCGACTACGTGACGAGCCGATCGCTGCCGTCATCGGTGAGCTTCAGCCTGGCGGCCATGTCGTGGGCCGGTGAGGCGCCGAATCCCCAGGCCCTCCGCAAGAGGATCAGGACCATGCTTGACATGGCCCTGTCACTTATGAGAGACCTTGTGGTGCTCGCTCTCGGTGCGGACGACGGGTCGGTACGAAACAGCGACTGCGTCGATCGCCTTGCGGCCGCCTCGAGTCTCTACGATCCGGCCCTGGTTATTCATGCCCTCGGGCAGATGCCGGAATCTTACGCCGATCTCGAGGGATACATCGACCCAGGTCTCGTCGTGGAGAACATGGCGATCCTGATCAGAGATACAAGGAAGAGATCGTAAATGCTCTATACCGTGATCCGATACAGCGAAATGAACTATCGGGGATACTTCCAGATCAACGATGAAGAAGCTCCCCGTTCGGGCCAATACTGTCTCATCAGATCCCCCCGCGGAATCGAATTGGGGAAAGTCCTTTGCGATCCGGTCGAGCATGACGGTGAGGTCCAGTGGGTCAAGAACTCGCGCGGTCAGGGCGGCCGGAATCGCCACGGCCGCAAGCCCGATGCCAAGAAAAAGGACGTTTCATCGGGCGGCCAGAAGGCCAATACCAACGCCGCGGCCAAGCAGCAGTCCGATTCTAAAGGGAAGGCCGAAAAAAACAACGACTCCTCCCGAGACGATTCGAACGGCACAAACACCATCCATCTCTCCGGAGAGATCTTGCGTATCGCCTCGGCCGAAGATATGGAGAAGGTGTCGCGGCAGCGCGCCCGGGGCACGGCTGACGAGGAGGAGTACTGTACGCGTCGCATCGCGTCGCACAAGCTCAAGATGAAACTGGCCGGCGTCGAGTACCTCTTCGAGGGAGAAAAGATCATCTTCTACTTCCTCGCCGAGGGGCGTGTCGATTTCCGCGCGCTCGTCAGGGATCTGGCCAAGATGTACCGGACCCGGATCGAGATGAAGCAGATCGGCGTCCGCGACGAGGCGCGCCTGCTCGCCGAGTACGAACATTGCGGCAGACGCCTCTGCTGCAAGAATTTTCTCAACCACCTCGAGCCGGTCACCATGCGGATGGCCAAGAGCCAGAAGACCACCCTCGATCCCTCGAAGATCTCGGGGCGCTGCGGCAGGCTCATGTGCTGTTTGCGCTACGAGGACAACGTCTACCAGGATCTCAAGAAGCGGCTCCCCAAGAAAGGCCTCATCGTGACCCTGGCCGAGGGACGGGCCAAGGTCCTCTCCCAGGACATCCTCTTGCAGAAACTTCTCGTGGAAACGCAGAAAGGGGAGAGGCAGATCATTCACGCCTCGGAGATCATCGACGTCGCCCCGCCTCAGCAGAGGAGCCAGCCTCCGCCGGGGAAGTCCAAGAAACCGCACGGGCGAAATCGACGTTCCCGGTAAAGATCCCCCCCTCCGAATTCCGATAATCAATGCAGCCCTGTTCGGAACCCCGAGCAGGCCCGGAGTGGTCCGGACGGACGATCCGCGATCGGTGGAGCGGAGGGATTGAGAGGCGATGATGAATGCCAAAATCGAAAACGTGATCGAACAGTTGGCGGTCAGGGATGTGCGCTACAGTCCCCAGGCCTACTTTTTCGTGCTCGAAGCGCTCGACTTCATCAACGAACATCTCGATGAAGAGGGATTCGGCGGTTCGGAGACCCATGTGAGCGTCGTCGAACTGCTCGCCGGAGTGCGCCACTACGCGCTCGATCAGTTCGGCCCCCTCTCGCGCATCGTTCTCGAAGATTGCGGAATCTACTCGACCGAGGATATCGGCGAGGTCGTTTTCAACATGGTCGACGCCGACTTGCTCAACAAGGAGGCCGACGACGACCGCCGGGATTTTGAGGGCGGTTTCGATTTCCATGAGGTCTTCGAGGAGACATACTCGCCCGCACTACCCTGGTGACGGGACAAGAAAAAAACGCGGCCCGGAAATTCGGGGCTCGTGGGGATAACGAGGTTGGAAGAAAAGAATCCCGGCAGCGCAAAGCGGCCGGGATTCTTTTCTTTCGATCGGCTGCCCGACTCCGAACAGGAGCCGCGGCTCCGAGAAGGGAGCCAGGCCCAAGCCTTTTCGTTAACCGTCTTCGGCTTCCTTGGCGGCCGCCTTACGGCGGTACTTCTCACACTTGGAGAAAAATGTCCGCTGAGCGTCGACGTCGTTGATCTTCTTCAGCCAGATATTGTAGATGGCGTAGATGTTTTTCACGTTCAGCTCGAGATTGGCTTCCATCTCCTCCTGGGTCGTGTCGCCCTTGATCGGCACGTCGACGAAGCCCACGCCGGTGAGTTTGTTCCACATCTCGGCCACGCGGAAGGCGACGACCACGTCGTCCGATTTGAGAAGGTCGAGCCCGTTGAAGGCGTTGAGGAGGACGGGAATTTTTTCGAAATCGGCTTCCTCGAATTCGGCCAAGAGTTTTTTGCGCTTCCACGGCGGCAGCTCCTGGCTGACGAAACCGTCGGTGAAGCATTCGGTCAGCCGGTCGAACCGTTCCTGATCGCAGCCGATGATGGCGGGCAGAGGGTCGAGAGTGACGACCGGATCGATCTCCTCGGGAACCTCGGCCGGAGGCGGCGTCTCTTCCGGGGTGTCGTCGACCGGCTCGGGTTCGACCGCTTCGGGAACATCTTCTTCGGTGTCGGCCGGATCCGTTCCGTCATCGTCGGTGGTGGCCGGAGTGTCGTCGACAGTCTCGGGAGTCTCGTCGATGGCGGCCACATCGTCGGTCTTGGGATCATCGCCGCCTGTCATCATGAGAACGAGGATCACGACGATCGCCACGGCCGAAACGCCCGCAACGATCCAGACCCACGTCTTGTTTCCCCCTTCGTCCTCGTCGTCGGCGCCGCGGCGGCGGGACGTTTTGCGCCGGGCGGGCGCCGCGCCTTTTCGACCGCGCGTGGCGGCCGCGCGCCCGCCTCGTTTCGCTCGAACGACAGGTTTTTTCTTTCCACCAGCCGGTGCGGCCGCGGCCGCCGACGCGGCGGGTGGGTCCGCCGGAGCGGCAGGTGCGGGTTCGGGAGCGGGCTCAGCCGCCGCTTCCTCGATGGGAGGAATCATCACGACTCCGCCGCATTTTTTGCATTTGGCTTTGGTTCCCGTGAAAGTCTCGGGAATCTTGTACTTGGCATCACATCCCGAACATGTACCGGTCCTGGCGGTCATTGTTGTCTCCTGTCTTTTAAAAGCACCCGGTATGAGAGGAAACTCTGTTTCCAACTCATTTTATGATTGTGCCGCGCCTTGGCAAACAAAAAAGGAATGGCCGCGTCCGGCCCGTCGCCCGGCGCCGGCGTTACCAGTCCTTCATCTCCTTCTCGATATCGCGGCCCTGCCAGACATCCTTGTAGCGCTTCCACCACCCGAACCAGAGGCGGACGGCGTGTTTCAGATCGGCTTCCATCGATCCTCGGATCACGGTGTCCTGAAATCCGGGAGAGAATCCAAAGGACTTGCCCGTGATCGGCCGCAGGACGTGGATGATCCTGTTTGCCTTTGCAATGTCGTCCCGGTCGGAGAAGTCGAGAGGAACGAGTCCGTTGAGAAGGGCGGGGATCGCCGGCTTGGCTTCGGCGTTGAGCTTCTCCCGCGCTGCGATCGACCGCTCCCTGTCGTCGCCGACGAGATCCTTGACGAGACGCCGGAGCGCCTTGCGCTTCGCCTCCGATGTCTCCTCGAGAAATTCCACCTCCTGCAGATCGCCTTCGGGATTGAGACGTTTGTCGTATTTTTCATCGAGCGTTCTCGGCTTGTCCTCGGCCACATGGTCGAGGTCTCCGCCGTATTCGTCGCCCACGGTCTGGTCGATCACCGACCACCTGTCACCGATCCTCTGGAGTGTGAGCGAACGATTCTGTCGCCGGTCGTTGAGCAGGTTGTGGAGCACCATCTCGACGGCGGCCTTTTTTCCATCGTTGGAGGTCTCCTCCACCTTTTCCACGGCAGATTCTCGAGCGAACGCCGCCCCCTGGGGCGAGTCGTCGGTGAGGGCGCCCATATATTCCTGCAGCTTGAGGATCTGGTCGAGTTCCTCGAGGTCGGACCAGAGTGAGCCGCCCGACCGTTTCTTGTGATAGAGAGGGAAGTTGATCATGAGGCGGAGCGAGTCGGTGTCGTTGTCGCTCACGGCGGCGATGAAGTCGACGCAGGCCTTCTCGGCCTCGGTCCGCGCCACAGGTTGGGGCTCGTCGGAGGGGGGCGGCGTGTCTCGAGGCGCGTCGCTTTCGGCTTGGGAGGTTTCATCAGTGTCGGCCTCTGGCCGCGGCTCGTCGCGGTCGATGTTCGATTCGACGATGATGACGATCACCACAAAAAGAGCGGCGCCGGCGCCCACCACCGGCCAGAGCCAGGGCTTTTTTTTCTCCGGTTTCTTTGCCGCCTTTCGGGCCTGGGCGGGGAAGGACTCGCCGCAGGCGCGGCACTTGACCTTCTTGCCCAGTGTTTTTAGCGGAACGTCGTATTCGGCTCGGCACTTCGGACAGATGATGAGCGGCATATTTGAAGAATCCTGCTGAGAGAAACTCGTGGCGCCAAAAGGCCCATCTAAAATGAACGGGAGGGAACTGTCAAGGCCCGCACCGATCCCGAGCATCGTGCCACGGGGCTGTTGTCTTCTATTTCGCGGGGGCTATAATCCGTAAGCAAACCGTGGAGAGCGCGCTCCGTGTACCCCCTTTCTCCCACGGGCTGTCACCGGCCGCCAACCGACTATTGCCGAATGTGGAGAGACCAGCAGAATGTGGAGAGACCATGTGTGAGAGTCGATTCCGGCTCGAGAGCGATTTCAAACCCGCCGGCGATCAGCCTGACGCGATCGGCGCCCTCACGGAGGGTCTGAACAGGGGAGAGAGGGAACAGACACTCCTCGGTGTCACCGGTTCGGGCAAGACCTTCACCATGGCGCAGGTGATCAACAATGTGGGCCGGCCGGCGCTGATCATCGCCCACAACAAGACCCTCGCCGCCCAGCTCTACGGCGAGTTCCGCGAGCTCTTTCCCCACAACGCGGTCGAGTATTTCGTCTCCTACTACGACTACTACCAGCCCGAGGCCTACATTCCGCGCACCGACGTCTACATCGAAAAAGATGCCTCCGTCAACGAGCGGATCGACAAGATGCGCAACTCGGCCACCCGTTCCCTGCTGACCCGGAACGACGTGATCATCGTGGCGTCCGTGTCGTGCATCTACGGCCTCGGTTCGCCCGATGCCTACGACGAGATGTCGGTCACCATCGAGCGGGCGCAGACCGTCGATCGCGACGAGATCCTCCGATCTCTCACCACGATCCAGTATCAGCGTAACAATTACGATCTGAAACGGGGCGTCTTCCGCGTGCGGGGCGACGTGGTCGAGATCTTTCCCGCCTACGAGGAGGAGCGTGTCGTGCGCGTCGAATTCTTCGACGACGAGGTGGAGTCGATCGTCGAGATCGATCCACTCCGCGGGGAGGTTCTCGCCGAGCCGGGCTCGGTCACCATCTTTCCCGCCTCGCACTACATCACCCCCGAGGACCGCATGCAGCGCGCTATCGGATCGATCCGTGAAGAACTCGGCGTCCGGCTCGACGAACTGCGCAGTCAGGCAAAGCTCCTCGAAGCCCAGCGTCTCGAGCAGCGGACCCGTTACGACCTGGAGGTGCTCGAGGAGAACGGTTTCTGCTCGGGGATCGAAAACTATTCGCGCCATCTCGACGGCCGCAACGAGGGCGAACCGCCCGCCACGCTGATCAACTACTTTCCCAGCGATTATCTGCTGTTCATCGACGAGAGCCACCAGACCGTACCCCAGGTGCGCGCCATGTACCGCGGGGACCGATCGCGCAAGAGATCGCTCGTGGAGCACGGTTTCAGGCTTCCCTCGGCGCTCGACAACCGCCCCCTGCGCTTCGAGGAATTCGAAAAGCTCGTCAACCAGGTGATCTACGTGTCGGCCACGCCCGGCCCCTACGAACTGGAGCGGACCAAGAACAGGGTGGTGGAGCAGATCATCAGGCCCACGGGGCTGATCGAACCGCAAGTCGAGCTCCGCCCCGCCGAGGGCCAGGTCGACGACCTCATGTCGGAGATCAACGAGCGCGTTGGGAGGGGGGAGCGCATTCTGGTCACGACCCTCACCAAGCGCATGGCCGAGGAGCTCACCGACTATTACGCGTCGATGGGCATGAAGGTCAAGTATCTCCACAGCGATATCGCCACGATCGAGCGGACCGAGATCATCCGCGAGCTCCGATCGGGCACGTACGACACGCTGATCGGAATCAATCTGCTGCGCGAGGGGCTCGATATTCCCGAGGTCTCCCTCGTGGCGATTCTCGATGCCGACAGGGAGGGATTTCTCCGGTCGACCACCTCTCTCGTGCAGACGTTCGGCCGGGCGGCGCGCAACGTGCGCGGCAAGGTGATCCTCTACGCGGCCGACTCGACCCGATCGATCGGCGAGGCGATGGCCGAGACCGACCGCCGCCGCGCGATCCAGGAGGACTACAACTCCCGCATGGGGATCACCCCCGAAAGCGTGCGGAAGGGAATCAGCGTCATTCTCGATTCGGTCTGCGAGGCCGACTACGTCACCGTGCCGCGCGAGAAGGACGGAGTCGCCGAGGGCGCCGACATGGCTCACATTCGCAAGGCGATCGACACGGTCCGCGACGAGATGCTCGCCGCGGCGCGCGCCCTCGAGTTCGAGAAAGCCGCCTCCCTGCGCGACCGGATGCTCGAGTTGCAGGAACTGGAACTGAGATACCGATGACGCCCATGGCCAAGGTCGAAGAGAAGCTCGCCCGCATCCCCGACGCGCCCGGCGTCTACCTGATGAAGGACGCGGCGGAAAGCGTGATCTACGTGGGCAAGGCGGTCTCCCTCAGGAACCGCGTGCGGTCCTATTTCGCGCGGACCACGACCGACACGCGCCCCGCGGCGCTCCACCTCTCGTCGAAGACGGCCGACATCGAGTTCATCGTCACGCGCAACGAGAACGAGGCCTTCATTCTCGAGAACAACCTGATCAAGAAGTTCAAGCCGCGCTACAACATCCGGCTGCGCGACGACAAGAACTTTCTCAGCCTCAAGGTCGATTTCTCCCACGACTTTCCCGCCGTCGTTCCCGTGCGCCGCATGCGCAAGGACGGCGCCGCCTACTTCGGCCCCTACACCTCGTCGATGGCGATCCGCTCGACGCTGCGCTTTCTGCGCACGGTGGTGCCCTTTCGCGTCTGCTCCGACGGCGAGTTCCGGAACCGCGCGCGGCCCTGCATCCAGTACCAGATCAAACGCTGCTCGGCCCCCTGCTGCGGCCTGATCGGCAAGGAGGAGTACCGCGCCGATCTCGATGTGGCGCTCCGCGTGCTGCGAGGCGAGGTGGCTCCCCTTCAAAAGGAGCTGCGCGGCCGGATGAAGGACGCCTCGGACAAGATGGATTACGAGTCGGCGCTGCGTTTTCGGGACCAGATCAGGAACCTCGAGCGCTTCACCGCCACGCAGAAGGTGGAGGTCGTCCGTTTCGACGATGCCGACGTGGTCGGTGTCTGCACCGAGGGGGGGGTGAGCGAGGTGGCGGTCCTCTTTTTCCGCGAAGGAAAGCTGATCTCGTCGAGCCCCTTCGCCTTCGAGCACGAGCTCGGTCCCGAGGAACTCCTCTCCCAGTTCGTTCTCCGATATTACGGCGAACGGCGCCACGTGCCGCGCGAGATCTTTCTCCCTTTCGCCATCGCCGACATGAAGGAGGTGGAGGGCTTTCTCAAGGAACGGCGCGGCGGGGGGGTGTCGCTCAAGGTGCCCCGCCGGGGCGATGCCGTACGCCTCCTCGACATGGCCCAGGAGAACGCCCGCCTCACGCTGCGCGCCTCGCGCGGCGTCAAGCAGATCGCGGCGGGCATTGCCGAATCGCTGAGGCAGACGCTCGGCCTGACAGGCGCTCCGCTGCGCATCGAGGGCGTCGACATCTCGAACACCCGCGGCAACGAGGCGGTCGGTTCGATCGTCCACTTCAAGGAGGGGGAGCCTCTCAAGAGCCGCTACCGGCGCTTTCGCATCAAGACCGTGACCGGCTCCGACGACTACGCCATGATGCGCGAGGTGCTCGTGCGGCGCTTCAGGCGGGGGCGGGAGGAGGAGAAACTTCCCGACCTGCTCCTCGTCGACGGCGGCAAGGGGCAGGTGTCGATCGCCGTCCGCGCCGCGGCCGAGGTGGGGGTGGAGAGCGTCGACATCATCGGTATGGCCAAGGGCGCGACGCGCGCCCGCGCCGTGGTCGGCGGCGGCACCAGAAGCGACATGATCTACATGCCCGGCCGTTCCCGGGCGGTCGAACTGCCCGCGGGATCGGGCGAGCTTCACCTTTTGCAGCGCGTGCGCGACGAGGCCCACCGTTTCGCCGTCGCCTATCACCGCAAGCTGCGCGGCAAGGAAACACTCTCGTCGCCCCTCGACGGGGTGAGCGGGCTGGGCGCCATGCGCCGCCGCCAACTCTTGGCCCACTTTGGCGGTGCGCGGGGACTCAAGGCCCTCTCGATCGAAGAGATCGCCAACGTGCCCGGCATCGGCCCGGTTCTGGCCGGCCGCATTTACAGCGCACTCCACGATCGGTGACGGTGCGATCGGCGGCGGCTGAGAGCCGGTTAAAAATCATCTCCCGCCTAATCGCAAAAAGTCTCGCCTCCCCCGATCGTTGCCTGATAAACTTCTTCCCAGCACCCGATCCGCTCGTCGATCCCACGGGATTGGAAAGGACAAGACCCGTCATGATCCGAATCGTGTTACGCCTCTGTTTCTTGATCACCATTCTCGCCGCGCCCGCCGCAGCCGAGGAGTTCGCACTCAGTCCGACGAAGATCAAGATCAACGAGAAAAACGCCAGCGCCTTTCCGTGGATCGAGCTCCGGCCGCGCAATCTGGCCGATCTGGAGCGCGAGCCCAAATACCGTTCCCGCAATCCCAAGAAGTTCGTGCGCCATTTTGGAGGCGGCGACGGAGTCACTGTCTCCTTTGCGGTCGACGAGAAGGCGGGCAACGCCGAGGGCTACAACTACCTCTACGCCGATCTCGCGGGGGGCGGCAATCTGGTCAAGAGCAAAAAGCTCAACGGCAAGAACGTGCTCGTCGGCCGCAACCACTGCAGCGCCATCTTTCCCACCTGCGAGGTCGAGATCCCTTCCGCGGGGCAAACCGCGCCCTTTCCCATCCAGGCCAAGTTCGTCTGGCACGTGAGGGATCTCGGAGACGCTCTCTTGCGTCTCACCGCATGCTGCGCCCTCAAGGGCAAGGTGCGATTCGGCAGCAAGGAGCAGGCCGTGATCGTCTTCGACTCCGACTGCAACGGCGTCTTCGGCGAGAGGGGCGCGCCTTACAACACGCCGCTTCGGGGCGATAAGATCTGGATCGGAAAAAAAGCTCCCAAGATGGAGAAGGCCTATGCCGAGGCGATTCCCTTCGGACGTTATTTTCAGTTTGAAGGAGATTGCTTCGAGCTTTCTCTCGACGGCGGCCTCGCGGATCCGAAGATTTCCGTCGAGCCCGTCTCCGGTCCCCTGGGGATGATCGAGCTGGGTACGGCGGGCTTTGTGCTCGAGCTGATGCAGAACAACCAGGTTTTTCGGATCGATTGCGGCGAGGCGACGACGATCCGCGTCCCCACCGGAACCTACTCGCTTCACATGGCGTGGCTCAAGGGAAAGATGAAGGGCAAACCCTACGAACTCGAGGGCAAGCCGGGGAGCTTCAAGGGCCAGATCAAGGTCGAACCTGACAACACGACCCTCGTCGAGCTCGGCCCTCCGCTGAGAATCAAGATCTCCACCTCTCAACGGGTCGTGGGGACGGGGACGCAGATCGACTTCGTCTCGGTCATCGAGGGGAGCGGGGGCGAGATCTACCGCCGGCTCTACAAGTATGGCCGGAGGTTCGACCACCCTCTCATCGTGGTGCGCAATTCTCAGAACAAACCGGTCCACAAGGGCGTCTTCGGCTACGACGACCAGGGCCGCTGTGTCTACGCCTGGCGAATTCAGAGCACGATCCACGACGGCGACTTTTCCCTCGATGTGACGCTCGACACGGGCCCCTTCGCCCAAGACGAGGAGTTCGTCAACAGATTCGAGATCCGCCGTTAAAGGCCCGCGCAAATCCTGCCGATAGATCAAGCAGCCGACCACGCGGCTTATCTATCGAAAGGCGCATTCACAATGGGTAGTGTGTGCAGCAGGACACGGGCGGAAGCACTCGAAGAACTTCGGCAAATGGAATCCGCTTACGACGCCGAGACCGACAGGTTGAAGCTCTTCTTTCTTCATCGCCCATTCGAGCCTGGCGATCGCTCCAAGAACGCCCGGCGCGCCGAGAGGGAGTACCTCGAGATTTCGGCCCAACGCCGCCCTCTGTGGGGACGGGGCTGGGCGGTCAGTGCCGAGCACTGGGGGCGCGGTCGGCACGAGGACGTCTCCCCGCCAGACGAGCGCCCCCTTCGAGAGCGGCTCAAACCTCTGGACCGAATCCCTGCGCCTCTTTGACCGCACCGACGAGCGGCCTTTGGTCACGCCCGGGGATGATAACTCCTGTGTACCTTTTTTAAGCGCGTCTGATCGAGATGTGTGTAGATCTCGGTGGTGGTCACGTTGCTGTGGCCGAGAAGTTCCTGGACCACGCGCAAACCGGCGCCCCGTTCGAGCATGTGGGTGGCGAAGGAGTGGCGCAGCACGTGGGGGGAGACCGATCCTCTGATCCCTGCGCTCCGCGCGTAGTGGCGGACGAGTCGGAAGATCCGGTCGCGGGTCAGCCGCCGACCCCGACGGGAGAGAAAGACGAGTTCGGACGCACCGTGCCCGCCTCTGGGCGCAAGACGCGCGCCACTAGGCGCAAGACGCGCGCCATTAGGCGCAAGACGCGCGCCCGTCGCCTCGAGGCGCGGTCTCTCCTCGGCGAGGTAACCGCTGAGCGCATTGCGCGCCTCGTCGCCGAAGGGCACGATCCTTTCCTTTGTTCCCTTACCCATGAGACGTGCGTAGTTGAGAGAGAGATTCAGCCCCTTGAGGGTGAGAGTGATCAGTTCGGTCACACGGGCGCCCGTGGCGTAGTACATTTCGAGAAGGGCCCGATCACGGAGGCCGAGCGGTTTCGATCTGTCGGGCGCTTCGATGAGTGCGGTCACCTGTTCGGTGCTGAGAAACTCGGGAAGGCGTTTCCAAATCTGGGGATAAACGATCGTCGACGCGTAGTCTCCGCGGATGAGGTTCTCAGATGCGAGAAATCGGACGAACATCCTTATCGACGACAGGCGGCGCGATCGCGTGTGAACGGCAAGTCCCCGTTTTCGCTCACTGTCGAGGAAATCGAGGATCAATCGACCGTCGTCGAGATCGAAGCCGGAGATCTTGCGGGAACGGAGCCAGGCGGAGAATTTGCGCAGGTCGAGACCATAAGCGCTCAGAGTGTTCGGCGAAACGCCGGCTTCCACATCGAGATAATCGAGGAAAGCTCTGATGAGACGGGAATTGTGATCCTTCGATTGCGCCATGGCCGATGATGCACTTCAGTGTAATTATTTTTACTTGAATTTGCTTGACTGAATGTCGTGACCATATATTATCAAAGCCGCTTTTTCAAGATCAGGTTGTTTTTACTTGTTGAAAAAGCAATGGTTATGAAAAAGAAGAAAAAAAATATAATGAGCCCGGCCAAGAAGAAACCCACCGCCAAGAAGAAAAAGACGACCACATCCGCGGTGTCTCCGAAGAGGGGAACCAAGGCTGCAGCCAAGGCAGGCAAGGGACAAAAAACTGCGAGCTCCAAAAAGACTAGAACCTCAAAAAAATCAAAGACTTCTGTGAAAAAGAAGCCTCCCCTGAGTCAGAAATCTCCTGCAAAGAAGCTGGCGAAGAAGCCTGCGAAAAAGAAGGCTCCGGCCAAGAAGAAGGCTCCGGCCAAAAAGAAAGCCCCCGCCAAAAAGAAAAGCCCCAGAAAACCAGCAATCAAGAGGGCCAAGAAGTCAGCGACGAAGGCGATCAAAAAACCCAAGGCGCCGGCGCCACCTAAAAAGGTCGCAACCACGCCTGCGGCAACCGCTCCGAGGGCGGTCGCTGCCGATCGGGTGGTCAAAAAATCAAAGTCGCGGATCAAGCCCGCAATCCTCGCCGTCCTGCGCGATATGCTCCTCGAGAAGAGGGCTGTCCTCGAGGGTGATGTCTCCTCTCTCAAGGAGGGGGCATTCCGACCGAGTTCGCCCCGCGTGTCGACCGATCACATGGCCGATCTGGGGACCGACAGTTACGACCAGAATTTCAACCTCAGTCTCGTCGAAATCAGCGGCATGACCCTTGCCGAGATCAACGAGGCGATCAATCGGATCGATGAGGGGGCTTTCGGGATTTGCGAGGAATGCGGCTGTGCCATTCCCAAGGCGCGCCTCGAGGCGATCCCCTACACACGCTTCTGCATCGCCTGCCAGACCGAGAGGGAGCACCTTTGATGGCGGGCCACTCGCCGGCTTCAGACCTCCCCGAGGGGAAACCGGAAAAGAAGACCTGCTTAGTTTCGAGACTCCTCGCCGGGCTCTTCGGGGACAAGCTGCTCTTCTGGATCCTCATCGTCATTCTCGTCCCCGCCGACCTCTGGACCAAGGAGATCGTGATTTCCCATGTGAACGAACACGCCGCCCAGGGAACATTCGAGAATATTCCCGTCGTCTGGGTTGCCGAACACTGGTTTGGCCTGGTGAGCGTCAACAACCGCGGCGGGCCGTGGGGGGTGGGCTCCGACTTTTCGGGCCTGCTCAAGGTGGTGCGCATCGCGGCGCTCGGCGTGATCCTCTTTTTGCTTTACACCACGCCGCGCGGCGCGTGGATTCAGATCGCCGCGCTCGCCATGATCATGAGCGGCGCCCTGGGAAACATCTGGGACACGCTCACCATCGGATCGGTGCGCGATTTCCTCTATTTCGATTTTGATATTCCACCTGCAGATCCCTGGCCGGCGTTCAACGTGGCCGACTCGCTGATCTGCGTCGGTGTGATCCTTCTGGCCACCTTGCTCTGTGTCGACTGGTCGAAGGATCGAAAAAGAACGATTGAAAAGTGATTGCTCGAACCGAGGGGGAACTGCCTTGCTGAATGTGACCCTGGGACCGTTGAAGCTTCAGAATCCCGTGATGACCGCGTCGGGCTGCTGCGGGTTCGGTCCGGAGATGGAAGACTTCTTCGATCTCTCCGTTCCGGGCGCGCTCGTTCTGAAGACGGTGACTCTCAATCCGCGCATCGGCAATCCGTCCCCGCGCCTCGCCGAGACGCCGTCGGGCCTTCTCAACTCGATCGGTCTGCCCAATCCCGGTGTGCGCGCTTTTTTGAAGAACCTTCTGCCCCTCGTCCGGAACAAGCCATCGTGCCTCGTCGTGAATTTCGCCGGCGAGCGCGAACCCGAATTTGCCGAGGCCGCGAAGCTTCTCGACGGGGCCGACGGCATCGACGCCCTGGAGATGAATCTCTCCTGCCCCAACGTGGAGGGTGGACGGCTCCCCTTCGGCACCGACCCGGTGACGGTCAAGCGGATCGTTGCGTCGGTGCGCGCCGTGACCGGGCTGCCCCTGCTGGTCAAGCTCTCTCCCAACGTGACCGACATCGTGCCGATCGCCGAGGCGGCGCTCGACGGCGGGGGCGACGTGCTGACCGTGGCCAACACCCTTCTCGGAATGTCGATCGACTGGCGGGAGCGCAAGGCGCGTCTCGGCACCGGTTTCGGCGGGCTCTCCGGTCCGGCCGTCATGCCCGTGGCGCTCCGCCTCGTCCATCAGGTCTGGACGGCGCTGCGCTGCCCGATCGTCGGCGTGGGGGGCGTTACCACGGCCGACGACGTGATGGCCTACCTGGTGACCGGCGCCGCCGCGGTCCAGGCCGGAACAGCATGCTTCATGGATCCTCTCGCCATTCCCAACATGATCGACGGGGTGGCGGGGAGAGTCGAAGAGGAGGGGATCGCGTCGCTCGACGAGTGCGTGGGATCCCTGAAATTCTGAGGACAGTCTATTGAAGATCGGCGAGATCAACGTGGGAATGGTGACGCGGGCGCTCGATTTCTATCATCGATTCGCCTACGCCGGACTCAGCGTCTACAAGGCTCCCGATCTGGGTGACGATCCCGGATACCCGATCACCATGTTCCTCGACCGCTTCGAGGAGGAGACCTACACCGACTCGCGGCGCAAGGTCCACCGGTACATCCTCCGCCTCGGGAACAGCATGTACCGGTTCATGAAGTTCGTTCTCCACGAGCACATCGTTCAGGACGAGTATTTCTTCACCGTCGACACCCACGACGACATGTTCAAGGGATCGGCATCGGAGAGCGAGGAGATCGCCCGGATACGCCAGTTCAATAGCTGGGTCAAGGAGATGATCGAGGAGCTCTGGGCGAGGGAACAGCTTCCCACCACGGCGTCGCTCAAGGTGCTCATCGAGGAGCAGCACCTCATGCGGCGCGAGAAGCCGAAGAACAAAACGATTCTCGTCGTCGACGA
>Ga0180429_10002288_pt1 | contig 15839 bp, 17 predicted proteins | sample SS_ome_FD_132428 | JGI IMG/M metagenome (GOLD analysis project Ga0180429, IMG submission 132428) | Hypersaline lake sediment archaeal communities from the Salton Sea, California, USA - SS_1_S_1 metaG | ecosystem: Environmental > Aquatic > Non-marine Saline and Alkaline > Hypersaline > Sediment ...
GCCGGCCAGCCCGTCGTGCGCGCGGCCGCGAACGCGCGCTGATCGCGGCGCGCCTGGAGAGGCGCAGCAAGAACGACGCACCGAGAACGGGGCGCCCGGAACGAGGCCGAATCGCGAAGGTCTCGACTTCGACGCCGACGCGACCGAATCGGTCGCGCCCCCGACCGCTCCTCTCGTCGTCCACCCGACTCGGGGCTCGATCCCCTCCACCGACCTCCATGCGACTCGCCGCCCTCCTCCCCGCCCTCGCCCTCCTCGCCTCGCCTCCTGCGCCTCCACGCACGGCGACACCCACCTCGACACGGGCAGCGACGAGGACCGCGCGGCGATCCGGGCCGCGGTGGAGGACTACGTGCTCGCCATCTACCGGGCCGAACCGGAGCGCATCGAACGCAGCGTCGCTCCGAACCTGACGAAGGTCGGCTTCTGGCTCGACCCGGACACGGGCGAGTACACGCGGATGCCGATGACGCGCGACGAACTGATCGAACTCGCAGGCTGGTACAAGGACAGCGGCAACCTCAGCGACGACCCGCTCCTCGAGATCGAGGTGGGCGAGGTGGTCGGAAAGGTCGCGACGGCGACGCTCGAGGCGGACTGGGGCGTCGACTTCATGCAGCTCACGAAGACCTACGACACCTGGGTCATCGAGCACATCGTCTGGAACAGCCACCCGGAGTAGGCGCGTCGGTCAGGGCGTGCGCCGCGGCGCAGCGCCGCGGCGCAGCGTCGTGCAGGAACGGGGCGACGACCGGCGAGCGCGAGCGATCCGCTCCGCACCCGCACGGGCCGCCTCGGCGTAGCATGCGCGTGGCGTCCGTCGACCGACGGACCGCTCCGCCCCCGCACCACCGCTCCGCCATGCGAATCGCCCTGCGCCTCGTCCTCGTCGCCGCCTCCTGCTCCTTCTTCCCGCCGGCTGCGATCGCCCAGGACGGCGGCAACTCGTCGGCTCGCATCCGTCCCGACCCGAGCCCGCTGGCGGCCGAGGCCGGGACGCGGATCGAGTGGCGCGCCTCGGTCGACGACGCGCTCGCCGAGGCGACCGAGTCGGGGCGCCCGGTGTTCTGGTACGTGCCGACGATCGCCGGCTCGTTCATGGACCGGCAGGTCGAGGTCGATCGCTACATGATGGCCGGTCCGTTCTCGTGGCCGCGCACGATCGAACTGCTCAACGAACACTTCGTGCCGGTGCGCGTCGCGTCGACGAAGGAGCTGAACGAGCGCTTCGGCCTCGAGCGCGTCGAGTTCATCGAGCCGGGCTACCTCGTGCTCGCACCCGACGGCGAAGAGCGCGCGCGCCTCGATCGCATCACGACCTTCCACCCGCGCTGGTTCCTGACGCCGCTCGAGCGGATCGCGGGCCGTCAGCCGTCGTCCGCGAACTGGCCGGGCCGACTGTCGCCCGATCGCCTGCGCGCGGTCGGACCCGGCGAGGTCCTGCTCGAGGCGCAGCGCACGGGCCAACGCCCCGAGGCGGTCGAGCTCGCGTTCTCGCTCGGCGCGGCGCAACCCGAAGCGCTCTATATGCTCGGCGTCCTCGCGTACCGCGCGGGCAACGACGCGTGGGGCGAGACGATCTGGCGCCGGCTCATGGCCGACCACGCCGACTCCCCGCTCGCGGCCAAGGTCGCGATGGAGCTCGAGGGACACGGTCCGTTCCTGCGCGGCTTCGAGATCTACGGCGCACTGCCCGACGGCGCGCTCGAGCTCGGCGAAGGCTCGCAGGCCGCCGCGCCGCTCGACGAGAGCCTGCTGTGGTCCCGCGGCGTCGACTTCCTGTTCGGACTGCAGACCGACGACGGCGGCTTCGAGGACTCGTACTACGACTTCGGCGGCACCGACGGCCTGCCGAACGTGCACGTGGCGGTGACCGCGGTCGCGGGCGTCGCGCTGGAGGCGGCGCGCGGTGACGACGAGCGCGCGGCTCGTGCGTTCGAGCTCGCGCAGCGCTACCTGCTCGACGAGTCGAACGTGAACCCGGCCGACACGGACGAGCAGATCTGGGCGCACCTGTACCGCCTGCGCTTCCTCGCCGCGTGCATGGACGGCGACGCCGAGGCGAAGGCCTGGGCGCTCGCGCCGGCGCAGCGCATCGCCGACACGCTCTACGCGATGCAGGGCGAAGGCGGGCCCTGGTACCACGAGTACCCCAACCCCTTCGTCACCGCGTCGTGCCTCGTCGCGCTCGCCGACGTGAAGCAGCACGGCGTCACGGTGGACGCGGACATCGTCGAGCGCGCGTGCACCGCGCTCGAGCGCTGCCGGACCCAGGACGGCGCGTGGACCTACGGCATGGCGCGGCGCGAGGCGCGCGCGGCGATCGAGGCCAGCGTGGCGCGCGGCCCGTTGTGCGAACTGGCGCTCGTGCTGTGGGGCCGCTCGTCGCAGGAGCGTCTGCTCGACGCGGTCGTCGCCTCCTTCGAGCACGAGGACCCGCTCCTGCGCATCCGCAAGTACGACGACCACACGCGCTTCCACGGCTACGGCGGCTTCTTCTTCTGGTACGGCCTGCGCGGGCGCGTCGAAGCGATCGCGAACCTCGACGACGACAGCGCGCGCCAGCGCTTCGGCGAGCGCGCTCGGAAGCAGATCCTGGCCCTGCCCGAGTACGACGGCTGCTTCGTGGACAGCCACGAGATCGGACGCGCCTACGGCACGGGCATGGCGCTGTGGTGCCTGCGCGTGCTCGACGGCATGGAGTGACGCGGCCGAGCGACTCCCCCGAGCATCCCCACCGACGAACGCGCGCATCGGACCGACGCGCGCGTGCGAAGAGTCACCGTGCGCATCGCCTACTGCGACCACCACGAAGTGGAGCTCCCGCCCGAGCACCGCTTCCCCATGGGTAAGTACGCCGCGCTGCGCGCGCGGCTGCTCGACGAGGGCGTCGTGCGCGAGGAGCAGCTCGTCGCCGCCGACCCCGCGCCACTCGAGGACGTGCTGGCCGTGCACGACGCGGAGTACGTGCACGGTTTCCTGGCCGGCACGCTCGAGCGCCGGGTGCAGCAGCGCATCGGCTTCCCCTGGTCCCAGGCCATGGTGATGCGCTCGCTGGCGAGCGTCGGCTCCACGCTGGTCGCGCTCGACAGCGCGCTCGAGCACGGGCTGGGCGCGAGCCTCGCCGGCGGCACGCACCACGCCCACCGCGACTTCGGCAGCGGGTTCTGCGTCTTCAACGACCTGGCCGTGGCGGCGCGGCGCGCTCTCGACGCCGGACGGGCGCAGCGCGTGCTCGTGTTCGACGTGGACGTGCACCAGGGCGACGGCACGGCGACGCTCTTCGCCGACGAACCGCGCGTGTTCACCTGCTCGATCCACGGCGCGAAGAACTTCCCCGGCCGCAAGCCCGCCTCCGACCTCGACGTGGCGCTGCCCGACGGGACGACGGACGCCGCTTACCTGGACGCGCTCGACGCGGCGCTGGACGAAGCCCTCGAGCGCGCGTCCCCCGACCTCGTCCTCTACCAGGGCGGCGTCGACGTGCTCGATACGGACGCGCTCGGGCGCCTGTCCCTGTCGATCGACGGCGTCGCCGAGCGCGACCGCCGGGCCCTCGGCCGCTTCCGCGCGCTCGGGCTCCCGACCGTCCTGACGCTCGGCGGCGGCTACGCGAAGCCGATCGACGCGACGGTCACCGCCTACGCGAACACGCACCGCGTCGCCGCCGACCTCGCGCGCGCGACACGCTCGAACGGAAGCGGCGCGTGAAGGCCATCGCGGCGAACGCGGCGCGCGGTAGCATTCGCGCGGTCGCGGGACCCTCGCGGGCTCCCAGCCGTCCAGGACGCGCCCGGCGGCCTTCCCACCGGCTTCGCGGCACCCCCTCACCTCGCCGCCCCCCAGCTCCACGCCATGGCCAGCTACGACGTCGAACGCCACACCCTCGAGCCCGTCGAGGGTGACACGCAACTCGCCCTGACCATCTGGGCCACGGACGGCAGCAAGTGGGAGTACGGCATCCCGTACAACCCGGACTCGGGCCGCTACACGTTCGAGGAGATCGACGTGCTCGAGATGGACTTCGGCGCCGACTTCACCGAACCGCTCGTCGACGAGATCGAGGCGCTGCTCCAGCGCCTCTTGCGACAGGACGACTGAGCGCGCCCGGCGGCGCGGCGCGGTGCCCACCCACCGCGACCGCCACCGACGCTCAGTCGAGCGGCGGGCGACGGTTGCGCGCCACGGGAGCCGTCGGTGCTTCGGTCGGCGGTGCTTCGGTCGGAGTCGCGTCGATCCGCGGCGCCGACGGATCGGGCGCCGCGTCCCGGGCGGCCGCCGGTCCCCCCGTCCGAACCGACCGGCCCGACTCGGCCGATCGGTCACGCGACGGCGCATCACCGACGACGGCGCGCGCCGCGTGCACCGGCGCCAGCGCGCGGACCCGCCCTTCGCCGACGCGCTCCGCGAAGGCCTCGAGCGCGAGCGCGACGGCGAGCCGATGCTCCGAGGGCCGGGCCTCGCGGGGCGCGGCCACCGCTCCGTCGGGCGCGAGCGCGTCCAGGCGTTCGCGCCAGTCGAGTCGGCTCGCGCGCAGCGTGTCGAGGAAGGCTTCCGCGCGTTCGGCGCGTCCGTCCTGCGCGGCGGTGACGCGCTCTTCGAGCACGGCGATCGCCTCCACCGCTTCGGCGAGGAGCAGCGGATCCTCGGGCAGGCGCTCGACCGCGGTCGCGTAGAGGTCGTGCGCCCGCTCGAACCGCTGTGCGTCGAGGTTGACGCGCGCGGCGGCGACGAAGGCGACCGCGGGGCACGCGTCGAGCCCCAGCGCCCACTCGAAGGTGTCGGCCGCGGAACAGGTCTCGTGCAGCTCGGCGCGGATCCCGGCCAGCTCGCACCAGGCGAGCGGATCGGCCGGGCTGAGGTGCGCCACCGCCTCGAAGTCGACGACGGCGGCGCGCCGGAACCCGAGCTCGACGAGCACGCGACCGCGCTCGCGCCGCAGGTCCGGGTCGCGCGGGAAGTGCTCGATCCCGAACTCGAGCGCGTCGAGCGCCAGACGCGGTTCGCGCAGGGCGCGCAAGCCGGCGGCCAGACCGAGGTGCGCCTCGGTGCCGCGGTACGGGTCGATGCGCCGCACCGCGTCCCAGTGCTCGATCGCCAGGGCCGTGTCGCCCGTCTCGACCGCCACGCGGGCGCGCGCCTCGTGCTCGGCCAGTCGCTCGAGCTGTGGCTGCGTCGACCGGCATCCGGCGAGGCCGCCCACGAAGGCCAGCGCCAGCGCGACGCACAGGATCGGAACGCCGCGCGGGCGACGGTTCGGTTCGACGCGCGAGGCGCCTCGAAGGCGAGCGGGAGATCCGGCAGGGGTCCGATGGACCCTCACTCCCGTTTCGTACGATGCCGGGACACGGCCGCGGGGGGAACGGTGGTGTCGCCCGGTGATCCGGGCTCGCTCCATGATTCGTTCCGTTTCGTTGGACCTCGGCGGCACCCTGCTGACCGAGGAGCCCCCCCGCTACGAGATCTACGCCCAGGAGGCGCGGACCCTGCTCGCGTCGGCGACGGTGGCGTCGACGGCGCGTGCGTCGAAGGGGGCCCCGGTCGCATCGGAGGAGGTGACCGCGGCGCACATGAAGACCCTCATGCGCCGCGTCCACGCTCGGATGCCCGTGGTCTGGGAAGGTTCGTACCGCTACTCCGACCCGTGGTTCGAGCGTTTCATTCATGAAGTCTTCGGCGTGGAACTCGGGCTCGACCCGCCGGCCGTGCGCACGGCGACCGCGCGCCTCTTCGAACGGTTCGAAGCGCCGGCAACCTTCCGCCTCTTTCCCGGTACCGACGCGCTATTGACGGGGATTCGGGAGCTGGGGCTCGGGGTCGGGGTCCTCTCCAACTGGTCGGCGCGCCTGCCGCGGGTGCTCGAGGCCGTGGGACTGGCGGACGCCCTCGACTGGGTCGTCTGCTCGGCGATCGACCGGGTCGAGAAGCCGGACCCCGCGGCCTTCCGGCTCGCGGCGCGCCGCGCGGGCGCGGCCCCCGAGTCCCTGCTCCACGCGGGCGACCGCGCCGACCTCGACGGGGCCGCGACCCGCGTCGGTTGCCGCTTCGTCCTCGTGCGCCATCGCGATCACGACGAGCGAAGCGTTCGGATCGACACGGACGGTCGTACGGTGCGCGCTGCCGACGCGACGCCGCCCGGCGCGCCACGGCCCGAGGAGGCCGCCGACCTCGCTGAACTGCTCCACCGCATCCAGAGCCACGTCCAATGAGTGACCGGACCTCGTCGCCGGCGAACCTCGAGCGCGAGCTCGACGACCTCGTCGCCCGCTTCACCAAGCTGCGTCGCGAACTCGAGCAGGTGCTGCTCGGGCAGCGCGAGGTCGTCGAAGCGATCGTGTGCGCGCTCGTCGCGGACGGTCACGTGCTGCTCGAGAGCCCGCCGGGTCTGGGCAAGACGACGCTCGCGCGCTCCGTCGCGCAGTCGTGCGGCCTCGACTTCAAGCGCGTGCAGTTCACGCCCGACCTGATGCCGGGCGACATCCTCGGCGCGCGCGTGCTCGACGAGGACGAACACGGGCGGCGGCGATTCGTGCAGCACCGCGGCCCGATCTTCAGTCAGGTCCTGCTCGCCGACGAGATCAACCGCGGCACGCCGCGCACGCAGTCGGCGCTGCTCGAGGCGATGCAGGAGCGCCAGGTCACGCTCTACGGCGAGACGCTTGCGCTCGATCCGGTGTTCATGGTCGTCGCGACCCAGAACCCGCTCGAGATGGAGGGGACCTATCCCCTGCCCGAGGCGCAGCTCGACCGTTTCATCGCGAAGCTGATCGTGCCGACGCCGAACGAGGACGACCTCGTGCGTGTGCTCGACGAGACGACGACGGGCGCGCACGGCGCGATGGAGGCTCAGATCGACGACCTGTCCGTGCGCCGCGCGCGCGAGCTCGCGGAGCAGATCGCGGTCCCGTCGGACCTCGTGCGCCGATGCGCGCGCATGGTCCTGTTCTCCGATCCGGCGCACGCGCTCGCGCCCGACAGCGTGCGCACGAACCTGCGCTACGGCTCGAGTCCGCGCGGAGGCCAGGCGCTGATGCGGCTGGCGCGCGCCCACGCCTTCCTGCGCGGCGGGCTGCACGTGGACGAGGACGACCTGGCGTTCGCGACGGCGCCCGCGCTGCGCCACCGCTTGGTGCTGAACTACGAGGGCGAGGCCCAGGGCGTCGCGCCCGACGACCTCGCGCGCGAGCTGCTCGAACGCGCGTCGGGCTGACGGAGGACGCGATGAAGGACACGCTGCGCTATCGACTGTGCCAGACGAACCCCGCGCTCGGCGCGCTGCACGCGAACCTCGAGGACCACCTCGAGCGCGCGCAGGCCGCGGCGCGCGACGGCGTCGACCTGCTCGTGCTGCCCGAGCTCTCGCTCACCGGCTACTTCCTGAAGGACCAGGTGCCCGAGGTCGCGCTCGACCTCGACGCACCCGAGCTGGAGCGACTCGCCGGCACGACGCGCGACGGACTCGCGCTGGTCGCCGGCTTCGTCGAGCGCGCGCCCGACGGCCGCTGCTACAACGCCGTGGGCTGGTTCGAGGGCGGACGCCTCGCGCACGTGCACCGCAAGGTGCAGCTCGTGCACTACGGCATGTTCGACGAGGGACGCGACTTCGCGGCCGGTGACCGCTACGAGACGGTGCGGTCGCGCGGCGCGGCCTGTGGCCTGCTCGTGTGCGAGGACGCCTGGCACACGGACGGCGCGCTGCTCTACATGCTCGACGGCGCCGAGGTGCTCGTCGTGCCCAGCGCGAGCCCCGCGCGCGGCGTCCTCGAGAGCGACGAGGGCGGTCTCGCGTCGGTCGCCGCCTGGGACCGTCTGCTCGCGACGCACGCGATGACCACGACGAGTTTCGTGCTGTACGCCAACCGCGTCGGCTGGGAGGACGGCATCGGCTTCTCGGGCAACACCGCCGCGTACGGACCGGACGGCGAACGCCTGGCGCGCATCGACGGCGTGGAGCCGGGCTGCCTCGACGGCGAGCTGCGCGCCCGCGATCTGCGCACGCAGCGCACGATGACGCCGCTGTTGCGCGACGCGAAGCCGTGGCTCTTGCGCCGCGAACTCGACCGCCGCATCCGCGCCGGACTCGACGACGACGCGGTCACCGCGCGCGACGAGGAGGAGTGAGCGCGCGCGCCATGTCCGAACGACACGAACTGGACCTCGACACCGAACTGACCGAGCGCCTGCTCGTGTCGTTCCTGCGCGAGGAGGTGGCGAGCGCCGGCATGGAGCGCGCGGTGGTCGGGCTGTCGGGCGGGATCGACTCGGCCCTGTCGCTCGCGCTGTGCGCCAGGGCGTTCGGACCCGAGCACACCCTCGCGGTGCTCATGCCCTACCGCACCTCGAACCCCGACAGCGAAGCACACGGCGTGCTCTGCGCGGAGCACTACGGCGTCGAGCGCCGCCTCGTCGACATCTCCGCGATGGTCGACGGCTACTGCGGAGCGAACGGCGTCGAGGACGGCACGCGCCGCGGGAACGTGATGGCGCGCTGTCGCATGACCGTCCTGTACGACCTGTCCGTCGAGTGGCGCGGCCTCGTGATCGGGACGAGCAACAAGACCGAGATGCTGCTCGGCTACTCGACGCAGTGGGGCGACGCCGCGCACGCGATCAATCCGCTCGGCGATCTCTACAAGCACCAGGTCTTCCAGCTCTCCGAACACCTCGGCGTGCCGCGCGAGGTCCTCGACAAGCCGCCGTCGGCGGACCTGGTCGAGGGCCAGACCGACGAGGACGACCTGGGCTTCACCTACGCCGAGGCCGACCGCGTCCTCGCGCGCCTCGTCGATCGCCGCTACACGCGCGCGGACCTGGTCGCCGACGGCTTCGACCCGGCGCTCGTCGACACGATCGTGCGTCGCGTCGTGCGCAACCAGTACAAGCGCCGCCCGCCCGTGATCGCGAAGCTCGGCTACCGCACGATCAACCAGGACTTCCGCTACCTGCGCGACTGGATGGCGTAGCGGCGGATTCGACGACGAACGACGAGAGGGCCGCCCGGCGCTGCCGGACGGCCCTCTCGCGTTCCTCGTGTGGGGTCTCGTCGACGCTGCGGGCTCAGCCCTGCAGCTGACGCGCGAGCGCGTCGAAGTCGGTCGAGATGATCTCGTCGTCGGCGATCGGCCCCATGCGCTGGAAGCGCTCCAGCTCGTCGGAGGAGGTCATCTCGACCATCGCACCGCGGTAGTCGCGCGTCTCGAAGGGGCGCTCGCCACCCTCCTCGGCGTCGATGTTGGAGAGGTCCTTCAGCTGGACGGGCAGGTCGTCGGGCAGGCGCTCGCGACGCTCGAGGGCCGACTTCGCCTTGCGGCACACGTCGAGCGTCTCGGTGAGGTTCTTCTTGATCCGCTCGAGCCGCTCCACGTCCGGGTCCGGCCCGTCGAGCGAGCGACGCACCTTGGCGCACGCGACCTCGAGGACCGCGATCAAGCAGTTGAGCTTGCGCATCAGCCGCTGGCGGTAGGCCGGGGACTCGAGGTCGGCCTGGGAGAAGTTCTCGTCGTCGCGCTGTTCGCTCATCGGTCGTCGTCGGTGCTCTGGGCGGTCTCGTGGAGCCCCGTCGCGGGCTCGATGAAACCTACCCCGACGACCGGAGCGGCACGGCGGAAACGGCGGAAGGCGGGCGGCGACCGACGACGCCGCCAAGGGCCGGAAACCCTTTCCCGACAGGCGCGAAGAACTTTCCCGGCGCGCGCCCGGCGCGCTCACTCGACCTCGAGATCCGGCAGCATCAGCAGGATCTCGAACGGCTGGAACTCGTGGAGCCGTGCCGTGCCGCTCGCGAGGGTGAGTTCGGTCCCCTCGACGTACGGGAAGGCCGGTCGCACGCCCGCGCGGACGCCCTGGCAACCGGCCGACTTGGCGCGCACGTCACCGCCGTGGACCTCCCGCAGGACCGCATCGACGGCACCGCCGACGAAGTTGCCCACCTCGAGGATCGCGTCCTTCGTCGACTGGTCGAGCTCGACGTCCCCGCGGCGGTCGGCCACGGCGTCGTCGGGCATCATCATCAGGTAGCAGGCCAACGCGATGGCGTCCGGCAGCGGGACCAGGAGGGCGCCGTAGCGCTCGTCGCCGTCGACCTCGAAGCGCAGCTTGAACGAGATGTGCACGCGACCCGAGCCGGCGGCGCGACGGTCGATGCGCTCGACCTTGGAGCCGCTGACGGAGAAGCTCCGGTCGACGATCATCGCCAGGTCGTCGACGACCCGGTCGAGGACCGACATCGCGGTGCGGGTCTGCTCCGGACTGGCGGTGGAGCGGGTCGGCGTGGGACTGGCAGGCATCGCGCTTGGGATCGGCGGGGAGCGACCTGGGAGGGATCGGACGTCCGTCGTCCCCGAGTGAGGTCGATCCGGGCCTTTTCGCGCGTCCTGCCGACGGCGCGGCCGCGGCGCGCGGCCGCTCAGGCCGTGTTGCGCCCGAACCCGTAGCGGTGGAGCACTTCCTCGATCCCGACGCGCAAGGACGGCTTCGCGACGTGGTCGTCGACGCCGGCATCGTGGGCCGACGCGACGAGATCGTCGCGGTCCGCCGGCAGCGTCATCACGATGCAGCGCGGGCCGAGGTCGGACTCGCGCAGGCGCGCCGCGAGCGAGAAGCCGTCGAGCGCAGGCAGGTCCCAGTCGATGAGCGCGAGGTCGAAGGGCCCCTGCCGCTCGACCAGCTCCAGCGCCTCCTCGGCCGTGCCGGCCTCGAGCACGACCAGGCCGCAGTCGGCCAGGATGCGCGCGAGGATCATCCGGATCGCACGGGAGTCGTCGACGAGAAGGGCTCGCATGCAGGTCGGTTCGAAGAAGTCGGCCATCGGACTTGAGTCCGCCGCGTCGGGCGGCGGACGGCGTCCCTCGGCGGGGACGCACCTCTCCTTCGGCGCCGGCTCCGCGGGGGCGGGGCCGGCGCCGCTTCTTCGACGGTCCGACGGGACGACGGTTCCCTCGTGGGCGGTGGGCACGACGAACGGGGGAACGCGTTCCGTCGAGCGATCCGCCAACGGACGACGGCGCACCGCGACGAACACCGCCGACCGGGTCCGATCGGCTGGCGCATGGAGCACGAGCGTCGAGCCACGGCGGGGTCGCACCGCGTGATTGCACCCCGTGATCGCACCGCGTGCGACGCACCCTGCGGGCGCGAGCCCCCCCCCCGAGCGGGGGGGGGTGCCGCCGCGATGTCGAGGGCCACGGCCCCGAAGGTCGACGAGCACGCACCCGTTCGCGCCGAACGATGCGTGCGCGTACCGACCGGGCCCTCGCCGCGCGTCCGGCGCGGAACGCTGCGCGCGCCGGGCGCCGCGCCGCGACTAGAACAGCGCGGACTCGAGCATCCAGCGCCGGTCGTCGCTCCCGATCCGGCCGGCCACGACGGCCGTCCGCTCGGGTCCGACGAACTGCGTGATGCCCACGTCGCCGCTCTCCACCGAGACGAGCTCCGACCCGCCGGTCGACACGGTCGAGGAGGACGCGCCGCCACCGCGCACGGTCGTCCCCAGCTTCGAGCTGCGGGCGGTCGTCGCCGTCGCCGCGGGCTCGATCTCCTTGTAGAGGAAGAACGCCACCTCGACGCCGTCGCTGAAGGTCTCCTTCAGCCAGACCGAGTCGTCGCTCGGATCCACCACGCGGGCGCGCTCGATGCGCTGGAACCCGAGCGGGAGCAGCGTCGGCGTCGTCAGCGCGTAGTCGAACAGGTCGCGCTCCTCACCCGCGTCGAACGAACGCTCGGAGTTGGAGGGCACGTGCGCGACGAACGGCGTCGACGGGTTGTACTCGATCCACTCGTACACGCCCTCGTCGGTGAGGACGCCGTCGACCGAGCGCTGCCACTGAAGCACGAGGCCCGAGTGGGTGTCGATCGCCAGGTCCCAACGCACGATCGGGTCCGTGGAGTACGGGTCGTCGCGGCGCTCGAGCTGCACCGTGTAGCACGACTGCCTGGCCACGGTGATGAGCACCCCGAACTGCAGGACCACGTAGTTCTCGAGCAGCAGGTCCGCGTCGTGGACGTGGAAGTCGCGGTACCGATAGAGGAAGCCTTCGAGCGAGTTCATGCGGTCCATGAACGCGCCGGCGTCACCGTAGGGCGACGCGAGCACCTCGAAGCACTCCTGCTGGTACGCACCCTGCGCGTCGACGCGGATCGACTCGCGGTAGTCCGACACCACCGACTGTCCGGTGGGCAGCACGCGCGTCGTGCGGATGCGACGCTCGCCGGCGTGCGGGACGAAGTGCTTCTGGACCTCGAGCTGCTCGAGCGCGTTCTTGGCCGCGCCGTGGAAGCGCGGATCGATCGCCGAGCCCGAGGGCGTGCAGGACGCCGTGACGGCGGCGAGGCCCAGAGCGGCGAGCGCCAGAGCGGTGAGCCCATGAGCGGTGAAGAGGCGCGGACGGAAGCTCATCGCCCACCTCCATCGGTCGTGGAGCGATCGCTCGTCGACCCCGATCCGGTTCCGCCGTCGGTCGCGCGCTCGGGCTCGCCGGCCGGCAGCCCGAGGGCCACGGCCAACTCGGCCGCCAGGCCGGATCCCAGCGCGTCGACCGAGTCGACCACGCGGTGCTCGAGGCGGAAGGACGGACGGTCCGGGCGCGGCGCCGAGGACGCGCTCGTCCACAGGACGACGCCGGCGCCGAGCAGCAGCGCAGCGGCCGCCGCGAAGCGCGTCGCGCCGCCGAAGCCGCCGCGCAGGACGCGGCCGCCGGCGACCCGGGGCTCGGCGGTGCGCAGCACCTCGGGAGCACCGGGCTTGGGCAGCGAACCGACGAAGCGGCGCGCCACGGCCTTCTCGTCCACCGCCTCTTCGGCGACGAGGCGCTCGAGAACGGCGGGCACGCGCTGGCGCTCGAGGTCGCCGACCAGGCGCGCGACCGGTGTGGCGGTCGACAGCTCGAGTCGCACGCGCTCGCGCAGCGCGTCGGGCGCCGTCAGCGGCGCGAGGCCGTCGAGACCCGCGGCGGCGCGGCGGGCCAGCTCGTCCTCGTCGGGCGCGAGCGTCCGTTCGACGCGCGTCCGCAGGTGTTCGGGGGCACGACGCGCGTCGAGGCGAGCGAGCGCGGTCGTGACGCGAGACGCAGCGGCCGCATCGTCGTCACCGAGCGCCGACTCCAGGCGGAGTCGCAGCGCAGCGGGGGCGTCGACGCGCTCGAGCCCTGCGAGAAGGGCTTCGAGCCGGCCGAGCCGTGCGGGCTCGAGCGGGCGGTCGTCGTCGGAGGGGGTCATGGTTCGGGAAGGCGAAGGTCGGGTCTCGGGCGTCGAGCGCTGAAGGATCGATCAGAGCGCGAGGACCGGCAAGGAGACCGGGTCGATGGCGCCGGCGGCGAGTTCGCCGGCGTGGACGGTGGTGTGGCCGTTCGTGCGAGAGGGAGAGCGGACGGGGCGCGCGGCCCGCGAGGACGGAGCGCAGCGCATCAGCCGAGGTAGTGCTTGTCGAGGAGCGGCGTGAGCTCGCGATCGAGCGCGCGGTGCGCACGAGCGAGGCGGGACTTCACGGTGCCGAGCGAGATCTTCAGCGTCTCCGCGATCTCGTCGTAGCTGAGGCTCTCCACGTAGCGCAGCACCGTGATGGCGCGCAGCTTCGGGGACAGGCGCGAGATGGCGCGCTGGATCTCCTCCTCGAGCTCGCGACGGGACGCGCTGTGCATCGGCATCTCGACCGACTCGTCGCTGACGTCGAAGCGCACGCTCTCGGCGTCCTCGTCCTCCCGGGCGGAGTCGAGGGACGCGACACGGCGCGCGCGACTGCGACGCCGCAGGTCGATCGATGCGTTGACGGCGATCCGGTACACCCAGGAGGAGAAACGGCTCTGGAAGCGGAAGTCGCCAACCTTTCTGCAGACGGTGCCGAAGGTCTCCTGCGAGGCGTCGAGCGCGTCCGTCGCGTTCCCGGTGATCCGGTAGCAGACGTTGTAGACGCGGTCCGCGAAGCGCTCGTAGAGCTCGGCGAACGGGCCGTCGAGGCCCTCGGCCGCGCCGGTGGCCAACGCCGACTGGCACGCCTCGACGAGGGTGCGATCGGGATCGACGTTGGGTTCCGAAGTCATGGAAAGGGGTGGCTCGGCGGCCACGGCACCCGAATAGGACGGAGACCGGCCGCGGTTGGTTCCAGCGCGGCAGCCCCTAAACGGGCCCCGAGCCTCCCCTCCAAGCAGCGCACGAGCAAGGGGTTACACCCGAGTCCCACCCGTGACCGACCGACCTGGAAGCCCTTTCCACCCCCTGCGACCCCGCTCCGACCCTGCGATCCCGCTCTGACCCCGCGGCCCCCGAACGCGCCCAGGGGCCTCCACAGCGCCGGGCCTCGCCTCTGCGGCGCCGAAACGCGGGCCTGCCCGCCTCGCCTTGGCTCTGCGGACCGCGGCGTCGCCGCGCTGCGCAACCCGTCTCACCCGCCGATGAGGGCCAGCGGATCCACCAGCTCCTCATCGTCTCCGCGGCGCCAGCCGCCGAACCAACGGCAGGACACCAAAGAACTGGTGGATCCGCCGCCTTCGCCCGGCGCACCGCAGCGTCGCTGCGACGCGCAAAGGTCTTCAACCGCCGATGAGGGCCAGCGGATCCACCAGTTCTTGACGTGTCGGCGGCGCCAGCCGCCGAACCAACGGCAGGACACCAAGGAACTGGTGGATCCGCCGCCTTCGCTCCTCGCACCGCAGCGTCGCTGCGGCACGCAACCCGTCTCAACCGCCGATGAGGGCCAGCGGATCCACCAGTTCTTTGGTGTTGCCGACCTCGAACGGACAGTTCGGGTTGCAGTAGGCGTCGGCCGGCTCGCAGTTCGAGCTGTCGATCAGGACCTCGATGACCCCGTTCGAGAAGCCGACCTCGGTCGTGGTCTGCACGCAGATCTGACCGGCGGTGAAGGCCACCGGGATCTCCTCGGACACGACCATCGGGCGGACCGAGAGGTGCGGGCCGGAGGAGCCGCCCGGCGAGTAGTTGCGCGGCGCGATGACCGAGGTGCTCGACCGTTCGACGGTGGCGAAGACGCCCGCCACGCGCTCGATGTTGGTCGCCGCGGCGGTCTTCGGGCCGGTGCCGGGCTGATCGGTGAGCGTCGCGAAGAACGCGAACGGACCGATCGACTCGAAGATCGCGGCGGGGACGGTGGTCTCGAGGCGCACCACGACCGAACCGCTCTGGGCTCCGCCGAGCATGAACTGCTGGGTGAAGGGCGCGTAGTGCTGGGGGAGCAGCTCGACCTGACCGGCGACCGTCTTGAAGCCGAGCCCCAGGTCGAGGTTGCCCCAATTCGTCACCGCGTACGGCACGTACACGACGGTGAGCAGGTGGAACCACCCGTCCTCGACGTAGGCGGACTGCCCCACCGAGATCGCCTCGGTCGCGGGCAACGACAGGTCGTCGCGCGGGTCGCTCTGGCGGGCGACCTCCTCCATGTCGCCGATGCCGTCGCCGTCCGTGTCGAACGACGCGAGGTCCGTCCCCATGATCGACTCGAAAGCGTCGACCAGACCGTCGAGGTCGGTGTCGACCCCGCCGCCGAGTCCGTTCGCGCGCGCCGGCTCCGCGGCTGCGAGCGCGTGCACCCAGGCAGCGGCCGCCACGGTCGCGACGCCGCTCAGGACGAGGGCGAGCGCGCCCCAGGGGCGTCGCGGGGCGGCTTCGGAGACCGCGGAGGCGTGGGGGACGGGCTTCATGGACAGAGGGCGGACCGGCCTGAGAGTGTACGACATACGCATCGTGAACGCCGGGGTAACGGGCCCGGAAGCTTGCCGCCGAGGGGCGCCCGCCGCAGACTGGGCGGCCCTCGGGCGCCCGTAGCTCAGCTGGATAGAGCGCTTGCCTCCGGAGCAAGAGGTCACAGGTTCGAATCCTGTCGGGCGTACCAC
>Ga0180429_10002291_pt1 | contig 15834 bp, 8 predicted proteins | sample SS_ome_FD_132428 | JGI IMG/M metagenome (GOLD analysis project Ga0180429, IMG submission 132428) | Hypersaline lake sediment archaeal communities from the Salton Sea, California, USA - SS_1_S_1 metaG | ecosystem: Environmental > Aquatic > Non-marine Saline and Alkaline > Hypersaline > Sediment ...
ACATGGCGGCGCGCGCGGGAAGCTCGCGACGAGCCGTCCGGTCGCGGCCCCCGCGGGTGGTACCTTTCCGCGCCCCAGGCCCCCGCTCCCCCATTGAAGATCGCGATCCTCGGCGCCGGCGTGTCCGGCATGGCCCTCGCCCGCTTCCTCGTCGAAGCCGGCATCGACCAGGACTCCATCCACCTGTTCGAGTCCGCGCCCGTCGCCGGCGGCCTGTGCCGCAGCAAGCGCGTCGGCGAGTTCACCTACGACGTCGCGGGCGGGCACATCCTGTTCAGCAAGGACGCCGAGGCGATGGCGTGGATGAAGGAGCAGGCGGGCGGCGAGGACGCGTTCGTGAAGCGCGACCGCAACACCAAGATCCGCTTCGGCGAGAACTGGGTGCACTACCCGTTCGAGAACGGACTCGGTGACCTGCCCGACGCCGCGCGCTTCGAGTGCGTGAGCGGCTACGTGAAGGCCTGGCACGAGCGCATGGGACCGGACGGCGCGACGCCGGTCACCGACGCTCCCGGCGACTTCGCCAGCTGGATCCGCTGGCGATTCGGCGACGGCATCGCCGAGCACTTCATGGATCCGTACAACGAGAAGATCTGGAAGCGGCCGCTCGGCGACATCACGAGCGAGTGGGTCGCGGGTCGCGTGCCCGACGCGCCGGTGGACGACGTGCTGAAGAGCGCGATCGGCATCCGCACCGAGGGCTACACGCACCAGTCGATCTTTTTCTACCCCAAGGAGGGCGGCTTCCAGGCGATCACCGACGGCCTGGCCGCGCGGCTCGAGGACCGGATCCGCCTCTCGACGCCGGTGCAGCACGTGGCGAAGAAGGGCGACGGCTTCGTCGTGAACGGCGAGGACTTCGACCAGGTCGTGAGCACGCTCCCGCTCGACATCGCGCCCTCGATCGTCGAGGGCCTCGACGACGGCGCGGCCGAGGCCATGCGCACGCTCGAGTACAACGCGGTGACCTGCGTGCTCGTCGCGCTCGACCGCCCCGAGCAGCCGGACCTGTCGTGGATCTACCTGCCGCACGCCGAGCAGGGCCCCGCGAACCGCGTCACCTACATGAGCAACTACTCGCCGGGGAACGCGCCCGAGGGGCAGACCTCGCTCATGGCCGAGATCACCTCGAACGGCCGCGGCGAGGCGCCGGGACCGGAGATCGCCGACGAGACGGTCGAGGGTCTCGTGAAGGCCGGGCTGTGCCACCGCGAAGAGGTGCTCTTCACCGACCTGTCGACCTCGAGCCACGCCTACGTCGTCTACGACCACGGCTTCGCGAAGAAGCGCCAGGCGGCCCTCGACGGCCTCGCGGCGCTCGGCATCGTGACGCTCGGGCGCTTCGGTCGCTACGAGTACGACAACTCCGACCAGTGCGTCATCAAGGCGCGCGCGCTCGCGGCCGAGCTCGCGCCGCAGTGGAAGCAGGGCTGAGCCCGGCGCCCGGACCTCCCCTGGCATGAGTCGCCGCGCCAGCGTGATCACGAACGAGCCGCGACGCGTCGCGCTCGTGATCCCGACCTGGAACGGTGGCGCGCGCTTCCGACTGTTGCTCGAACGCCTCGCGGCGCAAGAACTCGACGCGCGCGACGACGCGTTCCAGCTCGTCGTCTTCGACTCGGGCAGCAGCGACGGCACGCCCGAGGCGGCGCGCGAGGCCGGCGCGCTCGTCGAGTCGATCGACCAGTCGACCTTCAACCACGGCCGCACGCGCAACCTCGCGATCGAACGCAGCGGCGGCGAGGTCGTACTTCTGTTGACCCAGGACGCGGTGCCGCTCGACGCGCGCTTCGTCGCGACGCTCGCGGCGGCGTTCGACGCGCCGAGCGTGGACGCGGCCTACGCGCGTCAGTTCCCGCTCCCCGACCAGGACCCGATCTTGAAGGCGCGCCTCGAGCGCTGGGCGGCGTCGCGCGACGAAGTGGTCGACCAGACGCTCGCGCCCGGCGATCCCGACGCGGCCCACGCGCGCTGGGACGAGCTCGCGCCGCTCGAACGCCTCGGCGCGTGCGCCTTCGACAACGTGGCCTCGGCGGTGCGCCGCGCGTCGTGGCAGCGCCATCCGTTCCCCGAGGCGTCGTTCGGCGAGGACGTGGCCTTCGGCAAGGCGCTGCTGCTCGCGGGCGGCACGATCCGCTTCGTGCCCGACGCGAAGGTCGAACACAGCCATCCGATCGACCTCGTGCGCGAGTTCAAGCGCCTGTACTGCGACCACCGCAACCTGTGCGCGCTGTTCGAGGTGCGCACCGTTCCGAACTGGCGCGCGGTCTGGGACGGCTGGCACTGGCAGCGGCGCGAGTACTTCCGGATGCTCGACGCGCTGACCGAGCTGTCGCCGTCCGAGCGCCGGCGCTGGAAGCGCTTCGCCGTCCCCTACTCGCTCGCCGAGCCGCTCGCGCAGTTCCTCGGCGCGCGCAGCAACTGGAAGGTCCCGTCGAGTCGCCTGTGGACCGCGGTGGACCGCCGCTTGCGCAAGAACGTCTGAACGCGCGGGCGCTCCGCCCGTAGGTCACCCCATGCACCACGCCCTTCGAAGCGCCCTCGGCGCCGCCCTGACGCTCGCGCTCGTCGCCGGATGCGACGACGGCGCCTCGCGCGCGGCGCCGGTCGCGCCGGCGGCGGAGCACGCGCCGCCGACCGAGGCGCTCGCGGGCGACGACCGCGAGGCCGCCGCGTGGATCGACCTCGCGCGCGAGCAGTGGCCGACGCTCGTCGCCGCGCACGACGGCGACCTGCGCACCTTCGGCGCGCTCGACGGCGGCCTGGGGTTCCTGGGCATCGACGACGAGGGCGCGCTGCTCGCCGTCACGGCGCGCCACTACACGACCACCGACGCGGGGCTCGCCGGCGACCTGGGCCTCGCCTACCTCGAACAGCTCGTCAAGCGCTGGGAGCTGGTGGGCGACGGCGGGCGCGCGCGCATCGGCGCCCGCGCGCGCAGCGGATGCGACGCGCCGGCGGCCGAGATCCTGCTGCTCGAGGCCGAGGTCACCGATGGCGACGGGCCGTCGACGCCGCTCGTGCTGTCCGAGCGCGTGCCGCAGCTCGGCGAGGCGCTGCTCGTGCCGCTGCGCCTTCCCGGCGCGCCCGCGGGCGTGCGCGACGCGACGGTGCTCGCCTACGCCGACGGCGCCGCCATCGAGCTCGAGCTCGCGGCGCCGCCCGAAGCCGACGCGCTGCTCGGCGCGCCCGTGCTCGACGCGCGGGGACGCGCGGTGGCCTGCGTCAGCGCGGTGCTCGGTCCCCAACGCCGCGCCGACGGACCGGACGCGACCCGCGTGCGCGCGCAGGTGCTGCGGCCGTTCCTGCGCGCGCCGAAGCCGCTCGTCGGCGCGCCGGTGAACTTCACGAACAACGGCTTCGAATCCTTCGACCTCGAGCCGCGCGACGGGCTGCTCTTCATGGGCAATCCGATGCTCGGCGGCGCGCGCCTCGTGCAGTGGCCGAGCACGGCGCCCTACGAGGGACCCGCGCTGCCCGAGGGCCAGGGCGTCGGCGCGTTCACGGACGCCGGCTGGTTGGTCACGGCCGGTCGCGGCGGACGCTTCGCGGTGTTCGACACGCTGACGCGCACGGCGCTCGTGGAGGGCAGCTGCTCGCTCTCGCTCGTGACCGCGCTCGCGCTGCTCGACGGCGACCGCGCGCTGCTCGGTTCGCCGTTCGAGGAGCGCGTCGCGCTGGTCGACCTGGCGCGCGGCGTGGAGCTCGAGGCGCTCGAGCTCGGCGGCGCGGCCTTCGCGGTCGCGCCCGACGGTGCGCGCGTGGCCATCGGCGACGGCGAGGGCGCGGTGCGCGTGGTCGAGCTGAGCGACACGACCGCGGGCACCCGCTTCGGCGCGCGCACGACGCTGCCCGCGCACGACGACCAGGTCACGACGCTCGTGTTCAGCCCCGACGGCGAGCTGGTCGCCAGCGGCGGTTGGGACGGCGTGGTGCGCGTGTCGCGCGCGCGCGACGGCGAGCTGTTGTGGGAGAACGCGGGGCGCAGCGAGGTGAACGCGGTCGCGTTCGACGAGGCGCTGCGCCTGTTCGTGGCGACCGGCTCGATCGAGGACGTGGGCGACGACCGGATGCCGATCGACTGCTACGTGCGCCTGTTCCGCGGCATCGACGGCACGGAGCTGTTGCGCAGCCACGACCACGAGTCGCCGGTCGTCGCCCTGTCGTTCGCGCTCGCCCAGCGCCGCGCGGGGACGGGACCGGTGCTCGACGAACTCGATCCGAACGCGACGCACGTGCTGGGGATCGTGCTGGGGTCCCAGCACTTCCGTTGGGACGTGCCGCGCTGAGGGCGCGGCGACCGCTTCGAGTGGAGCGACGGGCTGACGAACCGAGCTCACGAATCGAGCCTCACGAATCTCGCTGAAGAAGCGGGGCGGACGCTCCCCCCGAGCGCCCGCCCCTTCACTTCCCCCCACGCGTCGCGCGGAAGATCCCTGTCGGCGTTCCGCCGTGTCCGACGGCGTCAGGCCTCGGACGCGACCGCCGCCTCGGCGTCCAGCGCCGCCGCCGTCGCGGTGACGACCGCGGCGACGCGCACGGCGTCCTGGATCTGCTCGCGCGTCGCGCCCGCGGCGAGCAGCTTCTTCTCGTGGCTCGTGATGCACAGCCCGCAGCCGGTGACCGCCGAGACGGCGATGGCCCACAGCTCGCGATCGATCTCGGACTCCGGCCCCTGCAGCGCCTGCATCCGCAGTCGCGCGGGCATCTGCAGGAACTGCTCGCTGTCGGCCAGGTGCGCGAAGCGGTAGTAGACGTTGTTCTGGACCATCGTCGTACCGACCGCCTTGGCGCGCGCGATCTCTTCGGCGGAGAGGTGCGCCGCCGCCTCGCCCTCGGCCGCGACGAGCAGGTCCCCGTTGCGCGCGGCGAGCGCGCACGACACGAGCGTGCCGTAGAGCTGGAGCGGCGAGAGGTGCTCGCTCTTGAGCACGCTCGAGAGGTTGAGGCGCAGGTCCTTGGCCGTCTCCGGCAGGCGCCCCCTGAGGTCGTCGATCTTCATGGTGCTGGGCTGGTCGTGGTGAGCGCGGGCGAGCGGTTCGATCAGGCGACCGAGATGGTCTCCTGACCCGCCGTCCAGTTGCAGGGGCACAGCTCGTCGGTCTGCAGACCGTCGAGGATGCGCAGCGTCTCGTCGGGGTTGCGACCGACGCTGAGGTCGTTGACCGCCACGTGGCGGATGATCCCCTCGGGATCGACGATGAAGGTCGCGCGCAGGCACACGCCCTCGTTCTTGTCGAGGATGCCGAGCGCCTCGGACAGCTCGCGCTTCACGTCGGCGAGCATCGGGAACGGCAGGTCCTTCAGATCCTCGTGGTCGCGGCGCCAGGCGAAGTGCACGAACTCGCTGTCGGTGCTGAGGCCGAGCACCTGCGCGTCGCGGTCGGTGAACTCGGAGTTCATGCGACCGAACGCGGCGATCTCGGTCGGGCAGACGAAGGTGAAGTCCTTCGGCCAGGCGAAGAGGACGAGCCACTTGCCCGGGTAGGAGGTGTTCGTGACCTCGCGGAAGGCGGTGCTGGGGGCCTCGATGTCGACGGTGGCCTGGACGGCGAACTCGGGGAGGCGGTCTCCGACGGTGAGCATGGTGGCGATCGGGGGTGGTCCCGGGAGGTCCGGGAGGTGGTCGTGGGTGGTGGCGCGCCGCGGCCATCCGCGGCGACGGGGGGAACATCGACCACGCCCGGTGAGAAGTCCAGCGGAGACTCCGGCGCCACAGCGATCGCCTGGAGCGATCACAGACGAGCCGATCGCGGGGGCGGCCGGGAGGCGGGAGGTGCCGGGCGGGCCGTAGGCTGTCCCGCGTGCAGCGTCCCTCTCCCCCATCCGGCCAACGAGCCGCCGGCCGGACCGCCGCCGCCCGAACGACCGTCGCACTGGCCGCCGTCGCGCTGGCGGCGCTGGTCCTGCTCCTGCTGCTGACCCGGCCCGGTGGCGGCGCCGGGCCCGCCCGGCTCGACGCGGCGGACCGCGCCGCGTCGCCGGCCACCCGAGGCGGGGCGGCCGAGCTCGCACCGGGTGGCGCGGAGGCGCGTGCGACCGGCCCGAGCGCCCTCGACGACGCCGGGCCGAAGCCGCCGTCCCGCGTCGCCGTCGCCGCGCCCCGGTCGCGCACGCTGGTCGTCCAGCCGCGCTGGTTCGACGCCGAACCGGACGCCCCCGAGGCGACCCTGCGCGTGCGTCCGTTCGAGGGCTGGTCGCCCTTTGAGCTCGAGCTGGGACCCGACGGCGCGTGGTCGTTCGACGCCGAGCGCTACGCGTCGACCGCGCTGGAGCTCGTGGCGTCGTCGAAGGGTTGGTCGACGGACGGACCCGTCGTGCTCTTCCCGCCCCTGCCCGCGACCCTCGAGCTCGCGCTGTACCGGACCGGCGCGATCGAGGTCGAGCTCGTCGGCCTGACCGAGGGCGAGGCGTACACCGTGCGGCTGGACGAAGCGATCGACGGTCACGAACGACCGTCGGCCACGGCGGGCTTCTTCAGCTGGGGTTCCGAACGGTCCATCGCGCCGCACGAACACGACACGGACGGGACGGCGAGCGAACGCTTCGGCGGGCTGGCAGAGGGCACCTACCCCGTGAGCCTGTTCCGAGGCTCGACGAAGGCGCGCGACGAGTCGCTCCTCGAACGCACGGTCGTCCTCGTCGAGCGCGGACGGACGACGACCGTCGAACTGGCCCTCGACGGTGCGCGACCCGCTCCCGTCGCGACCCTCACCGGCCGCGTGCTGAAGGGATCGACACCGGTCGCCGGCGTGGAGCTGCGGTGCAGCGGGTACGCCGACGGCCGCCTGATGGACGAGACGACGACGAGCGCGGCGGACGGCAGCTACGCCCTCGAACTCGACGGGACCGGGACGTTCGAGTTGCGCGCCGAACCCGAGCGCGAGAGCGGCTTCACGGTCGACGCGTCCGCGGTGGCCGTCGCGTCACCGGTGACCTACCACGAGGTGCAGCTCGCGAACGCCGTCGTCCACGGCACGGTCGTCCACGAGACGGTCGCCCAAGGAACGGGGCGCGGACTCGCTCCGAGCGGGAGCGACGCACGCGCCTCGGGCGCGACCGTCACGGTCCTCCTCACCACGAGCCACGACACGGGTGAGCCGCGCTCGAACGAATGGCGTGCGAGCGTCGCGCTCGACGCCGACGGCTCGTTCCGCTTCGATGACGTTCCGCCCGGCGACTACGACCTGATGGTGCGGGTTGACTTCGCACGCGACCGACTCGCGTCGCGGCGCGTCGTCGTCACAGGACCCGACGAAGTGGTCCGCGCGGACCTCGTCGTCGAACCGTCGCGCGAGGTCGAGGTCCGCGTGCTCGACGAGGCCGGTCAGGTCCTGCCGTACATGGAGGTCTACTGGCGCTCGAACGACGCGGCGCGACCGGGCTGGGGACGCCTCACCGACACGGACTCGAACGGGATCGCGCGCGGCCCGGTGGACGCCGAGGGCACGGTCGTGCTCTTCGCGCGGGAGCGGAACGGGCCGGGCGTGCAGCCCACCAGCGCGTTCGAGCAGGTCGGGCAGCACGAGCTCGACGAGACCCCGGACCTGCGCTGCAGCCCGGGCGGCTCCCTGGCGATCGGGATCGACGCCGAGGCCACGCCGTTCCGCGTGGTCGTCGCGAGCGCGAGCGACGGCCGCGTCCCGGTCGGCGGCACGGGCGCCGGCGGTCACAGGCTCTTCCAGGCCGTCGGTCCGCTGCCGCCCGGCGGCTACGACGTCACGGCCTGCACGCTCGACGGGCGCGTGTTCGAACGGCGCGTCGAGGTCGTGGCCGGACGCACGACGCGCGTCGCGCTGCCGTGAAGGTCACCGCGACGCGCGTCGCGCTCGAACACGCCGTTCGGCGAGCGTCTACTCGGCGAGCAGCTCGGCCACGAGCTTCGTGAACGCGGCCGGATCGGGCAGCGGCGAGCCCTCGGCGAGCAGCGCCTGGCCGTAGAGCACCTGGGCGTGGCGCGCGAAGCGGTCGGGGTCGCTCGCGCGCAGGGCCTCGAGCTTCTTCACCACCGCGTGCTCGGGGTTGAGTTCGAGGCGGCGCTTGGCCTCCATGCCCATGCCCTGACCCGCGGCGCGCATGGCGCGCTCCACGTGCGGCGCGGCGGCGCCCTCCTCGACCACGAGCACCGCGGGCGAATCCACGAGGCGCGACGAGAAGCCCACGCCGCTGACCTGGTCGCCCACCGCCGACCCGACGGCGTCGAGCAGCTCCTTGGACTCGGCCTCCTTGGCCTCGAGCTCCTTCTTCGTGTCCTCGTCGTCGAGGTCCGAGCCGCCCTTGTGGATCGCGCGGATCGGCACGTCGCGGAACGCGGTCAGGCGCGAGAGCCAGAACTCGTCCACGTGATCCGCGAGCAGGAGCACTTCGTAGCCCTTGGCGCGGTAGGCCTCGAGGTGCGCCGAAGACCTGATCGACGCCAGGTCCGGTCCGGTGATGACGTAGATCGCCTCCTGGTCCTGGGGCTTGCGCGCGAGGTACTCGTCGAGCGTGGTGAAGCCGCCCTCGCCGTCCTCGTGCGTCGACCGGAACAAGCAGGCTTCCGCCAGTTCGCTCGCCAGGTCGGTCTCGAAGTACAGACCCTCCTTCACGGCCGGTCCGAACTCGCCCCAGAACCCCTCCCAGTCCTCGCGGCGGTCGGCGCACAGCTTCTTGAACGCGTCGAGGGCCTTGCGCGTCACGCGCTTGCGGATCTGGCCGAGCTGGCGCGTGTACTGGAGCGTCTCGCGGCTGACGTTGAGCGGCAGGTCCGCGCTGTCGACGACGCCCACGAGGAAGCGCAGCCACACCGGCACCAGGTCCTCGACCTGGTCCGAGATGAACACGCGCCGCACGTAGAGCTGCACCGAGCTCTTCGGCCCCTCGGGGTCGAACAGGTTCTGCCGCGCGGCCTTCGGCACGAAGAGCAGCGCCGAGTACTCGAGCGTGCCCTCGGCCTTGAAGTGGATCGTGTCGAGCGGGTCGTTCCAGTCGTGCGCCAGGTGCTTGTAGAACTCGGCGTACTCCTCCTCGGTGACCTCGCTCTTCGCCTTGGTCCACAGGGGCCGCATCGAGTTGAGCGTGACGGTCTCGCGCGTCACGGTCGGCTCGCCGCCCTCCTCTTCGGGCTGCTCGGTCCGCTCGACCTCCATCCGGATCGGGTACTCGACGAAGTCGGAGTAGCGGCGGATCGTCTCGCGGATCGTCCACTCCTGCGTGAAGTCCTTGGCGTCGTCCCGCTCGGCGTCCGGCGCGGTGAGGTGCAACACGACGCGCGTGCCGTGCTCGGCCTTCCCGACCGGCTCGATCGTGTAGGCGCCATCGCCGCTGGACTCCCAGCGGTAGCCCTGCTCGCCGCCGGCCTTCCGTGTCTCGACGACGACGCGGTCGGCCACCATGAACGCGGCGTAGAAGCCGACGCCGAAGCGACCGATGAGCTCGGGGACGTCGGCCTTGTCCGTGCCCGACAGCTCGTCCATGAACCGGCGCGTGCCCGACGAGGCGATCGAGCCGAGGTTCGCGACGAGCTCGTCCTCGTCCATGCCGATGCCGTTGTCGACGACCGCGAGCGTGCGCGCGTCCGCGTCCACCTCGAGGTCGATCGCCAGGTCGCTCGCGGCCTCGCGCAGCCCGTCCTCGGTGAGCGCCGCGAAGCGCAGCTTGTCGAGCGCGTCGGAGGCGTTCGAGACGAGCTCGCGGAGGAAGACCTCCTCGTGCGAGTAGAGCGAGTGGATGACCAGGTCGAGCAGCTGCCGCGCTTCGGCCTGGAACTCGTGGGTCTTGGCAGTGGTCGTCATGGGGTGGTCGTGGGTCGCGGTTCGCGCTGCGGGCGAAGAGCCTAGCGCCCCGAGGGGGGCCGGATCGAGGCCGGAGGAGCGGGTCCGCGCGTCGGCCGTGACGCTTCCTCCGGACGAAGGACCGGCGCTCGAGAACCGGGACTCGTCGGAGGACCGGTCCCTCGCGAACGGCTCTGCTTCCTGGAACGCGGAGGCCGTGCTCCGCGGCACCCTCGAGCCACGCCTCCACCGTTCCTCGCGCACGCCGACGCCCGTCCGCCTCGCGCCCCACTCGTTCCCCGCCGCGACCCGGAAACCCTTTCCCCCTCCCCCCCGACCTGCACCCCGCTGAACAGGACTTCGCATTTCCTGTCGCCTTTCCCGACCCCGACGATTTTCCTGGGGTACTGTCCAGTGCGAGCGGAGCCGGGATCTCGGGTCAAGGGGACCCACCGGCTCGGCGACGCGGGCCGCCCGCTTCCAGGGGAACCCGAGGGAGACCGACCGAGGTCCAAGGGGTAGGAAGCGGAAGGCTCCCGGGAACTTCGGCCCGGGACCGGACCGGCACCTCGCACGAGGTCGCCACGCACCGGACGCCGCCGCCCGCGCGAACCACCGCGCCGCCCGCACGAGACGCCGGCCGACACCGACCGGCTCCGCAACGGGGGAATCGAACATGCACGCCACTCAGAGCTCCGCGCGCCACCGCGCGACCACCGCGACCAGCACCACCGCGACCAGCACCGGCGCGACCATCACCGGCGCACCCTTCACCGCTGCCCTCCTCGCCCTCGCGGCGACCGGGCTCACCGCCTGCGGCGGCGGCAGCGGCGCCGGCGACACGATCGACCTCAGCCCGCCCGCCGCGTTCGCCTACGCGAACGACTCGGTCGACATGCGCAGCGGCGTCATCGCGCCGCCGAACGCGACGACCTACCAGGGCGGCGCCGCCGCCTTCACCGTCGTCCCCGAGCTGCCCGAGGGCCTGACGCTGAACGGCGCCAACGGACGCATCGCGGGCATCCCGACCGGGACCTCGCCGCGCACGACCTACACCGTCACCGCGCGCAACAACGGCGGCTCGGTGAGCACCGAGGTCGAGCTCGAGGTCCACGCCACCTTCGACGACGCGACCTTCGTCTACGCCCTGCACCCCGACGCGAACGAGATCTCGATCTGGCGCGTCGACGCGACGACCGACACGCTCGTGCCCGCAGGGCGCGTGCGCACCGGCCAGCTGCCGGTCCGCGCCACGACGGATCCGCTCGGCCGCTTCCTCTACGTGGTCTGCGGCGCGCAGGAGAGCGTCGTGGTCCACAAGATCGACCCGGACACCGGCATGCTGGACGCGGTCCAGCTCGCCACGAAGGACGGCGCCGCGTTCGACGTGATCGTCGACCCGACCGGCCGCTTCCTCTACAAGTCGAACCTGCACGTCGGCACGCTCCAGGCGTTCACCATCGACCCGTCGAGCGGCAAGCTCGCGCCGACCGGCGCGCCCGTCCCGGTGCCCGGCCCGTCCGCCCTCGAGATCTCGCAGAGCGGTCGCAACCTGTTCGCCGGCACGCTCGACGGCCAGGCCGTCCTGCACTTCGTCGTCGACGAGGTCACCGGCCTCGTCCAGGACATGGCCGGCTCCGCCTTCGTCGAGGGCCCGGTCGACCTGCACTTCGATGACGCGACGAACCGCCTCTACGCGCTCGATTTCACGGCCGGCGACGTCCTCACCTACTCGGTGGACGAGCTCGACGGTCGCCCGCAGCTGCTCTTCAGCACGCCGACGGGCGGCGCGCCGGCGTCGATCACCCCGGTCGGCGACCAGCTCTTCGTCGGTATGCACACGCCGGGCGGCGTCCTCGCCTTCGACGTCGACGGCACGAGCGGCCAGCCGTTCCTCGCCGAGTCGGTCGCGCTCACGGGCAACGCCACGCGGATCGAGGCCATCGGCACGGACGGCGACACGCTCGTCGCGCTCGACAACGCGGCGCTGATCGCCCGCGTCGGCCGCGACGCCGACGACGACCTGGCCTGGCTCGACCGCCGCACCGCGCTCGACGTGGTGACCGATGTGGTCGTGGTCCACGGCCCGCGCGCCCACGGCCTCGCCACCGACGGCCTCCTCGCCGCGACGGCCCAGTCGCTCGAGCTCGGCAGCTACCGCGCCACCGAGACGGGTCTCGAGGCCGCCGGCCTGCCGCTCAACATCGGCCTCGATCCAGCGCGCATCGCCGTGGACGCGGACCGCGGTCGCGCCGTCGTGGTCGCGCGCGGCTCCGACCAGATCGGCCTCTTCGCGATCGACGAGACGACGCTCGAGCTGAGCGAGGAACTGGTGTTCGACGCCGGCCTCGCGCCCTGCGACGCGGCGATCACGAAGCGCGGCGAGCACCTCGTCAGCCTGGACGCCGACCGCCTCGCGCTGTGGACCCTCCCGCTCGACGGCGGGACCCCCGAACTGCTCGATGCCGAGGGCGTCGGCTCGATGCCGCGCCACCTCGCCGTCGACGCGGCCGACCGCTTCGCGTTCGTCGCCACCGACGAAGCCGTGCGCACCTTCGCCATCGACATGAACGCTGGGACGCTGACCGACACCGGCGCGGGCCTCAGCTTCTCGGGCGGCAGCACGCCGGCCGGCCTCTCCATCTCGCCCGACGGTCGCTACCTCGTCGTCTGCCTCGAGGGCAGCACGAGCATCCACGTGGCCGAGATCGATCCGACGAGCGGCGCGCTCACCTCGCGCAGTACCCTGGTGACCGGCTTCCGCTCGACCGAACCCACCTTCGACGCCCGCGGCGACCGCCTGGTCACCGTCGAGCCCGACGAGGACCGCGTCACCCTGTTCGCCTTCGACGACGACGGAACGCTCGCGCTCCTGAGCCGCGCCGACTGCGGCAGCGACGCCAGCGCGGTCGCCATCGACCGCGACGGACAGAGCGTCTACGGCGCCGCCCTGGGCAGCAACACGATCGAGATCCTCGCGATCGACGACGCCACGATCAGCCCCAACGGTCAGGTCGCGGTCGGCCCGGACACCTCGCCCCAGGTCGTCGCGCCGCTGCTCTCCTGGAGCGTGCTCGACTGAGTCGACGCACCCTCGGACCGGAACCGGCCCCGAGGACGATCGAGACCCGCGCGCCGAACGGCGGCGGGACGGCGCGCGGCGCGGTGGGACCCTTCACCGCGCCGCGCGCGCGTCCGGAGCGCGTTCCGACGCGCCCACGGCGACCAGCCCGCCCGGCCACAGCACCCAGCCCGCGCACCCGTCCGGGGCGACGGAGCGCGACGCACGCGGAGCGACCCCGCGTGAGCCGTCTCGCGGCCCGCGAGCGTCGCGTTGCCGACGAGTCGCCAGCGGCTACTGGTAGGATCCCGTCCGCGCCTCCACACTGGGAGGTCCGGAGCCTTCCGCTCTCCCCGGCTCCGTCCCCATGAGCGCCATTCGAACCCTGTGCCTCACCGCACCGTTCGTCCTCGCGACGAGCGCGTGCAACCGCTCCGACGACGCGCCGCCCACGCTGACCGCGGTGGCGACGCAGTTCGCCTACGACACCGACGCGCAGGAGTACCGCGTCGGGGTCGCGGCGCGCGCGTTGGCGCCCGCGGTCGACGGCGTGGTGCAGTCCTATTCGATCGACCCCGCGCCGCCCGCGGGCCTGACGCTCGACCCCGCGACCGGTGTGCTGTCCGGCGTCCCGACCGAGCCCGCGCCGCTGGCCGACTACATCGTGCGCGCGCAGCTGCGTGGCGGCGGCACCCTGTCGACGACGATCGGCTTCCTCGTCGCCGAGGACTTCGACGACACGCGCTTCGCGTACTCGTTGAGCCTCTTCCCCGGCACGATCACCGTGTGGCGCTTCGACGACTCGACGCAGATGTTCGTCGCCGCCGGCGGCAGCGGCGAGGTCCTCGCGCCGCTGCGCGCCGAGGTGCATCCGCTCGGCGACCGGCTGTACGTCCTCGACGCCGCGTTCGGCACCGTCGACACCTTCGCGATCGACCCGACGAGCGGCGCGCTCGAACGCATCGACAGCGACCCCACGGGCGCGGCGCCCATCGCGCTCGAGCTGTCGCCCGACGGTCGCTTCGCCTACACGGGCTCCGAGGAGGACCTGCGGACCTTCCGCATCGACCCCTTCGACGGCACCCTCGTACCGACGGGCGCGCCACTGCCCGTGCCGAACGTCTCCGGCATCGCCGTGTCGCCCGACAGCACGCGCATCGCGGTCGGCAGCGCCTTCTACTTCGCGTTCGGCGTCTGGAACCTGGACCCCGACGACGGCACGCTCGCCGCCTTCCGGGGCTCGGCGCCGCTGGCCACGCCCTACGCGCTCGAATTCGGACCGCAGGGTCGCCGGCTGTACGCGGCGAGCCTCGCCGGCGACACGCTGCGCACCTACGACGTCGACCCCCCGACGCCCGTCGTCCAGCTCATCGACTCGCGCACGACGCCCGAGGGCACCTTCGACATCGAGCAGAACGAGTCGGACCTGTGGGCCGCCCACTACTCCGACGGGGCCCTGTCGCGCTTCGACCTGGACGCCGACGCCATCCCCGCCCAGCAGGACGTCGTCGTCCTGGCCGGCAACCCCACGAGCGTCCGACCGGGCGACGGCGGTCGCTACGCGCTGCCCCTGTTCGACGCCGGTTTCGCGCAGTACGCCGAGTCCACCTCGGCGACGCCGTCGTTCGTCCCGATGCGGCAGTTCCTCGCGGACTTCGTCCTCGCACCGGCCGCGTCGCCGCGCGTGCGCTCGACGCCGTTCACCGCCGCGCTCGACGCCGCGACCGGCACGATCACGCTCGTCTCGACCGCCGACGGGACGGCGGTCGGCGGCCCCTTCCCGGCCGGCCCGGCGCCGCGCGCGCTCTCGACCGACGCGGCCGGCGAACACCTCGTCGTCGGCGACGGCCTCAACGGCAGCCTGCGCCGCTTCAACGTGGACGCCCCGCTGGCCGCACTGACCGTGCGCGGCGGCGCGACGCCCGCGGGCTTCGAGGTGCGCGACATCGCGCTCGACGGCGGCGGCGAGCGCATGTGGGTGCTGACCGAAGGACAGCTCATCACCTACGACCTGACGCCGAACGGCGCGCCGGTCCAGATCGATCAGCTCCCGATCGGACCGTCGCCCGCGCGCATCGCACTCGATCCGCTCGGCCGCTTCGTGGCCTGTACCGACCGCGTCACCGACCGCCTCCACCTGTTCCGCGTCACGCCCGGTTCGGACGAGCCGGTGCCGTCGGGCAACTCACCGATCTCCCTGCTCGATCTGGGTGAGGACGGGGTCGGCGCCGGCGCCGTGGCCTTCGAGCCGCTGGGTCGCGTGGTGCTCGTCGCGCTCGAGGACGAGGGTGCGGTGCGCAGCCTCCTCGTGAATCCCGTGTCGGGCGCGATGCTGCCGGCGGGAACGATCGACGGGCTCGGACGACCGGTCGACCTGGTGGTGCGGACCGACGGCCTGCGCGTGTTCGTGGCCGACAGCGCGACCCCCGCGATCCACCTCGTCGCCGTCGATCCCAAGGGCGTCCCGTTCCTGATCGACTCGCTCCCGACCCAGGAGACGCCCACGCGCCTCGTGCTCGAGGCCGACGGCGACGCGGTGCAGTTCGCGACGCTCGAGGGCAGCGTCGGCCGGTGCCGCGCCGACGGCGACACGCTCGTCCTCGACGGTCTCACGCCGCTGGGGCTCGCGGACACGGTGGACCTGGCGCCGGTGGCGCTTTGGGTCGAGCCAGCGCCGGAGTAGGACGGCGCAGTACTGTCCCTGCTCGCTGTGCTCAGGCCGGCTCGACGAGCGGGTCCATCCACACGAGGTACTCGGCGGCGGTGAGCTTGCGCGGCAACAGCCCGAGCTGCACCGCCGCCGTCGTCCTCTGCCTCGCGGCGGGCTCCGACCTCCACCCGTCGACGTAGTTGCGGAAGGCGACGATCACCGCAAGCTGGTCGGTGAGCGCCGCGCGTCGCTTCGCCGCGGCCCAGGTCTGGCGCACGAGCCGCGACGCCAGGTCGCGCATGCGCGCGAGCGTGTGGTTGATCGGGAAGAGCGGGTTGCGCACACCGCGCTGCATGCGTCCGTCGATCCGT
>Ga0180429_10002292_pt1 | contig 15832 bp, 13 predicted proteins | sample SS_ome_FD_132428 | JGI IMG/M metagenome (GOLD analysis project Ga0180429, IMG submission 132428) | Hypersaline lake sediment archaeal communities from the Salton Sea, California, USA - SS_1_S_1 metaG | ecosystem: Environmental > Aquatic > Non-marine Saline and Alkaline > Hypersaline > Sediment ...
ATTTCCGTAGCGGCGGCGCTGGGGAACGCGATCCAGCAGGCGATCGGGGCGGAGTTGACGCACATGCCGATCCGGGCGGAGGATGTCTGGCGCTCGATGACGAAGATCCCGCCCATCGATAACTGGATCACCAAGACCCCCACGGGAAGCTGCAAATCCGCGGCGGAACTCCGTCGTCTCGACTGCGTCTGAGGGATGAACGCATGAAGTTTCCTGGAGTCGTCGTCGGCACCGAAATTTCGATTCGCCGGGATATCACGGAGTCCCATACCAGGGGCAACCATCTCCCGGAGGGCATGCTCCCGCTCTTTTCCACCCCGGCGCTGGTGGCGATGATGATCGAGGCATCCGTTCGCATGATCGATCCCAGTCTTCCCGACGGGTTTATCTCCGTCGGGAAGAGCGCCGAGGTCACCCATGATCATCCGAGCGTTGTGGGCGACACCGTGACGCTCACGGTGCGGATCGCGGAGTTTGATGGCTACCATATCGGCATCGCCATGGAGGCGCACGACCATCGGGGGCTCGTCGGTCACGGTCGCCACGTTCGTACGATCGTGAACAAGCACTGGACAGAACTCAAGATCGCCCGTCGAATCTCGGAAACGTGATCGATTGCGTCGTGCCGGCGGCGGGGGAGGGAAGCCGTTTTACCGGGGAGGGGCGTCGCTTTGGTGGAGAACCCGATGCGGGCGCTACCGTTAAAGTCGTAGCGCTCTTTGAGAGGCGCCCTCTGCTCCTTCACGTCATCGAGCGGGTGCTCGCGGTGTGTGACCGCTGCATCGTGGTAACCGGTGCCCACCGGGAGGCTGTTGAGCGCGTTGTGGAGGCGGCGAGGCGGTCTCTGCAACCGGGGAGCCGACGCAACCTCCTGACTGTGCACAACCCCGATTGGCGGGAGGGCATGATCTCCTCCATCGCCGCCGGTGCAGCACGGGTACGGACGCCCTGGTTTTTTGTGGCGCCCGCGGACATGCCGCGCCTGCCGGTGGAGGTCTTCCGGACGCTCCTGTCTCATGCCGATATTCACGGCGGACGGGAACCGGACGATGCGGCATTGATCCGGTCGATCGCGCCGCGCTACCGGGAACAGCCCGGGCACCCGGTGCTCGTATCGGCGGCGTTGCGGGAGGAGTTGCTCGCGGAGTATCGTCGATTTCGCTCCATGCGCGAGTTCCTCCAGCGATATCCGCGGGAAGAGATACCGGTGGACGACCCCGGAACGGTATTCGACGTGGATCTGCCGGGGGACCTGGCACAGGAAGCCCGGGTGCACGACAATTCAGAGTGATCGCTATGAACCGGAACGCGATTCTGCTCGTAGAAGACGAAGCGCTGATCGCTCTCAGCGAGGCGCAGATACTCGAACGGTACGGTTACGAGGTCACGACCGCACGGAACGGCGAAGAGGCGGTTGATCGATTTAGAGCGGACAACGCGTTCGATCTGGTCCTCATGGATATCGATCTCGGAACGGGGATAGACGGGACCGAGGCGGCGCGACGCATGCTCGCCCATCGGGAAGTCCCGATTGTGTTTCTGACGAGTCACGCCGAACGCGAGATGGTTGATCGGGTGAAGGGGATTACCCGGTACGGGTACGTCCTGAAGAACGCCGGAGATTTTGTCCTGGTGGAAGCGATCTCCACCGCATTTGATCTGTTCGAGGCACATCAGCAGGCGAACGAAACAAGCCGGCGCCTGCGGGATCTCATCGACGCCACCAGGGATATCATCTGCTTCAAGGACGGAGAGGGACGCTGGCTCGAGGCAAACGCGGCGGACCTGGAGCTGTTCGAACTCACCGGCGTGGACTACCGCGGCCGTACGGATCGCGAGCTTGCGGAGTACACACACGAGTGCTTTCGCGAGGCGTTTCTCACCTGCCTGGAGAGCGACGAGGCGGCGTGGCGCGCCGGAGCCGCCTCCTCGGGGATCGAGACGATAACCGGGCCCGACGGGAGCAGGCATGTCTACGACATCGTGAAGATCCCGACCTTCGAACACGACGGGAGGCGAAAGGGCCTCATCGTCTACGGACGGGATATCACGGAGCTCGCGGAGCTCCGGGCCCATGTGGAATCACTGACGGGCGGTCACGACGACAGCTTGGAGATGAAGCTCCTCCTGGACGAGATCGGGTATGCGGTGATCGCCACCGATGTGGAGGGAACGATCACATACTGGAACCGCGTGGCGGAGCGCCTCTACGGTTGGCGCGCCGCCGAGGTGGTGGGGCGACCGATTCTCGAGGTTACCCCTATCCCGGAGCTTCGCGACCAGGCCGCGGAGATCATGGCGAAGATCGCCGCCGGAGAGCGGTGGCATGGAGAGTTTACGGTACGTCGCCGGGACGGCCGGGTGATTCCGGTAATCGTCACGGATTCCCCGGTGATCGACCACGAGGGAAACCTGGTGGGGGTGATCGGCGTCAGCTACGATATCAGCGAGCGGAAGCGAGCCGAGGAGGAGCTCGCCGAGAGCGAGCGGCACCTGGCGGAATCGCAGCGCGTCGCCAAGGTAGGGCACTACCTGTTCAATACGACTGCCGGGCGCTGGCAGCCGTCGGAACAGCTTCGAGAGATCCTGGGCATCGATGAGGAGTACCCCGACGACGTGGAAGGGTGGCTCTCGATCGTTCATCCCGACGACCGCGACCGTTTGCGGCGTTACCAGGCCTCGCTGGAAAGCGCCACCGATCGTGAGATCGATATCGAATACCGGATCGTCGATCAGAAAACCGGCGCCGTAAAATGGGTGCACGCTCGCGGACACGTATCCCGTTCGGAGGTTCAAGGTTCGGACATTCGCGGTCCCGTTGATCGTGACGCCCGGATTTTTTTCGGGACGATCCAGGACATCAGTGATCGAAAAGAGATCGAGGCGGATCTGCGGCAGGCCCTTCGCGACAAGGATGATCTCATGAAGGAGCTGAACCATCGCGTGAAGAACAACCTGGCTATGGTGTCCTCTCTGATTTCGCTCAAAAACGATGCGGTCGGTGAGGCGCTGGACCTCTCGGACCTGCGAAACCAGATCGAGGCGATCCGCGTTGCCCACGAGGCGCTGAGCGAGATGCCCGGGTTCCGGACGATCGATCTGGGCGCGTACCTGGAGCGGATTCTGTCGGCGGTGGTCTCGCCGGTTCCGGGAGTACGATACCGGTTTTCTCCGGTTCAGACCGATCTCCCGGCGAAACCGGCGATAACGATAGGACTCATCCTAAACGAGATTGCCACGAACGCGGTGAAGCACGCGCTCCTGCCGGATCACGAGGTAGAGATTTCCGTCGCGTGTTCGCTCGATATCGAAGCAAAAACGTTTGTGCTCACCGTCGAGAACGATGGGCGTCCCTTTCCCGCGGATGCCGGTTTTGAAAACCCCTCCACCCTGGGTCTCCGACTGATCAACGCCCTGGTTATGCAGCTGAACGGTCGGATTGAGCTCCGGCGCGAGCCGACAACCGGCTTTACGATTACCGTTCCTGTCGACTGAGATCGGACAGGGCCGTCTCGATCTGCCCGTGCAGTTCCATCGCACGGCTGCGGCGGCTCATGCCCCCATCCGTTCCCGGCGCTACCGAAAGGGAATCACCAAACTGTACCCTGCAACGCCGACCGGGCCAGGCGTATCGCTCTCCCACGGTGTATCCCGCTGCCCGTTGCAGGAGATCATCCAGCATGAGCAGGTATTCGATAAAGCGGGCGTGCTCCGCGCTCCCCTGCGTGATCACCGTCCCGAATATCGGCTGAAGATAGGAGAAATCCACATAGATCAGTACATCCGCGCACTGCATATGTCGCGACAGGAGGAACGATTCCGTCGCGGAAGCGTCCGCCACCGCCCGCGGCATCGATCCCGGTGCCCCGCGATCAGGCGGGTACAGGCGCTCCCAGTACCGTTGCCGAATGCGAAACAGGCGCTCCAGCGGTGTTGGGAGTGGTTCGAGATTGAATCCGATCTCGGCACGGCGAAGGGAGAGCTCCAGGAGTAGGTCGATCTTGTGCTGAAGAACGTTCCAGCGCCGGTCATCCGTAGCCTCTGTGGTATCCTCGGGCGGAGGTGCCTTCAACCGGGCGGAAACCTGCGTGTACAGGCGGGGAGTCTCGCGCCGGTGTATACCCAGCACGGTGTCTGCGTAGGTCTCCCAGGCGGTATGCAACCACTCCGCCGGTCGCACCGCGAGATCGGCGGAAAAAGCCCTTCGGGACGGGATGGTGTTGTCGTCGGTTCCGAGGCGGCGCAGGATACGACGCATCGTTCGTTCCACCCGGCGCCACCGCGGATCAGGGTACCGGTATTCCAGCGCGGCCGGCAGAACCACGACAGAGGTTCTGTCGGTCCCGGAGGGGCCGCCATCGCTCGTCCCGGGATCGGTACGAGCGTTTGCCCGCGCATCCGCGGCGTCCACCGCCAGGGCCGATACGCCGCGCTGAATCGGTGCGCAGCGGTAGCTTCGATACGTAATCTGTCCCTCCGGCGCCAGGACCATGGGATTACTCTGCACCCGGATCGCCTCGTAAACCTCCGCCATGCTCCGGCGGTTAATCGCGTCGTGGAACACTGAGATAGCCCCGCCCCGGGGAAGTGCCCAGGCTACCGCGGGACCGCCCCAGATCGGGACGTCTCGACCGTAGAGGAATACGGGATACCCGCCATCGGAAACTGCGCGTTGGACCCGACGAAGCGCCCGACTCACGACGTGGTACATTACGATCGGATCGTCCGGTGAGGGGTGACGAAACACGATAAACGGATAGCACTCCGGTACTGATACGACCCGGTTCAATCGGTCCTCTCCGTCGACCGTCGTAAGACGGACACCCTGAATAAACCGGAGATACGCACCTGTGAGAGGTCGGACAAGTGCAAGAAAAGCGCGCAGCGGTCGGGCAGGAATCGTTTCGAGGCTCCGACCCGCCCGGACCGGAACCCACCGAAACGGATTGATGTTCTTCACGTGCCGGATAGTGTACTACAGAATTCCCGTCGGGAACGGGACGTTCAGCAGAAACCGAAAGAGCAGGAAGAACACAAAAACAAGTAGTACCGCGATGACGATAGCCCGTACCGTTCCGACGTGTGCCCGGAACGTAATGAGGCCCATTGCGGTCACTCCCACGATACTGGCGATCAGGAGACCGGCCACCGGTATCAACGCCGTCCAAAGAACCATAGCCCCGATCATCGTTCCCGACCGCATGTGCCGTTCGCCTGCATCACCTCCGGCGAGCGCAATCTTTGGGCCGCGACCGAGCAGCGTCACACCCAGAAGCACCAGCGCGAGGAGCCCCACGATCACGGCGATCACCTGCGGATAGAGACGGCTCAACTCCTTGAACTCTCCTGCGGCGATAAACCAGTAGATACTGACCGCGAGAATGGCGACGCCGGAAAGGAGATTTCGCGCTTTTTCGCTCATTCCGATGCCTCCTGTCTGGTGACGGAGTCGACGATCCGCGAGTGCTTGCCCCGCTTCGTTCGGTAGTGCACGACGATCGGCGTAACCACGGAGATGATCGTGAGGATGATGAGGATCAGAGAGATCGGTCGTGTAAAAAACACCTGAAATATAGATCCTCCGGCTCGCCCCATCAGAATCGACTGGAGTAACCCCTGTTCGGCGAACGGTCCGAGAATCAGCCCGAGCACGATCGGACCCGGGAAGAATCCCGCTTTTCTGAGGGCGTGCGCGAGAAGCCCCACCACCACCATCGTGTAGATATCCGCCACGTTGTTGTAGATCGAATACGCGCCGATCATTGAGAGAAAGATAATCAGGGGGGCCATCGTCTGGACTTTTGTACGTTGCATGAGTGCCGCTACGGCTCGACCCAGGATGATCCCCAGAGGAAGAATCTCGATATTCGCCAGGATCACCGAGAAAAGAAATGCGTGGATGGTCGCGCCGTGGTAGGTAAAGAGTTCGGCCCCCGGTCGCATGCCCTGGAGGAGGAGTGCGCCGAAAAGGACCGCCGCCGGCGGCGCTCCGGGGACGCCCAGGGTGAGCATCGGGATCAGAGAGCCCGCCACCTCGGCGTTGTTGGCCGATTCCGAGGCGGCTACGCCGTCCATGATGCCGGTACCGAACTTTTCTTTGTTTTTGCTCGCCCGCATCGCCTCGTTATAGCCTACCAGCCCCGCGATGTTGCCGCCGGCACCGGGAATAATACCGACGATCGTGCCGAGAATAGCGGACCGGAGAAGCAGCCAAGGTTTTCGAATAAGCGCGTGGAACACCCGGGTGACCATTTTTCGCTGGCGCTTGTAAGGAACCACGGCGTCGCTGGATGTGCTGCTCGACTCCGCCATTCGGAGTACTTCGGGAATACAGAAGAACCCGATGAGGGCGGGGATCAGTGAGATCCCGTTCTGCAGAGCCAGCGTGCCAAAGTTGAATCGTACCGCACCCTGGATCGGGGCTATGCCGATTGTGGAAATGAGCAGGCCGATACCGCCGCCGACGAGGCCCTTGATCATCGAACGCGGCGATACCGCCGCGATAATCGTGAGCCCGAAGACGGCGAGCCAGAAGTATTCCGGCGGACCGAACTTGAGGCTCGCCCGCGCCAGCGGTGGAGACAGGAAAATCAGAAACGCCACACCGATGAGACCGCCGATAACCGAGGCGAGGGTTGCGGTGGTAATCGCCCGGTACGCCTCGCCTTTTTGTGCCATCGGATAGCCGTCAAAGGTCGTGGCGATCGCCGAGGGTGTGCCTGGTGTGTTGATGAGTATCGCCGAGAAGGATCCGCCGTAGATCGCGCCGGAATAGATCGCGCCGAGCAGCACCAGTCCGAAGACCGGCTGCATCGTAAAGGTGAACGGAACGAGGAGCGCGATCGCCATAGTGGCGGTGAGACCGGGGAGCGCCCCCACGATGATTCCCGCCGAGACACCTACCACGACAAAGAGAAGGCTGACCGGGTTCAGAACGCCGGTCAGCGCTTCAAGAAGCATGGGGCCCATGGACCGTCAGATCTCTCCGAGCTCGCGCAGTACCGTTTCGATCTCGGTCTTCCTGCGATCGATGTACTCGGCAAACTCCGTGGCGCCGATCGAGTGGGTGACAAATCCGAGTTCGTCCATCTGGGCTCGGAACTCCGGATCCCTGCTCACCTCGTCAAAGGCCGCCTCCAGGACCGCAACGACGTCCTCCGGTGTATCCGGCGGCAGACAGACGCCGCGATCGATACCGGCGGTCATCTCTACCCCGGCCTCGATAAAGGTGGGCGCCTCGGGAAGCTGAGGAAAGCGATCGGTGGTTCCGATGGCGAGGACCTTCATCTCATCCTGGTGCGCAACCAGGTCGTTGGAGTTGGCCATAATCACCTGGGAGTGTCCGCCCAGGAAGTTTGCTACCGACGGAGCCGCCCCGGTGGCGGGGATGTAGGTAAACTCCGTGCCGGTCTGATGCTGCAACTGAAGGATCGCCAGATGGTGACCGGTATGTGTTCCCGATCCGGTGACGGTAAGCTCCCCCGGGTGGTCCGCAGCGTAGTCGACGAGCTCCTGCAGGGTATTAAAGGGGCTGTCCGGGGCGACTGCGATTCCGATGGGTGTCGTCTGGAAGAGATACAGCGGCTTCAGGTCCTCCGTTTCGTACCCGGCGTCGTCCCGAACCAACGGCTGGATGATGATATGCGGCAGGTTGTTCCCGCTCAGGGTATATCCGTCGGGGTCGGCGTTCACCAGGTTTGCCCACGCAAGAGCGCCACCGGCGCCGGGCTGGTGGCGGATCGTCACATTGACGCCCAGAACATCCTCCAGGTAGGGCTTCTGGTACGTAGCGGTCACGTCGGACTGTCCGCCGGGATTAAAGGGAATCACGTACGAAATAGGGCGTTGCGGAAACCCGCCGTCCTCGCTGGTTCCCGTAGCACAGACGAACGAGGTTGCGGCGATCAGCAGTACCGCTGCGGCAGCCGCGATTCTCCAGGTTTTTGTGGTCATACTTTCCTCCTCAATACATTGTCGAGCGTGCTCCGTACGGAGTCAGCGCCGGGAATAGATCTGCGGATTGACGACATAGCGCGGGCGCTTGCCCTGCAGAACGCGTACGAGTTCGTCCATTCCGAGCACCATGTTCTCAACGTGGCTCTCCTCGGAATACCAGGCGATATGCGGCGTAATCACGGCGTTTTCCATCGTCAGAAGCGGTTCCTCGCCGCTGGGGGGCTCCGTTTCGAGGACGTCTATACCGGCGCCGCCGATCGATCCGGAGGAAAGGGCTTGCTCCAGAGCCTCTCGATCGATGATTGCGCCCCGGGCGGTGTTGATGATCACCGATTCCGGTTTCATCACGGAAAACGCGTCTGCGTCGATCAGATGATACGTTTCGTCGGTAAGCGGCGCGTGGATCGTCAGGTAGTCAACGGCGGTAAGCATCGGCTGGAGGTCATAGAACCGCTCCACCCCAAGGAGGGAAAAGATATCGTCATCAAGGTACGGATCATAGGCGGTCACGCGCATGCCCAGAGCTTTGGCCTTTCGCGCGCTGTGACGACCGATTCTCCCCAGGCCGAGGACCCCAAAGGTCTGGTTTCGGAGAGAATGCATCGGGCGGGCCTGCTTGTAGTCCCAGCCGCCACCACGAACGTGCCGATCCAGGGAGCGTATCTTTCGTCCCACCGTCAGGGCCAGGGTGATCGCGTGGTCCGCTACCTCCTCGCTGCAGTACACCGGTGAGTTTGAGACGACGATACCGCGCTCCGTCGCTGCGGCGAGATCGACCACGTCGTATCCGACGGAGAGCGTCATGATCAGGCGGCACTTTTTGGCCGCTTCTATCATCGCCCGGGTGATAGGACGCCCGATCACAACGAGCGCGTCCGCCCGCGGCAGAATCGAGAACAACTCGTCCTCGGACATACCTTGCGTCGAGATAAACTCGCCGTCGATCTCGTGGGCACGGGATTCGAAGTACGAGAAGTCGGGGAATTTCATGAACAAGCGTTCGCCCAGGAACAGGATCGTCGCCACGTCCGCCTCCGTGCAACGATTACCCCGGACGGCGGCAACCACACAAGATCTTTGCGACGGTAAACCGAAGGGGGCGACGGTTCGCGGGAAAAGTACAGTTATTTTTGGATTCTATGGATAGAAATGAACGGTGAACGGTATGACGCGTTGGTTCACTTCCTTGACAAAAAGGGCCGCCCTTCGGCGGCCCCACCCACACGAGGTTCCCTCTATATTATCCGCGCTTGATCTCGATCTTGCGCGGTTTGGATTCCGCACGCTTGCTCAGGGTCAGCGTCAACACGCCGTTCTGAAAGCGTGCGTCGATCTTGGTCGGGTCCGCGTCCTTGGGGAGCGAGAAACTCCGGCGGTAGGAGCGAACGCCCCGCTCACGGAGTAGGTATCCGTCCTCCGCATCCGCGTCCGACTTCTTCTCGCTGGTCGCCTCCGCGGCGATGACGAGCAGGTCGTTCTCGATGTGGACATCGATCTGGTTTTCCGTAAAACCAGGGAGGTCCGCATCGACGATGTAGGCCTCGTCGGTGGCACGAATATCGACCGCCGGCCGGGAATCATTCCATCCAGGCATCGACCCGAAAACCGAATCAAAGAGACGATCGAAATCTCTGATCGTCGAAATATTTCCTGTCTGTCCGTTTCGCGGACGTCCTACGGTACGGTAGTTCATCGTACACCTCCAAATATCTGTGGCGGTACGCATCCTGGTCGGAGGTGAGGCCCATACCGGCGCTACTCATCGCTCCACCGCGTCACCGCGTTCGATAACATATAAGCAGAAACCGTGCCAACTTCTCCGGTCTTGACGGTCGCGCCTGTTAAGTTTTCGTAATTTGTTGTTCTACAGAAACTTACGAGTGTGCTGCCTGGATCGGTTGTAGTCCGCGATGCCTTCGCGAGCGTGACGCGCCAATGCGATGGAGGGCGGCACCTTGTCAATCTGATACAGTGTCAAAATAACTCGTTTTCATAGGGTCATTATGACCCTTCTATCGAAGTGCCGCGGTATCGGGCGCGTCGAATCGCCCGGGAACGGTGCCGCATGGTACTATGGGAGGCGTGCCGTTCCTTTTCTACGATCTCGAAACGTTCGGTCGATCCCCCTCGCGTGATCGGATCGCGGAGTTTGCGGGGATCGTTACCGACGATGAGCTGAATCTTCTGGAACAACCGCATGAGCTGAGATGCGTTCCTCCCGGAGACTACCTGGTGCACCCGGGGGCGACGCTCACCAATCGCATCACCCCGCAGGATGCACAGGCTACCGGCGTGGCGGAGCCGGTGTTTGCCGATCGCCTTCTGGATTTGTTCTTCTCTCGCCCCGGTCTTCGTATCGTCGGATACAATAGTTCATCCTTCGATGACGAGTTTGTCCGGTATCTGTTCTACCGTACCCTGCACGATCCGTACGAATGGCACTACAAAAACGGGAACTCCCGCCTGGACATTCTGCCGGTGATCCCGGTGGTCTTCGACTTTCTGCGGGATCGTCTCATGTGGAAGCGGTTCGATGATGGAAAGCCGGATTTCCGACTGGAATCGATCGTGGAGGCCAACGAAGCCGCCGGTGGCACAAGTCACGAGGCGCTGGCCGATACCTTTGCCCTGCGAAACGTGTCTCGCCTGCTTCTCGATCGCGTACCGGAGCTCTGGACGACGCTTCCGGCTTTTCTCGAGCGGAATCGTAACGCTCGGGATTTGAAACCGGGGTTGGCGGTACGGATCGAGCGACGGGAGACCCCGTCCCTGGCGAGTCATAGCGTGGTCCACTCCACGGCGATTCTCAAAAGAGAGGACCGATCCTCCGCGCTGATGCTTCCGTTGTTTGCGGACTCGCGCGTTCCCACCCGATGGTGGCTCTGGGACCTGGCGGAGGATCCGGAGAGTCTCTTCGCATGGGACGCGATCGATCGGATGCCCCGGGGACTCTTTGGCATCAATCTGCGCCGGTCCGTCGCACTCTTCTCGCCGGCACCGGAGCATCTGGAGACGTTGAGTGACCATGGACTGGATTTGCAGCGATGCCACAGGCATCTCGACGTTCTCTTCGGTTCCGAAACACCCGATCGACTCCGGCGGATCCAACGGAAACTGGACGAACGAAACGAAGAGTTTTCGAAAGAGGTCAGAGACGTGGAGGAACAGCTGTACGACGGGTTCTTCCCCGATTCGGACCGCCAACGCTGTGTATCTCTCCGCACCGCCTTTGCGGAGCGACGGTGGCGGGACTACCGGACCGCCCTCGAAACGGTATCCGACCCGCGCCTGCAAGAGCTGGGGCGCCGCCTCCTGGCGCGACACGCCGGTTCGGTGCTCACCAGCGAGGAGCGCGGCGCTCACACCGTCCGGGTTGCGGAGCATCTCGACGTGAGCGCCTTTGACGAGGAGTGGCGGGAGGAGCGATCAAAGCGAACGGGGGAACGCGGCGTATCGGCGGCGGATCGGCGACTCCTCGAGGCGCTGCTGGAGCATCGGAACACGCTGGTGGAGCGTTTTACTCTGGTTGATCGTTTTGGTCTTCGGACTGCTGAGTGGTAGTACTCTCTCCCGAAGGGCGACAGCCTCCCGTGAGCTGCCGCATCTGTTCCGGCAAGTCCCGAAACTGTTTGATCGCCGCGTTGTCGCCGTTCTCTTCCCGGTCCAGTTGCTCCACGGTCATGTAGAGTCCGCGGACGAGTCCGTTCAGTTTTGCGAGATTGGCGTCAAAGCTGCTGATCGTGATATCTCGAAGCATCCGTTCCTCGGTCCCCCATCCGAGGGAGGCGCCTACCAGCTCGCGGATCCGTCCGCATATCTGGATACGACAGGCCCGGGTAAACTCGGCGAAGGCGCCCACGGTCTCGTAGAGATCCGGCGGTGACGCGGTCGTCCCGTCGGAGAGAAGCGCGAGATCGCCGTCCACGATCTCGTGGATACGTTGCCAGGAGGTTCGCGATACATCGAGGCCGTCGAAGATACGTCGAAGCAATTGGTGGTACAGGTATTTTGCGAAGTGGTCCTGGATCTCCTCCAGGATGCCACGGACGCCGCCATCGGGTATTCGCATCCCTTCTTCTCCCTGCTGTGAAGTATAGCCGATTACGGAGTGAGGTACACGCCGCGGATCGAGTCGATATCCACACCGCCGTTCGGTGGATCCGTATCGCGGTAATGCCACCGATAGTCGAAAACGTTGAGCGGGTCACTCATGGGATTCCGATTGATCGTCAACGCGTGAAATCGGAGACGCCGGAGACGCTGGTGCGCGTAGAGACGATTCAGGTGGGACGGGGTAATCTTGGGCGTCGTTATGTCGCTGATCACAACGAGGTCGGTCGGGTCGTCGGGTATTGCGTCGACGATAGCCAGGGCCCGTTCCAGCACCGGCGTGGTATCGGTTCCCCCTTCGAGCTCCGTATGGAGCATTTCGGTGAGGTCCAGGAGGAGGTCCTCCGGTATCCGTATCGGTGCGGATAAACTGGGTTGATCGCCGGCGTCGGTCGGTGTCTCGTCGATCGGTGTCTCGTCGATCGGTGACCAGGCGACTTCTCGAAGACCATTCTGAAACGCAAGAATCCGGAACGGACGGTGTCGGGAAAAGGCGTGGCGCAGCACCCCAAGGGTAAAGGCGGCGGCGACCCGCTCCGGGAGCCCCTTCATGGAGCCGCTGGTATCCACACAGAGGATCACCGGCGAACGGTGGTGTCCTCCCTCGGAAGGTACAAACGGCGGCGCTTCCTCGATCGTGCCGTCGCCGTGTCGCGCGGTGGGCGGAATCGACCGATACGAGAGGAGCCCGCCGTCGGCCAGGCGCTGTTCAAAGAGCGCCGCCGTGTCGTCGGCGGCGAGAAGGGCAACCTCTGCGGGAACCACCGCCTCCAGCGTCCGATCGCGATTGAGCGGGGGCCTGTTCGTACCGTGTGAACGGTGCCGCACCGTCTCTGCCGCTCGTTTATCGAGCCCCTGTCGCTGCCCGGGGGCGTCGGAACCCCTCGTCGGTGACCCCTGGACGATAAGCTCCGAGAGCCGTTGCAGCCCCGCATCGGCGTCGTAGATCGCAAAGGCCCGTTCTAGGACCGACAGGTCTATGTTCCGCCAGGTGGTATCAAAGATATCCCACTGGACGGGCGTACGGAAATGCCGTTGAACCGCTCCGGTCAGGCGGGTTACGTCGGGAATCGTCTCGTTCAGGTGATCCGCCAGGGGAGTCACAACCTGACGTAGCGCCCGCTCCTGCCGGAGCTCCGCATCGACCCGGGTCGCTCGATGGTAGAGCGACTCGATCTCGGCTCGTATCGCCGCCAGGGATCGCTCGCGCTCCGGTGGTGCCTCCGCAGTGACACGCTCGATCCGCCGGCGAATTCTGCTCCACCGGTCGCGAACGCTCGGACGCAGGGATTCGATCGTGGAGACCGCCCGCGTAAGAGCCGCCGGTGAGAGCGACTCCACCGGTGGCAACGGCGCGAACAGGTCCTCCCGGGTACGCTCGGTACGCTCAAACTCGTGCCACAGCGCCGCAAACCACCGGGCTACAGCCCCGGCGAGCTGGTCCGCCAGATCGTGGTCCTCCCGGAGGTACGTCGCGATCGACAGGAGCGAGAGAAAGTGCACGAGGCTGCGGGCAAGGGGGCGGGGCAGGTCTATTGCGGAGGCTGCTCCGGAACGAAGTGTTCCCGTGGTGAGCGACCGAAACAACTCGCGGTAGATCGCGCCGTGGAGCGACGTGTCTCCTTCAGCTTCGGAGTGCCTCAAGAGAATCATCCAGTTCGAGTTTTATCCGCGTCAGTTCCAACGTGGCTTCGTCCATTCCCTCGAAGACGATCTCCGCATAGCGGCGATGGACAAAGAGGTGCTCCGCGGCCTCCCGGTCACCGGCGGCGCGACTCCCGGCGATGTTCTCCAGGGTAGTCTCGATTTCCTCCCGCAGCGATTCTATCTCGGCGATCAGCGCCGCGCGGCGGGAGGCCTCGATCTCCGCCGGCTCGGCCCGTTCCCGATCGATCGTTTCAGTTTCGATCGGAAACGATTCTCCATCGACCTCCAGCGTTACCGCATCGATACGACGGACCGCAAAGCGCTCGGAGTAGGCATACTCCTCCTCGTCGCCGTAGAAAAACAGGTCCGTTTCGCGCGGGGACTTGTCATCGAGCGCCTGGTAATCGCCGATCCAGATGAGAGACAGGTGGTCTTCAACAAAATCGACGATCCGATAGTACTCTCCGCGGTACTCCACGGGGACCTCCACCGTCTCTACCATGAGACCTGCTACCCGGATCGACTCGGACAGCGCGGAACTGCGCTCCTGGTACGGTACAGGATCATAGGTACCGGACCGGCTGTATCGGCGTAACGCCTCGCGGATGATCGTATCGATCGCGTCGCGCTGCTCCTCCCGCGACCACAGCACGTGGCGGAGGAGTACCGTATCCAGGGGCGTCACGAACTCGCGTTCGTTCAAAAAGGCGGAACAACGCAGGAGACGGACCGCCCGCTTCCAGCGCCGATCGCTCACAAAGATGCCCGCCGCCGGATCGGTACGGTCGCTCATGCTGTTGTGACGAGCGATACGCTCACGAATATCGTAGATGAGATCCAGGATCTCCGGCGGGACCGACACAGCATCCACCGCTCGTTCCCACTCGGCAAGATCCTCTCGGGAAATCGCATCGGTCTCCTCTGTGTCGCCCGCACCGGCTCCGTCCGAATCGTCTCCGTCGGAGGTGACCAGCGCGATAAAGCTGTCGCGGCCGGCGATCGACTCGACGGGGATTCGGAGGAGAAACCGGTCCCAGAGCTGCGCCAGTCCCGCGTCCTCATCGGGAAGGCGCGCGGCGGAGGCCAGGGTCGTTCGGAGTGGAATCGCGACGAACGCCGACCCGTTTCGAAATCGACGTTCTCCTACCGCGTTCAGCAGGGTATTCAGAATGGGGCTCGAAGCGTTCCAGAGCTCGTCCAGAAACGCGATATCCGCCTCCGGCAGGTACCCGGTGGTGTTTCGGCGCAGTGTATCTTCTTCTCGGAGGGCACGGATCGATACGGGACCAAAGAGCTCGTCCGGAGTGGTGTACCCGCTCAACAGATACTCAAACAGCGTCGCGTCGCGGAACACCGATGCGAGCCGGCGCGCTACCATGCTCTTCGCGAGACCGGGATTGCCGTAGAGAAACACGTTCTCGCCGGCGATTGCCGCCAGCAGCGTGAGGCGCTGTACCTCTTCTTTCCCGTGAATACCGTTGGAGAAGCGTTCGATTAATCGCCTGATACGGTCTGCGCGCATGGATTCTAGTGTTTCCCTTTCCGTCGACGGTGTCAAGCAATACCGATCCGGGCTACACTCTCGGACGCTATGGAACACGATCACAGGGATCACCATCTCGTCTGGACCGATCTCGAGAACGAGACGGTGGTGAACGCGCATATTTTTTCATTGGTTCGGAATCGGCGCCGCGCGCGGGATGGCCGCGAGGCGTGGTACTACACGCTGGACAGTCCGGACTGGGTCAACGTGGTCGCAACCACCAGGGACGAACAGGATCGGGAGTGCTTTGTGATGGTCCGTCAGTTTCGTCATGGATCGATGCGGGTGAGTCTCGAGTTTCCCGGGGGCGTCGTTGATCCCGGCGAGGATCCTGCCGAGGCGGTGATGCGCGAGCTTGAGGAGGAGACCGGGTACGTTGCTAACACGGTGACCCTCGCGGGGAGCGTCAACCCCAACCCGGCGCTGATGGGCAACCGGGTCTACACCTACGTGGCGCGGAACGTCCACCCCGCGAGCGAACAGAACCTGGACCACAACGAGATCATCGATGTTGAACTGGTTCCCACCGGCGATCTTGGCCCCCGCAGGTCGGAGTTCGACCACGCCATGATGCAC
>Ga0180429_10002294_pt1 | contig 15831 bp, 12 predicted proteins | sample SS_ome_FD_132428 | JGI IMG/M metagenome (GOLD analysis project Ga0180429, IMG submission 132428) | Hypersaline lake sediment archaeal communities from the Salton Sea, California, USA - SS_1_S_1 metaG | ecosystem: Environmental > Aquatic > Non-marine Saline and Alkaline > Hypersaline > Sediment ...
GAGACGTCCAGGGTCAAGGCAATCTTTGCCCGGTGGGCGGCGATCATGGCCTGGACCAGCTCCACGACGTGTCCGCCGGCGAAATGGTGGGCCTGCAAGTCCGCAAAGCTGATGGGTACTCCCGCCTTGAACGCAATGATCAGGGCGTTGACGCACGTGAGCACGTCGCGCGCGTCGCGACGCACCAGAAACACACTCTCCAAATCACGCGTCGAAAGATCTTCGAGCCCCGCTTGCACGGCCGAAATCCGCCCGCTCACCATCAGTTGTGGCGGCACCTTCCGCAGCCACATCCCGATCAAGTCGAAAAAGCTTACCCGCGCGCCGCTGGAAAACGCCTGGATCCATATCTTGATGAACCGGCCCACCACCAGCAGCACCAGCAGTGTTACCAGTATCAACACCGCCAGGATCGCAATCGTCACCGGCCCCAGTTCTCCCAGCATTATCGCCTTAATCATGTCGTTCTCCTTCGCTTGCCATTTGGTCTACCTCTGTCACAGTCCTGCGGCTCAGCCCCCGCTCAGCCCCTCTGGTCGTCTACGACAATACTGTTGCCTTCAACGGCCACCACCGTGATTTGTTTGCCGCTGTCGATCAGTTCTCCCTGGGCCACGGCGCTGTAACGCTCGTTGTCGATTTCGACAATCCCTGAAGGCCGCAGCTCGGTCACGGTTTGGCCTTGTTTTCCCAGCAGCGTGGCGTAGTCGCGTTCAGCGACGCCCGCAGCGGCCGGCTCCTGCCCCGCGGCGTTCGACGCAGGCCGCAAGATTACCCGCCGTCCCACCGGCGTGTGTGGCAGCGCCTTGAGGCCCACTACGATCAGCACCGGCAACAACACCAGCGCCAGCAGCAAAAACACAAAACCTGTCATCTCGCTCTGCGTGAATGCCAGAGTCAGCGACCCACCAATCGCCAGTGTCGCCAAGATGCCCAGCACCCCGCCCGAAGGTATCAACACCTCCAGAAACGCCAGCACCAGACCCAGCACCAACAGCGCTATCGCATACATCAACATGGTCTTGCATCCACCTGCGTTTTGACAAAACCCCTTGTTCGAGGCTCAGTCATCTTCCGGTTGCGGAACCTCTTGCACTACTATACGGTTTCCCTCGATGGCCACAATCCTAATCTTGCGGCCCGATTCGATCAACTCGCCCCGCGAAACCACCGTCAGTCTGGTCGCGGCAAAACGTGCATTACCCCCGGGCCGCAACGGACTCAGACTTATCCCGCACTGGCCCACTTCTACCGCTGCGGACGGTTCTATCGTGGTGCCGCTGCCCGCTGGGCCAGCCTCTGCGGTGCCAGAGACTGTCGCTGCAACATTTGTTCCGCCAAGCCCGCCGCCTTGCGAATTCGCCAGGCCAGCCTGACCGCCGGGGCCAGCCAGGATCAAACGATTCGCCACCGGAATCTGCGGCAAAAATCGCCCCAGAAAATAGGCTATCACCAGAAAGCAGAAAAACGCCACACTGGACCAGATCACATGTTGTTCGAACAGGCCCCAATCCGTCGGCGAGACCGGTATCGGCAATTGATCCGGGGCGTTCTGCACCATCATCGCGCCCAGACTGAACACCATCAGCAAGATTCCGGAAATCCCCGCCACGCCAAAGCCCGGAATCACAAATATCTCCACCATTAACAGGGCGATGCCAATGACGAACACGGCGATTTCCCACCAGTTGGCCATTCCGATCAAGAACTTGCTGCCAAACAGGATCGCCAGGGCTGCCAACGCCACGCCACCTGCCAGGCCCAGCCCCGGCGTGTTCAACTCGACGTACACCCCCAGCAGCGCCAGGCTCAGCAGCACCGCCGCGACCGCCGGGTTCGTCAGCCAGCGCACCATCTCCTCCGACCAGTTCGTGTGCAGGCTGGCCACAGGCCGGTTGAACACCACGTTGTCTCGCTCTTCCAGAAACGAGAGCATCTCCTGCCGCGCCTGCTCTGGCGGGCCTTCCGCCACCACTCGCGCCAGGCCATACTCCAACGCGTCGGCAGCGTGAAACGTGGCCAACTCCCCTTTCTTGACAATCAGTTCCTTCTCCGCTATGGCGTTGGGGTCCTGCTTGGGCAGATCTTCCGTCAAGAGATACTCGTACTCGCCCGTTTGGACATGCTTGACCCGCCATACCTCTTTATCCGCCGTCACCATCGCCTCGCACAGCGCCGCCGGATACCCGTTCGTCTGTGCGGCATCCTCGAAGTACTCGCGCAGCGGGCTCTCCATTTTCTCCCGCTCTACCCCCTCGAGCTTTCCCCCCATGAGAATCGGCGCGCAATCGCCTATCTTCGAACCCTTCCGCATGACAATGTCCTGACATGCCACGCTGATTAGCGCGCCGGCTGAGATCGCCTCGCCCGGCAGATAAGCCACGGTGTGCGCCTGGTAACGCACCTCCGTAAGAAAGTAATCGTGAATCGAGATCCCACTGTCCACCCGTCCCCCGAACGTCTCGATCTCGTAGATGATGTACGTCGCCCCTGCTGCCAGTGCCTCGGCTGTTCGTCGTTTGATCGACGCGTGCATCCCCTCATCCACCATGTCGCGGCAGGTGATAATGACCGCCACCGCCGGCTTGGGAGCCGCCTCACCCTCTCCCGCCGCCTCCTCGGCCCCTACTCGCGCTGGCCCCTGCAAGCCCGACAGCACCGTCGTGACGGCCAAGACTGCTGCCACGAGTACCGCCAGCTTGCTCGGCCCACGCCCACGTACGCCCAAATGACCCCTTACGTCCGACACGACCGAACCCCTTACCTATAACCGTTTTGCAGTTAAACGCCGTCCCTCTTATTGTATCGGCCCCTATTGCTCAAAAGCAACACCAAACCGCCAGGGCCCACCACCGCGGTGTATAATCGTAAGTGTCTCTGAAAAAAGCTGTTGCGCGAAGTGTCCTGCCGGACTCCCGCCTGGTCTCCCCCGGGCCGGTCTCTGCGTCACTCGCTCGCAAAGTGCCGGCACGTTCCAGACATCCTTCCGGCAAACAGGAGCTGCACGAACAACAGTGTGATACATATCACAGTATTTCCCCCCGCTCCAGCATACCATGCCCATAAAGTGTAGAACTCCGTCTGCCTAAGAGCCACGGGACCCGTCCCCTGGCCCAAAAAGGGCCTTGTACCGCTGATTCCTGTACCTGTATTGCTATCCGAAGAAGGAAAACCATGGCGAAAAAACGCGTTAAGCAGTTGGTTGAGAATGGCGACAAATTCATTGTGCTGGCCGAGTTTGTGCCCCTTCCGGGCCATCGACTGAGTAATTTTGAGGCCTTTCTCAACGGGTATGCCGAGAAGAAGGACCAGCTGCCCGACGACGTGGTTGTCAGCGGTGTGACCATCCCGCAAAGCCCCAGTGGGGTCGCCTCCATGAGCCCCGCCGACATCTATGCCATCCTCGACAAACGTGATCTTTGGGCCGACCTGGATGTCGTGCCTCACGTCACCACAAAGGACCACAACCTTGACGCCATCATGACCTACCTCATCGGCCTGCGTGCCATGGGCATCGAATCCATTCTCGCCCTCACCGGCGACAAGCCTGCTACCAGTGCTGGTGTCTTCGAGATCGACTCTGTGGGCCTGCTTGACCTGATCGTGGAGATGAACGCCCAAGCCTACGACAAGGCCAAACCAGGCCAGTTGGACCAGGTGCCCCAATTCTACCCCTCTGCTGCCGTCTCCCCCTTCAAGTATACCGAAGCGTCCCTCATGCAGCAGTACTTCAAAATGGACAAGAAGATCCGCGCCGGTGCCCAATGGCTCATCACTCAGCTCGGCTGGGACTACCGAAAAAGTGAAGAGCTCTTCCGCTACATGAGCGAGCAGGGCCTCAAAACTCCCGTTTTTGGCAACGTCTACGTGCTTACCACCATGACTCCCGCTCCGCGTCTCATGTTCGAGGGCAAGCTGCCCGGTTGTGTGGTCACCCAGGCTCTCTTCGACAAGATCCGCTCCGAAAAGCCCGAACAGCACATCGAACGTGCTGCCCAACAAATGGCTATGTACCGTGACCTCGGCGCCGCCGGCATCGACCTTGGCGGCATCTTCGATTTCGATATGCTCCTGGAAGTCGTGAAAAAGGCCCAGGACATCGGGCCAAATTGGCGCGATTACAAAGAGAACCTTGACTTTGGCCTTGATGGGTATTATTTGTATAACAGTGACGGGCGACGGCGGCAGCCTTGCCGGCTCAAGCCAAAACTGAACAAACGCTCCTTTGACCTCTTTCACAACGCCTTCCTGGCGCCTGGAAAGGGTCTTCATGGCACCTTGAAGAAGACCCTCGGGGCCAGTCGTTCGCTCCGTCAGGGCCAGGGGCCCCTCTACAAAGCCTTTTTTGCCGGGTTCGAAGCGCCCGTCAAGAAGATGCTCTTCGATTGCGAAGAGTGTGGGGACTGCTTTCTGGTCGAAAACTTCGGCGTTTGCAGCTATGGCAAGTGCGAAAAAGGGCTGGACAATCCCCCCTGCGGGGACGCCAACCCCGACGGCACCTGCGGCAACAACGCTGAGATCCGCTGTGTGGGCGAACTGATTTACGAGGCCGCCGCCAGCGAGGGCCCCGCCGGGCTGGAACGACTCGCGCGGCAAATGAACGCCAAACGCGACCCGGCGCTGGCCCATAGCGCCTCGATTCTGAACTACTTGTTTGGGAAGGACCACGTGAAACCGCGACCGCTCATTCAGATTGGTGAGACACTGCACGCCAGCATACCCAAACCCGGCGCCGCCATGAAAGAACTGCTCCAATTGGGCCCTGACGCTGCGGACAAACCCTCCGGCGCCCGCGACTACCTCATCAGCCTCATTGACAGTCAGGCCCGTCAGCACGCCAACTTCATCGCGGTCAACGTCGATGCCTTTGGCGAGGACGACCCCAAAGTCGCCTTGGAACTCATGCGATTCTATGTCCGCATGGTCCGCCAGTATGGCCGTGGCGTGCCCGTTTGTGTCGACAGCAGCGACGATGACGTCCTCCGGGCAGGTCTCGACGCCTGGTATGACGGTGCGCCGGCCGACATCGCGGCCCCTCTGCTCAATTCCGTCAAGACCTACACCATCGACCGGGTTCTGCCTTGGCGAAAAGACCACCCCTTCAAGGTCATCGGTCTGCTCGTCGACGACAAACAGTCCGGTACCGACGGTGCCTATGCCGTTGACGACCTGTACGGCATGGCACGTAAAATCTTTGACGAGGCTACTGGCAAGTACGGCTTTAAGGCCGACGACCTCTTCTTCGATTCCACCGTCTTTCCTCTGGCTATCGATATGCCTATGATGCCGGACACCCCAGGCTACACCTACCGTGCCTTCCAGGCCATCAAACGTATTATGACCGATCCCAAGATGAAAGGCGTTCATACCTCCCTGGGCGTCTCCAACTGTGCTCGCGACTTGCCCGGAAGACGTATTGGCGTCTGCCGTGCCTATGTTGCCAAGGCGCAGGAATACGGCCTCGATGCCGGCATCGTCAACACAGCGCACGAGTACGGCATGAAACCGGCTGCTCCCGAATTGCTCGAACTCGTCGATGCCTACGCCAAGCAGGACGGCGACGGCAAGAACTCACAACGAGCCATGGAATTCATGGGCGATTTCTGCCGCGCCAACCGCAAAGTTAAACGGTAGAACGCTAGGCCAATATGGTGTATAATAGGTGACGTGCTGGTGCGGTGCGCCCCGTGGGCGTACCTGAAGGCTGGCTGACCCGGACATTTCGCCGGGTTTTATTGGGGTTGCGGGGTTTGTTGAACCAACGCGCTCTTAACGCGAACGCGCTCAATGCGCTGCAGGGGTTTTTCCTTGCAGTGGCGCCATGCGCATAGGGGTAATGAACGATGGCACAGAAAAACGGCGTAGTCGAAGGATTACTCGAAATTACCGATAAAGGGCATGGTTTCCTGCGGAATGTGGAAAACAACTACCGCATTGTGCCCAAGGACCCGTTCGTAGGTCGGCAGACGATCGAAAAGGCCTATTTACGACCCGGTATGCTGCTGCGGGCTCGCACGGCCGGCCAACGGGGAGCCAGTCCCGAAGTACGCGAAATCCTCACGGTCAACGGCCAGGACGCCCAAACCTGCGTTGATCTCAAACCGTTCGAGGACTTCACCGTTATCGACCCCAACGAAATGATCGGCCTCGAAACCGGTGCCGAACCGCTCGGTACCCGTGTTATGGACCTGCTCACCCCCATCGGGAAGGGCCAGAGAGGCCTCATCGTCGCGCCCCCACGCACTGGAAAGACCATCCTTCTACAGCAGATTGCCCACGGCATCACCACCAACCACCCCGAAATCAAGCTCATGGTCCTGCTCGTCGACGAACGGCCCGAAGAGGTCACCGACATGCGCCGCAAGGTCCAGGGCGAAGTCGTCGCTTCCAGCAACGACAAAGACGTAGACAGTCACGTCCGCGTCGCCCAACTTGCCCTCGAACGCGTCAAACGGCAAGTGGAGTTCGGCCACGACGTCGTCGTCCTGCTCGACTCCATCACCCGCCTTGGCCGGGCCTTCAACAGTTGGACCCGCTCCAGCGGCCGCACCATGAGCGGCGGCGTCGATATCCGTGCCCTGCAACTGCCCAAACAAATCTTCGGCAGCGCCCGCAACACCGAAGAAGGCGGCTCGCTCACCATCCTTGCCACCGCCCTGATCGACACCGGCAGCCGCATGGACGAAGTCATCTTCCAGGAATTCAAAGGCACCGGTAACATGGAGCTTGTCCTTGATCGCCAGCTCGCCAACCGGCGCGTCTGGCCCGCCATCGACATTCAGCAATCCGGCACCCGCAAGGAAGAACTCCTCATCGGCAAAGTCCCCCTCGATAAAATCTACCGTCTCCGCCGCCACCTCGACGGCATGCCCGCCGGCCAAGACGTCCAGACCCTCATCAAAGCCCTCGCCAAACACGAATCCAACGAGAGCTTCCTTGCCCAACTGCCCTGACGCCTCGTGCCAACCGGGGCGTTGCGAGCAGGGGGCTTGCCAAGGTGGCATGGGGCACGACTTTCAAGGGCCTGCACGCCGCGCTGCCCCCGCTAGGCACGTCGTACGGCCGTGCCTCAGCTCACTCGGTGTACTTCAACGTCACCACCGCCGACCATGAATCCGGCGTCTTGCCTTCCAACGCCGTCAACACCAGATTGCTGCACTTCAGGTTGGCATAGTGCTGCTCGGCGTAATCAACAAACTGGGCCACTTGCAATAGCCGCACCCCCTGCAGCGTGTAACGCTCTTGGTGCTCCACCTGACCGCCACGTGTCCTCTGCGGCTCTGGACTGCTCACCTGCTGCACCAGCCTGATCGGAATCTTCGACGCCTCGGCGCACTCCGTTGCCGAGGCCGCTCCCAAAAAACGCGGCCGATCACCATTGCCCAGGGCTCCTGCCTGGCCGCTTTGCACACGCAAACGTATAATCTTTGCCGCGTTCTTATCCACCTCCGCCGCTGTCGTCACCTGCCCCAGCGCACTCCGCTTGGCCCCGGCCATTTGATTTAGCGAGACCAAGGCCGCCAAGACCAGCACCGCCGGGATTCCTATCATCCACAACCGTCGATCCTGCAATACCGCTCGATTCATCGCGATTTGCTCCTCTTCGTCTCTGCCCCCCGTTCACTCACCACCCGAAGCGACATCGTAAAATTACGCCGAGGCGACTTGCCCGCCCCAGGCCGATCAATATTCCACCCTTCCAACTCGAGATTGGGATTTGCCCGCACCGCCGCCTGCATCTGAGCCTTTTCCACCAGACCCCGCACCGAACCCGTCAGCGTCGCCACCTGCGAGCGTACCCGCAACGTCTCGATCTGCAAGGCAAAATCCTCACCCAGCGTGTCCAACATATCAAACACCAGCATCATCGTGTGACTCGCCGAACCCGGCATCATCTGTCGTGCTGCTGTCTTATCCTGTACCTTCAACGTCTTTAAAAAATTCCGCATCATACGCGGAACATTTACGTTCGTTGCCTCCTTGTTGAATACCTTGCGGTATGCCTCGTCGACACGCACCTCTGCATCCAACCGGGCCTGCTCGTAATGACGCTTATAACCCCATGTCACCACCAGTACCGCCGCCAACAACAGCGACAACGCTCCCGAAAACGCTCCCCACAGTCGACCCCGTTCCCGCACCACCGTAGACGCTTCCAGACCGTCCCCCCGAAAATCCGCCACGGGCCCCGTCCCCAGATATCCCAACGCCGCCCCCATCGCAAAGGCCGTCGACGCGTCCGATTCCGCCAGCCGCTCGCACGTCAGCCCCGTTGCCTGCCCCAAGTCGCTCAACACCCCCCCCGCAAAACCATCGGTGTGCACCAACAGCCGCTGCGGCGCCAAACCCTCACGCAACAACGCCAGCGAACGCTTGAGCTCCTGGCCCAACACCTCGGCACTGTCGTTGTCACCCGAATACCTGTAGCTCCGCGCCACCACCGGCCGAGAGCCCTCATCCAGCACCAGCGTATAAAGCATCCCCCCCGAGCACGCCGCCGCCGCCAAGGGGCCCTCACCCCGCTGCTTCTGATGCGACAGATAGTGCCCCCACGCCGTTACGTCCGGCTCCACCACCAACGCGTCCCAACGTGACTGCTCAAACCGCTCCAGAATCTCGCCCAACGCCCGACGTTCGCACGCGTGCACCAGCAAGTCCATCCCCCCCTCTTTCGCCTCGCCTCCCACCGTCGATGTCCCCGTCGCCGCTCGCTCAAAACACAACGCCACCTCTTCAGCGCCCTCCGCCAGATCCTCCTCGATGTCAAAACGAAGCGTCTGACGCAACTGCCGCTCATCATCAAATTCGCTGTGATGAAACTGTGTCTGATACCAACGTCCACCCAGCGTCAACGCAACCGCCGGCCGCTTGCCCAGCCCCGTTCCCAGACGCTCGCTCAATTGCCCCAGCAACGCCTCCAAGGCGCCAGGGCCCTGCCCCTCCACTGTCAGCTTCAACGGCGTGCCCATTTCGAAGGCCGCTCCGTTCTTCGTCACCATCACCGCCGTCAGACAATCCCCGCCGTAATGTATGCCCACACAACGTTTCTTCATCGGCCTCTAATCTCCCGATACCACCGCTACCCGTTTTAATCGCTCCGACGTCCGCACCAACTCGTCCTTGTACATGCCCCCCTTCAAACGATAACGTGCTCGCCCTAAACGAGCGTCCACCTTTAACGAAAAATCCCGACTACGCACCAGGCACAAGGGCGTCATATACTTGCTCACCTCGACACCCACCCCCGGCACCAACGCCAATTCGCCGATGTTCTTCAGCGGCGTCTTCTTCCGGTGCGTATCCAAGGCCGTCAACTTCTCGCCCGTCAGCCCCGCCGGCTTGAACACCGCCTCCAACAGCTCCAACGGCGCCGTGTTCACATTCAACGCGTTGGTCGACCAGATACTCAAATAATCGTTCAACGAACCGGCACGATCCTCCAATGCCTGACGCAAGTACGCCTGCTTCGGGTCCGTCAATAACTGCTCCTGCCAACGTGCCGCAAATACGTCCATCAAGTGACGACGCAACGCTGCCTGCTTGACACGCTCGGCGTATACCGTACGCCCCTTGCGGGCCACCACCCGCCCACGCCCTACCCCCATTCCCACCGGTGCCTCGGGCAAGTTCAACGGCTCGCCCAGTGTCGCCGCCAACTCTCCGGCCGACTCGACCTCTTTGGCCGGCGCCCCCACCCATTCCCCGTATTCTTCAAACGTCCGCCGCGCATGCGACGTCGAACTGCCCGACTCAAAAGGCGAACGCAACAACCACATCATCGGCCACTTGGCGTTCTCGTCATGAAGCTCAATCGTCACCTGCACCCCTCCGATCGTCACGTCGCGCGTCATCAACAAATGGGCCGGTGTCGCCGCCTTCGCATCCTTCAACGCCTCCTCAACATCGTTCGGCTCCGCCAAAGCATTAGGCTCTGCGCTTCCCTCCAATGGCTCCTCCGGCTTTGCCGCCGGGCGCACCGGTCGCCGACGCTGGCTCAGGTGCTGCTGCAGCATCATCTGCCCCATAATAATTGCCGATTCCGCCGCATACCGACACTGCTGACGCTCCAGGCGGTACTGGCTCGCCCGAATCTCCAACGCCGCGTCCGCCTGAAACTGCACGATTACCACCGCCAGTATCGTCAACGCTATCAGCGTCAACAACAGCGTCACGCCCGCCCCACGCCGTGTCGCACACATGCCTGTGCCGCCAACTTGCCTTTTCGGACCCCGACACATCCTAGCTCTCCGTTTCGTCCTCGCCGGCAAACTTGAAACGATCCAGGCAAAACGTACGCTGCACCGTAAAAACCTGCTCCGGGTTACGCGAGGGCCCGCGATACACCTGGGCCGTCACCTCCAGCACCACTGCTGTGCCCCCCAACGCCGCCTGGCCCTGCCCGTCCAACGTCTCCACTTGGAACGACGACAAATGCTCGCACATCGGCACGTACACCGACTTCTCCCGCCCGCCCGTGCTCTTCGCCCGGCGAAACAACACCAGATCCTCTTGTTCGTAACGCGAGGCCGCTACCCATTCCACGCCCTCCTCCTGTTCCACCACATCCCCCGCCAGACGAATCTGCAGCGATGACGTCTGCCGTCCCTCCGCCAATGCGTAATGCTCCACTGTCAATTCCGCGTCCTTGGTATAACCGCCCAGATCGTTCACCAGAACGTCCAGACAGTGCTGTATCGTTGCCAGTCGCGCCATCTGCTCCTGCAAATAACGACTCTGCTCCAACGTACTGTGCAGCAATTGCACTACCGCGCCACTGACCAACGCTACGATCACCAGTGTCGTGATCAACTCCAGGAGCGTCAGCCCCACCCGCCGCCTGGTTGCGCCGTCACGCTTTGGCTCGCACGCCCCTCCGCGCCCCGGCCCAGAGTCCATTGTGCGTTGCCTGGACATTAGCGACCCTCTCCTTCCATCAACGCTTCCGGCCCGCCTTCGAGCCCCTCCATCAACTCCAAACCCTCCTCTTGCGAAAACTGCCCCGTGTCCACCATCTCCTGCAGAACCTCTATCAGCGTGGGCTCACGCCCCAGACGATTCTCCAAATCCTGATAAATAAGCTCCTCCTCCGTCATAAAAGGCACCGCCACGCTCTCGCCCGTAACCGGCGTCAGCTCCGACGTCCCAAAACATCGCACCAGCTCGATCAAAGGTTCGCCCTGGCCGCTGCGCTCTCCCTTGGTGTACACACGCACCGTCGCCTGAATCACGCTGTTGGCCGCACTGCCCGGCGCCCCCTCCCCCACCGGCACCCGCTGCAAATCCATCTGCCACGTAAACTCCGGTGTCTGCTCGTCTTCACCATGAAAACTCGGACTGTTCGGCTCCTGACGACTGGCCATCAACAACTCGATCTGACGCTCCGCGACCGCCGCCGCCCGCGTCCGCATGCTCTGACGCGCCACCGCGTCACACGTCCGCTCGTGCGCCACCATCACCCCGCCCAGCAAAATCCCCAATAGCAGCACGCTCACCACCGCCTCCACCAGCGTAAAGCCCCCCCCACGCCCCGTCTTACCCCCCCACAACCTGTCTCGCGCTGCTGCTGCCATCGCTTGAACCGCACCACTTACAAAGGCGACGACAGACTCACCTCGTCCTGTGCCGCCAATAACTCCAAAGGCTGACGTGATACCGCCACGTTCGCCGTAAAACGGTCGCATCGTACGTAACGCCACCGATCATTCTCGTCCACAATTCGAAACAGCACCGCCTGCTCCCACCCCTTCGCCGTCGCCCGCAGCGTCATATTCTGCGAATATTGCCGTGAACCGTCCTCGTACTCCACCTCGTCAATCCAACTCAAGTCCAGGCTCTGCTTCTCCACCAGAGGCTCTGCCGGCTCCGCCCCGCCCTGCGCTTCCTCCGGCGCCTCGGTTACCGTGTAGTACCCGTCATAAATCTCGATAAACACCTCGTACGTCTTACCCGTCAAAATCGCGTGTTCCGCCGCCGTCCGCAGCGTCCGCGCAAACGTCCCTACGTCCGCGTCCAGATGCGCCCGACCGATCCCCCCGAAAAACGTCGTCGCCACCAGGCTCAGCAACAGCCCGATCAGCGTCAACATCACCACCGTCTCCAGCAGCGTGTAACCCCGGCTGCCTTTTCCTCGTGTCGCGCCCATCTTACCCACGTTCTTCTCGTGTCACGCCCGCGTCCTCAAGCCCCCTACCTCTGTAGGGGGGCCCTTCATTCACCCTGTGCTCGCCAAATACGAGCCCCTGGTCCCCCCTAGAATTCGTCCGCTCCATCGTCCGCACCGCTGTTGTAGATGTCTGCGTCTTCCCCTTCGCCTTGGTCTTTGCCGTCCGCCCCCAGACTGTAAATGTCAAACTTTGACCGATCACCCGGAAACTGGTAAATATACTCGTTGCCCCACGGGTCCAGCGGAATCTGCCCAAACTCCAGGTAACCCTCCGGGTCCCACCCCGTCACGCCCGCCGGCTCCACAATCAAATCTTCCAACTGCTCCGGATAGTAACCCGTGTCAATGTAGTACGTCTTCACCGCGTTATGAAAGCTCTTGATCTGGCTCTGTGCCGTCGTCGCCTTCGCCCGGGCGATGTACTGCACTACCTTGTTGCCCACCAATCCTGCCAGCAATCCCAGAATCACCAGCACCACCATCAATTCCACCAGCGTAAAGCCCGCCTTACGCCCTCGATTCTTCGGCCTTGCCTGTCTCGCTCTCATTTCTTTCTCCTTGTTGCTAAGACTTTCTGCATCTAATGCTCTTTCTTACTCTGCGTTCTCTGCGCCTCTGTGGCAAATCCTTTTTCTTAGTGTCTTAGTGGTTTCCTGCCTACCCCCCCGCCAGGTTCGGCACCTCCAATATCGGCATCAACGTCGCAAACGTGATGATGCCCACCACCACCGCCATCACCACGATAATCACCGGCTCGATAACCGAGCTGATCCGCTGCACCGATAGATCCGCGCTCTCCTCCATGCTCTCGGCGATCGTCATCAACATCGTCTCCAGCTCGCCGCTACGCTCACCCACCGATATCATGTGTGCCACCGCCGGACCCACCACTTTGCTCTCCCGCAAAGGCGTCGCAATGTCCGCCCCCGCGATAATCCGCTCCCGCGAGCGACGCACCGCCTGCGTCATGATCGAATTGCCCGTCACATCCGCCACCACCTGCAGACTGTCCGCCATCGGCAAACCCGACCGAATCAACGCCGCCAGCGTCGACGTGAACCGCGACACCACGTTCTCACGCAATATCTCGCCTATCACCGGCACCCGCAACATCGTCCGGTCAAACACCATCCGCCCCCGCTGTGTCGCCAACGCCCGATGCCACAAGTAATACAGCATCCCTATCGCCAACAACGCCGCCCACCACCAGTTCACCAGCAACGAGCTGAAATCCATCAACGCCTGCGTCAACGCCGGTATCTCCCGGTTGCTCGCCGTGATAATCTTCGTAATCCGCGGCACCACGAACGTCATCAGCACCACCACCACCAGAAGGCAAATCACCACCAGAATCGCCGGATACGTCAACGCCGCCTTGACCTTCGCCTCCATCCGCATCCGCTTGCCCATGTACTCGCTCAACAGCTTGAGCGTCCTGCCCAAATTGCCCGTCACCTCACCCACCCGCACCATCGATACATAAATCGGGTCAAACCAGTCCGGATACTCCTTCAGCCCATCCACCAGCGCCTCGCCCGAAACCACCTGGTCCCGCACGTTCTGAATAATCTGACTCAACTGCTTGTCCTGCGTCTGCACGATCAGCACCGCCAGCGAATCCGTCAGATTCACGTCCGCCTCGACCATCGTCGCCAGCTGACGCGTAAACTCCAATACCGCCCGACGCCGCCGACCCTTGAACAGTTTGCCCCAACTGAGCCCCCCCCGGTGCGACGACTCCGCAATCGGCTGCAATTTCGTCGCATGCAGCTGACGCTCTCGCAACACGCGACGCGCCGCCGACGCCGACTCCGCCGCCACGTTGCCCCGTGCCTGCTTGCCCGCCTTGTCCAATGCTATGTATTCATACGTCGGCATCGCCAACTATTCCTGTCGTAACATGGGCGCCTTACCCACCCTTGAAGCCCCCTGCGTTAGCTGGGGGGCTTTTTCTTGCGCCACCGCAAATCCCGTTAATCCTCTCAAAAAAATCCTTCTCTTCAAGTGTGTCTCTTGCCTTCTTTCTACACATCGTCCGCCTGCGCCACCCGCAACACCTCGTCCAGAGACGTCAACCCCGCCTCCACCTTCGCCAGACCGTCCATCCGCAGCGTCGTCAACCCCGCGTCCAACGCCGCCTTCTTGATCGAGCCCGCCGTCTTACGCTGATAAACACACTGCCGCACGTTGTCGTCCACCACCATAAACTCATAAATCCCCGTCCGCCCTCGATAACCCGTCTTGAAACACTTCTCACAACCCCGCGCCGTGTACACGTGCTCGAACGCGGCAAAGCCCACCCCCAGATCCCGCATCTCCTTCGAGTCCGCCCGCACCAGCTCCTTGCACTCCGGACACAACCGCCGCACCAGCCGCTGCGCCAGCACCCCCACCACCGACGAGGCCACCAGATAAGGCTCCACCCCCAGATCCAGCATACGCGTAATCGCCCCCGCCGAATCGTTCGTGTGCAGCGTGCTGAACACAAAATGACCCGTCAGCGACGACTGAATCACCATCCGCGCCGTCTCCTGGTCCCGAACCTCACCCACCATGATCACGTCCGGGTCCTGCCGCAACACATGCCGCAACCCCGTCACAAACGTCATCCCCTTCTTCGTCGCTATCTGGATCTGACTGATCCCCTCCAGCTGATACTCGATCGGGTCTTCCAGCGTGATGATGTTCTTCTGCGTCGCGTCGATCCGCCGCAAAAAACTGTATAGCGTCGTCGTCTTGCCGCTGCCCGTCGGCCCCGTCACGAAAAACACCCCGTGGGGCCGATGCAACATCCCGTCAATCCGCTTGAGCTCGCCTTCGCCCATCCCCAGCTCGCCCAGATCGTAGATCCCCGTGCTCTTGTCCAAAAGCCGCAACACCGTCCGCTCCCCGCACGACGTCGGCACCGTGCTCACCCGCAAGTCAATCTCCCGCTGGCCGATCTTCACCGAGCACCGCCCGTCCTGAGGCAGCCGACGCTCCGCAATATCCATCCCCGCCATCACCTTGATACGCGATACAATCAATGGCAACGCCCGCACCCCCAGCGTCAACATGTCATACATGATCCCGTCGATCCGGTACCGTACGATGATCTGCTGCTCCCAAGGGTGAATGTGAACATCAGAAGTCCGCATCTGCAACGCCCGGAACAAAATGTCGTTCACCAGCCGTATCACCGGAGGCCGGTTCACCACGTCCAGCAAATCCTCCGAATTGCCCACCTCCCCCAACAGCGTCTCGATATTCTGCGCGTCGACCTCCCCGGCTACCTCCTCCAGCACCGTCACCCGCTGCTCATACGCCGCGTTGATACCACTCGTTATCGCCGCTCGACTCGCCAACGCACACCGCACCGTGCACCCCACCATCTTGCTCACATTGTCCAACGCGTACATCCCCAGCGGATGACTCGTCGCCACCGTCATCGTCGACCCCTCCTTGCCCACCGCCAACACCCCGTGACGCTGCGCATACGCCGGGGGCACCGCCGCCACAAACTCCGCCGGCACCGACTCCACCTTGATCTGCTCCACATACTCCAAACCCAGCTCCGCCGCGAACAAACGCAGCACCTGCTCCTCCGTGAACTGGCCCGACTCCAACAACGCCACGTCCAGACGCTTGCCGCTGCCGTTCTGCTCCGACAGAAACGACTGCAACGCCTC
>Ga0180429_10002295_pt1 | contig 15830 bp, 10 predicted proteins | sample SS_ome_FD_132428 | JGI IMG/M metagenome (GOLD analysis project Ga0180429, IMG submission 132428) | Hypersaline lake sediment archaeal communities from the Salton Sea, California, USA - SS_1_S_1 metaG | ecosystem: Environmental > Aquatic > Non-marine Saline and Alkaline > Hypersaline > Sediment ...
CTTCGCAATGTGTTGGCCGAGCGCGGCCAGAAAGTCGTGATCGACGAACAAGGCCGGAAAGAGATCACGCCCCTGGGCGACCCGGCGCAGTTGCTGGCGGCAGTCAAAGCCAAGGACTGGAACGACTACACGGCGCTTGCCAAAGGCGGCAGCGTGGTGCTGAAGATCAACGGTGTGACCATGTGCGAGTTGGACGACCGCGATCCCAAACGCCTCGTTCACGGCTGGCTCGCCCTGCAGGTCCACGTCGGCCCGCCGATGTGTGCGCAGTTCAAGGACATCTACTTGCGGAGGCTGTAGAGGCGCCGGGTGCAGAAGCCTGCGCGTCGGGCTTGCGTTTTCAATCAAGGAAGCGCCGATGTGTAACTTCCCGCGCGGGGACTGTTACTTCATGACGTGTCATCGTTCGGGCTGTGTTCCCAAAGGAGGGCGGTCCGCACAGATGCTTGGTGCGACCGCGTTCTGTTCAACTTGTATGCCAGCGACGACATTACGGTCGGTGACGAACACCCCAGCGATGTTATCCCCAAGCGTAATCTCAGCGCCAAGAACCACGTTCACATTTAAGACCAACGTTTACAAGCGCTGGCGCGGACTGAAGCAAGACTGCACCAATAACACGGCCGTCCAGCCGTTTTGCATCTGTGTGGATTGTCGAATTCTGTTTCGGTAGGCGCCCGACGATCATGCAAACAACGGCCCGGTCAGCGCGCGAAACCTGGTGGTCGACGACAACCTCTACGTGGATGACTAAATCGGGATCAGCGCCGGCGGCACCCAACCCGGCCCTCTGCGGTTCAAGGACGTGAAGATCCCCTAACGATCCCTTGGGCAGCCTTCTTAGCGGCTAGTTTCTTTGCGCTTCACACGGGCTGTGCAGCCGAGGCTGGCGGCTGGGTGCCGCTGGACGAAGGTTTCGGTGGCGAAGCCCTGGACGAGTCTGTCTGGGCGAAGGACGGGACGAACGGCCCGTTGCACACGGTCCGCGATGGCTCCCTGCGGCTGATTGCCACTGGCCAGACCAATTATGCCCGGGTGAGCAGCCGACGGAGCGATTTCAACTTTTTCGAGCGTCCGTTGGTTGTGGTCTGGGATCTGGTGCCGTAGCGGACCCTGGTCGGGCCGTATCCCAGCACCGACTGGTCGAAGGCATACGCGGGACTGGCAATTGGCGGCATCAAGACCAGCGCCCCAGCGGCCCAACTCGGCCTGACGGCTTGGCCGGAAGGATTTCCGCAGCCGAAGACGGGAGCACCATGGTCTTACACCTTGAACCTCGGCCGCCTTCTGCCAAAGCATCCCGCGAAAAATTACGGCAAGTCGTGGTTCGACGACTGGCGGCTGACGACCGTACCGCACCGGATCGTCTGGTCGTTGGACAAGACCGACTGGTCGGTCGAGATCGACGGCGCCCGCTTCGTTCACGGCGAGCCGCACGCCAGCGACATGTTCTTGCACGTGCTGCACGCGACCGACGCGGATGCCGTTGAAATGGCGAAGGTCGAATTGGTCGAATCGACGGATACCGTGGGAGCCAAAATCGCCACGCCCGACGGAGAGTCCACCCTTACCTTCGCCACCGCAGGCCCGGTGAGCGGCCACATCCGCATCGTACGCGGTGGCCGAACGTTCGACGCCGATTTGGCCGATGATGTGGCAGACAACTACGATGCCTGGCGGGACGATCCCCGCTACGTCCGCTGGATGACCGACCCGTACCTCAAAGCCGCGATGACGCCGGCGCCATGACGTTCTTCTTCGGGCAGCTCGGCTTACCTTTCTCGTCGTGGACAACAGGGCGACGGGATGTTCGATACCGACAACGCTTCCCGTCTTGGCCTTTCTCCTCGTGGCCTCCGAGTCCCTTTTTCGCTCGGCTGAGAAAATTGACCTCACGCCAACAACACAATCGTGACTACCTTGTTCATAACAAACCTCTTTCTAGGAACGCTTGCTCAGATCGCTTCTGCGCCCTCTGCAAAGCCCGCCCTATTGAAATCGGAAGTCAACAGGAAGTACTTCCTTTGAGCGAATGAGGTCGGCGGGCTGCTGTAGCGACTGGCTTGTCTCTTCCCCGCGGCCGATGAACCGCGCAGTCGCGCGGAGCCGACAGCCCCGCCGCCACTGATCCGTGTCGACCCTCAGGTGGAACGGGTCGCCGAGATTTCCGTTGACCGGGCTCCTCCAGCCCGGGAGCCTGGTCAGGTCAAGCCTCTCGCCGGGCTCGAGTTTCCGATCAGGCAGTTCGACGCGGCAGCGGTAGAGTTCCTGCTTATCCCGGTGGCCGCCGCGATAGCGGAAGTGGAAGGTGAGGATCAAGTCGCGCTCGCCGCCCAGATCGACCGCTTTCTCGGAGAATTCGTTCCCGAGGACCGCGCGGAGCTTCACGTGCTCGCCAGGGCCCACCGACGCGGGCGAACCGGAGACCGACAGGGTCAGCCCTAGCTCGGGGCGTGTCTCTCGCTCGGCCCATGGACCGAGACCGATGTGCCACGTACCCGGCTCTTCCACGTAATCCGGCAGCGGGACCTCCGCGCCCTTACCGACGGCTGGGCAACCGGCCATCGACCGGCCGAACTGGTCGAGGTTCGGCTCAGCCGCAAGGGAGCCCTGTTCGAGATTGAAGTCCTTGAATGCCCGAACCTCCGCCAGCGACATGTTCAAGTTCCGCCCCCAGGTGAGAGGGCTCTGCCAGTCGACCTTGTTGGCGGAGAAGAGGTTGTTGTGGGAGAGGAAGCCGGACTGGACGAAAGTCGATATCTTCTCGGTCCCGTCGCGGCCGGCGACCATGGCAACTGCAACTTCATTGGAGCGGAAGATGTTATTGGCTACGTGTGGCCTGTCGGGAATCGCGCCGACTTCTCGCATGCTGAAGCCGGTGCCGCAGCGCTCGATCAGGTTGCCCCAGATGCGGTTCTCGTGCGTCTTGCCCCAACCGATCCAAACGCCCTTGGCGCAGCCGGAGATGCGGTTGTGGCTAATGATGTAGTGCCCGCGGTCGGTCTTGCCGGCGCCGGGGCCGCTGGAGCGCTCGCCGGAAATCACGATGCCGTTGACCTGGTCGTAGATATGGCAGCCCGTGACGACAAGCTCGCGCACGGCGCCCTTGGAGCCGATGCCGAGGCCTCCATTGAAGATCTCGCAACGGTCGACGAAGTTGGGGCCGCGGTCGCCGCAGTCGATCGCCGACATCGTATGCGAATTCGAGCCGTGGTCGCCCCAGTAGAACGAGTCGTGCATCAGGCAATCGCGAAAGGCCGAGTGGGAGCAACCCGAGAAATAGGCATTGTAGGAGTTGTCGACGGAATTCGAGCAGTGGGCGATCTCGCACCGGACGACCTCGCTGTGGTCGGCCGTGATTTCGCAGACCAAGTTCTGGCCGAAGAGCATGTGGAGCCCCTCCACCCGGATCCAGGGCTTGTTCACGTTCATGACGTGGTGCTGCGACGCCTCGATGCGGTGGTTGTCGGGCGTATCGCTCTCTCGGGCCCAGAGGTAGACCCACTCCGCGTCCTGCGTCCACGTGCCGGGGGCCTTGAGTTCAGAGACCGGCGGGTCCTCTCGCTTGCCCCAATGGGGCCGTGCATGCGTGAGCCGTTCGGAGTCTTCGTACAGGCCTTTAACGAGCTTTGCCGGGTGCTTCACCTTCCAGATGTTGCCCTCGTGCTCCTGCCAACCAGTAAGCCTCAGCGAGCCTAACAGCGCGACGTACTCGCCAGGGGCGGCGCAGAGCGTGATTGGCCGTCCCTGCTCGCCGCCCCGTGGGAAATGGACGGGGCCGTCGAGACGGTATTCACCTGCACGCAGCACGACCCGGTCGCCGGGAACGGCGCTGGCCAGCGCTGATTCCAGCACATCGTTGGCGTGGCCTTCCGCCGGCGGGTCCACGACGATATCCGCCGCACGGGCGGGAAGCACCATGGTGATTGCTGCTGCGGCAATAGCGATGATCATAGTCTTCATCATGGAGCGCCTTTCATCCGATCACTATCTGGCGGCGTTTGGTAACGCAGCCTGAAGCAATGCAATTGATAGTTCATCACGACAAGGTCACTTTCCGGTTCGTACTGGCAATAGCCGTTGACCAACTCGATGTCTCCACCGGGCAGGCCGGCCCAGCGGCCGGTGGCGACTTGATACACGCGCGTGTCGTTGCCGGTCGGGCCCGTCGCAAGATAAACGTCGTGTTTCGAGACGTAGCAGATTCCCTTGCTTGCCCAACGGGGCTCCCGTTTCTTCTCTTCCGGTGAGGTGGCCGGCGTCAGTTGCCAACAGTCGGGCAGCTTGGCGAACGTGCGAGTCTTCGGATCGAAAGTGCACAGCCGCGGACCGAGCCGGAAGACCCAGAGCCCGCGCCGGCTGTCCCACGTGGAGCGGGCGCTTTACTGCACATCTTCACCGCCTCCGAGTCTTTTCCCGTAACCTCGGACAGTCCCCAGCCGCCGCCCCAGTGCCGGTTTCCCACCCCAAGATTCTACCACGGCCCAAACCGCTTGGACACTCTGCGGCATCCCGCCGCTTCGCTGGACAACGGACCGTGGAAGGTGGATAATCCGGCAAGCTACGCGTCGTATGAGGCCGCCACTGCCCGAACGAAGGTCCTTGCCATGAAACGCTCCACCGCCTTGACCACTGTATTAGTCCTACTCGCAGCGGCAGCGACAGTTCCGGCCGTTGCTGAGGGGCTGCCAGCCTTTCCCGTAGCGGAGGGTTTCGGAGCGGCAAGCATCGGAGGCCGGGGCGGGCGGGTGATCAAGGTGACGAACCTCGATACCCGCGGGCCGGGAAGTCTGCAGGCCGCCTGCCGTGCCGAAGGACCGCGGATCGTCGTGTTCGACGTCAGTGGAGTCATTCCCGGCGACGTGGTCATCGAGCACGGCCGAATCAGCATTATGGGGCAGACGGCACCGGGTGCCGGAGTCACGATCGCAGGCATGCTTTCGACTCGCTACAATCCGCCGCAGACAATCGATGACGTGGTGGTGCCCGGGATGTGACGGTCCAGTGGTGCAGCATCAAGGAGTCGGCCGTCGCCGGCCATCCCAAAGGGCGACACAACTACGGGCTGATCAGCGGGCCACAGGGAGAGCGCGTCTCGATCCATCACAACCTGTTTGCCCATCATGCCCGCCGCTGTCCGGCGATTGCCAACGGGCCAGCCGACGTGCGGAACAACGTGATCTACAACTTTCGCGACGGGCTTTCGCACGAAGGTCACAAGCCGAACGACCGCGGATTCAATCTGATCGGAAACTACTACAAGCGCGGCCCGAGCGATCCGAAGATTTTTCGTTTCTGTTTTACCGGCAACGTCTCGTACTATTTGCGCGACAACTTCATTGATGGCGTGGGGATCATTCAGGACCCCTGGGTGGAGGCCGACAAGCTGCTCGGGCTGAAATACTACGCCCGGCATGGCAAGAAGGCAGCGGGCGAGTTTCCCGTTCCGAAGGTCATCACACAATCGCCCGAGGCTGCCTACAAACTCGTACTCGAACGGTCCGGCTGCTTTCCACGCGACACCGTCACTCGGCGGATTGTCCGGGAAGTGCGCACCGGAACAGGCGCCTGGGGGCGGCCCAGAGCGGAACAACCGATGCAGGACTTGCAGCCTCAGCAGCAGCCCAAGGATTCGGATCAGGACAGCATGCCTGACACCTGGGAGATGGCCCACGGGCTGGATGTTGATGACGGAGCCGACCACGCAGGGAGTTGACGCGGCGAAGCTTGAGGCAGCGATCGAGTATCTCAGGACTCACTCCGGCCGTGATGGCGCCCGTCAGCTTGTGGTCGTGCGTAATGGGTACCTGATCTGGCAAGGCGACCAGGCGGACAAAATCCATGGCATTTGGTCATGCACGAAGTCGTTTACCAGCACGTGCCTGGGGCTGCTGATCGACGACGGCAAGTGCAAGCTCGACACGCCGGCAAAGGATTTTGTGCCTGCCATGGCCCAGACCTATCCCAAGGTCAGCTTGCGTCATTTCGCCACGATGACGTCCGGCTATCGGGCGGTCGGCGACGAGCCGCGGGGCGGTTACCTCCATGGCCCAAGCCAAACGCCGCTGGTGCCCGGCCCGAAACCGCTCTTCCCGCCGGGCTCGCACTACGCTTACTGGGATTCCGCCATGAACCAGTTTGCCAACGTGCTCAGCCGAATCGCCGGTGAGCCGCTGGATCAGCTTTTCAAGCGCCGGGTTGCCGATCCGATCGGCATGAACCCGAATGAGTGGCGTTGGGGCGACTACGGCGAGTCCAAGTTCCGGCCTCCACCCCACTCGGGCATCCGGCCAGCGGGATCGCGGGGCCGGGAGTCTACGGACTCAACTGGTGGCGCAATGGACGTCACCCCAACGGAAAGCGGAAGTGGCCGGGCGCCCCGGCCGACACGTTCGCTGCTAGCGGATACAATAACAACGACATGTTTGTCATTCCCCGCTGGAACGTGGTCATCGTACGCCTCGGCCTCGACCAGTCCGACCATCCGATAACCGACGAAGAGTACGGCCATTTTCTCCGCATGATCGGCCGGTCTGTTGGCGACACACCGTAGCATCTACTTGAACGTCGAATCCGAGGTCCGTAAGAAGTGAGGAGTTGGCTATGGAGCGATTCCACGGTTTGACGTACCTGGTCCTTGCGGTCTTGCTCATTTGTCGCTTGACGAGTTCCGTGGTTTACGGAACACCTCCTGCGACAACGTTTCGTTTCGAGAAGGGCCTTGATACTTGGAAACCGCGGGCCGGATCGATTCGTGTCGCCCGTGACGAAACGGGCGGCGCTACGCCGGACAGCAAGGCCTGCCTACACGTGCAAGGGCGAATTGACGGGGGCTGGAACTACGCGATTTCCAGTTCGCGGCCGATTAGGGCGGGCGGACTCTTTCGCCTCAGCGCGTGGGTGAAGGTGAACCGACTCGCAGACCGCTCACCGGCGCCCTACCTAAAGTGCGAGTTTGTCGGCGCCGTGAACCCGGCGGACAAGGGCCAAGGAAAGTACCTGGGCCAGGTTCATACCGAGCATTACGATCTGTCGAGACTGGGCACGTGGCAGGAGTTGCCCGTGGAGTTCCAAGCACCCGAGGAGGCAACGGGCTTCTGGCTGGCTTTGGAGAAGGGCACCAGCGGTCCGGCCGAGATCGACGCGCGACTCGATGAGATCTCCCTCGTGCCCATCGAGCGATTGAGCGTGCTGGAACAATACCGCCTGAAACCTCTGCCGGCGGGGTTGGAGAAGGTTCGTGGCGTCCATCCGCGGTTGTTTCTCGACAAGGCGCGAATCGGTGAACTGCGTCAGGCCGTTCAAACGACCCACGCGCCGCTTTGGAACGAACTCCGCGAGTTGGCCAACCGGGCGGCAGAACGCGGTCCGCCCACTTACCGCGAGGAGGACAGCTACAGCGGTTCCGAGCAGCTTTGGCAGCGAGGGGTGGGCAATACCATGCCAGTGCTCGCCATGGCCTATCTGATCACCGGCGAGCGTCGCTACCTCGATAGCGCGCGGGCATGGGCCTTGGCCTCCTGCAGGTACAAGACGTGGGGGTTGGGGCGCATCGACGGCATGGATCTGGCCGCCGGACATCAGCTCTTCGGGGTGGCGATCGTTTACGACTGGTGTTATCACGATCTGGATGAGAAGTCGCGCTCGACGATTCGCGACACACTCGTCCGCCGGGGCTCAGCCATGTTCGAGGCCGCCGCCACGGGCAAGGCCTGGTGGCGACGATCGTACCTGCAAAATCATCTTTGGGTCAATGCGTGCGGACTGTCGGCGGCCGGCATGGCCGTGGTGGACGAGGTGGAGGATGCCGAGCTCTGGATCGGGTTTGCGCTGGATCGGTTCCGACGAACGATGGACGCGTTGGGCACGGACGGTGCCAGCCACGAAGGCGTGGGCTATTGGCAGTACGGCGTCGAGTACATGCTGAAGTTCATGCATCTGGCGGACCAGCATCTGGACACGGAACTCTACGACCACGATTGGTGGCGCCGGACGGCCCGTTATCCGTTGTACCTTGGCTTGCCAAGGAACGCGTGGACACGATCAAATTGCATTGTCGACGTCGCCGACTGCCCTCGCGGTCATTGGTACGGCCCTGACTACCTGCTGAGAGAGTTGGCCCGCCGGTACCGCGATCCGCACGCCCAATGGTTGGCTCAAGAGGTCGATACGGCAAACGTCACTTCTCCCGGTGCCTCGTGGCTGAACCTCATCTGGTATGACCCGAGCGTCTCGGCGGAGCCACCCACCAGTCTGCCGACACTTCGACACTTCGACGACATGGGCATCGTCAGCGCCCGATCGGACTGGTCCGGAGGCGAGTCGTTAGCTGTTCTTAAGTGCGGGCCGTTTATCGGCCACAAAGCGATCGAGCAGTTTTCCTACGATCCGGGCGGGGGACACGTACACCCGGACGCCAACCATTTCGTGCTCTTTGGTGCCGGCGAGTGGCTGATCCGCGACGACGGCTATCGCTCGAAATGGACCGGTCAGCACAACACGCTTCTGATCGATGGCAAGGGCCAGTTGGGCGAAGGGAAGCAGTGGTTCCAGGGCAATGGACCGTTGGCCGTCAAATCCCGCCCGCGAATCCTCCGCGCCACTTCTACGCCTACGCTGGACCACATCACCGGCGACGCTACCGAGGCGTATCCGGCCGAGTTGGGCCTCAAACGCTTCCATCGTCATCTGCTGTTCTTCAAACCCAACGTGCTGGTCGTGGCAGACGACGTCACGGTCGATCGGCCGCGGGAATTGGAGCTACGGTTTCATCCAGAATCGGCGATCGGCCGGAAAGACGGTGCTGCCTTCGTATTTGCCGGGAAGTCGGCCTTACTGCGGCTGGACCCGCTGACGACCAAAGATACAGCCGTGGAGGCGGCCGAAGTGCCGATCGAAGGCCGCCACGGCGAAGACGGTCTGACGATGTTGGCCGTCCGACTGACCCGCAAGACTACCCGATGGCGCAACGTGGTGGCGCTCAGTTGGGCCAGTGTGGGACGGCCCCTTGCGACGGTCCAGATCGACGTGCAAGCCGACGCAACCATTCTGCGAACCGGTGACAAGCAAGTATTGCTGAACTGGGCAACCGGCGAGGTTTCCGCGGAAAAGGCACCTCGGCCATGATGCATTTCCTCCATTCCCTCAAGATACACAAAATTCCCCAAACACCCTGGCTGACCTTGAGCCCTTCTCCACCACGCCCTTGGCACCAACAGTGATTTCCGCTAGGATACATGTGACAGGTTCTAAGTTGTGTCGTATCAAAATGTTACGACTGTGTAGGAGCGGCGTTTCAACAAGCCGCAGCAGCGGCTATCCCGAAGTAACATGGGCCAATCTTGTGCAACTTAGGGCCGTTGAGGCTCCATAACTTCAACCGTGAACTCTATCGGTCTGCTGGCGGCAATGGGGCTGGAAACCGTCAGTTCGAACGCGTACGTGCCGGGCTCCTCCGGGAAGAAGATGGGGCTGGCCCACTCATTGCTCGATAGATCGACGTTCGGTCCACCGGTCTGACGCCACCGATGCCTAATCACTTCCGGCGGGAATCGCCGGGGCTCCTTGCTCTGCGAGGCGTCGAGTTGGACGATGGCGTTGACCGTTGCCTTCTTCGGTCCGGTGATAACGGCCTTGGGCGTGATGTCGACATCCTCGCGGATTGTAACGCGATCGCTGACGGCCTGGTCGCCCCACCTCGCCGTCAACTCCAACTCCGCCTGCTGCAACCACGACTCCTTTGGATTGTCGAAAACGAGGTCGCTCTCGACGGCACTGGGCGTCGCCACCTTCGGTCCGCCGACGCCATGGATGACCGTCCAGGCTATCTCCGGTGCCGCCCTATCGTCGCCCACGACTACCACCTTGCCCTTGAGCTTCCCGACGTCGCCGGTCGTCAGTCGCTGGTCTTCGCCGGCGCAGACGTACAGCGTGCGGTCGAGTTCGGTGATCGTGATCCGGATGCTCGTCATTCCCATCGGATCGACCACTTCCTTGCTTACCTCCCGGTCTTTGTGCAAGAATGTCAACTCATAGGGGCCCTTCTGCAGGCAAGGGTCGTCGCCCCGATTGCCGATCAGATGGTAGTCAGTCAGCACCAATTCCGCTTTGCCATCGCTATTGGTGATGTCCTGGGCGACCGACTCGCGGTCTCCGTCACGCACGATCACGGAGACGCCCGGCACGGGCTTTCCGGCCGGATCCACGGCAGCGACGCGGACGGTCCACTGGACTTTCAGATCCACGTTGGCTCGCGTGTAGCTCTTTGCGTAGAGCAAGTGGGCGTTCTTGTAGTCGGCCGGCGGGATCAGCCGGTTGTCGCGGAAGAGCATATCTCGTGTCTTGGCCGCGGTGCTCTGTTGGAGAGCGAAGAACTCGTAGTCGGTCGTCTTGCCGAGAACTTCGAACCGGTTGTCGGCGAACAACATCCCCTGCGCACCACCCCAGTCGCCGCGGAAATGCCAATGGTTGGTGCGAAAGACGTTATCGTGGATGACTGCGAAGTTGGACGGCTGGGCCCGGATCACGTTCATGCTGGCCGCCCAGTACTTGTCGCTGGTGCGGATCGACTCGATGGTGTTCTTGTAGACCCGGTTGCACGAGTACCTGGGGCAATCGAAGTCCAACGGGTCGGCGTCGCCGAAGCCATCCTCGGCCACAACCCGGCAGAAGTTGTGGTGCACGCGTGTGTGACTGGGGCCTTCGAGCTTGATACCATGGGTACGGGTGGAAGGGTATTCGGGGTTCGGTCTTTCCTGGGGCTCGATAATGTTGTTGTAGAAGTCGATGTTGTTGGCCGTGAGGTGGGCGCCCCGGCCGACGGACTTCACCACATTGGCGTAGACCCGCATGTTGGGGGCATGGCAGCCGATGGCGTATCCGTTGGTCGTGTAACTGCGATGGCGGATGACGTTGTGGTGCACTTCGACCAAGTGTCCGGTGTCGCCTTCGGAGGCCACGCGAATGCCCCACTGGCCGCCGCCGTCGATCGTGTTGTGGTGGATGTTCACCGGACCCCCGACCGGGCCGACATGGATTACCTGGGTACCGGGGTAATGACGGTCGGTGACCTCGCAGACCGAGCTGATACAGTGGTTTCCTGCAATCTCACCTCGTTTGCAGTAAAGGACGTGGACGTTGTTGCTGTCGCGGCTGTTGACCTCGGTGGTGACCCCCGTGACCAGGAAGCCATCGCAGCCGCGGATGTATACGGCATGGCAGTAACGTCCAGGTCGCAGATGATCGCCCTCTTCCTTGACGATGCGTCCGGATTGGTAGGTGATGGCCCCTTCCGGGGCCACCGGCTGCCTGCCCTGCACGATCCGCCCGTTGGTCAAGGTGAAATTGTCTCCGCCGCCGAAGCCCTCCTTGGAGACCCCCCGGAAGGTCTCCTCGCCGCCGCCGGGCCTCAAGAACACGCCGTGGCAGTAGTCCACGCCGATCTCCGTGCCGTAGGTGACGGTGTGCCCGCCCAGGTCCAGCGTAATGCCGTTGCCCTTGACCATGAAGGCTGTGCGCGGCGCCGTGACGTCGCCGGTCAACAGATAAGTTGCTCCCGGTTGATCCAGGACACCGGGACTATCGACCAAAATGGCTTTGCCTTCGGCGGGCGCGGCTTCCTCGGTCGCCACCAAACCGGTGAACATCAGACAGCCGGCTACGATGCTTGTCCGTAACGACCATTCGTACCCATTCATCTCACCCTCCGTTTAGCGACCGGCCCAGGCATGATCTCCGCGAAGAGCCAACTCCCCGATAAGATACTTGTCTTTGCATCATTCCGCAAGCTATTGGGCCACCTGCAAGCCCCCACGAGTTCCCGACACGTGACCGCGCCTGTAGAGCACGGGCCGATCCAGAGGCGGTATCAAGGTCACTTCGTCCCTGCCGCCCCGCTCCAGAACCATGTGCCAATGACGAGGGTCGACTCCGTCTCCCGCGAAGAACGTCTCGGGAATGCCCTGGGGCATTCTCGGGCTGTCGACCAGGTTGGCCAACAACACGTTCGGCGTCCGCTCGATCACGAACAAGGCATGGCCTTCACGAGCCGCCGCATTGCCTCCGTAACCGAAGATTCGCACGTATTCGCAATCGCGCGCCCAGATGATCGGCTGATTGTATTCGCCTTTCACGCCGTAGATGGACACGTGCTTTGCCCTACGGATCTCCATGTTGGCATCGGATCGCGCGTGCTCGGGATTACACTGATACATGTGCAGCGGCTCGGTTGTGCCGTCGATCAGCAGATGGCGATAGTTGCGGCCGTGCCCACGAGAACTCTCCTGATGGAAATTGTACCAGCGACCGCCGCCGTGACCGTCGATCCGGACGACGGGATGGTTGTACAGATGGTTCAGCTCGCTCGGGCCCAGAAGGCTCGCAGGTCCTTGCGGTGGTGCTCGAAACGAGAAAACGATGTTCGTGTCCCGGAATACCGACCGCCGGCCGGCCTGCCAATGAAGACAGTAGGCCGCAGACGAGTTCTGCAACGTGCGAATGCCGAGAAAAGCCAGAACTGTCTCCGCTCGCGCATCATCGGCGGTGCGCACGACCGGCTGCGGATGCGCCGGATCGTCGAAGTCACCACCATCCCGATCTAGCGGCACCAGCCAAGAGAAACAGCGGTGCGCGCCCGTCAGCCTCGTGTTCGGTTGCAGCCGGATTGTCTTGCTAACGGCGTAATTGCCTTTTGGGAGGAACACAACCTCGTGCTCGTCGATCGCTCTCTGAATGGCTTCTGCATCGTCGGTTATCCCGTCTCCGACGGCGCCATACGGTGCGTTCTTCACGTTGACTGACGTGGGCGATTCCCAGTTGGGGAACTGCTCGTCCCAAAGATGTCGGGTTTGAAGATCGATTGGAGGTGCTCGGCCCGCTTCCACATCGGCCAGAAAGGGCGCTTCCACAGACTTCCCGTCCACGAAGATCGGAGCCGGATAGACAAACGTCCGGTTGTTGTACGCGCGGGCGCGGAAACGTTCGGCCACGCCTCCTGCGTACTCCTTGACGTGCACCCAGCCACGCTCTCCCGTGCGCAAAGCTGGTTTATCGGGCTGCCGTACCAACGTCTCGGCACCGCGAACGTAAACGTTGTTCAGGTAAAGGCTCGATTCGGCCTTGATCGCAGTGTTTTTGCCAGGATTGCGGAAGATGACTTGACTGTCGACCAGGCAGAGCTGTCCGTGATGTGCACCCCACAGCTTCTTAGTTACGATTGCCGGGCCGGACGTTTCCGTCTCCACACGGAGCCCGACGGCACACAGCGCCTGCCGACTGCTGCAAATCAAGGCGGTTTGCGTCTGTCCGACGAGCGTACAACCCGTCAGTGTCGGGGCCGGCTGGGTCTGCCGCATATCCATACCAATTCGGCCGCCGATCACCGTAACGTTCGCATGACTGCCTCCTGATCCAGCGCCGCCTTCCAGACCACAATAGCCGTGTGTGGCATCGATCGTGCAATCTTGGACCCCCGAGCCTTGAGCGGCCCGGTGACGGATGCCGACGGCCCCGGGGTTTCCCGATCCGATGGTGACATCCATTCCCACCAGCATCTGGTTCATGCTGATGTTGGGCTGGGGCTGATCAATCGGGGTCTCAGTCCCCGCCCCTGGGGCCCAGAAGTGAATGACGTACTTCGGTTTGTCGGGATCTGAAAAACCCGGCGAGCGAGGCGCCAGAACAATCCGCGGCCGCGTCGCGGTCCGGCGCGAGCCGAACAACACGCAGGGATAGTCCCGCGTTCCTTTTCGCCTACCATCTCGACGCATCGGACGGTATTGCTCGCAGTTGAGCGTGTCCGAGACCCGATACTCTCCAGGCGGAAAGAAGCAGACCATCTGATGGTCCCGCGCAAACACGATGGCTCGCTGCAATGCTTCGGTCGAATCGCGTTTCCCGCCGGGATCCGCAGAGAAAGGAGCTGCTGTGACATCGACTAATCCCAGAGCGGCCAATGATTGGTTGCCGAGTCTGGCCACGTCCGCCAAGATCAGTGCATCTTCGTTTTGAGTGGGAGTGATCGGCGACGGCGCTGCAGCGAAGGAGTCTGGCGCCAAAAGGACCACTACTGTGATTAAGCCAAATGACTTGGGCATGGTCAGCAGCCCGCTCCTTTCCTCGGTGACAACTCCAGTGTTGCCCTGTTTCATTTCTGAATGACGATTTCACACCACACGCTTTGTGCGGCCGCAGGGTTCAGCAGCAGGATGCCGGAATCACTCGTGGTGTCAACGCGGCCGCGACGCTTGCCGGTCGCGTCCAGCGCGTACACATTGGCCGGTCCGGGGACGTTCAGCCGAAGTTGCGTGCGAACCGGCTCGGTGATCACCGGCAGCCGGCCTTCGGCAGGCAACATCCACGACGTGTGCGACCAGGACCGCTGCTGGGGCGTCGGCGGCCAAAAACCTTGCGCCGTGTTCTCCGCCCTGGCAACCGAGGTCAACAACACGCGGCGCGATCGGCCGATCGGGGCCCCATCCAGCGACGTAGCCGTTACGGCGGCGAATTCGGTTTGGCAATCGATGCTCAATCCGTCCAGATCGATTCGACCGGCCTCGGCGAGATAGCCGACGGCCGATTTCGTCCGCGGTGTATTGATCGTCCACAGGCCCTCGCCATAGTCGAGAGACAACTCGCCCGTATCGCTGTCGAGACGCTTCAGGTCGGGGCGGATGCGATCGTAACCCGGCAAGTGCAGTTCTCGGGCAGCCTCGACGAACTGCGGGAAGAGCCACTTCTCCCAGGGGTACGCGGCGAGACGGATGACGCTTGTCCCGCCTTGGACGGCGGCGTCAGCCGACAGGCCGCACGCCAACACGGCGTCGGCGTCACCGCGATAGGCGCCTTCAATGAAGGCGTTTCGCACTTTCGAGGTGAAGGCCAGGTATCGGTAGTTCGTGTACGTCGCGTTCCGCGTGTGTGGCCGTAGTGTGAACGTGTCCTTCGGCGTGTGCACGACGTGGACTTCGTTTCGCGCCGCCGCGACGTCGTGCCGGTGAAACATCAACGCGGCCGCCGGGAACTCGCCCCAGCGGGCCGGGTCGGACTGGCTGCGAAACATGGAGAGACGCTGTTCGTCGATATCGTACGAGAACAACAAGAATATGTCCCAATCCTGGAGACACGAATAGGCGGCGGCCATCAGCAGCCCTTCACAGCGATACTCGTTCGGCCACGGGAAGTTGAACTCGGCGACCGCCTGCGGTTTGCCGGCAACGCTGGTGCGCGCAATCACCGACAGAGGATTCCGCTTGGTGGGGATATCGACATGGACCAGCGGCTCGTTGGCAAACTTGAAGAACGGCTGTGCACGGCGATGAGGATGGCGCCAGTACTGGTTTCGCGACATGAAGTCATTCATGGAATCAACCTGGGTGTCGACCACAACGAACTGCTGGTTCGTGCCCGCGATGGGCGCTCGCACGCCCAGTTGCTTCAGGTGCGCCCGCATCGTCTCGTAGTAGTGCCGCTGGACCTCGGCGAAGAATCGCAACATGTCGCGCACACGCGGCGGGCTCAGCAACGGGTCGCCGTTCGGCTTGCCTTCAGCGGTCGGTCGAAACCGGCCGAGCATACCGAACGACAATGCCACGTTCCCCCGCGTTGGGCTCTCTTCTGGAAGCAGCGCACCGCTCCCTTCGTCATTCGTCCATGCTATGGCCAGTTCTTCGCGGCTCCCGTATCGTGATGCCAACCAACGGTTCCAGCGCCGTTGGAGTTCGTCGCGATAATGCGGTAGCGACATATCCGACATGTTGAAGAAATAGAAGATCGAGTTCTCGTTCGTCGTTTCGATCACGGCGATCGCCGGGTCATCTGCGTACCGCAACCCC